>OBLT010002466.1_pt1 | contig 11502 bp, 9 predicted proteins | sample 1518721 | NCBI WGS metagenome assembly OBLT01 (sample SAMEA3539307, study PRJEB22396) | soil metagenome | biome: tundra; feature: field; material: soil | place: USA | collected 2010-05 | depth 0.15 m | reverse complement strand
AGCGCCGCCGCCTCCGCCAGCGCCGCCGCGCCCGGGCAGGCCGAACTAACGCCGCTACCGCCCGCCGGCCTCCAGCTGCGCCCCGCCAGCCCGCTGGCCGCGAAGGGTCCCGGCGCGCTCTCCCTCCTCACGGTCCCCGCCGCGGCCAGCGCGACCAAGAAAGGCCCGTCGGCGCCGACGGGCTGGTCCGTCACCGCGGTCGGCCCGATGGCGCAGGCCATGGAGGCCGAAGTCGCCGAGAACTCGGGCCTGGCCACCGTTCGCTGCGGCGAGCCCAGTTCCGACCTCTGGTTCGTCGGCCCCGGCCAGCAGAACGGCGCGGCGCAGATCCAGCTCGACCTGATGAACGTCGACTCGCTGGCCGCGAGCGTGGATGTCAGCCTGATCACCGACGCGGGCCAGGTCCAGGCCGGAAACCTGACCGGGATCACGGTTCCGCCGCACCAGACGGTGACCGAATCCCTGTCGTCCGCGGCGGGGAACTCCAGTGTGGTCGCGATCGGCGTGCACACCAGCGCCGGCCGGGTGGCCGCCGACGTCTCCGCGGGCTCCTCGCACGGCAGCCCCACGAGCTGGCTGCCGAGTGCGGCCGCGCCTGCGACGCAGCTGGTGATCCCGGGCGTGCCTCCGTCCAGCCAGGCCGCCGGGCTGTTCCTGGCCGTACCCGGCGTCGCTAACGCCAAGGTGAGCGTGCTCGCGATCACCCCGCAGGGGCACTACCGGCCGTTCGGTGCGCAGACGATCGAGCTGCCCGGGGAGTCGGCTTCCTACGTGGCCCTCACCCCGCTCGGCGGCACCGCGGCCGCCCTGCAGGTCACGGCGAACGTGCCGGTCACCGCCAGCGTGCTGGTGCCGGGCAGCGGCGTGGGCGCTTTCACCACCGCGACCGGACCGATCAGCGAGCAAGCCGTCGTGGCGGGAAACACGACCGGGTCCGGCTTGGCCGTCTCGGTCGTGCTGTCGGCGCCCGCCGCGGCGGCCCGCGTCCGCCTGACCGAGATCGGGTCTACCGGCTCCAGCTCGACCGGCTCAAACTCCAGCGTGAGCGCCAGCCAGGTGCTGGCGGTCCGGGCCGGGCACACGCTGATGACGCCGGTCACGCCGCCGCCGGGCGCCAAGCGCGGCACGGCGTTCGCCATCGTGATCACGCCGCTGGCCGGGTCCGGGCCGCTCTACGCGGCCCGGGTGGAAACGCAGAACCAGAGCACGGTCGTCTCCATCATCCCGGCCGCCAGCGCCCTGACCACGATCAGCCTGCCCCCGGTGCGCGACTCCTACGACGCGATATCCCCTTGAGTTCCGGCTGCCGCCCGCGATGAGCCGTGTCCGACACTGAGCCGTTTGCCCTGATCCTGCTGTTCGCGGCGGCGGTGGGACTGGTCGCGGTGCTGTCGAACCGGCTGACCGAGCGGGTGAAGATCCCGTCGCCCGCGCTGGTCCTGATCGGCGCGGCCGTCGCGGTCAAGGCCATCCCGGCGCTGCACGAACCGCCCCGGCTGGCCGTGGAACGCGTGGTCACGGTGGCGCTGGTCTGCATCTTGTTCGACGGCGGCATGCACATCGGCTGGTCCCGCTTCCGGTCCGCGCTTGGCCCGATCGCGGCCGTCGGGGTGGGCGGCACCTTCGGCACCGTCGCGGCGGCCGGCCTCCTGGTCCACCTCGCGTTCGGCCTGGGCTGGTACGTCGCCCTGCTGGTGGCCACGGCGGTGGCCCCGACCGATCCGGCGGTGGTGTTCTCCGTGCTCGGGCAGCGGGAAATGTCCGGCCGCAGCGGCACCATCTTGGAAGGCGAGTCGGGCGGTAACGACCCGGTCGGCATCGCGCTGATGGCCAGCCTGATCACCGCGGGCGGCCTGAGCGCCGGAGCCTTCGCCAGCATCGGCGCCGAGTTCGCGCTCCAGATGGGGGTGGGCGCGGCGGTCGGGATCGCCGGCGGGCGGGCGCTGCTGTGGTTCACCCGCCGGGTACCGCTGCCCAGCGAGGGTCTGTATCCGCTCCGCACGCTGGCCTGCGCCCTGCTGCTGTTCGGCGTGGCCACGCTGGCCCGCGGGTCCGGCTTCCTCGCGGTCTTCGCCGCCGGGATCGTGCTGGGCGACGAGCCCGCCCCGTTCAAGCGGGAAATCGAGCGGTTCCACTCGGCCATCGCCAGCCTGGCCGAGATCGCCGCCTTCGTCGTCCTCGGCCTCACCGTCGACATCAGCATGCTGGCCCGGGCCGACGTGTGGATCCCGGGGGTCATCCTCGGCGCGGTGCTGGCTTTCGTCATCCGGCCGGTGCTGATCGGCCTGTGCCTGATTCCGGCGCACCTGGACCGCAGTGACCGGAACTTCGTCCTGTTCGCCGGGCTCAAGGGCGCCGTGCCGATCCTGCTCGGCACCTTCCTGCTGGCGGCCCGGATCCCCGGGGCCCAGCGGCTGTACGGCATCGTCGCCGTGGTCGTGCTTTTCTCCGTCCTGGTCCAGGGCAGCGGAGTGCCCGCCGCCGCCCGCTTGCTGCGGCTGCAGATGCGGACCGTCGAGCCGGAACCCTGGGCGCTTGGCGTGCGGCTGCGCGACGAGCCAAGCGACGTGCACCGGCTGAGGATCACGGCCGGCTCAGCCGCCGAGGGCCACACCATCGGCGATCTGCCTGAGCTGCCCGGCGACGCCTGGGTCAGTTTTATCGTGCGCGACGGCCGGCTTGTCTCCCTCAAGCCCGACACCGTGCTGCGGGCCGGCGACGACGTCCTGCTCCTGGCCGACACGGACCTGGGCGAGAACCTGACCAGGAGCTTCGAGGGACCCCCGGATCCTGAGGCGGGTCAGCCGATCTCGCCGTAGCCGGGGTCGATGATCTCCGGGTCGACCCCGAGGATCTCGGCGAACTCCTCGACCACCACGTCGAAGACAAGGTCGCTCAGCTCGTCCTCGTCGTCGGCCCGGGCCAGCAGCGGCCGCCGGAACAGCACGATCCGAGGGCCGGTGGCCGGGTTTCCCTGGTCGCTGGTGTCGGGCGAGCCGCGGACGATACGGGCCAGCGGCACGCCGTCGTCGTCGGCGGTGTCGGAGTCCGGCACCTCCTGGACCGCGAACTCCACGTCGGACAGCTGGGTCTCCCAGCGCGGCTCGAGCCGGGCCACGGCCTCGAGCACCAGGTCGTCGAACTGCTGGGCCCGGCTCCGGTACAGCGGAACCCCCGGCGGTACCAGCCGACCGCGCAGCCCGCGTCCATGCCGGTCGCGCCGGCGCGGCCGGGCACTCGGAGCTGGCTTCGAACCGTCCTCGCCGGTCTGCACAGTCACCGAGCGTATCGGATCACGCCGGTGCCGGGATACCCCGTCCGGCCCGGGCCGACCCGGGGCAAGGCGCACAAAGCACGACACGATCACGGCGCAGGGCGCAGGTGGTGGCGTTACCGGCCGCGGCCAGATACCGTCACGGGTGTATCCGACGCCGTCCCGGGTTCCGGGACAAGGTCCCCAGGGTGATGTGAGCGAGGTGGGCTGGTGGGTTCCCGTCGCTGCTCGCGCACCGCGTGCAAGCATCCCCCCGTCTACACGCTGACCTATGTCTACCGCGATTCCACCGCGGTACTCGGCCCGCTGGCCGCCTACGTGGAGCCGCACTGTTACGACTTGTGCGAAAAGCACGCCGGGCGGCTGGTGGCGCCCCGAGGCTGGGACGTGGTCCGGCTGCCCGTCGAGCCGGCCCAGGACCGGGCCGATGACCTGGAGGCGCTGGCCAACGCGGTGATGGAGACGCAGCCGAGGGTGCGGCCGCCAGCGGAGCCGGTCGGCCAGGGCGTCGAGGTCGGCCGCCGGGGCCACCTGCGGGTGCTGCGTTCGGGGCCACCGCAAGACCGATAGGCTCGGGCCATGGCTGATCTCGCGAGCATTGTCAAGGCGTACGACATCCGAGGGGTCGTGCCTGACCAGCTTGACGAGGGCGTGGCGGAGGCCGTCGGCGCGGCGTTCGTCAAGGTGACCGGGGCCAGCACGATCGTGACCCTGCACGACATGCGCTCCTCCTCAGAGCCGCTGGCGGACGCGTTCGGCCGGGGCGCGGCGGCTGCGGGGGCCGATGTGCTGGCCGGAGGTCTCGGCTCCACGGACATGCTCTACTACGCCAGCGGTGATCTCGGCGTCCCGGGTGCGATGATCACGGCCAGCCATAACCCGGCTCAGTACAACGGGATCAAGTTGTGCCGAGCCGGAGCCAAGCCGGTCGGCATAGAAACCGGTCTGAAAGACATTCAAGATCTGGCCGAACGGCCGTTGGCACCAGCCCCCAAGCCCGGTACCGTCACCCGCATTGACCTGCTGTCCGGCTATGCGAACCACCTCAGGAAGCTGGTCGACATCTCCGGGATCAGGCCGCTGAAGGTGGTGGTGGACGCCGGCAACGGGATGGCCGGGCTCACCGTGCCGAAGGTTTTCGACGGGCTGCCGCTCACACTGGTCCCGTTGTACTTCGAGCTGGACGGCACGTTCCCCAACCACGAGGCGAACCCGATCGACCCGGCGAACCTCCGGGACCTGCAGCGGGCGGTGCTCGACCAGCACGCCGACCTTGGCCTGGCCTTCGACGGCGATGCCGACCGGTGCTTCGTGGTGGACGAGCGCGGCGAGATCGTTTCGCCCTCGGTGATCACCGCGCTGATCGCGACCCGCGAGCTGGCCCACGAACCCGGCGCGACGGTCATCCACAACCTGATCACCTCCCGGGCCGTGCCGGAGATCATCCTGGAGCACGGCGGGGTCCCGGTGCGGACCCGGGTCGGCCACTCGTTCATCAAGGCCAAGATGGCCGAGTACGGTGCGGTGTTCGGCGGTGAGCACTCGGGTCACTTCTACTTCAGGGACTTCTGGTTCGCCGACTCCGGCATGCTGGCCGCCCTGCACGTGCTGGCCGCGCTGGGCTCGCAAACACCGGGCTCGCAAACGCCGGGCTTTCAGTCGGACAAAACGCTGTCCCAGCTGCTCGCCGAGTTTTCCAGGTACTTCGCCACCGGTGAGATCAACTCCGAGGTCGCCGACCAGGCGGCGGCGACCGCGCTGGTCAAGGCGGCGTTCGCGAGCCGGCCCGGGGTCAGCACCGACGAGCTCGACGGGCTCACGGTCAGCGCCGCGACCTGGTGGTTTAACCTGCGGCCTTCGAACACCGAGCCGCTGCTGCGGCTCAATGCGGAAGCGGAGACGCAGGCCACCATGGCTGCCGTCCGCGACGAGGTGCTTGGCCTGGTCCGGGAACCAGGGATCGTTCGGAGCTGTGCTAGCCCGGGGGACGACCCCCCCGGAACCCCCCGCTGGAGGAACATCTTATGCAGATCGACGGCTGGCTCCTGGACATCCTGGCCTGCCCGGAATGCCACGCGCCGCTGCGCGCCGACGAGGCCGCCAACGAGCTCGTCTGCACCAGCGCCACCTGCGCCCTGGCCTACCCCGTCCGCGACGACATCCCCGTCCTCCTGGTTGAAGAGGCCCGGCGTCCCAGCGAGACCGCGTGAGCGACAACCTGGACGGCTGGAGCGGGGCGGAGTTCGTCCTGGCGGCGGACCGGCTTGACACGCCCGACGTGATCGAGGCGGCGGATCCCAGCGAGATGCTGCGCCAGGTGGCGTCGTCGGCCGCCCAGGTGCGGACCGCGCTGCGGTCGTGCCAGGAGACGGACCTGTCGGCGTTCACCCCGGATACCCGCCCGCGCGCGATCGTGGTGGCGGGCATGGGCAGCTCGGGCCTGGCGGGCGAGATGCTCCAGGCGCTGACCGGCCTGTCCAGTCCGGTCCAGGTGGTGATGTCGCCGGCGGAACGGCTGCCGGGCTGGGTCGGGGCGGCTGACGCGGTGATCGCGGTGTCGTGCTCGGGCACGACCCCGGAGACGCTGGCCATCGCGGCCGAGGCCGCCCGGCGCGGCTGCCGCCTGGCCGGCGTCGGGGCGCAGGGGTCGGCGCTGCACCGGATCGCGGAGCAGGCCCGGGCCCCGTTCGTCCCGGTGGTTCCGCTGGGTTTGCCCAGGTCGATGCTGTGGGGGACGGCCATCCCTTTGCTGGTGATCGCGGCGCGGCTGGGCATCGCCCGGGTCGGCGCGGACGTCTACGAGCTGGCCGCGAGCCGGCTTGAGGAGGTGTCCCATCAGTGCCGGCCGGCCAGCGAGTCGTTCGTCAATCCGGGCAAATCGCTGGCTCTGGACCTGGTCGGCGCGCTGCCGATGGTGTGGGGCACGTCGCTGCTGAGCGGGGTGGCCGCGCGGCGGTTCGCCAGCCAGCTCAACGAGAACGCTAAGTACCCGGCTATCCCGGGCGTGCTGTCCGAGGCGGCGCACAACCAGGTGGCGGCGTTCGACGGGCCGTTCGCCCCCCGCTCGTCGCGGCTGTCCGCGCCGAGCGCCGGGGAGCCGATCCTGCCGGGGGCCGGCGACGACCCCGCTGATCTACAGGACCTGGCCGCCTGGGCCCTGGATTATGAGGAGACGGAGAGCAGCGAGGCGAGCGGGTTCACCGCGCTGCGGCTCATCCTGATCGCCGATCCCGGCACCGACCAGCGGGTGTCGGCGCAGCGGGCCGCGGTCACCGAACTCGCCGCGCAGCGCGGGGTGGGGATGTCCGAGCTGGCCATGGACGGGGAGCATCCGCTGGTGCGGCTGGCCGGGGTCATTCACCTGGCCGACTACGCGAGCGTCTACCTGGCCATCGCGTCCGGGATCGACCCGGGCCAGGCGGTGGCCGTCGCCGACCTGCAGGCGCGGATCGAGTAACACGCGTGCTGGTTTCCTGGCGCGAGATGAAGGCGGTAGTCGCGGCGTTTGCCGCCAACCTCGGCATCGCCGTGATCAAGTTCGTCGCGTTCCTGCTCACTGGCTCCGCGTCGATGCTGGCCGAGTCCGTGCACTCGGTCGCGGACACCGGAAACGAGGTGCTGCTGCTCGTCGGCCGCGGCCGGTCCAGTCGGCCGCCGTCGGACGAGCACCCGTTCGGCTTCGGCCGCGAGCGGTATTTCTACGGGTTCGTGGTGTCGGTGATGCTGTTCACCGTGGGCGCGGCCTTCTCGGTCTACGACGGCGTGCACAAGATGCTGAACCCGGAGCCGGTGCACTCGCCCCTGGTCGCCTTCGCCGTGCTGATCCTGTCCGCGGTGCTCGAGGGGTTCTCGCTGCGCACGGGGATCAGGGAGGCCAACCGGGTGCGCGGTGGCCGCAACTGGGGTGCCTTCATCCGCCGGTCCAAGGCGCCGGAACTTCCGGTGGTCCTGCTCGAGGACATGGCCGCCCTGATCGGGCTGGTGTTCGCGTTCGCCGGGGTGGCGCTGTCCGTGCTGACCAGCAACTCCAGGTGGGACGGTGCGGGCTCGCTGGGCATCGGCGTGCTGCTCGCGACGGCCGCGGCGATCCTGGCGGTGGAGATGAAGAGCTTGCTGATCGGCGAATCCGCCAGCCCCGAGATGCAGCGGATGATCATTGCCGCGATCGAGGACGGACCGGATCTGGCCCGGGTCATCCACCTGCGTACCGTGCACATCAGCCCGGACTCGGTGCTCGTCGTCGCTAAGGTCGCGGTCCGCGAGAGCGATTCCGCCACCCAGATCACGTCCGGTATCGACGCCGCAGAAAATCGCGTCCGCGCCGCCGTCCCCATCGCCAAGACGATCTACCTCGAGCCGGACATCTATCGCCCGTCCATGGTCGACCAGACCGACCCTTCCATCCGCACCGTCGTGCGCGGTCGTCCCCCCCGCCGCGACCGCCCCCCGACCCCCAAGACCCCCAAGACCCCCAAGACCCCCAAGACCCCCAAGAGCTCCGTGCCTCCTGAGCCCGGCCAGCCCGGGTAGCCCGGCCCCGACACCGGAGCTCCCGCCCTGGGCCGCCCTCGGCCCAGCGCTCAGGCAGATACGCTCGCGGACCCGCCCAAATCCGCATCACAGGACTCTTTACGCACAGCAGCCGCACCTAACGCGTAAGCCGCGTCCCTCCATACGGCCCGATGGAACATCGGGCCGCATACAACCGGCCCGATGTTCCATCGGCCCATCGGCCCATCGGCCCATCGGCCCATCGGCCCATCGGCCCATCGGCCCGGCGGGCCGGCGGGCCGGCGGGAACATCAGCCCCTGGTGAGCAGCCGGAGCGCGCGTTCCTTCTCGAAGTCCAGCGCCCGGCCCGGGGTAGGGGGAATCCGGCCGAGCCTGCGGCCCAGGTCCGCGACGGCGGCGCGCACCGGCGGCTCGGCCAGCACGCGCAGCCCGAACGCGAGCGACGCGGGGCTGATGTCGTAGCGCCGCTCGAGCTCGAGCGCGACCGCGACCGCTTCCAGGTCCGCCTCGCTGAACTGCCGGTGCGACGGCCCGCCCAATCTCGGCGTCCCGCCCAGCAGCGGGTCGCGGACCTGGGGCAACAAGCCGAGTTCTTCGCGGTAGCGGAGCATGCGAGCCGACGTGCCGAGCCGCCTCGCGGCCTCCGAGATGCGCATAGCCACGATTCTAACAATTTCGTGTCAAGAACGTCGCTCCGGGCGTGCGACGACGGCCCGCGCTCCCGTAACGTAGGAGCGACACGAGTCACCACGGCCCGTTCGGGCCGGCCAGCCACGGCCCCTCTGGGCCGGAAAACCACGGCCCGTTCGGGCGGAAAACAGGAGAACGCATGACCGCGGAGCAGGTTCCGTACCTAGTCGCCGACCTCTCGCTGGCGGCCTTCGGGCGCAAGGAGATCCAGCTGGCCGAGCACGAGATGCCCGGGCTGATGGCGGTGCGCGAGGAGTACGCGCCCAGCCAGCCGCTGCGCGGGGCGCGGGTCACCGGCTCGCTGCACATGACGATCCAGACGGCGGTGCTGATCGAGACCCTCACGGCCCTGGGCGCGCAGGTCCGCTGGGCGAGCTGCAACATCTTCTCCACCCAGGACCACGCCGCGGCCGCGGTCGCGGTCGGGCCTGATGGCAGCCCCGACGACCCGAAGGGCATCCCGGTCTTCGCCTGGAAGGGCGAGAGCCTCGAGGAGTACTGGCGCTGCGCCGAGCTCGCGCTGACCTGGCCGGGCGAAGACGGCCCGAACATGATCCTGGACGATGGCGGCGACGCCACCCTGCTCGTGCACAAGGGCGCCGAGTACGAGAAGGCGGGCGGCGTGCCCTCACCGGCCGAGGATGACCCGGAGGAGTGGCGGATCATCCTGGACCTGCTCCGCAACTCCCTCGCCGACCATCCAGGCAAGTGGACCAAGGCCGCGGCCAGCATCAAGGGCGTGACCGAGGAGACCACCACCGGGGTGCACCGGCTGTACGAGATGGCCCGGGCCGGGACGCTGCTGTTCCCGGCGATCAACGTCAACGACTCGGTCACCAAGTCCAAGTTCGACAACAAGTACGGCTGCCGCCACTCCCTGATCGACGGGATCAAGCGCGGCACCGACGTGCTGATCGGCGGGAAGGTCGCCGTGGTGTGCGGGTACGGCGACGTGGGCAAGGGCTGCGCGGAGTCGCTGCGCGGCCAGGGCGCCCGGGTGATCATCACCGAGATCGACCCGATCTGCGCGCTGCAGGCGGCGATGGACGGCTACCAGGTGGCCACCCTGGACGACGTGCTGGCCACGGCGGACATCTTCGTCACCGCCACCGGGAACCGCGATGTCATCACCGCGGAGCAGATGAGCCGGATGAAGCACCAGGCGATCGTGGGCAACATCGGGCACTTCGACAACGAGATCGACATCGCGGGCCTGGCGCGGTGGCCCGGGGTGCGCCGCAGCAACATCAAGCCGCAGGTCGATGAGTGGGTGTTCGACGACGGGCACGGCATCATCATGCTGTCCGAGGGCCGCCTGCTGAACCTGGGCAACGCCACCGGGCATCCCAGCTTCGTCATGTCCAACAGCTTCACCAACCAGGTCATCGCCCAGGTCGAGCTGTTCACCAAGCCCGACGAGTATGAGCTCGGCGTGCACGTGCTGCCCAAGCACCTGGATGAGAAGGTGGCCCGGCTGCACCTGGACGCGCTCGGGGTCAGGCTGAGCCAGCTGACCAAGGCGCAGGCGGATTACATCGGCGTTCCCGTGGACGGCCCGTACAAGCCGGATCAGTACCGTTACTGACATCCAGGACGCCCACGACGTCCCCCCGCCGCCGCAAGCCGAAACGCTGCGGGGGGACGTCGCCGATCCCGGCCTGGCCGCCGAAGGCGATGCCCGCATCCGGTACGCCGAACGGGCCATGCCCCTGCTGACCGGTCTCATGCAGCGCTTCGCCCGGGATCGGCCCTTCGAGGGGCTGGCCGTCGCGGCCTGCCTGCACATCACGGCCGAGACCGCGATGCTGGTGCGGCTGCTGCGGGCGGGCGGGGCGACCGTCTCACTCGCGGCGTCCAACCCGCTATCCACCCAGGACGACATCGCGGCGGCGCTCGCGGTCAGGTACGGGATCGCGGTCTTCGCCCGGGCCGGGGTGGACCGGCGCGGTTACTACCGCCACATCGAGCTGGCCCTGGCGCAGACCGCGCAGGGCCCGGATCTGGTCATCGACGACGGCGGTGACCTGGTCAACACGCTGCACACCCGGGCCCCGGCGCTGCTCGCCAACGTTAAGGGAGGCTGCGAGTCGACCACCACGGGCGTGATCAGGCTGCGCCGGATGGCCGCCGAGGGCGCGCTCGCGTTCCCGGTGGTCGCGGCCAACGACACCGCGGTCAAGCGCATGGTCGACAACACCTGCGGGACCGGCCAGTCGGTGATCGACGGCATCTTGCGGGCCACGAACACGCTGCTGGCGGGCAAGACCGTGGTGGTGGCCGGGTTCGGGGCGAGCGGGCGGGGCGTCGCCGAGCGGGCCCGCGGGTTCGGCGCCCAGGTCATCGTGACCGAGACCGATCCGGTCCGGGCGCTGGACGCCTCGCTGCGGGGCTTCCGGGTGCTGCCGATGACCGAGGCTGCGCCGGCCGGCGAGGTGTTCGTCACCGCGACGGGATCGGTCGACGTGATCAGCGAGGCGCACCTCGCGGTCATGCGCGACGGCGCCATCCTCGCTAACGCCGGGCACTTCGACGTGGAGATCGACGTCCGGGCACTGGCGGGCCTGGCCACCGCGGTTCATCGTGACGTGCGGCCGCACGTCGACGCCTATGACCTCGGCGACGGCCGGACCTTGCTGCTGCTGGCCGAGGGCCGGGTGGTGAACCTGGTCGCGGCTGAAGGGCACCCGCCCGAGGTGATGGACCTGGCGTTCGGCATCGAGGCGCTCGCGCTGGCCTGGCTGGCGGGCACCGCGCGAACAGGAAACACGGGGCTGCCGGGAAACACGGGTGGCAGGCTCGCGGCCGGTGTGCACGAGGTGCCCGCGGACATCGACGCCGAGGCCGCCCGCCTGGTCCTGGCCACCATGGGCACGTCAATCGATGCGCTCACCCCCGCGCAGCTGGCCTACCGCGAGTCCTGGCGCATCGGTTCCTGAGGGAAGACGGAAGAGCGGCTAGCGGGCCGGCGCGGTCAGGTTCTGCTGGCCGGCCTGAGCCGGCACCCCGATGGCCACCGCGCCGCCCCG
>OBLT010002456.1_pt1 | contig 11530 bp, 8 predicted proteins | sample 1518721 | NCBI WGS metagenome assembly OBLT01 (sample SAMEA3539307, study PRJEB22396) | soil metagenome | biome: tundra; feature: field; material: soil | place: USA | collected 2010-05 | depth 0.15 m | reverse complement strand
AATGCTGGAAGCGCGCGAAGACCGGGTGGAGGTCGTCGCGGCGATTCTGCGCTTCACGCAGCCCTTCAATACGACCGGTCAACCCGCAATAGCTATTCCCACCGGTCTTTCGCCTGACGGATTGCCGATTGCGATGCAGGTAATCGGCCGTCCGTTCGGAGAGCCGGAAGTAATACGAGTGGCCGCCGCTTATGAGAGCGCGCGCGGCGCGCTCCCAGCTGCGCCTGAGATTGCGTAGCATGCTCTACACGATCCGCAGATAGTCCGGCGATGGCAGCGGCGGAAACTTTGCCGCCGGGAGAGTCTGGTACCAGTACGCCACCGACGCGATATCGTCCTGCAACGGCATGAACTCTGCGCCCTTGCGCGGATCGCCGGTCCATCCGAGCGCCTGAATAGTCACCCGCAGATCGCGCGTGAACCTGACCGGATCCGCGATATGCCACCGGTACATTCCGAATCTCTGCTGCGACGCGTACAGCCCGTCGGGCCGAATCACTTGGGCCAATCCCGCGTAGGGCGTCGTGAACTCGCGATACCCGCCATTTTCCATCCCCACGTCGAAATTGTACGAGCCGCAGAAATAATCCTCGGTGCCGGTGCCGCAGATCGTCGGAAACTCCGCGTCGCCGTCGATGAAAAACTTTATCTCGCCCTCGCCCCACCATCCGCTGTTGTGAACTCCCCACGCCATGTAGGTGCCCACGTATTGCCCGCGTCCCGTGACTCCATCGACAATCGTGTAAACATCTTCGTATGGGATTGGATTCACGCGCCGGAACTGCGCATGGAAGTACGCCGCGTCAGTAGGTACTTCAGTGAGTACATAGTTGATCTGATAGAACAGTATCATCGCCGAGTCCGCGGTATTGGTCATGGTAATCAGGCATCGCCTTCGAAAGGGCATTTCCCAATAGCAATTGAAGGCGCTGCCGGGATTCACGCACACCGCCAACGACGAAACCTGCGCATACTTGTTCCATCCGCACGCGAAAAAATCGCCGACCGGGCATTCCACTGACGGCGCCGGCGACCCATCCCAGTAAATCCTCATAATGCTTGAGCGCCACGGGCCCGTCGGCGTCATCCAGATTTGCGCGATCGCGCCCGCACCCGCGATATCGGCGAGCACTTTCACTTCACCCGGCTGAATGACGACGTACGGCGCGACCTTCCATCCACGGCCCAGCTTGCGCGCCGGACTCGTGGCCGGGTCGGGGAGCGCCATCGCGCCTCTGCCTTTTTCGCCGGTCGGATTTTCGGGACTTATCGAGCGGCTCTCCGCATCTGAAAGAATCGCGAGATTACCCATGTGCATGCCGAGTCCGTTGAACGATGCCATCGCGTGCGCCTCCTTGTGACGAGCCGCACAATTCTAGTCACGTCACATCCCAACGCCCAAGCATTTCAGTTTTTCGCTGGCTCGCGCCGAGATTACAGTTCGAGATCGACCGTCACGAAATCGTGATCGGAGGCGCGGCGCAACAGAATCGGAGACCGCGGCGGGACGACCGCCGCGGTTCCCGCGATCGGACGAAGCTCGCGGACCGCGAGCCAATCAAGTTTTGGCCTCATCGATCGCGGAATCAGTCCGGAAAAAGTGAAAGTCGCGCGATTGGCTACGTTGGCGCCCTCGATCTCGAGTCCGCGCTCTCGTAGATGATCGAACAAGGGCTCGTATGCCTCAGGCGCGCGGAACCGGTCCGGATTGGCGAACATCTGCCGCGCCGTTGCCAATATCAATGCCCGGCTCGATAGCTCAGTGGTCGTCGTGTTCAGGTCGCCGCCGAAAATCGCGCGGCCCGCCGCCGGGAACGATTCCAGGTAAGTCGCCATCTGGCGCGCGCGCTCGGCGGGCGTGCAGCGGCTGTGCAGATGCGCGACGCCGACGGTTAACTCCTCGCCGCCGAATTTCACTGTGGTGACCAATCCCGTTGGCGCGCCGACGCGCGACCAGTGCCGCATGCGTCTGGGCCACGCCATGGGAGTGGGCGGCTTGTGCATCGCGACGGCGGCCACCTCCTCGAACGGCGCGGCGCTCAGGATCGCATTGCCCATGTACGAGACGATTTCGCTTTCGATCCCCGGGGGTCTCAGACCGAACTCGCGAGCATACGCGCAGCTCATCTCGAGCGCCTCGGCGAGTTCCGTCGCCAGGTCACGGGCCGGCCTCCGCTTCACTCCCGTATTGACCTCGCATAGCAGGATCACATCGCCGCGATGGAGCGGCGGACGCCTGAGACATGCCAGGATTTCGCGGACCTTTCGCCCGCCAGCCGCGTTGAGCAGCACCACTCGCATCCGGCCGACGGCGCGCCGCACGGTTCACGACGATTGGCGGGAAATGCGGCGCTGGCTTTGCGCCAGCCGCGGTAAGGTCGCGCACGTCGCGGTCCATCGCCCGAGCTAGTCGGCCAATTCCTTTTGAAGATCCTTGAACGTCGTAATCGGCGGCGTGCAGGTGTGCTCGCGGCATACGTAAGCGGTCACATGGCCGTCGATTTGCCACTTGCCGCGCACCTGCTCGGGGATGAAGCCAGCCTGAGCGCCGGCATCGGCATTGTCCGCAACGGAAACGAAGATCGCAAGATTCGGAACGTAGATGAGGCCGAGCCGCTCCGTCCATTCGAGCAGATCAGGAGAGTTGCGGCTGCCGACAATTACAACTTCGGTCGGCCCGCGCTGGTAAAGGTCGACCGCTTCGAGCATGTGCGAGAACCCGAACGGCTGCTTCTCGATAAATTCGCGAAACAGCTTGAGCGTCCGCTCCGCCTCGACCCGGTAGCGCTCCTCGCCGGTGTAGCCGTGCAGCCTGAGCATCGCCATCACGGCGGCGCTGTTGCCCGACGGCGTCGAGCCGTCGAAAGCCGCCTTGGAGCGGGTGATCAGCGCTTCGTGATCGTCCGAGGTGAAAAAGAATCCGCCCTTTTCCTGGTCGATAAATCGCCCGAGGATCACGCCGGCAAGCGTCCGCGCGTGCGCCAGATATTTCGCGTCGAGCGACGCTTCGTACACGTCGAGCATCGCGCCCGCCAACTGCGCATAGTCTTCGAGGTAGGCGTTGTGCCGCGCGACGCCGTCCTTGAACGAGCGCTTGAGCGCGCGCCCATCCCACATCGACGCCATCATGAAATCGGCCGCGCGCTGGGCCGCTTCGAGATACCGCCGCTCGTGCAGCGCGCGATATCCCTCCGCAAACGCACCGATCATCATCGCGTTCCACGCCACCAGGACCTTTTCGTCGCGGCCCGGCTTCACCCTTTGTTCGCGAGCAGCGAACAGTTTGTCGCGAATCGCGCGAATCTTCGACGCCATGTCGTCTTCCGAAACCTTGAACATCCGCGCGGCATCGGCGAGCTCGATCGTGCGATGCGGAATATTTGCGCCATCGAAATTGCCTTCGATCGTGATGTCGAAATAGCGCTGGGCTATCGCGCCGAGCTCGGGACCAAGGACAGCGTCGGCCTGCTCGGGCGTCCAGATGAAAAACTTTCCTTCTTCGCCCTCGCTGTCCGCATCCTGCGCGGCGAAAAAGCCGCCCTCGGGACTTGTCATCTCGCGCAAAACGTAATCGAAGATTTCGCGCGCGACGCCGAGAAACTCAGGCTCGTTCAGCGCGCGCCCGGCGTCGAGGTACAGGCGCGCCAGCAGCGCGTTGTCGTAGAGCATTTTTTCGAAGTGCGGCACCAGCCATCGCTCATCGACGCTGTAGCGATGGAATCCGCCGCCGATCTGGTCGTAGATTCCGCCGCGCGCCATCTTCGAAAGCGTCTGCCGAACCATTTCCGCCATCGCCTCGTCGCCGTCGGCCGCATGCACGCGAAGAAACAGCGAGAACACGAACGTGTTGGGAAATTTCGGCGCCTGGCCCAGGCCGCCGTTGATGCTGTCGTAGTGCGCGGCGAGCGCGCGCGCCGATTCCGCCGCCAGTCCCGGCTTCAAGTCGCCGCCGGTGGGCACGTAGTTGGTGAGCGCGCCGAGCGCCTCGGTCAGCTTTTCGAGATTGTTGGTGACTTCCTTGGCGCCGTCGCGATACGCGTGCGAAACCGCAGCCAGGATGCGCGGAAATCCGGGCATCCCATGACGATCTTCGGGCGGGTAGTAGGTCCCGCCGAAAAACGGCCGTCCGTCCGGCGCCAGAAACATCGTCAGCGGCCAGCCGCCGCGCCCCGTGATCAGCTGCACCGCATCCATGTAAATCTGATCGAGGTCGGGCCGCTCTTCGCGATCGACCTTGATCGGAATGAAGTTCTCGTTGATCAGCCGCGCGATCGCGTCGTTCTCGAATGACTCCCGCTCCATCACGTGGCACCAGTGACAGGCCGAGTAGCCAATCGACAGCATGATCGGCTTGTTCTCCGCCTTCGCGCGCGCAAGCGCCTCCGGACCCCACGCATACCAATCCACAGGATTGTACGCGTGCTGGCGCAGGTACGGACTTTGTTCGTTAATTAACCGGTTCGGCTTGCGGCCGGAATGACTTTCGGGATTGTTGGCCTGGCTCATGAATCTCGTTTCATCCTATCTGCCTCGCCGCGCGCTGTCATTCCGAGCGAGTCACCGTATGGCAGAGTATCGCGCGCGCCAGTTACAATTCGCTGCTATGAGCTCCGCTTCCGCATCACGCGACTCCGCCGCATTGCAGCGCGCCGCCGGCAACGACAACGATTCGCGATTGGGCATGCGCGCCGGATGCGTCCTCATTCTCGCCGCGATTCTCTTCTTCGCCCGCCTGGGTGCGCGAGCGCTGTGGTCCTCGGAATTCCGATGGGCCGAAATCGCGCGCGAGATGCTGGTGACGCACAACTACTTCTGGCCGACGATCAACGGTCACGTTTATTACGACAAGCCGCTCGGCTCCTACTGGCTCGTAATTTTTTCGACACCGTTCACAGGCGGCCTCAACGAGGCTGCCACGCGCCTGCCCTGCGCGATAGCTGGCCTGCTGGCAGTGGCGCTACTGATGCGGCTAGTGCGACGCCTCTACGACGCTCGCACCGCGATACTCGGCGGCGTCATCCTCGCAACCAGCTTCAGCTTCGTATTTTTTTCGCGCAACGCCAGTGCCGACGTCGAAACGCTCACCGGCGAACTGGCCGCACTGCTGCTCTTCAATCACAACGAAGAGCGCGCCGGTGGATTGTGGGTGGTCGGCCTATGGCTGATCATGGCGGCGACTTCGCTCACCAAAGGTCTGCTCGGATTCGCGCTGCCGCTATTGGTGATTGGAGTGTATTCATGCCTGCGCGACGGAGTTGTCCCGTTTTATCAGGCGATTTCCCGTGGCTCTCTGGCTGAGCGGATACGATGGTTCGTCGAGCGCAATCGATGGTTCTTCAACTGGTACACTGTCGCCGGCGTCGCGCTGGGCGCGCTGGTTTACGGGCTGCCGTTCCAAATCTCGTCGCGCCTGATGGGCTCTGAAAAGGGCCTCCAGATGGTGTATCGCGAGAACGTGGTGCGGTTTTTCCACCCGTTCGACCATCGCGGACCTATCTACCTATATGTCTACGTCATCTTCGCCCTGATGGCTCCGTGGTCGGCGCTGTTGCCCGCGGCCCTGGTAGAAACGCACAGCCTCCGTCACGGCGGCGCCGAGCCTGCTCGCGCGGATCGATTTGCGTTGGTTTATTTCTGGGCAACGTTCATATTTTTCACGGTCTCGGGATCGCGCCGCAGCTACTACATCCTGCCGATTCTTCCCGCCGCGGCGATCCTGGTCGCCAGAACGCTCGCGTATCCAGGCGAATTGCGCTCGACGATCGCCCGGCGCCTGCTGGCTGTCGGCTACGCGATCGTTGCATTCAGCGCGGTCGCCGGCATCGTTCTGCTGATTCCGGCCTGGGCGATTCTTCCGCGTCCCTACGACGCGTTCCCGGAACTGCCCGCCAAGCCCGCCTTCATCGTGTTCTGGGTCGTATCGGTCGCCGCCGTCGTATACACGATTCGCAAATTCAGCCCGTATCGCGTGGCAATATCGGTGGGCGCCGTCGCGTATCTTGCGATGGCCTACATCTATATCTTCGCGATGCCTGCGGCGGAGGCTTATCGCTGCGAAAAACCATTCGGCTACGCGGTCCTGAATAAGATCGGCGGTTCGACTGACCGGCTCGTGCTGTTCAAGACTGAGGGGCCGCTGTTCTATCTCAATCCGCCAAAGCCAATCCCCGAGTTCGATAAGAAGCAGGATTTGCAGGATGCGATCGCCAAGGGGAGCGTCCGATGGATGATTGTTCGACGGCGCGACATGCCCAAGCTCGACACTCCCGCCACCATCGAGCTTGGCGAGGCGTCATATCCGTGGGAGACCGATTACAATTACCGAAATAAGGTGGTGCTGGTCCGCCTGAGCGACTGAATAATCCCTCGCCCGTTATTTCACGGGAGAGGTTAGGTGAGGGTGCAGGGGAGGAGGCCGCGACCTCCGCTCACAATCGCATCGGCATGACGACGTACGTGTACCGCTGATCCGACTCCGTCCTGATGACGCCCGGGCTAACGTCATCGCTGAGCCCGAGCTCCACGGTCGAATCGTTACCCGGCGGAATTACGCCCAGCGCGTCCTGCACGTATGCGGCATTGAACCCGATCGCGAATTCTTCGCTCTTGAAATCGACGTCAAGCGACTCGCTTGCTTCACCCGTTTCCGGACTCGTCGATGAAACGGTCAGGGTCCCGGCCGATAGCGCGAATTTGACGCCGTGATAACGTTCGCTCGAGAAAATTGCCGCACGCTTGATTGCGGCGAACAGCAAATCCCGCTTGACGACAATCTTGTACCTCGACTGCTTGGGGATGACGCCGCGGTAATCGGGGAATTCGCCCTCGACCAGCCGCATCGAGATTTCGGTCGCCCCGCGCTTCAAGTATGCGAGCTGGCCTTCGAGGTTCAAGCGCACTTCGGCGTCGCCACTCTGATCCAGAATTTTGCGCAGCTCCGAGAGTCCTTTTCGCGGAATGATCGCACCGGTCTCCATTCTGAATCCCGGTATTTCACGCTCGATCATCGCCAGCCGATGGCCGTCCGTTGCGACCATCCGCGCCGATCCCGGAGCGTTGGATTCAACGAACACGCCGCTCAAATTGTAGCGGGCTTCATCCGGACTGACCGCGAAAATCGTCTTGTCGATCATCCCGGCCAGCACCACAGCCGGCATCGTCAATTCAGCCTTCAGTTGTTTCTTTGCCGGCGTTAAGTCCTTACCGGCGCTCTGACTTGGCATGGCAGGGAAGCTGCGCGGGTCCAGGCCCATCATTTTGAACTTCGCCCGGCCGCACTTCAGCTCGACCCAATCGCTGTCGAGCGACGTCAGCGCGACTTCATCGCCTTCGGTCTCGCGCACGATTTCGAAAAGCTTGCGCGCGTTGAGCGTGAGGCTTTTTTCCTTGCCGGAACACGCGACCTGCGTGCGAATTCCGACTTCGAGGTCGGTTGCGCTCAAAGTCAGCGCATTTCCGTCGGGTTCGATCAGGACATGGCCGAGTATCGGAACCGTCGTGCGCCGTTCCACGATGCCCTGCACCAGTCCCAAACCGCTAAGCAGCGAAGCGCGCTCGATGGAGAGTCCCATGAATTGTTAGCCCGTCTCCTATTCCTAAGATCTTAGATCTCTAAAAAGAATAGCAGTAATAGTAGGAGTTGTGGATTTGTTGATTGATCGCGCAAGCGCCCGAAAATGAAAGCCGATCCATCGCTGAAAAGCTGTCAGCAGAAAAGCGACTGACCAACAGGGCCGGCCTTGTACGCACCGGCCCTGTCGATATCGATAGCCTTATGCCCACCTCCTCCACAGCCTCCTCCACATCGATTCACGCGGCATTGGCGCGAATCGATTTAAGCTCGCGCTCGATTTTCTCGATCGAGAGCCGAAATGCCGGATCGCTGGTGACGCGCCGCATGATCAGGTTGTGTGCGTGAATCACCGTCGAATGGTCACGCCCAAAATGCTCGCCGATCGTCGGAAACGAGCTGTCGGTCAGCCTGCGGCACAGATACATCGCTACTTGACGGCAAAATGCGATGTGCTGGGTGCGCTTTTTCGACTTCAAATCCGCCAGGCGGATGTGGAAAAAATCCGCAACCGTCTTCTGGATCGATTCGACGTCGGGCTTCGCGTCGGGACTTCGAATCAGATCCTGCAGCGCCTGCCGCGCGAAGTCCACGGTGATTGCTGATTGGTTGAGCGAGGCCAGTGCCGCCAGCCGCGTCAGGCATCCCTCAAGCTCGCGCACGTTCGACGAGACACTCTGTGCGATATACATCGCGACTTCCGGCGCCATCCGCAGATTATCGAGCACCGCCTTTTTCTGCACGATCGCCACGCGCGTCTCGAGGTCGGGCGGGGCGATATCCGCGATCAATCCCGACTCGAACCGATTGCGCAGCCGGTCCTCGAGTCCGGGGATTTCGCGGGGAACTTTGTCCGAAGTCAGGATGATCTGATGCCGCTCGGCGTGAAGCGCGTTGAAAGTATGGAAGAATTCCTCCTGGGTGCGCTCGCGTCCGGCCAGGAACTGCACGTCGTCGAGGATCAACGTATCGACCCGGCGAAATTTCTCGCGGAACTCGTTCATCTTGTCGCGGCGCAGCGAATTGATCATCTCGTTCATGAAAATTTCGGCCGGCATGAACAGCACTTTCCTCGGCCGGTCGCCGCTGGCCCAGATATGGTGCCCGATTGCGGTCACCAGGTGAGTCTTGCCCAGGCCGACTCCGCCATAAATGAAAAGCGGGTTGTATTTCTCGCCCGGCTGGTTGGCGACCGCCTGCGCCGCGGCATGCGCGAACTGATTGGCCGATCCCACTACGAACTCCGCGAAACTATAGCGCGGGTTCAAGCACGGATGCCGATCTCCACGCGGCGCGGCTGCCGCCGTCGCACGATTCGCCGCGGTCGCCTTGCCGTTACCATTGCCATTGCTATTTGCATGGCCGTTGGCATGGCCACTGGCTGGGCGTTGCTGCGGCGTCGCCACGGCAGCATTTTCGCCGAGAGTCAGCCGCACTTCCATTTCCTCGCCTGCCTCCTTCGACAGCGCTGTGCGCATCAGGCTCAGGTAACGTTCGTTGATCCAATCGCGGAAAAACCGATTGGGCGCCTCGATTGTGACGGTCGATCCCTGATGAGCGACAAAATTGAGAGGCCCGATCCAAGTCTCATAGCCGACCTGACCCAGCTCATCGCGGATCCGGTCAGCGGCCCTTTGCCACAAACCATTCATATCGCTTCCCCCTGCCAAACCCGGACCGCCCACCACGCTCCGGGACTAGCGCGCGGCATCAAATAGCGCGCGAATTACGCACAAGCTTATCCACATCTGTGGATAAGCCCCATTTCCTTCGTTGCAGCCGACAATTTGACGGCGCTCCACGCCGGACTATCAACTTGTCCGGGTTACTATCGGTTCTGTTGGGCTTAAAAGTCTGACCGAGAATGCGAGCGATATACACGCGCTTAAAAGCCATATATCCAACGCGCCGCGAATAAACCCTTGAGCGGAAAATGGTTCTTCAAAATAAGAAGTGTGCGGCCAAGTGAACGTGATAAACTTATTTCGCGATGAGGACAAGCGCGGAAAAAATTTTGGCGCTATGCGGGCGGATTGAAAAGGAAATTTCGCGCGCGAGTGATCGCGCGCCGCGTGCACGAAATTTCGCGCGGATCATGCGATCGCGCCAGTCCGCTCTAGAAGCCATTGCGCGCGATTTCCATTTTTCGCGTTGCGGCGCAATTCGGTCTCATGACGACGCGTGCAATCGAATTTTTCTTCGCGATCGCAAAATTTATTTTCGATCGCGCTGAATCCTCAGGAGAATTGCGATGACTTCCCGCAAAAAATCAGATGAACTCTTCAATCGCGCCAGTGTTAAGATTCCTGGTGCGGTGAATTCTCCGGTTCGCGCGTGGAAGGCCGTCGGCGCCAATCCGATTTTTATCGAAAGTGGCCGCGGTGCAACCTTGATCGACGCCGACGGCAACAGTTTTCTCGACTACGTATGCTCCTACGGCCCCGCGATCCTCGGACATGCCCATCCGCGCGTCACCCAAGCCATCGCCGAGCAGGCGCAGCTCGGTCTGGGCTTCGGCGCGCCGACGCGCCTGGAGGTGGAGCTCGCGGAATTGATTTCATCTGCGATCAAATGTGCACAAAAAGTCAGGCTTGTCAGTTCGGGAACGGAAGCCGGCCTCACCGCGCTCAGAATCGCGCGCGCGGCGACCGGGCGTCCGAACATAATCAAGTTTGACGGATGCTATCACGGGCATAGCGACTCGATGCTGGTGCGGGCCGGTTCCGGCGGGATGACTCTTGGTCAACCCGACAGCGCCGGCGTTCCATCGGCGCTTGCCGCGATGACGATGGTTGCGCGATATAACGCGATTGAGACAGTCGAAGGATTATTCCGCGCCGCGCCTGACAAAATCGCCGCCGTGATCGTCGAGCCCGTCGCCGCCAACATGGGCGTCGTAAATCCCGACCCCGGCTCGCTGAAAGCTCTCGCCGAAATCGCGCACCACAACGGCGCTCTGCTGATCTGTGACGAGGTTATATCCGGGTTCAGGCTCTGCTTCGGATCGGTTGCTGAAAGTATGGGCATCGCGCCCGACCTGATCATGCTCGGGAAAATAATTGGCGGCGGGATGCCGGTGGGCGCCGTCGCCGGCCCGGCTAAGATCATGGACTTGCTCGCACCGATTGGTCCGGTCTATCAGGCGGGAACGTTGTCGGGAAATCCGATTTCGGTTCGCGCCGGGCTCGAAACGCTTTCTATTCTAAAGGAAACCAATCCGTACGCCGCGCTCGACGACGCCGGCGCGCGCCTTGAAGCCGGACTGCGCGACGCAATGAAAAAAAATGGCGAGTCGGGATGCGTCAATCGCGCAGGATCGTTGCTGACGATGTTCATCGGTCCAGAGCGTGTGCGCGACGCCGACGAGGCTCGCACGTGCGATTCCGGCAAGTTCGCGAAGTTCTTCCACGGGATGCTGGATCGCGGGATAAATATACCGCCGTCGCAGTTCGAGGCCATGTTCATCTCCATGGCGCATACCAATGCCGACATCGACCGCACGATTGCCGCCGCTCACGAATCTCTTTGCAATCTCGCGCGAGGGAAGTCTTAAGACCGGGATGGCGCTAAGCACCGGTAGAATGATGCGGTTCGCCGCGATCGGCTTCGAGTTCGCGTGGCCAATGATCGCGGGCGCAATTATCGGGCATTACCTTGATCTTTACTTTCGCACCGACCCCTGGCTGACGCTCGTGATGTTCCTGCTCGGAGTCTTCGCCGGCTTCTACCGGCTGATCCAGGAACTCGCGCTCTTTCAGCGCGAGAACAATGAGTCTTGATTCCATGTGCTCGTGGTCAATACCGACGATTTCGTCGATCCAGCGCACCAACGCCGTGCTCGTGGCGGTCAGCGCCGCGATTCTCGCTTTGTTCGCCTCGACGCCCGCAGCGGTGGGATGCATTCTCGGTGGCGCAGTCGTGATCGCTAATTTATGGATCTTGTCGGCGCTCGGCGGCCTT
>OBLT010002455.1_pt1 | contig 11532 bp, 10 predicted proteins | sample 1518721 | NCBI WGS metagenome assembly OBLT01 (sample SAMEA3539307, study PRJEB22396) | soil metagenome | biome: tundra; feature: field; material: soil | place: USA | collected 2010-05 | depth 0.15 m | reverse complement strand
TCAAGAAGCCGCGCGACCTCCGCGCGGTGACCGAGCTGCCGCGCAACGCCCTCGGAAAGGTGCAGAAGCATCTCCTGGTGAAGTCGCTCGGTGAGGGCCCGGCTTAGCTGTCGTTCGCCGGTCGCTCGTTAGTGGCCTAGCATTGCCGGGTGAACCGTGCGAGCGTCTCAGCCCCGCTCACAAAGCTCTGGAAGCCACTGCTTCATCGCGTCGTCGCGGGTCGGTGGGCGCGTCTACGGATGTCCCCCGGCTGGCCGGCCGAGGCAAACGAGGATTTGCCGGTTCCTCGGAGTGTCGCGACCGAGGTTCCCTTCCCGTGCGGAGTTTCTCACGCGGGTCTCTATCTTCACATTCCGTTCTGCAGTCACCTCTGCCCGTTCTGTCCCTACAACCGCTGCTCGTACGAAGCTACGGCATTCACCCGCTTCGAACAGGCGGCTCACCAGGAGATCGATCTCTATCAACCGCATCTAGCCGGAACCGCGATCGGGTCCCTGTACGTGGGCGGCGGCACCCCGACCGTCGATCCTGCAGGGCTCGGCCGCCTCCTCGACCACCTCCGGCGCGTCTTCGAAATCGGCGGCCCGACCTGCGTCGAACTGCATCCAGCGAACATGGACGACAATTGTCTCGCGATCCTCCGGGCCGCGGGTGTCTCTCAAGTCTCTATCGGGGTGGAGTCACTCTCCGACGAGCTTCTCGGGCGAATAGGGCGGTCGCACGACGCCGCCACCGCTCGCGACGGCGTCGATCGTGCTGTCGAGGCCGGCTTCGATTCTGTGAACGTGGACCTGATGTTTGCGCTTCCGGGACAGTCCCTCGAGGATTGGGAAAGTGACCTCGCCGAGATCCTGAAGAGGCCGGTCGATCAGGTCAGCACCTACCCGCTCTTCGGTTTTCCCTATTCGGATCTGGGGAGATCCGAGCGGTTTGGCGGAATCCGTCGTCCGGCAGGTCGACAGGTTAGAAGGATGCTCGCCGCGACAGACCGGAGAGCTCGAGAGGCGGGATTCGAGCGCTGCGCCGTCTGGAGCTGGATCCGGCCGGGTCGAAAGAAGTTCAGCTCGGTTACGCGTCACCACTACGTCGGCTTCGGACCGTCGGCTGCGTCGATGATCGGCTCTCACTTCTACGTGAACACTTTCGACGTCGATGCTTACGCCGCCTGCCTGCCCGCACGGCGCCCCATCGCGTTAGCCATGCCGGCCGATCGTCGACTCGAGATGGCCTATTGGCTCTACTGGAGGGCCTACGAGCTCGAGATCAACGATGATGCCTTCATTTCCGTTTTCGGTTCGGGCGAGAGCCTCGACGGAGTGTTTGGAATGCTCCTTCGACCGCTCGCGGTCGCCGGGATGATGAGGCGGCACCAGAAAGGGTGGAGCATCACGGGATCAGGTGCGTATTGGATTCATCGGGTACAGAACGAATACAGCCTGAACTACATCAATCGTCTTTGGGGAAAGTGTCGCGCGCAGCCGTGGCCGCCGGAGATCGTTCTGTGACTCTGAGTCGCCTGATCAGCGGAATCGCTTACGGTCGCTTGACGGACCGCGAGATCTCCACAACCGGCTTCGCGGAGGAACGCACGACCTCGTGATCGAAAATGTTCGGAATGCAGCTTCAGGGGGTGTCTTCGTGTCGATGACACTCTCGCGGGCCAATGCCGACCACATCGACGCGTTTGTCCGGGACACCACGCGCCTCGGCATCTTCCAGGGCATCTCGTTCAATCTCCTTACCCACGGCCCCGAAATCGTGGCGCAACACGGACTCACTGGCGAGAGACGCAGCCGAGCGCTGGACGAGGTCTGGCGGCTCAAGAGTGAGGGATTCCCGATCGTTCTCTCGCGGGCGGCGTACCGCGCGATCCGCGCGAACAACTGGCCTCGACCTCTTCCACAAATTGAGCTCGTGACGACCGACCGTGTTTATACGTGCTGCCGCGACGCAGAGAATCCGTCGGTCTGTGAAAACTGCGGTTACTCCAACTGCGTGGAAGTCTCGCAGTTACTCGCACTGAGACCATCGGCGATCTGGCAGGTTCTGAAGCTCGTTCACTGACCGCTCGAACGCTCTTCGGCCTAGTGGCCCGCTCCTCCCGCCGCCGCCTTACCCTCGTCCCTCGTCCACTTCTCGCCCCACCGCGTGCCCCGGGGATAATCGAGCCGTCCGAGGAGGATCGATGCGACGTCTCGTCCCGGCCTTCGCCGTGCTCTCGTGTCTCCTGGTCGCCCGCTCCGCGGCCGCCGGGGCCGAGGAGCCGTTCGACGCCCTCTATGCGCGCCTGACGAAGGCCCGGGAGATTCTCGGCGTCGCGATCTCTCCGGATGGCTCGCTCGTCGCACGCGTGGAGCCGGTCCATGACGAGAAGACTCCGCGGGCGTCGCGCATCCTCGTACAGGAAGCACGACCGGGCGCCCCGGCCGTCCGGATCACGGCGTCGCTCGACGGCTCGCCCATCCGCGAAGGGAACGTCGCCTTTTCGCCCGACGGGAAGACCCTTGCGTTCGTCTCCCATGCGGGCGGAGCGGCCCTCTGGACGGCACCGGTTTCAGGCGGTCCTGCGTCGCGGCTCACGAAGCTCAGGGGCACGTTCCAAGAGCCGCTCTGGTCCCGCGACGGCCGGTCCCTCGCGGCGCTCGTCATCGAGAACCCCTCGAAGGAGCCGGGGCCGGTGGGCCCCGCGGCCCGCGACGCGGGTGTCGTCGAAGACCGGATCGACGAGCAGCGCATCGCCGTGGTGGAGGTGGAGACGAAGGCTCTGCGCTTCGTGTCGGCGCCCGACCTCTACGTCTACGAGTATGCCTGGTCGACGGACGGCCATTCGTTCGCGGCCGTCGCGGCGAGGGGCTCGGGCGACGACAACTGGTGGCGCGCCGAGCTCCTCGCGGTGGACGCGGCCTCGGGAGAGGCGCGCCTCCTGTGGAAGCCACCCCTCCAGATCGCGAATCCCGTCTTCTCGCCCGACGGCTCGACCGTGGCGGTCATTCACGGTCTCATGAGCGATCACGGTGCGACGGGAGGCGACGTCTTCGTGGTGCCGGCCGCCGGGGGCGCGCCGCGGAATCTGACCCCCGGGCGCCGCAGCTCCGCGGGTTTCCTGGCCTGGCCGTCCGCGTCCCGGCTGCTCGTGACCGAGCTCGCCGGCGAGGCCACCGCCGTCGTGGCGCTCGATCCACTGACCGGCACGGCCCGCACGCTCTTCTCGGGAAACGAGACGCTCTCGCCCGGCCGGGGTCTCGGCCTCGCCCTCGCTCGGGACGGCGCGGTCTCGGCCGTGGTCCGCGAGTCGTTCGACTCCCCGCCCGAAGTCTGGGCGGGCCCGATCGGAGCGTGGACCCGCCTCACGGACGAAAACCAGGGGCTGAAACCCGAATGGGGGGCCGCCGCGAGCGTGCGCGTCAGGAGCGACGGCCAGCCGGTCCAGGGCTGGCTCCTGCCGCCCGCGCGCGTCGACGCGCGGGAAAAGTACCCGCTCGCGGTCCTCGTGCACGGAGGTCCCGCCTCCGCTCACCGCAACGCGTGGCCCTCGCCGCTCCTCGGCGCGCTCCTCGCGCGGGGGTATTTCGTGTTCCTGCCGAATCCGCGCGGCAGCTTCGGACAGGGCGAAGCCTTCACGGCCGCGAACGTGAAGGACTTCGGAGGAGGCGACCTGCGCGACATCCTCGCCGGCCTCGACGAGGTCCTGAGGACGCGCCCGGTCGACCCGAAGCGCGTCGGCCTCTTCGGCTGGAGCTACGGGGGCTACATGGCGATGTGGGCCGTCACGCAGACGAACCGCTTCGCCGCCGTGGCCGCGGGCGCGGGCATCGCGAACTGGCAGAGCTATTACGGCCAGAACCGCATCGACGGCTGGATGCTCCCCTACTTCGGCGCCTCGGTGTACGACGACCCGGCGGTCTACGCGAAGAGCTCACCCCTCACGTTCATCAAGGACGCGAAGACGCCGGCGCTGGTCCTCCACGGCGAACGCGACGCCGAAGTGCCGGCCCCGCAGGGCTACGAGTTCTGGCATGCCCTGAAGACGCTCGGCGTGCCGACGCAGCTCGTCATCTATCCCGACGAGGGTCACGGCTTCTTCCGCGAGGAGAGCAAGAAAGACCGCGTCGTCCGGGTGCTCGGCTGGTTCGACCGCTGGCTGAAGTGAGCCCGGCGCGATGTGGCTCTCGAAGGCGCACGTCTTAACGCTCCTCTTCGCGCTGACCGCCGCGTCGTTCGGGCTCCTCGCACTCACCCTGCTCGGCGCGGCGCGCGCACGGCTGCGCCTCGCGCTCTACGCGGCGCTCGCGCTCGGAGTCGCGGCGTTTCTCGGTGCCCCGTTCCTCTTCGAGGCTCTCACGCGCCACCGGGTCGAGACCGGCCTCGCCGTGGCCCTCCCGATCGTGGCCGCCGCGTTTCTCTTGGACCTCGCGCGCGGCGGTCGGCGAACGCGTGCGTTTCTGTTCGCCGCTTCCAGCGTGCTCGTGCTCGCGGCTCTCGCCGAGCTCGCCGCCCGGCGGCAGGTCCTCGTCGCCGCGCCCCTCGTTTCACCGCTCGGCGCCGGCTTCGTTCTCTTCACGGCGCTCCTTCTCCCGCGCGTGGCCGAGCAGGAGAGGCGCCTCTTCACGCGCGCCACTACGGACCCGCTGACCGGCCTCCTGAACCGCACCGCCTTCGAGGAGCGTGCCCTGGCCGAGCTCGCCCGCGCGGCCCGCACGGGCAGAAGCCTTGCGGTTGCGATGCTCGACGTCGATCACTTCAAGACCTTCAACGACCGCTTCGGGCACCTCGCCGGAGACGCCGCATTGACGGCCGTCGCGCGCGCCGTCGCGCGAACTGTTCGTGGCATCGACGCCGCGGGCCGATATGGCGGCGAGGAATTCATCGTGCTCCTCGTGGAGGCGGACGCCGAGGCCTCCGCGCACGCGGTGGAGCGCATCCGGGCGGCCGTCGCGTCCCTCGGGCCTCCGCGGATCCCGCTCGGCGTCACGATCTCCGCCGGCATCGCGATCCATCAGGGCCGCTTCGAAAGGACCTCGTTCGAATCGCTCGTCGCCCGTGCGGACACCGCTCTCTATGCCGCCAAGAAAGCCGGCCGCAACCGCGTGATCCTCGAACCGCCTCCCGAGCCGGCCACGCCGGCCGACGTGCGCTACCGCTAGAGCGCGAGCGCCCGCGCGAGCCGGGCGACGCCCTCCTCGATGCGCGCCCGGGACGTGGCGAACGAGATCCGCACACAGCGGTCCTCGCCGAAGGCGAGGCCCGGGGTCACGGCCACGGCGACGGTCTCGAGAAGCGCCTTCGCGAAGCTCTGAGAGCCCGTGACCGCGTGTCCGCCGATTTTTCTCCCGTAATGCGCCGAGACGTCCGGGAACGCGTAGAACGCGCCTCCCGGAGCCGTGCACGTGACGCCCGGGAGGGCGTTCAGCGCCGGAATGAGGAACTCTCGCCGGCGCGCGTACTCGGCCAGCATGCCTTCCACGGCGGGCCGCGCCTCGTCGGGCCTCGTCAGCGCCGCGAGGGCCGCCTGCTGCGTGATCGAGCAGACGTTCGACGTGGCATGGCCCACGACGCGGCCCATGAGATCGATGAGGGCTTTAGGACCGAGCGCGAAGCCGACTCGCCAGCCCGTCATCGCGTATGTCTTCGAGAGCGTCCCCGCCAGGAGGATCGTCTCGGGGAATTCCCTGGCCAGCGCCGCCGCGGAGAAATGCCTCCCTTCGAAAACGAAGCGGTCATAGCACTCGTCGAAGAGCACCGTCCAGCCGCGCGAGGCCGCGAGCCGGACGACGGCCTCGATCTCCGAGGGCTCCATGACGGCGCCCGTCGGATTGTTCGGCGTGTTCACGATGAGCCCCCGCGTCGCGGGAGTCGCGGCGCGGGCCACGTCGGCCGCGCTCAGACGGAAGCCGGCGCCGGCGGGGATGGGCACGAACACGGATCGCGCGCCCGCGAGCGTCACCATCTCGGGAAAGGACACCCAGTACGGCACCGGCACGAGGACGTCGTCGCCCTCCTCGAAGAGCGCGAGGCAGGCCGTGTGCAGCGCCTGCTTGCCGCCGGCCGTCACGACGACCTCCGCGGCCGTGTACGGCGCGTCCCACTCCGCCCGGTACTGCGCCGCGATCGCCTCGCGCAGCTCCGGAGTTCCCGAGGCGTCCGTGTATTTCGTGAAGTCCGATTCGATCGCGTCGATGGCGGCGTGTTTCACGAACGCCGGCGTCGGGAAGTCGGGCTCCCCCGGGCCGAAGTCCACGACGTCGATTCCCGTGGCGCGCAGCGCCGCCGCGGCCTTCATGACGGCGAACGTCGCCGAACCGGCGACACGGGAAGCGCGGGACGCGAATCTCACCGGCGCCTCAGGGTATTCCAGGCGGCCCGAAAGGCGCGCGGCTGCCGCTTACCCATCGCAATCATGGCGATCTCCACGCCACACCAGCCCGCATAGACGCCGATCATCGGTCCGCGCATCGAGGGAACGGCGAACTGAATCAACCAAAAGACGAAGAGGGTCGCGGCCTCGAATGCGCGCAAGTCAAGGTTCACGAGGAGCAGCCAGCCGAGAAAGCTCTGGAGGATCGTCAGGAGGATCTCCAGGCGCTGGTGCTGATCGAAGGCGATGGCCGACGGGGTTCCCTTCGAGATCGAGTAGATGACCGGAATGAGCGCCGAGAGGATAGACCACTGGTTGATCGTCGACGAGACGAGATTCATCACCGCCATCGGGGCTTTCGTGATCTGGCGCGCCCAGTTGAACGCCGAGAGTTTCTCGGGGAACTCGGAGAGAAACGGCGCGACCCACTGGACGAAAACGAACTGCGAGACTCCCGCAGAGATCGCGAGCGCGAGCATGGACTCCACGAACGCGTGGGCAGACACGGCGAGGATCGCGCCCCCGACGAGGAAGATGCCCGCGATGGCCCATCCCCGCCGGCGGGGCCCCCGCGCGAGAGCCCAGCGTGACACGGCAGGGAGGTCTTCCATCTCCTCCACGTCGCCCTCGCGCGCAGGCACGCGCAGGAGCGCGGCGAGATAGGCGACGTAGCAGGCCGCGAGAATGGCGGCGTCGAGGAGGCCGAGCGTGCCTTTCCACCAGATCACGGTGAACCAGAGGAGCGGCGGAAGCAGGCCCACGATCTCGATGGCGTGCTCGTCGTCGAACGTGATCGCAATCCACGTCTCGCGCCGGCCCGTCTTCCGGGCGAAGAAAGCGGCCACGAAATAAACCAGCGGCCAGCCGAGTCCGACGAGCAGCCGGATCGAGCCGGTGAAATTCGCGATCGCGAGATGCACCTTCGCCGGGTCCTTCCCGGCCTCCCACGCGATGACGGCTTCCACCGCGAATTCGGGGAGCGTCTGAAGCCACGCGAGGATCGCGAGCGCGAGGCCCTGCGACACGAGGAACTGCGCGGCTTCGGCCCCCCAAGCCACGAGAAACGCGGAAAACAGGACGGACGGGAACGTCCAGAGCGCGGTCAGGGGCGTGGCTTTCGCGGCGACGCTGCCCGCGACCGGAAGCGACAGCTTCATTCGAATGGGATTTAAGCACACCGATTCACACCTCCGCTCGTCCCGGAGGAAGGCACTACACTCTCTGCGCACCATGACCACGCACATCGACTCCGCCTCGAACCCGCGCATCGCGGCGGCCGTCAAGGCCATCGCGAGCGGAGAAATGATGCTGCTCGAAGGCAGGAGAATGATCGAGGAGGCGCTCGACGCAGGGGTACCGGTAGACGAGGTTTTTCTTCACAGAAATCCGGAACAAGAAAAAGAGGCAGAAGAAGATTTTCTTAGAAAGGTGAGAGGGGAAGGCGATTCGCACGCGACAACCTCCTCGGCACGGGTGACGGAGGTCGCGGCACGGGTCCTTCGAAAGCTCTCGGATCTTCCTTCGACGCGCGGCGTCGTCGCGATCGCACCGCCCCCCCACCGCACGCTGACTTCCCTTTCAGCACTATTACCTTCCAAGAAATCTCTCTCTTCCTCTTCTCTCCTTTTCCTCCTCCTCGACGACGTTCAGGACCCCGCGAACGTAGGGGCGATCCTCCGCAGCGGCGAGGCCTTCGGCGCCGCAGGAGCCGTCCTGACGGCCGGGTGTGCATGGCCGTTCTCGCCGCGCGCGCTGCGCACATCTGCGGGCAGCGCGTTCCGATTACCCGTCGCCGCGCGCGTCGCGGCAGCCGAAGCAGTCGCCTGGGCGCACCGGTATGGGATCGCCCTCGCGGGAGCCGCGGCGCACGGAGGCACGGCTCCCCAGGCCCTCGGGGGCGTCCGCCCGCTCGCCCTCGTGATCGGCTCGGAGGGCCACGGAATCTCGGCCGAGATCGCCGGGTCGCTCGACCATCGCGTCACGCTGCCGCTCGCCGGCCGCGTCGACTCCCTGAACGCGGCCGTCGCCGCGGGCGTCCTCCTTCACATCCTGACGCGCCCGCCCGCGCCAGCGCGGTAGAATCGCCCATCGGCCGCGCCCTCCGGGCCGTCATCTCACAAAAAGCGAGGTCTCATCCCATGCGGCGAACGCTCATCGCCTCCGCCCTCCTTCTTTCCACCGCGGTCCCGGCATTTGCCGAGGAAGCCGCGAAGGCCGCCCCCGCCAAGCCGCCCGCCGCCAAGGCCGCCTCCGCCAGGTCGGCCGGCGCGCCTCCCGCGACCGAGAGTGCCAAAACGCTCTACGCGATCGGGCTCGTGATGAGCCAAAACCTCGGGCCGCTCAAACTGACGGCCGCGGAGCTGGCCTCCGTGCAGGAGGGCCTCACCGACGGCGTCCTCGGCCGCACCCCGAAGGTCGACCTCGCGGTGTACGGCCCGAAGCTGCAGGAGTTCGCGAAGGGCCGCCTCGGCGCGGCGGCCGCCGGCGAGAAGAAGGCCGGTGCTGCCTTCGTCGCGAAGGAGGCCGCGGAGAGCGGCACAGTGAAGCAGCCGACCGGCTTCCTCTACAAGGAGATCAAGGCCGGAACAGGCGCGTCGCCGAAGGCGACCGACAAGGTGAAGGTCCACTACCGCGGCACGCTCACGGACGGAACCGTCTTCGACAGCTCCATCGACCGCGGCGAGCCCGTGACGTTCCCGCTAACCGGCGTCATCCCGTGCTGGACGCAGGGTCTCCAGCTCATGAAGACGGGTGGCAAGGCCCGCCTCGTGTGCCCTTCGGAGCTCGCCTACGGCGACGCGGGAAGCCCCCCGAAGATCAAGGGCGGCGCGACGCTGGTCTTCGAGGTCGAGCTGATCTCGATCGAGAAGTAGCCCGCCCTCAAAATACTTCCGCGGTGAACCGGAGGAGGCGGGGAGGGCTCGCGGCCTTCCAGCTCTCCTCCGGAAGCCCCGCCCTGAGGCACGCCTGGGACAGGATGCGCGCGCCGTCCCAATCGAAGAGAGCGGCATCCTGCGGCAGGACCACGCCGCGGCGCTTCCCCTTCTCCACGACGACGCCGTGAGTGCCGGGGAGAAGGCTTTCGGCCCCGGGGATTTCTTCGAAGGAATGGAGGACGGAGATTTCGGGCACGTAGCGCGGCAGCTCTTTGACGGCCGCTGGAGGGAATCTCGGGTCTTTGAGGAGCGCCGCCACGGCGTGCTCCTCGACCTCGATGGCGAGCGCGCGTTCCGCGCCGACCGTTCCGCTCCGACCCCGCGGGCGGCCATCCTTTTTCCAGGTCACGAAGACCGCAGCAGGGCGAGCGAGTAAGCTGGCCGGATCGATGACGGGCGAGGCTGTATCTCGCAGCCCCATCGCACGGGCCGCCGCCTTCAGGGCGACCTTTCGAAGAATCTCTCTCCCCTCGTCCGAAATCATCATGCCGAAAGCCATCGCGCGAGCGCGTCGCCGGTCACGCTCTCGAACTCGTCCAGGCGGTCGGAAAAGTAGTGGTCGGCCCCGGGGACCACGAGAAACGTCCAGCCTCGCGCCTCCGCGATCTCGCGGGCGCGCGCGGCGGAGCTGAACTCGTCGTCTCCGCCCTGAATCCACGCGACATGCGTTTCCTTGGGGACGACGCCGGCGGGCTCGTCCCGGTCGGTCGGAACTCCGATGAGAAGCAGCACCTGGGGCGCGAGGCGTTCGGCGGCCCTCAGGGCGCACAGCGACCCGAACGAGAAGCCCGAGAGGACGAAGGGGCCATCCGGCTGCCTGGCTCTCAGCCAGCGTCCGGCCGCGACGACGTCCTCCGTTTCGCCGGCGCCGCCGTCGTACGTCCCCGCGGACGCGCCCACACCCCGGAAATGGAAGCGCAGGGCCGCAAGCGAGAATCGTCCGGACAGGAGGCGCGCGGCGCGATGCACGACCTTCGTGCGCATCGTTCCCCCGAGCCGGGGATGCGGGTGCGCGACGAGCGCCGCCCCGGCCGGAACTGCCGGTGAACGCAGGAGAGCCTCCAGGGGGCCCGCGGGGCCCGGGATTTCGACCGAAGAGAGCTTCACGGGGGCCGCGTCCGGCATCGAAACGACGTTAGCATGCGACCTTTTTTCGGACGTGGCCGTTGAATTCCACCGCCCCGGACGGCTATAAGGGAATCCCCTGCGGAATGTCCCCTCGCGTCAGGAGCGTGCCATGAAGAACATCGTTCACATCGTCGGGACCGGGACGATCGGAGAGCCTCTCATCGGGCTCTTCACGGACTTCAAGCAGCATCTCGGCATCGACGAAGTGACGTTCCACAAGCGCACACCCATGAAGACCGAGCGGGCGAAGGTGGCCCACCTCATGTCGCGCGGCGCGCACCTCGCGACGGAGGAGGACAAGGCCGCGGATTTCGAGGCCCTCGGCCACACGGTCTCCTACAGCGCGGCTGAAGCTCTCGAGCGCGCGACCGTGGTCATCGACTGCACGCCCGCCGGGAACGACAACAAGGAGGCCTACTACAAACACCTCAAGGGCCCCCGCGGCTTCCTCGCGCAGGGCTCGGAGTTCGGCTTCGGCAAGATGTACGCGCGCGGGATCAACGATTCGGCCCTCATCCCGGGCGAGGACCGCTTCCTGCAGGTCGTCTCGTGCAACACGCACAACCTCGCGATCCTGATCAAGACGCTCGGCATGTCGGGGAACGATCTGGTGATGAAGCGAGCGCAGTTCGTCTGCATGCGGCGCGCGAACGACATCTCGCAGACGAAGGACTACATTCCCGCGCCGACCGTCGGCAAGCACGACGACGAGGAATTCGGCACGCATCATGCCCGAGACGTTTTCCATCTCTACGAGACGCTCGACCTGAAGCCCAAGGTCTTCTCGTCGGCCTTGAAGCTCAACACGCAGTACATGCACTCCGTGTGGTTCAACTTCGAGCTCACCAAGCCGATCGACAAGAAGACGGTGATCGAGCACCTGAAGGAGAATCCGCTCGTCGCGCTCACCGAAAGGAAGAGCGCGAACGAAGTGTTCTCCTTCGGTCGCGACCACGGGTATTACGGCCGCATTCTCTCGCAAACCGTCATTTCGACGCCCACGCTCGCCGTCGCCGACAAAGGCCGGGAGATCGTAGGCTTCTGCTTCACGCCGCAGGACGGCAACTCTCTTCTCTCCTCGGTCGCGGGCGCCATCTGGCTCATGGACCCGAC
>OBLT010002454.1_pt1 | contig 11533 bp, 9 predicted proteins | sample 1518721 | NCBI WGS metagenome assembly OBLT01 (sample SAMEA3539307, study PRJEB22396) | soil metagenome | biome: tundra; feature: field; material: soil | place: USA | collected 2010-05 | depth 0.15 m | reverse complement strand
ACCGACAGGCTGAAGGGGGCCGCGCCCTTGCCGAGCGCGGCCACGACCGTGGTGCGGAACGAGCCGAACAGCGCGGTCGCGGCCAGGACCGCGGTGGCGATCGCGATTCCCTTGGTGATGGCCTTGGTGGTGTTGCCGATCGCGTCCAGCCGGGTGAGCACCTGAGCACCCTCGCCCGTCACGTCGCCGGACATCTCCGCGATGCCCTGTGCGTTGTCGGAGACCGGGCCGAACGTATCCATCGACACGATGACCCCCACCGTGGTGAGCAGGCCGGTGCCGGCCAGGGCCACCGCGAACAGAGCGATGGTCGCGTTGCCCGTGCCGAGCAGGAACGCCACGTAGACCGCTCCGCCGATCAGCAGCGCCGAGTAGACGGCCGACTCCAGGCCCACCGAGATCCCAGAGAGGATGACCGTGGCCGCGCCGGTGAGCGAACTCTCCCCGATTTCCTTGACCGGCCGACGGTTGGTCTCAGTGAAGTACCCGGTCAGCAACTGGATAGCGCTGGCCAGCACGAGCCCGAGGAGCACAGCGCCGATGGCCAGCAGCCGTGGGCTGCCGCCATGGGCCAGGATCGCGGCGCTGCCGCTGCCGCTGACCCCCTTGAGCTCGCTGAACTTGGCGGGCAGGTAGACGAACGCGGCACCGATGACGAGGACCAGCGAGATGATCGCCGAGATGAAGAAGCCGCGGTTGATGGCGGTCATACCGCTGCGGTCGTTCTTGCGCGGGGCCACCACGAAGATGCCGGCTACCGCGGTGATTACGCCGATCATCGGGACGATGAGGGGGAAGACCAGGCCTTGCGAGCCGAATGCCTTGACCCCCAGGATCAGCGAGGCGACCAGCATCACCGCGTAGGACTCGAACAGGTCCGCTGCCATGCCAGCGCAGTCGCCGACGTTGTCGCCCACATTGTCGGCTATCGTCGCGGCATTGCGCGGGTCATCCTCCGGGATGCCCTTCTCGACCTTCCCCACCAGGTCGGCTCCCACGTCCGCCGCCTTGGTGAAGATGCCGCCGCCGACCCGCATGAACATCGCGAGCAGCGCCGCGCCGAAACCGAAGCCCTCAAGCACGCTCGGCGCGTTCGCCTTGTAGAGGATCACCACGACCGCCGCACCGAACAGGCCGAGGCCGACGGTGAACATGCCCGCCACCCCGCCGGTGCGGAACGCGATCCGCATGGCGGGCCGCTCACCCGCCGCACCCTCGCGCGCGGCGGCAGCCACCCGCACGTTGCCGCGCACGGCCAGCGACATCCCGGTGAACCCGGTCAGGGCCGAGAATCCAGCTCCCACCAGGAAAAATATGCTGCGGCCCCACCGCACCCACTCCGAGTCGGCGGGCAGCAGCAGGAGGATGAAGAAGATCGGGACGACGAAGATGCCGATCGTCCGGAACTGGCGCTGCAGGTAGGCCGCGGCGCCTTCCTGGACCGCCAGGGCGATCTCCTGCATCTTCTCTGTGCCCTGGTCGGCGGCGAGCACTTGGCGCACCAGCACGAACGCCACGGCCAGAGCAAGCAGCGCGACCACAGCGACAACGACTACCCAGGTCAGGTTGGCGCCGCTAACTCCGGGCGCCCCAGTGCCTGAGGCGAGGTCGAGCCTATACATCTGTCCTCCTTGACAGGGCACACAGCTTGGGTTCGCGCGCATCCGCCACCACCGTCACTGCGGTAGCCAGGCATAGACGCTGGTAATGCGCAAGTACAGCCACGGCAGTGCCGGGGAGTCTACGCAGGCTGACTAGCGGATGCGAAGCCGGGGGTAACGACCTGAGCGTGTCGGGATCCGTTCGTAATGCAAAGGTAACCACACATTGATGCCGCTGGGCTGGCACACGGTCCCCGTGGGCGCGCCGGCCGGCGGCCGTCAGACCGCCAGCGGACCGCCCGCACGCTCAGCCGGCATTGCCGCACCGCCTGCCGTCCGACCGCGCTGCCAGCGGACCTCCCGCACACCCAGCCCACGTCCTCGCCGACCGCGGCCGTCAGCCTGTGTAGTCGCCGGAAGGCCAGCTCATCCGGATGCTGAGCCCGGCGGCCGTCCGGGAGATCTTGACGTCGTCAGCGAGACCCGCGATCACGGCGAGGCCGAGCCCCTGCGGCAGGAGAGCTTCAGGGTCGTCCAGGCTGCCATCCGCACCGGGGTAGCCGTTATCGGACCCGCTGCCCGGCGCGGCGGAACTGTCGCTCTCGTGATCATGGGCGCCCTCGTGATCAAGGGCGCCGTCGTCATCCCGGGCGGCCGCATCGGTCACGACCACCTCGAACCGCCCCCGAGTACCGGTCAGTTCGATCCGGACCGGCTCGGTCGGGCAGTGCGCGCGGTGCGCCTCCACTGCGCGGGAGCACGCCTCACCGACAGCGAGGCGGACCTCGTCGAGGAGCGCTTCCTGCACGCCGCTGCGCCGCGCTACCGCCGTGGCGACCAGCCGCGCCGTGCGTACGTGCACGGGCAGCGGCGTGAAGCTCATTTCAACTGTGGCCATCGACGCAGTTAGCAGCAGGCCGCTACTTCTCCGATTTCCGCACGGTGATGGCCTCGTCCACGGTGTCGTGGATGCCGAAGACCTTCGTGAGCCCCGTGATCCGGAAGATCTTGAGTATGCGTTCCTGGGTGCAGACCAGATCCAGCGACCCGTCGTGCGCCCTGACGCGCTTGAGGCCGCCGACGAGCACCCCGAGGCCGGTCGAGTCCAGGAACTCGACCTTCTCCATGTTCACCACGAGCTGGTAGTGCCCGCCGTTGACGAGCTCGATGAGAAGCTCGCGCAGGCGCGGCGCCGTGTAGACGTCGATCTCGCCCTCCACGTCGACGACTTCAATCCCGTCCTTGGTGTGGTGGTCCAGCTTAAGATCCACAAATCCTCCAGCGCCATAACTGCCGTCGTTGTCTTCCAACCGGAGCGCAGCCGAACACCCCCGCCGGGTGGGCACCTAATCCCGTCGCGCATTCAACCACGCTCTGAGGTCATGTCTACACGAGTTCACGCTTCGAGGCACCTCGCCTACAGATGTCACACTGGGAGTCGATGGCTGCGCTGACCTCACTCGCCCCCGGGGCGGACCCTGCCGCCGCCCTGATCCTGCGCCTGGGCGCGGAGTCGGGACGGCTTGTCCACGTGGAGCACATCGCGGCGCGCACCGGGCAGCGGGCACCCTGGCCCGACTGGGTACCTGCCGAGGTCACCGCGCGATTCTCCGGCGCCGGGGTACCCGCGCCGTGGGCGCACCAGGCCGTCGCGGCCGACTTGGCCCGCTCCGGCCAGAACGTGATCATCTCGACTCCCGCCGCGTCCGGCAAATCGCTGGGCTACCTGCTGCCCGCACTTACCGCGGTACTGGAGGGCGCCACCGCGCTGTATATCGCGCCGACCCGGGCGCTCGCCGCTGACCAGTTGCGCGCCGTCCGCGCGCTCGGCATTGACGGCGTCCGGGCGGCCGTGCTGGACGGGGATACGCCCGCCGCGGAGCGCGACTGGGCCCGGGCCCACGCCGCCTACCTGCTCACCACCCCGGACATGCTGCACCACATGCTGCTGCCGCGGCATGCCCGGTGGAACGGGTTCTTCCGCAGGCTGCAGTACGTGATCGTGGACGAGTGCCACGGCTACCGCGGAGTGTTCGGCTCGCACGTCGCGCATGTGCTGCGCAGGCTGCGCCGGGTCGCCGCACACCACGGGGGCGCCGCGCGGCCGGCTGGCCCGGTGTTCCTGCTGGCTTCGGCCACCATCAGCGAGCCCGCCGCGTGCGCGCTGCTGCTCACCGGGCAACGCGCCGAGGAAGTGACCGAGAGCGCCGCGCCACGCGGGCCGCTCACGTTCGGCTTGTGGGAGCCCCCGCTCACCGCCGCGCGGGGGGAGGCGGGCGCGCCGATCAGGCGGACCGCCACCGCCGAGGCCGCTGGGCTGCTCGCCGACCTAGTGGCGCAGAATGTTCCATCCCTCGCCTTCTCCCGGTCACGGCGCGGCGCCGAGGCGGTCGCCATGGGCGCGCGGCGCGCGCTCGCCGAGGCGGGCACCCCGGGGCTCGGTGAGCGGGTCGCCGCCTACCGTTCCGGCTACCTCCCCGAGGACCGGCGCGGGCTGGAGCAGGCGCTGCGGACGGGAGCCATCACCGGCCTGGCCGCCACCACGGCACTGGAGCTTGGCGTCGACATCAGCGGCCTGGACGCCGTGCTCATCGCCGGCTGGCCGGGGACAAGGGCAGCGCTCTGGCAGCAGGCGGGCCGCGCCGGGCGGGATGGCCGGGGCGCGGTGGCCGTGCTGATCGCGCGCGATGACCCGCTGGACACGTACCTGGTCCACCATCCCGAGGCCCTGCTGCGCCGCCCCGTGGAAGCGACCGTGCTTGACCCAGGTAACCCGTACGTGCTGGCCCCGCACCTGTGCGCGGCCGCGGCGGAACTGCCGCTGACTGAGGCTGACCTGGCACTGTTCGGGCCGGAGTCGGTCGCGGTCACCGAGGCCCTCATCCGGCGCGGGATGCTGCGCCGCCGGGGGCCTGTCATCTGCTGGACCCGTCGTGGCCGCGCGGCGCGCACCGGCCTGCGCGGGACCGGGGGCCGTCCCGTCAAGATCGTCGAAGCGCCGACCGGCAGGCTGGTCGGGACGGTGGACGAGCCTTCCGCCCACGTGCTGGTGCATACCGGGGCCATCTACCCGCATCAGGGCGAGATGTACCTGGTCGCCCGCCTGGACCTGGCCGACAGCGTGGCCCTGGTGGAGGCGGCCGACCCCGGGTACGCCACGTCCGCCCGGGAGGTAACCGCCATCGAGGTCGCCGCCGAACTGCGCCGGTCCGCGTGGGGCGGCGCCGCGGTGCATTTCGGTGACGTCCAGGTGACACGACAGGTCACCTCGTTCGTGCGGCGCGGGCTCGAGACCGGGCGGCCCCTCGGTGAGGTGCCTCTCGACCTGCCACCACGCACCCTGCGCACCCGCGCCGTCTGGTGGACCATCCCCGACAGCCAGCGGTCCGTCCTGGCTGGCCTGGGGGTCGACCTGCCCGGTGCCGCACATGCGGCTGAGCACGCGTCGATCGGGCTGCTGCCGCTGTTCGCCGCCTGCGACCGATGGGACATCGGCGGGGTTTCCGCCGATGTCCATCCCGCGACGGGCCAGCTGACCGTTTTCGTGTATGACGGTCACGACGGCGGTGCGGGCTTTGCCGAACGTGGCTACCAGGCGGCAGCGGAATGGCTCCGGGCCACGGCAGAGGCCATTCGCAGCTGCGAGTGCCAGGCAGGCTGCCCATCCTGCATCCAATCCCCCAAATGCGGTAACGGCAATGAGCCGCTCTCCAAAAATGGCGCGGTGCTGCTGCTTGAGTGCCTGCTGGAGGGCTGCCGCAACCGCTGACCAGCTATCCGGCCGGGGGTGGCGGACGTGAAGTCCGGAGGCAGCGGCTAGAGTCCCGCGACAGCTCCGATCACCCGCAGCATCCCTGTGATTACTAGGTGTTGCGGTCCGTGGCCAGGATTCCACGGGCCACTACCGGGGGTCTGGGGCGGCCTCTGCGAGAGGTGGGGCCGGCTCCCATCGGAATGGAAACCGGCCCCGACCACAATGCGGCGACCCCCGCCGGGGGGGAGAGCGGGGGTCGCCATACGGTCCGGCTCCGGGGGGGGCAGAGCCGGACCGTCATCCAGTAAAGCCTATGCGCATCAAGGCCAAGTTACCAACCAGTCACCGGAGATGGCGCCGATTGGTCACTTAGTCCCATGCTGCCGGACCAGGGGTAGTTACGTCGAGGGTGCGGGCGAAAACTCTTCGCATTCTTTGACGTGGGACAAGAGGATCGCCTCTATGGCGGCCGGCTGCACCCACGGGCTCGCCTCCAGCCTGCCCCCGATCAGCGATTTCTGCCCGCGGCCCGCTCTCCGCGCGGCGTCCGCCCGCAGCGCAGCGGTCCCGGGCGCGGCCTGCCGCGTACCGCCGCGGGGGCCGCCACGCCGCCTCAGGGTGACTCCCTGTCGCGGGCATGTGAGCGGGCGAACCGATCGAGATAACGAATTGATGACGCCCAGGGCTATGCTCCGCGGCGGATCCGTCGTAGAAAGGTGTCACGGACTCGCGTCCGCACACGGCAGCCGGGAACCCACGCGCGACCAGCCGCGGGAGGCGTGCCGAGGCAGGCACAGTGACAGTCGGATAGCGCCCGCAAGTGGCGCCGCGGCTCAGTGACCTGCCCGGCAGGATGAGGTGCACGCTTGGTACCCCGAGCCTGACGTGTCAGGGAACGGCGCCCCGACCCGGGGCGCCGTTCGCCGTGCCTGCGGGGCGGGACATTATGTTTCCCGTCAATCCCGTAAGATCACTTGCCGTGGGGGACCGGTGTCCCGGGAGTCACGCCGCTCCCAGGCAGAGTCCTGCCAGCCTGGCATTGCTGATGCTCATGCGCGCGCGAAGCACTGGGGTGCGCGAGACTAGGGCCACGAGACGAGAGCCAGGAGCGCAGGAGGGGAGAGTACGTGATGGCCAAGCCGACAGCGCCGCAGTCTCTCGACAGCGACGGCGGGCAGTCAGTCGGCGACCTGGTAGCGCAGGCCGTCAGGGACGTCACCCAGCTGGTCAGATTTGAGCTCGACCTGGCCAAGCTCGAACTGCGCGCGGATGTCCGGCGCCTGGGCCTGGCCGCCGCGCTGCTCGCCATCGCGGCCGTGTCCGGCTGCCTCGTCGTGGTGCTGTCCTGCTTCGCGCTGGCCTACGGCCTGATGACACTTGGCATCTGGTCGTGGGCCGCCTTCCTCATCGTGGCCGGTGTCTGCGTGGTACTGGCCGGAGCGGTCATCCTGATCGTCGTCGTCAAGGTGCGCGGGCTCGCCGCCCTGCGCAAGACCAGGAAAACCGTGCAAGAGGACTTTGCGATGCTGAAGCGCGGCGACGAGGAGAGCCCGGGCCATCCGGCGGTCGAGGCAGGGTGAGTCATGACCCTGCGGGGTGACACGGCAATCTACGTCGACGGCCCGTGGTCGCACCGGCCGGTCAGCGCCAACGGGACCCGGTTTCACATCGCTGAGAGTGGCGAGGGACCGTTGGTGCTCTTGCTGCATGGCTTCCCAGAGTTCTGGTGGACCTGGCGGCACCAACTGGAGACCCTGGCGGCGGCGGGCTACCGGGCCGTCGCGGCCGACCTGCGGGGTTACGGCGGAAGCGACAAGCCGCCGCGGGGTTACGACCTGGTGACGGCCGCCTCCGATGCCGCCGGGCTGGTACGGGCGCTCGGTGAAGCGAACGCCGTGGTCGTCGGCCACGACTGGGGAGGCCTGGTGGCCTGGACCATGGCGGCCTATTTCCCCAAGGTGGTACGGCGGCTCGGGATCGTCTCCGTCGCTCACCCGCTGCGGATGCGATCCGCCGTGCTGACAGATCCTTTGGGCCAGGGCAGGCACAGCGGGTATGCGTTCGGCTTCCAGGTTCCGGTGCTGCCCGAACGGCACCTGGTCAGGGACGACGCTCGCCAGGTTGGCCGTATGTTGCGCTCCTGGTCGCGCCCCGGCTGGCCCGACCTGGAAACTGAGCGGCGCTACCGCGCCGCGATGTGCATACCGTCGGTGGCGCACTCCGCGCTGGAGTATCACCGCTGGTTCCTGCGCTCGCGGGTGCGGCCCGACGGGATGCGCTACGCGAGGCGGATGCGCGCACCGATCCAGGCACCCACCCTGCACCTGCACGGGGCCCTCGATACCTGCGTGCTACCTGGCACCGCGCGCGGATCGGGCAGGCACGTGGAGGCCCCGTACCGGTGGCGGCTACTCGACGGCTCCGGTCATTTCCCGCACGAGGAGCAGCCGGATCGCTTCGACACCGAGCTGATCGGCTGGCTGGCGGACCCAGAACCCGAGCGATGACACCGCGCGGACCAGGCGACCCGGGCCGGGACAGGGATCCCGCTGGCCGCCCGCGCAACGCCAGGCCGCGCGACGCGCTGGGGCGGCCCCTCCCCCGTGACGCACAGTCCCGTGACGCACAGTCCCGTGACGCACAGTCCCGTGACGCACAGTCCCGTGACGCACAGTCCCGTGACGCACAGTCCCGTGACGCACAGGCGGAGGACCGCATCCCCGACGACCTGCTGCTGCCCCCGGCCGACGCCCTCGCGCTGGCCCAGCGCCTGCTCGACTCCGGGAGGCCGTTCCACGCTCACGAGGTCCTTGAGGCGTCGTGGAAGGCAGCGCCGCAGGCTGAACGGGAGCTATGGCGCGGCCTGGCACAGGTGGCGGTGGGCCTCACCCACGCGCAGCGCGGCAATGTCCGGGGAGCCGCCGCCCTACTGCGCCGGGGCGGTCAAGCGGTCGGCGGGTACGCCACGGCCGCGCCGTACGGCATCGACGCCGCTGGCCTCGCGCGGGATTGCGCCCGGCTGGCCGCGCGGATTGAGGACGATGCCGCTACCCCGGTAGCGGCACAAGCGCTGCGCCTGCGGCTGACATTGGACCAAGGCCGGACCTAGGCGCAGCCGTGGGTGGGGCACAGGTGCCGCCATGGATGAGGGGCGAGGCGCAGCCGTGGGTGGGGCTAAGTGCCGCCGTGGTTGGGCTTGGCGCAGCCGTGGATGGGCTTAGGCGCAGCCGCGGGTGGACACAGCTGCTGTGGCGCTGCGCGAGCCCTGGGCGTCCGATGCGACCTCGGAAGCGGTTAGCGCGAACCCGGTGTCCTTCGCCCCAACGGCCGCGGCGAAGGTGACCCCGTCCACCTGGCCGTTCGGCGCGAGCAGCGGTCCGCCCGAGTTGCCTTCCTGGACCAGCGCCCGCACCGAGTAGATCTGGCGGGTCACAGTGTGCGCCTGGTAGATGTCCGGGGCGTTGGCCGTCTGGTTCATGTCGATCCGGGCGGCAACCGCGGTGAAGGAGTGGTCCAGCGGGTAGCCGGCGACTATCGCGTTGTCGCCCTCGTTCGCGGGCCCGGCGAAGTTCAGCGGGGTCGCGTTGAGGCCTGGCACGTAGAGCACTGCGACGTCCCGTTCCGGGTCAAAGAAAACGACCTGGGCGGCAAAATGGGCCCCCAGCCGCGTGTAGACGGCCTGGTCCTGGTTCACTCCGGCTACCACGTGCGCATTCGTCATCACATGGTTCGGCGCGAACACGAAGCCTGAACCCTCGATCCGGCGTGAGCAGGACGTCGCGACGCCCATCACCTTCACTATGCTGTCGCGCGCGCGCAGCAGTCCCGCGGAGGACAGGACGCGGGGGTCAGGCGCCGCCACGGTCAGCGCGGGTTCGGCACCCAGCGCGCCGAAGACCTGTGTGTACGGGCCGCTGGCCAGCAGGCTGCGGAAGTCGGAGAACATCGTCCTCGCTGACGGGGGCATGACCCCGTCCACTCCCTTGAGCACCTCAGAGTGGTTCACCTGGGTGGAGATCGTCGCGAAGGGCGCGTTCACCACCGCGGATCCGATCAGCCACGCGATGAGCAGCACAGACAGCACACTCACCGCCGCACCGGCCGCGGAATCGACGAATGTGGCTGGGCGCCAGCTCACCCGGGAGCGGAGCGCCGCCCCCACCGCGGAGGCCAGCAGTTGCCCGATCATCGCGGCGAGGAAGACCACGATGATGGCCACCAGGGCCTGCTTGGTCTGCTGATGGACCAGTGCGCGAGCGATCGACGGGGCGAAAACCGCGCCAATCGCCGCGCCGCCGAGGAACCCGGCGAAGCTCAGCACGCCGACGATGAAGCCCTGGCGGTAGCCCGCCACGGCGAACGCGGCCGCGAGCACAATCAAGATCAGATCAAGCAGATCACCCGACACGTGACCCACCGTATAGCGCGCAACCCGATGGTCGCCCCGTCCATTAGGCGTGCTATACGGCGGATTTCAGCTACGGGCCGCTGACGCGAGCGCGTCCGGCGGCAGGTCCTCCTCGTGACCTCGGTCCCAGGGCTGCTCCCAGCCACCTAGCTTGAGCAGCAGGTCTACCAGTGCGGCGGTGAATCCCCACACCAGCATTCCCTGCACCCTAAATGCCGGGCCGGCCGGGCCGGCCGGGGTGCGGACGGTCAACCGATGCTCCGGGTTGGCTAGTTCAGAAAGTGGCACCCGGGCGCATCCGGTGACCTCTGCCGGGTCGCCGGGGGCGACCGGGCCCGGCCGGCGCCACCATGCGAGCACCGGCGTGACGGCGAACCCGCTCCGCCTGATGAACAACTCCGGCAGCACGGCGAGCACCTGCACGCCGGAAGCGTCGACGCATGCCTCCTCGGCGGCCTCCCTGAGGGCCGCGGGGACGGGGCCGCCATCCGCCTCCTCGATCGCCCCGCCGGGGAAGGCGGTCTGGCCCGCATGCCGGCGCAACCATGGTCCGCGCTGGACGAGCAGCAGGTCGGGGCCGTCCGGGCCGTCCCCGATGAGCACGAGCACCGCCGAGGGCCGCCCGGTGCCTGGCGGCGGACGGAGTGCGGGCGGCACTGTCATCTGGGGCGCGGCGGCGGCCAGGCTGCTCAACCAGTCAGGTACCCGGGTCATGAGAAAGGGCCCGCCCTGACCAGCGCCCGGGCCGTTTTCTCGTCCGTAGGACCCTCCCCGAACGAGGGGCAGAGCCGGGCCAGCGGGCACGCGCCGCAGGCCGGCCTGCGGGCGTGGCAGATCCTCCGGCCGTGCCAGATCAGCCGCTGTGACAGCGCGGTCCACTCCGACCGCGGGATAAGCGCGCCGACCTCCTGCTCGATCTTGACGGGGTCAGTCTGCGTCGTCCAGCCGAAGCGACGGGCGAGCCTGGCGAAGTGTGTGTCCACGGTGATGCCGGGGATCCCGAACGCGTTCCCCAGCACGACGTTCGCGGTCTTGCGGCCGACTCCCGGCAGGGTGACCAGGTCGCGCAGCCGCGGAGGCACCTCGCCGCCGAACCGGTCGCACAGCGCATAGCCGAGGCCGATGACGCTGGTGGTCTTGGCCCGGAAGAACCCGGTGGACTGAATGATCTTCTCAACCTCGCCGCGGTCGGCGGCAGCATAGTCAGCCGCGGTCCGGTAGCGGGAGAAGAGCACGGGCGTCACGATGTTGACCCGCTTGTCCGTGCATTGCGCGGACAGGATCGTCGCCACGAGGAGTTCAAGCGGGGAGGTGAAGTTGAGCTCGCAGTGCGCGTCGGGGTAGAGCGCGGCTAGTTCGCGGTTGATCCGACGCGCCCGGCGGACCAGTGCGGTCCTCGAAGGGGAATCCTGAATCACCTCTCCACCCTAATGAGGGTCCGGCCTGCGTCGTGCATGGCGCAGCCCGGCCTGCGGGGGCATGCCAGGACCGGGCTGACTTCGGGTCATAGCGACTGGTTAGACGCTAACCTAGCCGTCGGATACGAAGAGTTCCGCTACGCTTACTCAGGGCAATGTAGGGCCCGCGCTGAGTTGTGCGATCCACCCTGAGCAGCCGTGTTACGCATTTCAGACGTCTGGTGTAGTTGCCGTGTTTCGGCCGTCCGGACCATAGCCACCTTCGCCGGGATGAGGCTTATGCCAACGCAGGGAGACGCTGGGCAGCTACGCGGCGCGGGCGGGACGAGCCTGGGCGGGACGAGCCTGGGCG
>OBLT010002453.1_pt1 | contig 11535 bp, 9 predicted proteins | sample 1518721 | NCBI WGS metagenome assembly OBLT01 (sample SAMEA3539307, study PRJEB22396) | soil metagenome | biome: tundra; feature: field; material: soil | place: USA | collected 2010-05 | depth 0.15 m | reverse complement strand
GATAGTTGCCATGTGCGGACTGGAAAAATTCATTACACCTGCCTGGGTTACACCAGAGTTGAGGACTCTCAGGATGCTGATTCCCCTCATCACTCTGGCAGGTTCATTTCTTTCCTTTTTGATGCTTCGCGCATTATCGAGGAAAAACATTCTGTCCAGAGGGGTCTTCATGGCTCATCAGGCTCTGATGCTTGTTATATCCGTAGTTCTTATTGTAATTCTTTAGTAACAAACTGTTTATATATATCGAGAAAGGCGCACTCAATGGGCATCATTTACTGGCTGGCCCCGAAGTTTGGGTTAATGTATAAAGGTGGACTGGAATAATGGAGAATATCAAAATTGGTTAAAAAAATTTATTAGATTGTTAATTTTAGGGTTTCCTAAATTACGTTTTCGATGTATATATATGCACTGCACGAGGCAATGCTCTTCGGGTTGCCGGCCGAAGAGAAAAATGGAATACAATAATCGCCCTTTACGAGATTGCTTCAATGGTATTAACGTGCACCTTTACGTTGGCTTTTAAATAGTTATCCAATTCCATATGGCATTCTTCTGATTCAGGAGAAACGGAGTCACTTGATGAGAAAAATATTCATATCAGTTATGGTGTCTGCTGTCATGTGGGGGACAGTCTCCCTTGCTGCCGAAGAACCGATAAAAAACAAGAATGTTGCCGCCTGTATGGCCCTTATCGACAAGGGTGAATATGGTCAGGCTGCTCAATTGATGCGCGAGACGCTCGTCAAGTCGCCCGATGATCCCGAGGCATCCTTGTGCCTTGGAAAGGCTTTGAGCCGGATGGGGGAAAAGGAAGCGGAAACCCATCTCAAGAATGCGTTGAGGCTAAACCCGGAAAACCCAGAAGCAAGTCTGGAATTAGGGATACTTTTCTTTAACAAGAGACAGTATGCCGAGGCGGAAGATTATTTCGACGATACCATCAGCCTGGCCCCGGATAGCGGCCCTGCCGGAAAGGCGCGGGAGTTCCTGGTCAGAATTAACGATAAACGGAAGGAGCGTACCTGGGAAATATCGGCGATGACCGGCCTTCAGTTCGACAGCAATGTTATCCTAAACGGCAATGGAGTGGCATTGCCGGCCGGTATTTCTGGGAAGTCCGATTGGAGCGGCGTTGTAAACGTTAAAGGCCATTACCGTTTTCTGAAGGTTGACAAGTTTGAAATGTCGGCAGGTTACAGTCTGTACCAGAACCTGCACTTCAAGCTGGCTGAGTTCGACGTTAACCAGAATCTCTTCGATCTTACCGCCGCCTATGAATTGACACCAAATATCAAACTCAAGACTTCCTACGGGTTCGAATACCTTCAGTTGCACGGCCAGCAGTTCGACTATGCCAATACCGTGGCGCCGACAATAATCTTTAATTGCGGCAAATGGGGAACGACATCGATCGACTACCGCTTCAGAAATACTGAGTTTAGCAATACTTCCATGTTCACTACCAACTCCCAGCGGAGCGGCAACAATCATTATGTCGGAATAAATCATATCATGCCCATTGGGAAAACATTTGTGGCCTGGGGGGTATATTCCCACGATGAAGACCTGACCCAAAACGATTTCTGGAATTATCACGGGGACAGGTTGCTTGTTGGATTCCGGGCCGGGCTTCCCTTCAATATTACAACAGACCTCTATGGCGAATACTACAGCAGGAGATATGCCGCGGTTGATCCCTACTATGGGGCTAAGCGGGATGATGACCAGGTTTCTGCATCCATCGCATTCACCCGGTATTTCACCGAAAACATCAGCCTGGTGCTTGCCCAGCTCTACACCAGAAATTTTTCCAACATCCAGGTGTTTGACTATGAGAGATTCATGACCAGTCTATTCTTAAATGTGAGGTTTTATGAATAATTCAGGGAAAAAGCTGTTATTCGTTCTTCTGGGGGTCTTCGGGCTTTTTGGTACGGCCTTTGCCGGTGACGAAGTGGGGAGGATAGTGGCCTTGCGCGGGAGCGCTACCATTGAGAGAGGCAAGTCCATTCTGGAGGCAAAACTTAAAGGAGATATAATGGCCCAGGACACCGTAAAGACCGGTGCGGCTTCAAGGGTCAAGCTCCTGTTTATCGATGACAGTGTCCTCACATTAGCGGAAAACTCCAAACTGGTGGTCAAGGAATTTATCTACAGCAAGGGGAAAGAAGGGAAGTCCATTTTCAACCTTCTTGACGGCAAGATGCGCTCCGTGGTCGGCCGGACCAAATTTGAGGTCCAGACCCCTACGGTCGTGGCGTCTGCCCGTGGCACGATCATTTTCTTCGAAGTCGGGATACTTGATAACATGGAGTATACCAAGGTCATCGATCTGGAGGGGATTGTGGATATCAGAAGCCTGCTTCCAAACGATACCAGCCTCGTTTCCCTTACTCCAGGCAACATGATCATCGTCAAGCAGGGCGAGCCGTTGTCGGCGCCCGTAAAGGCCCCGCAATCCGAGTTGGACAAGGCCCGGAGCGCCTCTTCTAATAAAGGCGCCGCTGGTGTGTCGCCCCAGGCTGTTATTGCTGCCAGTCCGGTCGTGGTTCCTCCTTTGCCTCAGCAGCAGCCGGTGGCGAAGCCGGTAGTCACGACATCCCCGGTGAATGTCAATATTAATTTCCCGGCGAAGTAATGGCGATAACAGGGTTAATAGGTGATGGGTGTTTTTTTAATAATCCCGAAGTGGCTCTGGTCAGCCATCCACTTCGGGATTTCCGGTTCCTCTGCTTTGGATCTCCGGCAAAAGTTCTGCGCTAATTAAACTGGCAATATTGGGTTCATTTCTCTGCCTATGGGAAAAAGCAATTTTTATCTCATTTCCTTAATCTCCGTTATTACCTTCATATTTCTGCAGTGGTTCAACCCTCCTTTTTTTAGAGAACTCCTGGAAAGCAAGACCTACGATCTACGTTTACATTTGCGGAATTCCCTGCAGGCCCAGCCGGAAAGAAATGACATCGTCATTGTTGCCGTGGATGAAAAAAGTCTTGCCGAAATCGGCCGTTGGCCCTGGTCCAGGACTGTCGATGCAGACCTGGTAAGCGCCATAGCCAAGGGAAAACCGAAAGTCATCGGTATCGATATGTTTTTCCCGCAAAGCGAAAGCAGCGTCGCCGACCGTAAGCTCGGCGACGCTCTCCGGGATGCGGGCAATGTAGTGCTCGGGATGGCGTTTCTTGTTTCAAAAAATGACGATAAGGCCGTCCCTGCCGCCAGCCCTGATTTCATCTGGGATTCGGCCTTCATGGAAGTCAAGGCAGTGCCGGGGATCGACTGGAAGAAATGGGCGTACCGGTCGTCAAAAATTATCCCTCCTCCTGAAGATATAGCCAGGGGTGTTACCCTGGGGCATGTGAACAGCAAGGCCGACATGGACGGAGTGCTGCGCTGGGAAATATTGGCGTTGAACTATGGGGATGACTGCTATCCTTCACTGGCGCTGCAGACCGCCAGGGTGGCACTGGGCATTAAGCCGGAGGGCATGACCATTTACGGCGGCTCCGCGGTCAAGCTTGGCGACCGGATGATTCGTACCGACCTGAGTTCCCTGGTGCTTATCAATTACCGGGGTGCGGAGAACAGCTTCAAGTATTATTCAGCGGCCGACATCCTGAAGGGAAGGCTAAATCCGGAGGTGTTTCGGGACAAAATTGTATTTCTCGGGACCACAGCCCTGGCAACCTATGACCAGAAGGTCACCCCGTTCTCCGGCAATATGCCCGGGGTCGAGAAAAATGCCAACGTGGTCCAGAATATCATTCTGGGTAATTTCATGTCAAAAAGCCCGGGGACCGTTGAACTTGCCACGATTATCTGCACCAGTCTCCTGCTGATCCTGGTATTGCCCCGGTTGAGCGCCAAGAAAGGGGTAATACTCGGATTCGGCCTGATGGGAGCATATTTTGTTTTTTCCTGCATCCTGTTGTTCTACCAGAATATAGTTGTCAACCTTATTTTCCCGGTGGGGAACATGATGTTTATTGTAGCGACAGAAACCGTTACGAAGCTCTTAGCCGAGGAGAAAAAAGCCCGGGAGATACGGGCGATGTTTTCCAGTTATGTCTCTCCCAAGATTGTCGAGGTGCTGGTGAACAACCCGGAGAAGGCCTTTCTCGCGGGTGAACGCCGCACGGTCACTATCCTTTTTTCCGATATCATCGGGTTTACCACAGCTTCGGAAAAGTTGACCCCGGAAGAGGTGGTCTTGATGCTGAATGAATATTTTCAGGAGATGGGTGAAACTATTTTCCGCTGGGACGGGATTCTTGACAAGTTTGTCGGCGACGAGATCATGGCTGTCTGGGGAGCACCCCTGGACCAGCCTGATCATGCGGAGCTTGCCGTCAGGTGCGCCTTGAACATGTCCGACCGCCTGGACATCCTCAAGGAGAAATGGCGCCAGGAAGGAAAGTATGTCATTGACTGCGGCATCGGGATAAATTCCGGCGAGGTGGTAATGGGCAATATCGGCTGGCTCGGCAAGAAGATGGACTATACCGCCATCGGTAATAATGTGAACGTTGCCGCCCGAATAGAAAAAATGACTCGCCAGCATGGCAGCCGTATCCTGATAACCGAAAATACCTATGACATGATTAAGCCGGTGATTGACCAGGGGGAGATTGGCCATGCCGATATTAACAGGATCGATTCCGTCAAGGTCAGGGGGAAAGATGAGGAAGTGACAATATTTTCGGTGAAATCCCTGCCACATGCCTGATCTGGTTTCAACCGGGTGGATATTCTGTCAAGAGCAAATAGACTTGTCCGGTTTTGTAGCAAATGAATTGTCCGCTTTTGGGAGTTGGATAAAACTGCGGAGGGCGGAGCCCGAAGCAGCTTTATCCCTGGCAAGCGGCGGACAGTTACGCTGCCTTTTTTACCGAGTTTTGAAACTGTTGTCCCTTGTTGTCGTAGTTTCCCAGCTTCCTTGGACCGCAAAATAGTGCAAACGTTCCATCAAGGTAGCAATGAATTTCCTGATTAGCGTTATTCTTCCGCTGAAATCTGATGTGACATATTCTGTCGCAATGCTGTGATAAATTCAATGGCAATTCAAATTAGGAGGATTGCCATGAAGATGAATCGCATCCAGTTTCAGCCGGGCTTGAGTTTGAATCAGTTCCTTGAGCAGTACGGGACACAGGAACAATGTGAATCTGCTCTTGCTACTTCTCGGTGGCCCGACGGCTTTATTTGCCCCAAGTGCCACAGCATCCGTCACAGTAGCTACCGGCGAGGCCGAAGGGTCAAGGTATTTCAGTGTAGTGCATGCCGGACTCAGACGACACTGACAGAAGGAACAATCTTTCACTCGTCAAAGTTGCCCTTAACCATCTGGTTTCAGGCAATGTTCTTTCTGACTCAGAACAAGAACAACGTCGCCATCCTGGAACTCAGGCGCCTGATCGGCATCAGCTATCGGGCAGCATGGCGGCTCAAGCATAAGCTCATGCAGGTCATGTATGAGCGGGAACAGACCACCAAGCTGTCGGGACGCATCGAGGTTGATGATGCCTACCTCGGTGGTGAACTTCCCGGCGGCAAGGTCGGCCGTGGTTCTGAAAACAAGGTGCCATTCATCGCTGCAGTTCAGACCAACAAGCAGGGCCACCCTCTTTATGCAGTCTTCACGACCGTAAAGAGTTTCTGCCGGGAAGAAGTCGAACTTTGGGCCAGGCGATCTCTGGTGCCGTCATCACTCGTAGTATCAGACGGGCTTTGGTGCTTCCAGGCAGTAGAATTGGCCGAATGCTTTCATCAGAGAGAAATTGTTGGCAAAGAGCGAAAAAGTACCAGCATGGAATGCTTCAGCTGGATCAACACGGTCCTTGGCAATCTGAAGAATGCTATCAGCGGTACCTACCATGCCTTTGATTTCGAGAAATACGCTCACCGCTATCTTGGCGAGTTTCAATATCGGTTTAACCGACGATTCGATCTTGGCAGCATGTTTAAACGGCTCATGACGGCTGCTGCCAAAGGGAAAAAGGTTCCGGAACACAAACTACGACTAGCGAAAGATTGACGCTAATCAGGATGAATTTTGACTTTTGCCCTGATGTAATTACAGCGATATTCGTCCTTGGAAATTTGCAACACCAGGTTCTCAAACCTCACACAGTTGTTGGACTGCACCGTTCTTCCGTGCTGTTCACAGAGGATGTCATCAAGTGATGGCCCGATGTATGGGATGAAAGCTGATCCTTCTTCTCTCGCAGGATGAGAAAATTTGCGGTTGAATTCTGGTAGATAGGTTTCGCTCAGATAGCAGTTTGCCCCCTCCATTGTGGTGATGCCCATAAGGGCCAGTTCTTGGGGTAAACGCCCTTGATGTGTTTCAAATGCACGTTCTGACCTTCCTCTGGCTTCCGGGGAATAGGCTGCTATCATGGTGATGCCAAGATGGGCCATCGCTCTGCCAAATTGAGTCGGGTTGCTTTTGTCAACCTTGCCACCAGCTTCAGGGGTATACCAGTAGTGGCTGCCACGATCGGAGTAGAAACTGCAGAAGAGACCATGCCTTACGATGGTTTCCTTTACCCCCTGAAAGCTGCTGGCAGTACCTTCTTCATCACAGAAAAACATGGAGTAGTGTTCGTTTGTGGCATCGTCCATGGTGCTAATGAGGTCCCACTTTTGACCGGGAACCCACTCGTGGGTACTGCCGTCCTGGTGGATCATCATCCCGGGGAGCGCTGCTGCTTCTCGTCGCTTCCGGTGGACACCCTTGAGCTTTACTTTCAGAATCAGCTTTGCCTGTTGTAGCTGATTCTTGACCCAGGTGTAGCTACGACCGCCGCCTTGCTTGCTGTACCAATCGTGGAAGTGCCGGGCATTCCAGCCTAGATGATGGCTGCTGTAAAGATCCACAAGGGCCACAACTTCATCCACTGGGGCGCGACGGTGCGAGGTTTGCGTAAGGCGTTTGTCGGCAATGACCTCAAGGCCGCTTTCTTCATAACGGTCTATGTAACGGCGAAATGTGCGGTCACTTACCCCCAGGATCAGGGCTGCTTCTTCCTGGGTTAGGCGGTCTTGCTGCCAATCGCCATAGGCTTCTTGAAATCTCATACGCTTGGTCTCCTGTAACCATATTGTCCGTCTCATTGGTCGTCTCCCGACGACACTATAAACCGGACAGATTATGTGCTACAAGATAGGACATATCATTTGCTCGCCACACAACCGGGTGGATATTCTTGCCTACTTTACCCCATTATGTGATAATAACTAATCACAAATTATGCTTTTCCAGGAGTAATGCATGCACATGCCACGTACTCTACTCATTCTAGTTTTCATAGCCGGCCTTTTTTTGTCAATGGTACAGGAGGCCCTGGCCCTTCCGGCTGTATCCATCTCTTCGACAGGCTCCGGGGTATTTTCCCTATATGGTGCCGATTTTGAGAATGTCGGCGGCTGTACAGTAATCATCAATTATGATCAGTCGACCCTTGCCAATCCCCGGGTCTCAAAAGGGGGACTACTCTCCAACTCAACGTTGCTTGCAGAAAATACCAATGTCCCCGGAATGATTAAAATCGCTTTTGTTAATCCAGATAACCAGGGAATAAGCGGCTCCGGTATTCTGGCTACTGTCGCTTTTAACCTCAAAGGAAAGTCCGCAGGGATTATCAATTCCGTTAATATTGTGGATATGATTACTACTAACTTGGAAAAGATGGATTTCCAGTCGCCACAGGTGAACAATCCACCGAACCCGGAAGAAACTGGCGTCAATAAAAGCACGACCCAGTCGGCCACAATAGCTGGTTCGCAATCTGACAATTCCACCGGGGGCGTTCAGACCAAGAATCCAGCGGCCGGAACCATTGCTGCCCCGCTTGGGGGGGCGGTTGCCCTGACGGGGGGGACAGAACTTTCAGGGGAAAAATTACGCGAGGAGGGGGTTGCCGGTACCCCTCCACCACAGATCACGCCCCAGGCCCTTCCAGCTGTCCTTGAGCAGACCGCTGTTCAGGCCGAAACGGCGGCGTCATTGCCTCCCGGGACCGGGGTCAGGCAATCGGTTTCATACCCGAGTGTTCTGGATAACTTTCGAACCTTCCAGGGGCCCTTTACTCCTCCAGCGTATTGTGCAATTTTCCAAAAACATACTATCGAGGGGGTGCAGCAGGATCCTCCGATAGCCCTCTCAGACGGTGTTTCCCCGGTAAGGCTGATGATTTCCGCGCAGCTCCTGACAGAGGAACCGCTGAATTATGAATTTAAAAATGCCCAGTTTGTCTCATTGAAGAGGGAAAATGAAGCCTGGATAATTGAACTCCTGCCGGCAGCCGGTACTTGGCAGGCAACTGTGTTGCTTTATCATAAATCCGGCGCGATTTCCGAGATCCCATTGACAGTGGTTCCGGAGATTTCAAAAGAAATGATTGCTGGTCTGGTAGGCGGCGTGACTGAAAAAGGCTTCCTGTCATTTATAAAGGAACGGGGAACTGAAAAATCTCCGCGTTATGATCTCAATGGGGACGGCAGGCGTGACTACATCGATAATTATATCTTTACAGGGTATTATCTCCATAAAAATGGCGGAGTCTGCGGGAAAACGGAATAATCCGTTAATGCTTCAAATGGCCGACTCGATCAGAACGCAAAAAGCCGGGAGTATTCTCGCATAAACGCCGATAAGTCAATAGATAGGGATATTGCAAGCTGATAGCCTTCCAATCTTCTGCAAGGATCCTGGAGTTGTATCAATGATGAAAAATAATACGGCTGAAGGTTTCACCATGGGAGAGGATTCCCCTGACGACCTATCCGTCTCCGCAAATATCGGCCATCTCCTCGTGGAAAATATGGGGAGGGGGGTCATATTTGTAAATTATGATGGACTGATCACCTCCATGAACAGGTCGGCGACGGAAATACTCCTGGTTGAAAAGGAGAACGTGATAGGCAAACGGGTTGATATGCTACCCCTAAGGACTCCCATCTACAAGGTGTTGAGCGAACCGTGCCGCACTATTCCTCTGGAAATGGTGGTCAGGGGGCGGGTGGTTGCTGTTCAGACCACCGAAATCAAGACGGATGACGGTGTTGTGCAAGGGGATATGACCGAACTCTGGGATGTCACTGAAGAAAGGCGCGCCAAAAGGCAATGGGAGGAATTTCTGGCAATGATGGCCCATGACCTTCGCTCACCCCTGACCATGATAATGGTTCACATCCAGGGGATGCAGATCGGCATGTACGGTGAAGTCGGCAAGCAGCTCAGGTCAGCAATGGAAAAGGTTGAGCGGAGCGGAGCCAAACTCCACTCAATGATAGAGGAGATGCTTGACAATTACCGACTTGATGTGGGGCTTCTGAATCTTGACCGGAAGAGTGTGGACATCTGCGACATCCTTGAGGTCTGTTTCTGTGACAACCAGAGAGATGCCCAGGAGCAGGGGGTAAAACTGCTTTTTGAGAAAAAAGATGGGCTTCCGGAGGTGCGGGCCGATGCCAGACAGCTTACCAGGGTTTTTAATAATCTGATAGGAAATGCCATTAAATATACCCTGACCGACGGGGAAGTCCATGTAATGGCCGAGGCAGCCGAAAACGCCATCAAGGTAACGGTTTCCGACACCGGAATAGGTGTGCCGGCAGAAGACCATTCCCGGATTTTCTTCAAGTATTATCGGTCTCCAGGGGCCTCGGGCATCAAGGGGACCGGCCTGGGGCTCGCTATCAGCAAGGCCATTATCGAGGCCCATGGCGGGAGTATCGAAGTGGAAAGCAGCTTGGGGGCGGGAAGCAGATTCATGGTGGTTCTGCCATTTGTTGCGCCCGATGATGGGGATTCGGTGCCGCCATGATCGGCATGTTTCGGGAGTTACTGATTGCCGGGGATGGTTTTTTGTTTTTGGAAAATTAAAGCTGGCGCTCATTATGCCGATATGGTAAACAGTGAAATCAGTACCGGTGTATAAGCCGGTAAAATAACCGCAGGAGGAGTATAATGGCAAATTTCTTGATAGTCGATGACTCATCAACAATGAGGAAAATAATTTCCCGTTCTCTGCGACAGGCAGGCTTCAAGGTGGACGATATCTTCGAGGCCGGCGACGGCATCGAGGGCTTGATAGCTCTGGGCGGAAACAAGGTTGACATAATACTTTCCGATATCAACATGCCTAATATGGACGGTCTGGAATTTGTCAAGCAGGTTCGCGCAAAAGGGTGGAAGGTCCCTATTGTCATGATAACCACAGAAGGCGGAGAAGATATGATTGCTGCAGCCCTCGGCAATGGCGCCAATGCCAGCATCAGGAAACCTTTTACCCCTGAACAGCTCCAGGAAAAAATAGGAGGGATGATATGACAATGAATACCTCTGTGATGGAAACTGCCCATCTTAGCGAGGAGGTGATGGCCGTCTATGTGATTGCGGCGACCAAAGAAGTTTTCTCAACCATGTGCATGATGGAACTGGAGGACCAGTATCCGTTGACCGAGCCGGTAACCAGGTTCAAATTCAGCATAACCGGCATGGTCGGTCTGGCCGGGACATATACCGGGATTCTTTCCATTCACTGTCCCCAGGACCTTGCCATGAAAATTACGTCGAACATGCTCGGTATGGATGTCGAGGAGATCGGCGAGGATGTCAATGACGCTCTTGGCGAGATAGCCAACATGCTTGGCGGGCATGTAAAACAGGTCCTGTCCAAGGGAGGCATGGACCTGAACCTTTCCCTGCCGACGGTCATTTTTGGTTCGGAATATTCAGTTAATTGCATGTCCGACAAGGACTGCGTCATAATTCCCTTCAGCTGGCATGATGACAAATTCCTGGTTGGCTTGACCCTCAGAAGCGAATAAGGGCGGGGCAGATTATGCGAGAATTCACGATATTGCGTGAAATGCTGAGTTCGGCTCTGGCGAAGGCCGGCAATGAATGCAGTATGCTTTTGGGCCAGAAGCTGAAAATCAAGGGTATGGAGACCCGGGAGGTGAGCCGGAGCGATTATTTCCAGAACCTTGAAGAGCCTTCTTTCTTCGTGGGTATCCAGTCGGATGAGGAATACTCCGGGAAGTTCTTTCTGGTCTTTGCCCTGAAAGATGCCATAGCATTGAGCTGCACCCTGCTCGGTGTTCCCCCGGCACGCATTGCCGAAAAGAAAAGGCTGGCCATCCTTGATGATGATGATGTGGATGCCTTCGGAGAGATAGCAAACCAGGTGGTCGGCTCTTTTAATGCAGTATTCAAGCCGACCCTGCCGAAAAAGGTTCACCTGAAAAGACTGCCGCCGCAGAAATTCATTCCGGGCGATGACACCGTTTCCGGCGACGACCCGATAGCAGATGGTGATTACTTTCAGTTCCAGCTGCAGATGAACATTCCCGGTACCGATTTCGAGCTTGTGGACATGATGATACCTCTGTCCCTGGCGAAGGCTTATGATTACCGGGAACCGGTCGAGGACAAGAAGGCAAAGGCTGCCGCTGAAGCGGCCGCACTGGAAGGAGATGATGCGACGGCGGCAGTGCTCATTATGGATGACAATGCCACTG
>OBLT010002452.1_pt1 | contig 11537 bp, 11 predicted proteins | sample 1518721 | NCBI WGS metagenome assembly OBLT01 (sample SAMEA3539307, study PRJEB22396) | soil metagenome | biome: tundra; feature: field; material: soil | place: USA | collected 2010-05 | depth 0.15 m | reverse complement strand
AGTCATTCGCGCAGGGATGTGCCACAGGTTCGCGCCCGTTTTTGGGGCGCTAACCTGGGCCTGCCAGCGACGAGTTTTTGTCTTTCGCTGCTGTCGTGATCCCGGCGTAAACTTTTTGCGCCGCCGCAACCGCCGATCCAAACTCAACTGCTTGTCCGCTCGTGCCGCTGATCACATGTTCGAGCGCGGCGAGAATGCCGATCGTATCCAGATAATCGTAGTAGCCGAGGTGGGCGATGCGGAAAAGCTGGCCTTTCATTTCTGCATTGCCATTGGCCACAACGGCGCCAAACTGTTCGCGGAAGCGCTTGCAGATTGCGGTCGAGTCGACGCCCGGGGGCGCCGCGACCGCGGTGAGGGCCGCGGTGGGAGATTTGGGCGCGAACAATTTCAGTCCGAGAGCCTCGACACCGGCGCGCGTCATCGCCGCACACAACTCGGCATTTGCGATCAGCGCGTCGCGGCCGGCTGCAAGGTTGCCGTCCCCCATCTGACGCACGTAATCGAGCGCCGCCGCCAGTCCGGCGAATAATGAAGTGGCGGGTGTATAGGCCGTCTCGGCTTTTGCCGCTGACTTACGTTCCTTGCGCAGATCGAAGTAGTAGCGCGGGGAGTGGGTCCGCTCCATGCGCTGCCAGGCGCGCTCACTGATGGCACCGTAGGATAATCCAGGAGGAATCATCAGTGCCTTCTGCGATCCGCCGATGATGATGTCGATTCCCCAATTGTCGACTTCGAGGTGAGTTGTGCCGAGGCCGGTGATCGCGTCAACGACCAGCAACGGTTCGGGCAAAGCTTGCACCAGTTGGGCGATGGCCTGGACGTCATGCCGGGCGCCGGTGGAGCTTTCCGTGGCCTGCAGGTAGACGCAGCGGATCTCGGGAGTCAGCTTGCGGCGTATTTCGTCAAGCGAAAATGTTTCACCATAGGGAGCGGTGACGGTCTCCACGGTGCAGCCAAACGCTTTGGCCAGCGAGACCCAGCGTTCGGCGAACTTGCCGGCGGTCAACGCCAGCACCTTGTCGCCGGGAGATGTCAGATTCGAGACCGAGGCCTCCATGAAGCCGGTGCCCGACGAGGTCAGCACGAGCACGTCGTTTTGCGTGCCGATGAACTCTTTTACATCGGCCAGGACGCGCGTAAATAGGGCGCGGAAATCCGCGGTGCGATGGTGCGAGCCATAGGAAGCCATCGCTAACTGGGCCTGGGGCAAGAGCGGGGTTGGGCCGGGAGTGAAGAGGCGATTTTTCTTGAGCATGGGAACTAACAGAATATGCGATGGGCATGGATTCCGAAAGCGATTGCAGATTGCAGAGGTCAGATTGCAGAGGTGGAATCGGGTTCTAACCTCTGCAATCTGACCTCTAACCTCTGACCTTTCCCTTTAGTTCTATAATCCTGCCATGCCCCTCATTGATCAGATCCAGAAAGATATTGTTTCCGCGATGAAGGCTCGCGAAGAGCAGCGGCTTTCCACGCTGCGCATGGTGAAGACTGCGCTCAAGAATCGCGAGATTGAAAAAATGGCTCCGCTCGACGATAAGGAATCGCAGCAAGTGCTCTCCACGCTGATCAAGCAGAGGAAAGATTCGGTCGAGCAATTCACCAAAGGCGGACGGCAGGAGATGGCCGACAAGGAAGCGGCCGAGATCGTGCTCATTGAAACGTATCTGCCCAAGGCTGCTGGCGACGAAGAGATTGTGACGGGAGTTCGCGCGGTGATTGCCGAGATGACGCCGCCTCCGGCGATGAAAGATATGGGGACGGTGATGAAGGCGGCGATGGCGCGCTTTGCGGCAGCGGGGATGCGCGTGGATGGGAAGGTGGTTAGCGAGGCGGTTAAGAAGGAGTTGGCGGGGAAGTGATGTACTGCACGTTCGCCGCTTCGGTCGGTCCCGCCGCCAAGCCCACTATCTGCTGTTCGGTGATTTCGATAACGTCTGGTTGGGGACGTTTGCTCGCCGAAGTTTCGTGAGGATATAGGTCGATCACTAAGAAGAAGATGTTCTTATTGTTGACAACGACCTTGGGAAGAAGATCGGTATTTGAAGCGAGCACGAATCGTAGTTGCTTGTCACTCGTGTTGAAGATGATCAGGTAGCCGATCGGTTCGTTGAAATCCGACGTGTACTGGTATATCTGGCGAAAACCTTTCAGAATATAGGGAGCGGATTTGCCTTTTTCCGGATTGAAGATCTTTGCATCGGCAATCAAAGGTTCACTCGAAATCTGGCTTGATACGAGGTCAGCTTTGCCCGAGGCCGACTTCGGCTCTATAGTGAAGATAATACCTTGCGAATGCAAGTATTCGTAGAGCTTGAGAGCCAGCCTCTTCTCACCCCTTTGGGTATCGGAATTCCATAACGCATACAAATCTTCGCGCCAGAACCATTCGCATCCGTGTTTGAACCGAATCAGTGTGGCAAGTATTGAACCTGGGATCGTCTAAATGATCGTCGACGTACTCGTAGAATGATTCTAGATAAAGCGAGCGGAACTGATCGAGCATTTTGTCGAAATCGCCCTGTGGTACGCATATCGCGTAAGGCCGCTCCTGCTGAGAGTAGAGTTTAAGGACGCCGTAAGCGATTGCCGCAACTTCCTCCTCATTCTCTCCAAATGAGTTCAGGTCCATCTACCATCTTTTTCGCGGAATCGCTGTAGTCAGGATAGCGCGCGATTAGGCGGGCCACTATGCTAGCGAATAGCGGATCAGAATCGAAGTAAACCCAAAATTGCCGCAGAGCGTAGAGGAAGTGTTCCCAATCGGTGGCGTTCAATCGTCGAATGCGTTTTTGAAGCTTGTAGCGAAGATTCTAGGTAGTCCGCGGCCATCTTATAGGCTCAACTTTATGATAGAGATTTTGTCGAAAGCTCCCCGCAACCGCTCAATCTCCCACCTGAAGTCGCGACGGACCTTGGCCACCGTCCCCAAGTAGTCAACGAGCTGCAAGTTCGACTTGCACCCACGACATATCACCACATCATTCAATCGAATCTGCCGTAGTGAGGCTACGTTGAAAAATTGGCACTCCAAGCACTCGAGTTTCACCTTTATTGGATCGAGATCCACGCAAGTATTCTAAGGCAACAGGAACTCGAAGGGATCCTTATAACTCACTTACCCCGCTGCCACTCCCGGTAGGCTTCGCTCTTGCCGATGCCGCGTTCTTTGGCTACTTTCTTTAGCGCGGCTTTTTCGTCGGCTTTCTCTTCGGCCATGATCTCGCGGACGCGTGCGGCTACGCTTTTGGTCTCAGCTACCGGCGCTGTAGCTCCTTCTTCGGCTTTTGCGATCAGCAGCGTGATCTCACCTTTTACATCTCCGCGGGCTGTGAGTTGTTTGAGAACTTCTGTCGCCCTTCCGCGCAGGAATTCTTCGTGGATCTTGGTTACTTCCCGTGCGACGACTACGTGGCGATCTTTTCCCAGAACTTCCACTGTGTCGGCCAGTGTATCGAGCAAGCGGTGCGGCGCTTCATAGAACACCTGGGTGCGCGGAGAGTCTTTTATGCTTTCCAGCAACTTGCGGCGCTGTCCGGATTTCGAAGGGAGAAATCCGCTGAAGCGGAAGGAGTCGGTCGGCAGGCCGCTCGCTACGAGTGCGGCGAGAAATGCCGAGGCTCCCGGAATTGGAATGACCGGCACATGATGGCGGATGGCCAGCGCGATGAGGCGGAAGCCAGGGTCGGAGATGCCGGGCATTCCGGCGTCTGTTACGAGAGCGATCTTGGCTCCGCCTTCGAGATCGACAACGAGTTCGGCGGCCTTAGTCATTTCGTTGTGTTCGTGATAGCTGACCAGACGCGTTTGAATGCCATAGTGACTCAGCAACTTCAGGGTTTGGCGGGTATCCTCGCAGGCAATCAGGTCGACTTCTTTCAGTATGCGCAGGGCGCGCAGGGTGATGTCTTCGAGATTGCCGATGGGCGTGGCGATTAGATAGAGGGATGGACCAACGATTGCTGTACCTCGCTCGGAGCCGCCGCCATTCTGGGAGTTTTCGTGCATGAGGGGAGTCTAGCAAGAAACTCTTCACCACGGAGACACAGAGGCACGGAGGAAGTCACGGAAAATGTTCTCCGATCTCCTCCGTGTCTCAGTGCACCGTGGTAGATTCTTGCCAGGCGACAGCCGAACCACGTCCAGTAACTTCTAGCTTCGCTTTTTATTCGCTTCGTGCTAAACTGACCAAAATTGATGTGATGGCCAACACTTCACGCTCCAGCCCGCGGGTGTAGGCTACGGGGATTGGAACCCCGAAAATTCCGGATTCAGAAATCAGGAGCAATCATGGCGGATGAACGCAGCAGACTTGAGGAGCGGAATAACGAGCGCGGCAAGGCCATCGACCTCGCCTTCGCCCAAATTGAAAAGCAGTTTGGCAAAGGGTCGATCATGCGGCTGGGATCGAAGGAAGCCATCGTTCCCATCGCGGTGATTTCCACGGGCGCGATTTCGTTCGATGCCGCGCTGGGCGTGGGAGGAGTGCCACGCGGGCGGGTCATCGAAATCTTTGGGCCGGAGTCGTCGGGTAAAACGACCATTGCTTTGCAGGTAATCGCCGAGGCGCAAAAGGCCGGAGGGATGGCGGCATTTGTCGATGCCGAACATGCGCTGGATCCCGGCTATGCCAAAAAGTTGGGCGTGGACGTCGATAACCTGCTCGTGTCGCAACCCGACTATGGCGAGCAGGCGCTGGAGATCGTTGAAGCACTGGTGCGCTCGAACGCCATTGACGTTCTGGTGGTGGACTCGGTTGCGGCGCTGGTCCCGAAGGCCGAACTTGACGGCGAAATGGGCGACAGCCACATGGGCCTGCAAGCGCGGCTGATGTCGCAGGCATTGCGCAAACTCACGGGCACGGTCGCGAAGTCGCGCACCTCGCTGATTTTCATCAACCAGATTCGCGAAAAAATTGGAGTGATGTTTGGCAACCCCGAGACCACGACGGGCGGGCGAGCGCTGAAATTTTATTCGTCGGTGCGCATCGACATCCGGCGCATTGCGGCGATTAAAGAAGGAGACGTGGTCACGGGCTCGCGTACGCGGGTTAAGGTTGTGAAGAATAAAGTGGCGGCGCCGTTCCGCGAGGCTGAGTTCGACATTCTCTATGGCGAAGGCATCTCGCGCGAGGGCGACCTGCTCGATCTGGCCGTGAACAGTAACATTCTGGAGAAGTCGGGGTCGTGGTTCAGCTACAAGGGCGAGCGCATTGGGCAGGGACGCGAGAATGCCCGCACCTTCCTGAAAGAAAATAAAGACACGATGGCGAAGCTGGATGCCGAGGTGCGAAAGGCGCTGGGACTGACGCCATCGGTAGCGGGGCCAACTCCGGCGGCCGTTCCGGCGCAGGCTACGGGAACGCAGGGTCGGGTTACGACGATGCCGAGTGCGGCGGAGGCGGCGAAGGTCCCGGCGAGACGGTAAATAGGTTCACCGAGGGGCGGACGTTCTCGTCCGCCCCGTTCAGCGAGTCGATAGCCAAACTCCAAGCTACAATTGCCATCCCTTGATCCCCCGCATACAATCCTTCTTTCGTTGACCCTGTCGTCAGCGGAGGGCCCTGATGAAACGCATCAAAGCAATCTATCCAGGATCGTTCGATCCTCCCACCAACGGTCATCTGGACCTGATCGAGCGTGGCAGCAAGATTTTCGACGAGCTCGTGGTTGCCATTCTTCGCAATCCGGAAAAAGACCCGCTCTTTACCGTGGCCGACCGGCGCAAGATGCTGGAAGCGATGACTTCGAATTTTGACAATGTTTCGGTTGACACCTTCGATGGCTTGACGGTGGACTATGCGTTGCGGCTCGACGCACGGGCCATCCTGCGCGGCATTCGCGCCATCAGCGACTACGAATATGAACTGCAGATGGCGCTGATGAATCGCAAACTGCAGCCCGCGCTGGAGACAGTCTTCATGATGCCAGCGGAAAAATATTCATATTTGAGTTCGCGGCTGGTGCGGGAGGTCGCGCAGCTTGGCGGATCCATCGATTGTTTGGTGCCGGAGCTTGTGGCGCAGAAGGTTCGTGAGAAAATGGATGTGGCGCACCGGTTCGAGAATGGCGGGCTACCAGCAAGCAGGCCGCACTCCGAAGGCAAGAGCAGGTTCAGAAAAAAGAAATTGTGAGGACAGCGAAGAATCATGAGCACCGTAACGTTGCCGATCACGCATCCCGTCCGCCTGAGTGAGCGCATCAATCGCATCGAGCCTTCCGCGACCATGGCGGTGGTGGCCGAAGCCGACAAACTGCGCCAGCAAGGAATTGATGTCGTGGATTTCGGGGCGGGCGAGCCGCATTTCTCGACGCCGCAACACATCAAGGACGCCGCCATTGCAGCGATCCAGGCCAATTTTTCGAAATACACTCCGGTCGGGGGCACGGCTGAACTCAAGGATGCCATCGTGCACCGCCATGCGGTTGACTTCGACTCCGATTACCGGCGCGAAGAAGTGGCGGCTTCGGTTGGGGGCAAGCATGCGCTCTTCAACGTGATCTCCGTGCTGGTGGATCACGGCGATGAGGTGATTCTTCCTGTCCCGTACTGGGTCTCGTTCAAAGACATGATTCGCTATGCGGGAGGCAAATGCGTGCTGCTGCAAAGCGACGAAGCGGAGGGTTTTCGCGTCACCGCCAACATGGTGGCGCGGCTGGTAACGCCCAAGACCAAACTGATCATTCTGAATTCGCCGTCGAATCCCTCGGGAGCCGTGATCAGTCCTGAAGATATGACCGAAGTGATTCGGCTCGGCCACCAGCGCGGCATCTGGGTCATCTCCGACGAGTGCTATGTTTATCTCAATTACACCGGCAAGAGCTTCTCAGTAGGGTCGCTGCGCGAGTATCGCGACCGCTTCATGGTCGTAGGGTCCCTATCGAAAACCTACGCAATGACTGGCTGGCGACTGGGATTCACTTTAGGTCCCGCCGCCATCATCTCTGCTGTTCAAAAACTGCAGAGCCAGTCAACGTCGAACCCAACTTCGATCGTGCAGAAGGCAGCGGTGACCGCGCTGAAAGGTCCGCAGCAATGCGTGGAAGATATGCGGACGGAATACATCAAACTGCGCGATCACCTGGTGAGCGGGCTGCGTTCGATCCCGGGCGTGAAATGCACGCTGCCGGAAGGCGCGTTTTATGCTTATCCCAACATCTCGGAATTTTTTGGGCGAAGCGGAATGAACTCGGCGTCTGACATAGCCGGAAAGCTTCTGCGCGAAGCGCACGTCGCCACGGTTCCTGGAGAGGGCTTTGGAACCACGGAGCACATTCGCATCTCGTATGCGACGTCGATGGCCGAGCTCGACCGAGGGTTGGAAAGGATGCGGAAGTTCTTTGGCGCGCTGTAGCTCTCGCGTAAATTCCCGGTACAGAGTTGAGAAATAAATAACCAGCATTTTCGGGTGGCTTCAGCGGCGCCCAGGTTAGCGCGCAAAGAACGGGTGCGAACCTGGGGCACAGCCGAAAATAAAAAGTCAAACACTCTGGATGACAGACATTCACTCACCCCAAGAGCACAATCGCCGACCTTAGAATCGCGGCTTGCAAAAGCATGGCCCCACTCTACCCACTCCTGATGTCTCCCGCCTTTGACCCGCGCCCGTGGGGCACGCTCGATCTCTCCGCGATCTATCCCAACCACAAATTTAACGAACGCATCGGAGAATCGTGGTTAACCGGCGACAACTGTCTCGTTGCAAACGGGCCGCTGGCGAAGCGATCGCTCGCCGACCTGAGCAAAGAATTCGGACCCGAATTGGTGGGCTCGGCTGCGCGTGACCCACAGCGTTTTCCGCTGCTGCTCAAGTTTCTGTTTCCGGAAGAAAAACTTTCTGTGCAAGTGCACCCCGACGACGCTACCGCGCAGCGCTTCGGCGAGCCCTGGGGCAAGACTGAATGCTGGTACGTAGCCCACGCCAGGCCCGGAGCGCAGATCGCGCTGGGCCTGAAACCCGGCGTTACGGTGGCTCAATTCGGGCGAAGCATCGAGGAAAATCGCGCCGAAGAACTGCTCAACTTTATCAACGTCTATCAGGGCGAAATGATTTACGTTGCCGGCGGCACGGTGCACACGCTTGGGCCGGGCTCGGTCATCGTGGAGACGCAGCAGCAATCCGACACCACCTACCGGCTTTACGATTACGGACGTCCGCGTCCGCTCCATCTGGAGCGCGGCCTGGCCTCGGTTAAGGAACACACCGCCGCAGGTAAGGTGATACGACCCGCGCCCGTCGCTATCGACGGTGGCAGGAATCGGCGGTCGTCCATGATCTCGGCACCGTACTTCACGGTCGATCTGCTCGAATTAAAAGCTCCTCAGGATTTCTTGACTAGCGACGAGTCGGGAAAAGCTTCGGCGCAGATTCTGGTCGCGGTCGAAGGTTGCGGAGTGGTCGAGGCGCAGGGCTGTGATCCGGTGACCTTCGTTAAAGGGGATGCGGTCGTGGTGCCGGCCGCTTTGCAAAACTTCAAGGTTCGTCCGCAGTGGCAGGTAGAATTCTTGAAAGCTTGCGTACCGGGTGCGGTGGTGCCCGAGCCGGCAACCCGGCTGTGAACCGACAAACAAACTGATCACGGGGAGCGCTGAGGTTCACCGGGAGAATCGTTCTTCTCATGGTTTCCCCCATGGAACTCTCAGTTCCCTCGTAGTGAAGCCTTTCGCCGTGCCCTGCCCAAATGTTAGGCTTGCAACGACCGTGAAGAATCCGCACTTCTACCCCGTAATTCTCGCAGGAGGCCGAGGCACGCGCTTCTGGCCGCTGAGCCGCAAGCGCCGCGCCAAGCAACTGCTAGCGCTTGATGGCAAGCAAACGATGATCCAGCAGACCGTCGCGCGCCTCACTCCGATTGCTGAACCGCGCCGTTTCTGGATCATCACGAATGATGACCTGCGGGTGGCGATCCTGCGTCAGCTTCCGAAGCTTTCCCCGAAGCAGATCGTCGCCGAGTCCGCCGGACGCAACACCGCTCCTGCGATTGGCTTGGCAGCGTTTATTTTGGCGCGCCATGATCCCGATGCGGTGCTTGGACTGTTTCCCTCTGACCACGTCATCGGCGACACCGCCGCGTATCGAGCGACTCTCGGACGCGGAATCGAGATCGCCGCGGCGGGAGAGAATATCGTCGTGCTCGGCATTCGCCCGACCCGCCCCGAAACCGGCTATGGATATATCGAGTCGGGCGCGACGGATCATAACGGCTCGCTGTGCGTGCGCCGCTTTACCGAGAAGCCGGATTTGGCGACGGCACGCCAGTTTGTCGAGGCGGGCAACTATTTCTGGAACAGCGGAATGTTTCTGTGGCGCGCCGACACGCTCGCCAACGCGTTGCGCGAACATCTTCCGAACACCGCCGAAATTCTGGAAAGGATTGCCGCCACCTACGGCACACGGAAGTTCGCGGAGACGTTTCGCAAACTGTATCCGAAATGCGAGAACATCAGCGTCGATTATGCGATCCTCGAACCCCGCTCAGCCAAGGGTGAAGCGCAATCGCGCATCTTCTGCTTACCCTCGGACTTTGGGTGGAACGATCTGGGATCGTGGGCCGCGCTGCACGAACATCGATTGGGGAAAGCGAGACCAGCCGATGGCATCCCGGCCGCACTCTCCGGAAGTTTCACCCTGAATGCAACAAATAATTACGTTCACGCCCCCGGAAAGTTTGTCGCGCTCGTGGGCGTAAGCAATTTGGTAATTGTTGAAACTGAGGATGCTCTGCTCGTGACTACGCTAGAACAATCGCAGGATGTAGGCAAAATCGTAAAGCATTTGGACGAAAAGAAGCTGAAGCATTTGGTTTGAAAAGGCGGTTGTCAGTCGGTGGTTGTTCGCAATGAAGTTCCGTTTCGTTTGCCGTGTGCAGGCCCGAGCGACGGCGCCCAGGTTAGCGCCCAAAAGACGGGCGCGAACCTGGGGCACAGATTGCTCCAACGACCAACGACTAGCGACCAACGACGATTTTTATGACCGAAATTAAATTTGGCACCGATGGCTGGCGCGGCCTGATCGCCGATGATTTTACTTTTGCGAACGTGCGCCGCGTGGCCTCGGCAATTGCGGGCTACGTTCTCAAATGCGAAGACCCCGCGCGCGGCGTCATTATCGGATATGACACCCGTTTCCTGTCTGACCGCGTCGCTCGTGCCGTTGCAGCGGTCATTGCCGATGCCGGCATTCTCGTGAAATTGGCGAATGACTACGTGCCCACTCCCGCCGTTTCTTACAACGTGAAAAAGTTGGGTGCAGCGGGCGGAGTCATGGTCACGTCCAGCCACAATCCGTGGAACTGGAACGGCGTGAAGTTCAAAGCAAAGTTTGGCGGTTCGGCTACACCGGCGATCATGAAGACGATTGAAGACGAGTTGGGGAGCGGCGCTGCGAGCGTCGGCACAGCATCCGCTGGTTCAAAAATCGAAGAGGTCGATCTGAAGCCCGCCTACGTCGCGGCGATCAGCCAGTTCGCCGATCTCGAACTTATTCGCGGCGCCAATTTCAAGTTCGCCATCGACTCCATGTACGGCTCCGGGCGGGGCATTCTGTCCGCGATTTTCGACGCGCACGGCATCCGCTATGCCGCCATTCGTCAGGAAGTAAATCCGCTCTTCCCGGGCATCAATCCCGAGCCCATCCTGCCGCATATCGCGCTGCTGCAGGAAACTGTTCTAAAAGAAAAATGTCACGCCGGTCTGGCCACCGATGGCGATGCCGACCGCATTGGCGCGGTCGCCGAAGATGGCAGCTTTGTCGATTCTCACAAGTGCATGTGCGTTTTGTTGAACTGGCTTCTGCAATACAAGAAATGGCCGGGCGACGTGGTGCGGGCCTTCAATACCACCGGCATGATGGACCGGATCGCGGCCAAGTATGGGCGCAAGCTGTACGAGTGCAATATTGGATTCAAATATATTGCCGACCTGATGATGGAGCACGAAATCCTGATCGGCGGCGAGGAATCGGGCGGCATCGGATACGGCCGCTTTCTTCCCGAGCGCGATGGCATTCTCAACGCGCTTCTGCTGGCGAATGTCATGGCGGAAGAAAAGAAGCCGCTCGGCGAACTGGTTGCCGATCTGCAACGCGAATTCGGAGCGCACTTTTATGGACGGCGGGACTTGCATATTTCCGACGAGATGAAGAACAGCGCGATCCGGCGGGCGGGCGATCCGCAGACCAAGAAGCTCGGAGCCTATGCCATTCTGCGCAAGGAAAATCGCGATGGCGTGAAGTGTTATCTCGACGCTCCGCGAAACGGCACCGGCGCCGACCCCTGGGTGCTATTCCGCGCCTCCGGGACCGAGCGCCTGCTGCGCTGCTATGTGGAAGCCGCAAGTCCCGAACTGGTCGAAGAAATCCTCGAAAGCGGCGAACAGTTCGTAAGGCTCGCGTAGGACCAGCGGCGGGTGGTGGCGGGCTCCGCCCCGCCGGACGGGCAGAGTCCGGTCACCACATGCACCTCAGTACCTTGGCAAGGCACGCTCTAAACAGGTTAGGATAGTCTCAACTCTGAGCATGACCACCGCTGAAATCA
>OBLT010002451.1_pt1 | contig 11543 bp, 13 predicted proteins | sample 1518721 | NCBI WGS metagenome assembly OBLT01 (sample SAMEA3539307, study PRJEB22396) | soil metagenome | biome: tundra; feature: field; material: soil | place: USA | collected 2010-05 | depth 0.15 m | reverse complement strand
TTGCTCGGGAGCACCGGGCACGCGGTCCGCGGACGCAGGCACTACTTCTAGCCGCTGGCCGGGCCGCTGGTGAAGACAGAAAGGCCAGCGCCGAGCTGAGCACCCGCGCAACGCGACGGTCAGGTCGCCGTCGCGCTGCGCGGGCGAGCCTGACCTAGCAGACGCCACGAGTGCTGCCGCTTGCCCACGGCGGGTGGCCGTCTCGGTGCCGCAGCGGCGACTCAGCCAGGCCGGACGCCCACGCGCGCCGCCATGCGGCCAGGAACGCGTGCCCTGACGGGTTTCCGCCCCGGCGGCCCGCCAGGTCAGGCAACGGCGATCTTCGCGCTCGCGCTGCGACCCGGCCGATCATGGGCCTTTACCGGGAGCAGTCTGGTCCGCTGAGCGCTTTCCGGCTGAGGTGATGCGATGATCTTCGTCGATACCGCGACCCTGCTGCTGCCCGGCGACTCCACAGCAGAGTCCGGGCCGGGAGACCAGGCCCCGGACCTGACCTTCCACCGCCGAGATCGATCAGGTCACCGGGATGTTCACCCGGCCGGTCGGCGCCGGCAGCGCACAGGTCTGTGCCGGGCCGCGCGCCTGCGCTTATTCTCGTGACTGGCGGCTGGCCGATCTGGCCCGCGGCATCAGGGCGCGGCGCCTGCGGTCGCGTCCTGACCGGAGCCTGTCCAATGATGGTCAGGCGTGAAATATTCTGCAATCGGCGGCGCGTGCTCCGCTTGCCGCGCACCCGGAGGATCTTGCCGCCTTGTCCTGGAAGGGTGAGCGGGGATGGACGGAGAGGTGCTGTCGGCGACGTTCGTCGAGCTGGCCGACACCCTGGTCGCCGGCTTCGACGTGATCGACTTCCTGCACGTGCTGACCGACCGCAGCGTCCAGTTGCTGGACGTCTCCGCCGCCGGGCTGCTGCTGGCGGATCCGCGAGGTGAGCTGCGCGTGGTGGCTGCCTCCAGCGAAGCTGCCCGGCTGCTGGAGCTGTTCCAGCTGCAAGCGACCAGGGTCCCTGCGTGGACTGCTTCCGGGCCGGCCAGCCCGTCGATTCTGGGGACCTGGCCGCCGCAGCGCACCGCTGGCCGCGGTTCGCTCCCGCCGCCCAGCAGGCGGGCTTCGCCGCCGTGCAGGCCCTGCCGATGCGGCTGCGCGAGCAGGTCATCGGCGCGCTGAACCTCTTCCGCGCCAGCCCGGGAGCCCTGTCCCCCGCGGAGATACGCGTCGGCCAGGCCCTCGCCGACGTGGCGACCATCAGCCTGCTGCACGAGCGCGGCGTGCGCCGCAGCGACACCCCCAACGAGCAACTGCAGACCGCGCTGAACAGCCGGGTCATCATCGAGCAGGCCAAGGGCAAGCTCGCCGAGCGCCTCGGCCTGGACATGGACCAGGCATTCGGCCTTCGGGACGGTGTCGAAGAAGGCCGCGCCGCGGGTGCCGCTGCGGCGAGGGCAACAAGGATCATCTGACCAGCTTCGGGGGGTCCTGAATGGTGATCGGACCTTCATCCGCGGGTGGAACTCCGGCGTTGTGGCCCAGCGAGCTGCAGGCAAAGCCCTGATCGTCTTGGACGGCGACCTCGGTCCTGCCCGAAGGTGGTCTGCAAGCGTTCCCAGCCTCAGAGCTTGAGCAACGCCTGCTCGATGACTTCGGTGAGCGCTGGATGGATGTAGAGAACGCCGGAGGCGACCTCGTCGACTGTGTTCCCGAGGCACATCGCCTGGACGAGCGGCTGGATGAGGATCGAGGCCTGCGGGCCGATGATGTGGGCCCCGAGCAGCAAGCGGGTCCCGGGGTCGGCGAGGACCTTCACCAGACTCGTCGTGTCCTGCAGCGCCCAGCCGTAAGCGGTGTCGCGGTAAGGGCGGCTCGAGGCGATGTAGTGCCGTCCTTGTGCTTGCAGGTCCTGCTCCGTGGCGCCAGCAGAGGCGACCTGCGGATCGGCGAACACGGCGGCCGGCACAACCGGGAAGGCAGCTTTCCGGGGCTGGCCGGGGTGCGCAATGTTGTGCCAGACGACGCGCGCCTCGGCGTTTGCCATGTGCTTGAGCTGGAAGTGGTTTGCGAGGTCGCCGAGCGCCCAGATCCCCGGGACGCTCGTCTGCATGGTGTCGTCGGTGCAGACGTGTCCGTGGGCGTCGACCTCGATTCCGGCTGCGGCGACGTCGAGCAGGTCGCTGTTCGGCGTGCGGCCGGTCGCCACGAGCAGCACCTCGGAGTCGACCCGCCGGGCTCCTGACGGTGTCGCGAGGTCCAGGCTGACTCCCGTGCCCGCGGCCGACACCCGCTGGACGGCCGAGTTCAGACGTAGGTCGAAGCGCTCGCGGTAGTGCTCGGTGAAGCGTGCCCGGATGTCGGCGTCGTGGCGGGAGAGCAGGTACTGACCGCGCTCGACGATGGTCACCGCCGTGCCCAGCGATCCGAAGACGTGGCTCATCTCGGCTGCGATGTACCCGCCGCCCAGCACTGCCATCGACTTCGGCAGCGTGCCGAGCCGCATAACGTCGTCTGAGGTGCGGTAAGGGATCTCGGCCAGGCCGGGGACCAGCGGGACGTGGGGACGCGAGCCCGTCGCCAGCACGAAGCGATCGGCCCGGAACTCGTCGTCGCCGACCTGCAGGATCTTCGGGGCCAGGAAACGGGCCTCGCCGGCGAACACGTCGATGCCGTCCGCCCGGCGGTGGACGACGGCCCGGTCGGGGAGCGGGTCGATGCGGCCGAAGACCCGGTCACGGATCGCCGGCCAGTCCGCCCCGGCCCACTCGGCGCCGATCCCGAAACGGCCGGCATAGCGGACCATCAGGGCGACGTCCGCCGTGTAGACGAGCATCTTCGAAGGGACGCACCCGCGGTTCAGGCAGGTGCCGCCGAATCGATCGGCTTCCACCACCGCGATCCGCCATCCGGCGAACTGGTCAGCAGGCAGCGTGTTCCCGCTGCCGGCACCGACGATCACAAGGTCGTAGCTGTCCGCCGCCACCGCTGGCCTTTCCTTCTGGCGCTTCCGGACGCACCGGCCGGCCCGTTAATCGCGGCCGGGCAGGTCGGCCAGGTTCTTCCCGCCGCTCCGGGCATCTGGGCAAGGCTGATGTGAAGCCCTCGACTATGGCCGTACGAGAAAGGCACCCGCGCTGTCAAAGGCGCTTCAACGTGGGTCCCGGCAGCGTCGGCGGAATACGGACCTGCCCGCTGACCGCTGATGCCGGTCGGATCCTGACCGTCCGCCGGCGCACTGCCGCAGCAACCACTGAGACAAATGTACCGCCGACAGGTCACGCCGTGGGGGAAGGCGGCGCGGACTGCACTCGCATGCCGGGCCGACGGGTCAAGGGCTACTACCTCGCTCGCGGCGTGAACGCCCGGGTCCGCCGGCTCAGTCATGGCGCCCCCACAGGCTGGTTCCCGATCAGATCAACAGCCGGGAGTTTACGCAGCAGTAGACCGGACCTCCTCCACTAGCCCAATCCCCTGTGCTTTATCGTTTCCCACTGCCGGGGTGCGGATAGGCGCTGGTTCCCCCTACCGGCACGTTCTCGGGGTGGCCCTGGCCCTGGGAAAGCTGTTTGATCTGCGGCATGAAGCGGTCCGGTCAGATGCTGATTCCCCCGGTGGCGAACAGGGCGATCGCTGCGGCGGCCATGAGTGCCGCGGTGAGCCATCCGAGGACGTTGGCGGCGTTGCCGTTCACGTAGTCGCCCATGATGCGGCGGCTGCCCGATACTCGCATGACCACGACGAGGAAGGGGGCGGCGGCCACGCCGTTGATGACCGCCACGAAGACAAGCAGCTTGATCGGGTTGACGTGCAGGAGGCTCAGCGCGGTGCCGCCGGCTGTGCCCAGGGCGACGAGGCCGTAGAAGACGGGGGCCTTGCGGACGGACCGCTCGAAGCCCCACTGCTTGCCGAGGAGCCCGGCCATGCCGACCGAGCCGGCGCCGGCGAGCACGGGGACGGCCAGCAGCCCGCTGCCGATGAAGCCGAGCGCGAACAGCGCGCTGGCGAAATGGCCGGCGACGGGCTTGAGCGCCTCGGCGGCCTGGGCTGCGCTTTGGATGCTGGTCTTGTTATGGGCGTGCAGGGTCTGGGCTGTGGCCACGATGATGGCGAACATGACGAGGTTGGAGAACGTCATGCCGGTGAAGACGTCGAGGCGGCTGGTGGACTGCTTGCGCCGGGCCTGCTGAGGGCTCTGCCGTCTGAGGGGCTGTGCCCTGGCGCCGCCCTCGGGTTCGTCGCGCATCTCTTCGAGGCGGTGGGCGCTCTGCCAGAAGAACAGGTACGGCGAGATGGTCGTGCCCAGCACGGCGACCAGGAGCGCCAGGTAGGCCTTGTTCAGCTCGATATGGGGGATGAGTGTGTGGCTGAGGACACTGCCCCACTGATGGGTGACGAGGACTGCCACGACGAGATAGGACAAAAGCGCTGCGCACAGCAGCTTGAACGCGAGCGCGATGCGGGCGAAGGAGCCCAGGACCAGCAGGGCGGTGATGAGGGTGCCCGCCACAAGCGCCCACAGCCAGGTCGGCCCGGCGTGCAGGAGTTGCATGCCAGAGCCGATGGCGACCAGGTCGGCGGCGATGTTGAGGCCGTTGGCCACGATGAGGGCGCCCAGGAGTACGGCGAGGATCACCCGCCCGGCCCGCTGGAAGTGCCTGACAGCCAGTTCGCCGAGACCTGTTCCGGTCGCCAGGGCGGTGCGGTCACAGATCTCCTGGACCGCGGCCATCAACGGCAATGTCAGCAGGGCGGTCCACAAGAACGCCAGGCCGTACTGGGCGCCTGCCTGGGAGTAGGTGGCGATCCCGGACGGGTCGTCGTCGGACGCACCGGTAACCAGTCCCGGTCCCATGGCCCGCAGGTACTGGCGCCAGACCGGTCCCACGTTCCGCTTGGTGAGATCGAGTTCCGATCTCCGCCTTGATGACCGCGCGGCTATGGCTTTGGCCGGCGCCGCCGGTTTCTCCTCTGGCTTGATCGCCATTAGATAGTCCCCTCATAAAGGCCACGAGGCCTGGACAGCGAAGCCAAGGTCACACGTGCAGCGCCTGACGCCCGGGATTCTGGCAGCAGTCCGGCATCTGAGTTGGCCACGTGCTCAACTACGGACTGGCCAGCGAGGGACGGTCAGGCTTCACGGGAGAAATCCTCGAGGCGGTTCCAGAATGTGCGGTACTGCTGGAGTGTCGTGCGCAGTTCCTCGGTTCCCGCATCATCGCCCTGCCAGGCAGCCAGCAGTGAATGCTGGTGCTCCTGGATGGACACGACGAGCGCCTCGGCGCTGTCGCCGACGAGACCGGCCGCCAGCTGAAGAGATGAGTGCGGATCATCGACGAACATCGCCTGGATTCCTTGCCAGCGCGTGCCCGGGCTTGTGCTGTCCCTGGCCACAGGCGCTGGGAGGGCTGGCCCAGGCTCGGCGGCTGGGGACCTGGCGAAGGCGAAGGGCGTCTCAGGGGCTGACCGGGGTTCGGCGGCTGGGGGCACGGAGAAGGCGAAGGGCGCCGCAGCATCATCCCCCTCGGCGAGGCCCGGTTCCGCTGGGGCGCTGTCCACGGCGGCAATGCCCGGATACCCGGACGCAGCTGGGGCAGCTGACTGGGGATCGCCTTCTGGTATTGCACCGGCCGGATCCCAGCTGGGCTCTGGCATATTCTGGTTATCCTCCGGCACTGCCTGGTGATCGCTTGCGGTCTCGCTTGGTGAGGTCATTTCGTCAGCTCCCCGGCGTCCACTCCATTGGACTGCCGGCGGCCGGCGACGGGATCGCCGGCGGCCATGGCGTTGCGGGTTACTGCGGCGTATACGTCACCGTCCTTGGGTGTCGTGTCATCCGCCGCGATAATCTGCCCGGGTTCGGCCGCCGCCGGTCCGGGCCCCGCGTCTGCGGGGTCGCCGAGGAGGTCACCGAAGAGGGCGCGGTAGTGGATCATGGCTAGCCGGAGGTCCTCCGTGGAGGCCGTGCCCGACGCGGCGCTCGCGCTGATCTGCTCCGCTGCCCGGTAGTGGTCAAGGGTGTCTGAGTGCTCGACGGACAGGTCGGCCAGAACCTGGTCTTGATGTTCCGTCGGGTAGCCGCGGTCGGTCATGACGGCGGCGACAAGCAACTGCGATCCTGCGACAGCGTCCGCTGGCGCGTCGACGAACCGTTCCTGGATATCTGCCCATTGAGCCGCGTAACTTGCGCGCGCCGTGTCCGTGAGCGGCTGGATGTCAAGATCCCGGACCCGGCGCTCGCGCTCTGCCAGTTCCGAATCCGCCTTGAGCTTGCTGTCGCGCTCACCTGCCACCCGGTCGTATTCCGGGCCGAAGCGCTGCTGAAGCCGGCGGCGGCGCATGACCGCCATCACGCCGATCACCAGGGCTGCGACCACGATGACGGCCACAACGATGGCCACGATGATCCCGGTTGACATGAAAAGTACCTACCTTCTCGCTAGAAACTGCTGCGCCGCTGGCCGGATGCTGGGCAGGGCTGGAAGATAGCGGCACGCTGGTGCGCGCCAAGAATGTGGTCATGAGCGTGGCGAGGGTGAACGTGGCGCCGTCGTCGCACCGATCCTCGCTCACGGAATGCAGTTCCGATAGCGGACTTGACGGCACCGGTGGGCGCTGTTGCGCCGCGAATGGTGATCGGGGGCTGGACGGGGCCGCAGGAAAAACGGCTGACCGGGGCGGCCCAGTGCCAGTGATGGCGTGCCCGGCGCTGTCATGCGCCTCGAACCAGGTCAGCAGGCCGATGACTGGCAAGACCGGGCGCGCGACGGCGGCCTGCGGTCCACCCAGGGCAAGGTTGCCGGCCCGTTCCCGGATCGGCTTGCAGCGCCTGGCAGGCACGCTGAGGGAGGCGCAGCCGGGGAAGGGCAGGCCAGTAAGGTCAGCAACGGAACGCGCCCGCGCCCGCCACCGGATGTCCCTGAGCTGCGCATGCAGAACCGCCGTGCCTGAGAGACCCAGTTCACCGCGCAGGGCGCACCACGGTCACGTCGTCGTGACCACGGGCTGCTAGGCGCGGGGGTGAGATCAGGCCGCACCCTGCGTGCCGCGGCTCCGGCGGCAGCACGCCAGCGGCGGCCACTGCCCGGTCATGCCTGGCGGCGCTGCGCCGCACAATAACCCGCTCATCGCTGGCAGCCAGCGGGACCCGCTGGCGGATAGGTGCTGTCATGGTGCCTACCTGGCTCACCTGGAGTTGTCAGGTACCGCCAGGGTCCAGAGCAGCAGGAACCGCAATCTCACGTCCAGCCAGGCACAATGAGGGCGAATGTCCCGCTTGTGAGCATACGCCCGATTCGCCAGGGGGGCAAGCGCTGCGGCAGCCCAGGCAAACACGCGGTCAGCGGGTCATCGTCACTCCCGGTAGCGGGCTCGATACCGGGACCGGGCCAGGCCTGGCCCGGCTCGAACTCCTGGCCAGGACGGGCAGCCAGCTGACCTTGGACCTGATCACCGCACCGGCAGGCCAGCGGCGGCCGTGCGGTGAGCGCCATCTCATGACCGGCATCGACGCCTGCTCCCAGCACCAGGGCCGGCCTGCCGGAGGCATGTCGTGCCGCCAGTAGATGGCCGCACGGGTTCCCTGGGCTAGATGTCGCGAGGCTCCTGCCAGCGCGAAGATCCAGAACTGTTCTTCCCCATCGCGGCGACGGGCCCGGCGCTGCAGCAGATCAGCGCGGCGAAGGCGGTCTGCAGCCGCTGCACCGTCCACGCACGCAAGAGTGCCGCCACGTCTAGCTGAGAGATCGCCAGCTCACGGCCAGCCCAGACACTGAGCTGCGCGCAGCTTGCACAGTGATCTTGGGCAACGTCGCCCGCTGACTGGTGCTCCTAGTCCTCCCGGCTGCTGCCATCTTCTGGCCTTGACACGGAGGACCCGGCCGGGGGTCATGTCACGGCAAGGGGGAGGGACGGCCGACCACGGGCGCGGCTTCCCGGCGGCAGCGCCCGTGGCCGGCCGCCTCGTCCACGCTGACATGGAGGGAGAAAACATCGATCAGGCGGGTGATGGCAAGAACCCGCAGCACCTGCTGCTGCGGTGCCGCCAGCAGCAGGTCGCCACCCGCGTGCCGGGCGTGCTTCCGCCCACGCACGAGGGCCGCCACACCGCTGGAGTCCATGAACTCCACGCCTGCCAGATCAACGATGATCTCCGGCTCCCGGGCCGCGACCGCTGCGAGCGCAGCCGCGACACTCACGGCATCCACTACGTCAAGCACCCCGCGCAACGGGACGATAACGCGGCCGTCGCATTTCCGGGTGTTCAGAACAACGCCGACCATGGAAACGCCTTCCTGCGTCAGCAGCAAGGCGGGGTCTTGACCCAGCGGCAAAGTAAGCGGAGCCAGCCCGCTCAGCCAGCCAACCCGCCGCTGCGACTAGTGAGGCGGGGCATCGGCTCGCGCCCGGCCGTCCGGGCCGGACCGGGTGCGGGATGGTCAGTGCTTGAACGCGTCCTTGATCTTCGCCCCGGCCTGCTTGGCGTTGCCCTTGACCTGGTCACCGCGGCCTTCGGCCTGCAGGCGGTCGTTGCCGGTGGCGCGGCCGGTGGTCTTCTTGGCGCCGCCTTTGACCGCTTCGGCCTTGTGCGCGATCTTCTTAGCGATACTCATGGTGGATTGCCTTTCGTGAGTCATTCTGCGGGAGCGGATGCGCCGGCAGGGACATCGGGGGCGAGTCGGCCGTTCAGCGATTCCGGGTGCGCAACGGTGGCCTGCCGGGAGGCGGGGGCCTGCCGTGGAGGCGACCTGTGCCCGAACAAGCGCAGCCTGCTCCAGCGGCTATCGTCTGAGTCCGGCTGACGGCCGGCGAGCGCGCCGCTGCCCAGATCGCTCGCCGTGTACGCGCGGGCGGTCTCGCGCTGGTACATGAGGTCGTCGCGGGCCCGGCTGGCAGCAGCCGTCTCGCGACGGGACTGGCTGAGGCTCCGGCGCGCCGTGCGGCCGCGGCGGGAGGTGCGGCGCGCGCCAGCCAGCAGCACGCTCAGCCCGAACAGGCCGGCCGCCCCGGCCACGACGCCACTGAGGAACAGCGTGCCGGTAGAGCCAGTCACGTGATAGCCGAACACCGCGAACCCATGCGTGAGCGCATGCGCGGCGCCGCCATTACCGAGAACGCCGACCACGGCCACGACCACTGCGGCGACCAGGACGATGAGCCCGAGAATGATGATCATGACGCACTCCGAACCTTCTACGTTTGTTACCTCCAGTGAATGCCATGGCCAGAGTAATGTCAACACTGTAGACCTACGCTAATGACGGATGGAGGCCATTAGCTTGGCCGCGTGATGGGAGGTGGTCCTGCGATGGCCCCACCGACGGTTGATCGCATCGTCGCCGCGAACCGGGACGGCAAGGTCACCCGGGATGTGGTGCTGGCGGCCGCGCTGCAGATAATCGACCGCGACGGGATCGTTGGGTTGTCCATGCGCCGCCTCGCCCGCGCGCTGGACCGCGACCCGATGATCCTCTACCGGCACGCGCCGAACAAGGCAGCCCTGCTCGACGGCGTCGCCGAGACGGTGCTCGCCCAGCTCATGGTGGACTCCGCCGACCCCGACTGGGCCGCCCAGCTGCGCGCCGTCGCCCGCGGCTACCGCGCGCTGGCGCTGGCCCACCCGAATGTGGTGCCGCTGCTGGTCACCCGGCCGCTGGCCACCCCGCTCGCGCTCCGCCCACTAGGCACCCTGCGCCCGCTCGAAGACATCCTCACCCTGCTCACCCGCGCCGGGTTCAGCGGACCTGATGCCCTGCACATCTACCGTGCCCTATTCGGATTCCTGCACGGCCACATCCTCAACGAACTACAAGAACTCATCGACAACCCCGACGAAACCGACGACCTGCTGCGCCTCGGCCTGCACCGGCTGCCGATCCGCGAATTCCCCCTGCTCCGCAGCCTCGCCCCCGTCCTGGCCACCTACGACGGCGCCACCGAACTCGAACGCGGCCTCGACATCCTCCTCACCGGACTGGCCACCACACTGACCCCCCAGGCCGGGCGCGCTCGCCCACGCGTACAGGACACCCCGGCCAGCTGACCCGCTTTCGGCCGGCCGCCGCAACTGCGGGCCGTTGCCGGCCTGGCCGTCGCGCCTGGACGGGGGCATTACCCGGTGGCGGCCGGGATGTCGGCGATCCGGCAGGGAATCTCGGTGTCTTCGCTCAGGTGGTAGCTGGCACACACCCGGTGGTAGCCATCCGCGATCTGCAGCAGGCGCCCCGCCGCCAGGTCTCCGCGCACGAGCAGCACCGGCGACAGCGGCTCGCCTTTGGCGACCTTCTTCACGTCCTTCGCGACCTCCGGGTCATCAACGGCGAGCAGCGGGAGGCCCGCCGCGCGCAGAATGTCCTTCGCGGCCTGCATCACCGTCGGTGCCTGCGACAGCATGCTGGCCAGCGCCTCCACCGTGCCCGGCAGGGCGAGCAGCCGCAGATAGGAGCCGGCCTCCGGATAGTCCTGCGCAGCCGGGGCATCAGACCACCTCAGCTTTCCCTTCTTCGCCATCACGCGTCCCCTTCCACTCATCACTGATCACCAACGGCGACCAGGCACCCAGTCTCCACGGCCGCCCGGCGTGCCCAACCACGCAGCCGCCATGTCGCCGGACGGAGGGCCGCTACTTCGCCAGCGCGTGACTCCCGGTTCGGCGCGTAGTAGTAGAAGAAGGAGAACAGCAGCGTGATCATCACGATCGTGAGCACCCAGCGCACGGCCGTCCACGCCAGGATGAAGGCGGTTCCCGCGAACGGGACGTGGCCCTCGATCGCCAAGCCGAGCGGGGCCCGAAGACGATCAGTGCCGAGGAGATCCCGCCGGAGACGGCGGTGGCCAGCATGAGCGGGAGCGCTCGCAGCCGCTTGGCGAGGAACTTGGGGTCGGCAGCGGTATCGCAGGCAATGTCCAGCCCGGTCTCCAGGGCGGCCATGCCGCTTGAGGCGTTCCAGACCGCGATCACGATGCCGGCGATCAGGGCAGTGAGCGAACTCGCGGAGGACCGGGTGGTCGCGGAATGGACGGCCTGGGTGAATACGCCCGGGGCCCCGGCCGGCAGCGCCGTGACGAGGCCGTTCACCAGCCGGTGCACGGTGGCCGCCCCGAACGTGGGCTAGCGTGACCAGGCCTAGCAGGGCGATGAGGGCCGGGAACAGAGCAAGGAACCAGTGGTAGGCGAGGTTGCCTGCCGTCATGCTGTAGCGGTCGCGGACGAACTTCTTGCCGGTGCGCTGGAGAGTTTTGCGCCAGCCTGTCCCGCCTGGCTCCGCGGGGCGGCCCGGGCCTGCGGACACGTGTTCTGCGGCGGGATTAGAATATTGCCCGGCCTGTTCATCCCTGCTCCTCGCGAGCCGCGTGGGTGACCATCTTGATCGCTGTGCCAGAGAGTGATGGACGCTCGTATTGGGGGGCTGCCGGTGGCGGCAGCCGGGCTCTAGCGGGGGCAAAACGGAGCCTGAGCCCGAGCCTGCGCAGGACCAAGAGGAACCACAGGGTGGACGCGCCGGTCCCGGCGATGACGAGGGCGGCCGTGGCGGCGGTCGAGAGCATGAGGAACGTTT
>OBLT010002450.1_pt1 | contig 11547 bp, 13 predicted proteins | sample 1518721 | NCBI WGS metagenome assembly OBLT01 (sample SAMEA3539307, study PRJEB22396) | soil metagenome | biome: tundra; feature: field; material: soil | place: USA | collected 2010-05 | depth 0.15 m | reverse complement strand
GTGGAAGCTCGGGGAACTGTTCGGCTGGGACGGCCCGGGCGACGGCCTCGGCTCGAGAGCGCCGACACTGCGCGACCGGTTGCCGGCAGATCTGCGCGAGGTCCCATCCGGCCCGCAGTTCGCCACCGGCTCCTTCAGCTCGCTCTACCTGATCGAGGCCGAGTGGGCGGCGGAGGCCGCCAACCGGACCGTGCACGGGGTCCTCCACTTTGGCCAGGTCCCGGACGGAACCGGCGGCGCCGGAGTTCAGATGGCTGTCTTGGTGAAGCCGAATGGACGGCTCGGGACTTGGTACATGGCCGTGATTAGGCCGTTCCGGTACCTGATCGTCTACCCGCGGATTATGCGTGAGATCGGGCGGGAATGGCAGGCGGGGGCCGGAGAACCGACGCGATGAGTCACCAGCCGCTGACCCGCGCCGGTGCCCGCATGCTGCTCACGCGCCTGCACAATACCCAACGGCTTTCCTTAGCCCTAAGGCCGCAGGTATGAGGCTCCGTTGAGATCGATGATGGTGCCGCTGGCCCATTCGGCCGCCGGGGACGCGAGGTAGAGCACCGCTGCGGCGACTTCGTGGGCGTCCGCGACCCGCCCGAACGGGCTTTGCGCGCGGATCTGATCGCCGGACGGCCCGGCCAGGTGCGTGGCCGCCATGTCGGTCTCCACATAGCCCGGTGCCACGGTGGTGACCGCGATACCGTGCGGGGCCAGGGCGCGCGCCAGCGATTGGCCGAACGCGTTCAGCCCGGCTTTGCTCGCCCCGTAGGCGGGCTGGCGTGGCTCGCCGCGGAAGGCGCCCCGGGAGGACACGTTGATGATCCGCCCGTCACCCTGCGGCGTCATGTGCTGGATCGCGCACCAGGTGACGTTCGCGGCGCCGGTGAGGTTGACGGCGAGCGTCGCCTGCCAGGCCGCCTGCCACTCCTCATACGACACGTCAGTGATCGGGTGCGGGATAAAGATGCCCGCGTTGTTCACCAGCACATCCAGGCCGCCGAGCGCCGCACAGGCCTCGTCTACCATCCGGCGGACCGCCTGCGGGTCGGCCAGATCGGCCTGGACCACGGCGTGCCCGCCGCCTGACAGCCCGGCCAGCACCTCAGCGGCGAGATCCGCTGAGTGCCCGTAGTGCACGGCCACCCGGTCGCCCTGCTCCGCGAACGCTTCCGCGATGGCACGGCCGATCCCTCTCGCCGCGCCAGTGACCAAGATTGCCCGCCCGCTCACCCGACCGACCCTAATCCCTCGGGATATCTGGCGCGCCTCCTGGTGGGTCAGTGACTACCTCCGCGGCACCAGCTACCTCCCCGCGCGGGCCCACCACGGTGCATACCGATAGCAAGCCGAGCCCGAAGCCGAGCACGAACGTGCTGGTGACCGGGATCCACACCGGGGCTGGTTCGGGGGCGAGCAGGAAGGCCGAGACGCCAACCAGGCAGACCCCACTGCCGATCACCGCGGTGTCGCGGAAGCCGATCCGCAGGAAGAAGCGGGCCGACTGCGAGGACGCGAGCGGCCAGCCGAGGCTCATGCTGGCCAGGACCGCCCCGGCGGCGACGGCGCCGAGTCCGAGCACCTCCTGCCCGTAGGTGGGCAGGAACGTGCTCGGCCCGATCACGAGCAGGCCGCCCGCCCGGCCCGGGCTACGCAGTGGTGCGACAGGCTTGGCGTCATGAGCATCCCTTTTCCGGAACCCACCGCTCCCGTGTCGTCGCGCGCCGAGGTATTCCTCGGGTACCTCGACTACTTCCGGTCCCGGCTGGTGACCAAGCTCGACAGCCTGCCCAGCGGCGAACTGCGCAGCAGCCGCCTGCCGTCCGGCTGGGCACCCATCGAGCTGGTCAAGCATCTTGCCCAGGTGGAGAGGCGGTGGCTTGAGTGGGGCTTCGAAGGCCGCGCTGTCACCGACCCCTGGGCCGACAGCCGGGACGGCCGCTGGTACGTCGCCGCCGACGAGACGCTCGCCGAACTGGTAGCCACGCTGGACGAGCAGGCCGCGCGGACCAGGGCCATCGTCGAATCCCACGACCTGGCTGACATCGGCCAGCCTGGCGAGCGCTGGGACGGAGCCGACCCCCCGGCGCTCGAGCGGATCCTCTTCCACCTGCTTCAGGAGTACGCGCGCCACGTCGGCCATCTCGACATCGTCAGCGAACTCGCCGACGGCGAGACGGGGGAGTAGCTGACGGCGATCCGTCAGGAAACCGGGGTCGACGGGGTGCTGGTGCTGGTCGGCTCCTGGTCCTGGTGAGCTTTGCTCGCGGCGTTTTCATGTCGGCGGCGGCGGGCGAGCACGACGAGGCCGATCACGATGAGGACGACAACGATCGCGGCGATCGCGTAGGTGGGGCCGTGGAATGCGTTGGCGATGGACTGCCAGTTGGTGCCCACGGCGTAGCCGGCCCACCCGAGGGCCAGCGTCCACGGGATGCATCCAGCGACGGTATAGATGCCGAACCGGACGGGTGGCATCTTCGCGAAGCCAGCAGGCAGCGAGATGAAGGTGCGGATCACCGGAAGAAGGCGGCCGAAGAACACGGCCTTGGTCCCATGGCGGTCGAACCAGCGCTCGGCTCGGTCGATGTCCTCTTCGCGGAGCAGGATATAGCGTCCCCAGCGGCGCCAGGCCGTCTGACCACCGTAGCGGCCGATTCCCCAGGCCAGGTAGCTGCCGACGACGTTGCCTGCCACTCCCGCGGTCACGACGAGGATCAGGTTCAGGTGAGCCCCGGCGACCGCGCCACCGGCTAGTGCGCCGCCGAACAGCATCGTGAGCTCAGAGGGCACGGGGATGCACGCGGACTCGGCCAGCATCAAAATGAAGATCGCGAGGTATCCGTAGTTAACGATGAACGTCTGCACCCTGCTCTGCTCCTCTCTTAGAACATGCGGTGACATTTCGCCGGGCACGTAGTACCCCAAGTACGCGCGTTCCCGCTGCTCAAACCTATGCGAAGCACGCACCCCAGCGGTCGGGGCCGCGGGACCAGCCCAGTTGACCAGGCAATTCGGCGCTGGCGAGGCCGGGATGACCGATGGGCGGATGCCGGAGATTTTGCGCGGGCTTTACGTATTCTGTGCGCAGGATTCGGCTTGCGTTGCAGCCACACGGGCGATGCCGTACAACTAGCTGCGCGTGACGTCAGGCCATGCCTATACCGCCGACCCGGATGAGGGACAGGAGAAACGCCGTCCAGTGCGCGAGATATTCGCCTTCGGGCAGGAGCGGGCCCGGACCGACCTCGCCGCTGATCCGGTGCGTCCCCCCGAGAGCAGGCGGCCGAGGCTCCGCGTTATCGCTTCCCGCCCGGTCCGCGCGCACCTGGCCGTCATCGCTGCCTACATCGTTGCCGGGATCGTCTTCAGCTGGCCGCGGGTCACCTACCTGGTCGCACATAAGCTGCCGTACAGCCGCGACGCAGGCTCCTACGTGTGGGGCTTCGCATGGGTCGCCAGGCAGGTTGAACACCTGTCCAACCCGTGGTTCACCCGCGACATCGCGGCCCCGGTCGGCGTGCAACTCGGGTACCACGCCCTGATGCCGCTCGAAGGCGTGCTGATGACGCCCATCACCGTCGTCTTGGGCCCTTCCGTCTCCTACAACCTGCTGTCCGTGCTCATGCCGGGACTGCTGTGCTACGCGATGTACCGGGTCGGGCGGCTATGGCTTCCCTCACAGTTGGGTGCGATCGCGACGGGCGCGTTCTTCGGCCTGTCGTCGATGCTCGTCTGGCGCTCCTGGTATCACCTGAACCTGGCGGCCGGGGTCCTGTTCATCCCGCCGGCGCTGGAGGCGGCTGTGCGCCTGCGGCGGCGGCCCGGCTGGCGTCAGGCGTTGATCCTCGGTGCGGTCATGGCCGGGGCGCTGCTGACCGACCAGGAAATGGACATCCTGGTGACCATAGTGGTCGTGACGGCCCTGCTGCCGTGGCTGCTTCTCGGCCCCGCCCGGGCTAGCCGCCCGGCGCAGGCAGCGGCCACGGAAGCGGCCATTGCGGCGGAGCGGGCCGGAACGTTCCTGCGGGCATTCGTGGCCAGGGCATGGCCGGTGGCGCTGGCCGGGGTGGTGTTCGCGGTGCTCGCCAGCCCGCAGATCATCGCCATCGTGCAGCAGACGAGGACCGGCGGTGCGTCGCCGCCGGCGGGCGCGCTCGCCGGCGACTACATTAACTCGGGCGTCCCGTTTCCTGACATGTTCGCTCTCTCCCCGCGGGTAGACCAGTTCGGCCTGCACCGCCTGAACTTCATCACCTACCACGGCGGGCTTGGCGACGGCATCGCCAATTTCGGCCTGGCTCTGACGGCACTCGCGCTGATCGGGCTGGTCATTTCCTGGCCACGTCGCAACGCACGGCTGCTCGCAGCGCTGTGGCTGGGCTGCACGGTGCTGGCGGTCGGTGCCACCCTCAAGATCGGCAACCATGTGTTCGTACCGGCCCCGGAGGTATGGAGCGGCGTGCGGATGTCGGCGATCATGCCGTATAGCTGGTTCATCCGCGTACCTGGTCTGGAGGGCTTCCGCGAGGCGGCCCGGATCACCATGCTCGGCATTGCGCCCGCCGCGCTTCTCGCCGGAAGCGGGGTGGAGTGGCTGCGCGATAACGCGCCACGCGTCCTGATGCCTGTCCTGATCCTCGTGGTACTCGAGGCAGGCTGGGCGGGTAACTACGACGTCGGCAGCGCCAACGACGTCGGCACCATGCCCACGTCGCTGCCGGCCCTCGACCGCCCGATCGCCGCCGACCATTCCGCCTCGATCGTCGTCGACGTCCCGTTTGGCATAAGGAACGGCCTGCTACTGAACGGGGAGGGGCAGCCCTTCAATCCTGAGGCCCAGGTGCTCGCCACTGCCGATGGCCACCCGCGCGCCGTCGCGTTCGTGTCCAGGATGCCGATTCCCACGCTCGACCGCATCAAGAGAGAGCCGTTCTACGCCGGCCTGATCAGGGCCGAGTGCCAGCCGCGCCAGAACGCCGGCCAGCAGGTCTGCCAGGACGTGCCATCGACGACGCTGCTGGCGGCGCGGTTGAACGCCCGCCAGATGGATGTCGGCTGGCTGCTTCTGTGGCCGGGGGCCCCACAGACCGTCCTTCCCTACCTCCGGGAAACCGGATTCACCTTCGACTACCAGGCTGACGGGACCCGCGTGTACCGGCCGGCGAGAGCTTCGGGCCTGCCGGCCTCAGCCGCCCGGCAGGCTGGCTCGTAGCTGTTCATACGTCGGCGCGAGCCGCCGCAGCAGTCGTGCCACGGTGGTGCGGTCGTCGGTGACGAGCGGGTGTTGCAGGGCGCCGACGAGCCGTGCCTGCTCGTCGGCGATGCCGACGAGCAGGCACGGCCAGCGCTGACTGATCCTGGTCGCAGACGAGGCCGAGCAGCAGGCACCGCACGCGGCGCGCGTAGCGGCCGGGCCGGTAGAACCGAGGCGCAGCGCTGAGCGGGCGGCGACCGCCTGCTACCAGTCCGGGTACCTGCTGTCCGGGTTGAGCACGCGGCTGCCATCGAGGGCGTCCGGCGTCGTGAGTACTACGACAGTCCCGTCCATCTGCCGTGACCATTGAGGCGGCAGGTGAGTCGAGAAAGCGAAGTCTATCTGGGGCTAGCGATCTTGAAGTCTGCGGCCGACAAGCGGGCGTGCGGTGTTCCAGCCAGGCTGGCAGGATGTCAGCGGAGAGTTCCCCGGATGCTCCAGCAGCAGCAGCAGCAGCAGCAGCAGCAGCGGCAGCCGACGGGACCCGCGTGTACCGGTCGGCCGCCGCATCTTCCTAGGCGATGAACGTCATCGCGGGGTAGCGGGGAGATGGCTTGTCGAGCAGGTGGGAGTCGTGGTGCCGCAGCCAGAGGTCGAAGAAGGCCCGGACGTAGGCTCGCTCTGCTGCTATGGCGCGTTCGCCGTTGATGGTGCCGACGAGCTGCGCCAGCCCGGCTGGGGTGAGGCCCAGCGCGTGGGCGGCCTGCGGGTAGAGGACTGCGCCATCGCTGAAGGTCAGGTGCTCGGCGCCAGCCAGCCGCAGGTCGAGTCGCCAGCCGCGCAGGTGTGCCCATAGTGATGCCCAGGTCGGGTCGACGTTGCGGCCGTTGTCCTGTGCGCTGATGAACATGAACGGGCGGTCAAGCCCGGTGGCAGCTACCGGGCCATAGACGGTGCCGTCCAGGTCGATGCCGGCTTTGATCCGAGGGTCGTCGTGCATGGCGCTGGCGGTGGCGGCGCCGCCGATGGAGAAGCCGAACATGCCGACCCGCGCCAGGTTCAGGTCACCAGCCAGGCCGCGGGGTAGGGCATGGCGGTCGACGTCGGGGTTGTGCCCGGCATTGAGCGCGGTTATCTCGTTGAGAACGAACCGGACGTCCGCCTCGCGCACTGCGGTGGCCTCGGTGTTGACCGCGTCGCTGTCGGGCGGCAGGGTGCTTACCTCGACGTGGCCATCGGGAAACTGCACTTCGCCCGCGTCGTGGGTGTGGTCGATGGTCACCACCGCATATCCGTGGCTGGCCAGGTCCTCGACCAGCGCGGTATCGCTGCTCCGGTCCATTTTGGACCCCGGTGAGAACAGCACTACGGGCAGGCGCCCGGCCCCCCGGTCCACCGGTGCGCCCTCGTGGCCGTGGGTCAGCGGCAGCCTGATCAGGGCCGGCGGAATGTGCATGCCTTGGAGGAAGTGGGCCGCGGCGGCCGGCGGCAGCCAGGGAGCCTCCGGGTAACGGGCAGTGTCGCTGGCCGGATACCAGATGCTGATCATCAGCTGGCGTACCGGATGGGCCGGGACCCACGGGTCGCGGCGGGCGTGGTCGATCAGGTGCAGGGAGACCACGCCGACGTGGTCCGGGCCGGCGGGGGCGGGCAACGTCAGCTGGAGAGGTGCTACCGGTACGGCGGCCATGTGGTCCGGCGCCGCCATGACGGGCGACCAGAAGCCGATCGTGGCGATGCCGATGGCGGTGGCCGTGCCGATACGGGCCAGCCAGGGCCTGCGGAGAGCGATCCTGAGCATTTGCGAACTCCTTTTACCGTTTTACTATGATATTAGTAGAACGGTAGAAGTGCGGAGGGCCAGCTGTCAAGAGCTTCGGGATATCGGCGGTCAGCCGGAATTGGGTGCCGCGGCTCGGCCGGACTCTGCTGCCGGCCGGCTGGCAAGCTGCTGTAATCGTCCGAAAGTCGTCAGGCGCGCGTCACCCGGTCAGCGGGCCACCGGGTGCGTTCCATAGCTCCGCTGACTCGATCAGGAGTGCACCCATGTGGCATGACATGTTCGTGGTTCAGATCCCCATCGTCGAGAAGATCCTGCGGACCGTGCTGGTGTACGCGACGATCCTGATCTTGTTCCGGCTGACCGGGAAAAGGGACCTGGCTACTCTCAACATGTTCGACTTCGCGGTCCTGTTCCTGCTGTCCAACGTCGTCCAGAACGCCATCATCGGCAACGACACGAGCCTCCTCGGCGGGGTTGTCGGGGCGGTCACCCTGGTGGCCGTCAACGCGGCCCTCAACCGGTGGCGGGCGGTCAGCGACCGTGCCGCGCGCCTGCTCGACGGCAAGGCCACGACCATCGTCAAAGACGGTAAATACATTCCGCAGGCACTCCGGCACTTGTCGCTCCGGCCGACCGAGCTTGAGCAGGCCGTCCGGATGCAGAACGGCGACGACATCAGCGAGATCGCGACGGGCCGGATGGAGCCGGCCGGCCACCTGATCCTGTCGCTCAAGCCCGAGGAGCAGAGCGCGACCAAGGGCGACATCGCCGCCCTGGGCAAGCGGCTGAAGGCGATAGAAGCAGCCCTCGCGGCGCTGGCTGCCTCCAAGTAGCTCTCCGTGATCGTGCGGCGGATAGCGTTTGGAACCTACGTCCGGGGACAGTGGCTCACACTGAGAGGCGAAGCCTCCAGTCCAGCGTGCGCAAGGCCGCGCGGGATGGACGTGTACCGTTTATCGGCGGCATGAGCAAAGCTGCTGATCTAAACAGAAAGACTTCAGATGCGCAACGTATGGAAGGGCCTGATTGTCGGCGCGGTCACCGGGGCGGCCGTAGGCGTGCTGCTCGACCTGCCGGCCCGGGCCCGGGCCGGCGGCGCAGCGGCCGCGGAGCTGGCCCGGGAACGTGGCCCGCGGGCGGCGGAGACGATTGCCTCAGCGGCGGCGGCCGGCGCGGACCGTGTCCGGCAGGCCGACCTGCCGCGCAAGGTGCGCGAGGCAGCGCAGCACGCCGACCTGCCCCGCAAGGTCCGCGAGGTGCGCGAGGCAGCGCAGCAGGCCGACCTGCCCCGCAAGGTCCGCGAGGCAGCGCAGACGGTAGCGGCCAGTGACACGGCTCAGGCGCTCCGGCAGGCCAGCGCCTCGGCGGCGGACACCGTCTCCGAGACCGCGAAGAGCGCCGCCGGCACCGTCGCCGAGAAGGCCCGCAAGACCCGCGCCCGCAGCTGAACCGAACGCACGCGGCGAGATGGCGTCTGCTCGATGCATGACCGGGTCATGGCGCTGACTCTGCTGACTGACGCCGTGGCGGGCCGCCTGAGCGCGGCCGGGCTCACCTACGGCGAGGCCGGCCGGACCGCGGGCGTGCTCCCGCCTGGCTACCATCACCAGCGCCGCACTGCGGCGATCGGCTCCGGGCCAGATGCGTTCGCCGGGGCCGCGAGCGCGTTGCTTAGCTGGCAGGTGCACCTGCGGGCGGGGCTGCGTGTCTGTGCTTCATCGGCCCGGGCCGAGCCCGGCGCCGTGCTGATCCTGGGCCTGGGTGCCGGGCCACTCCGGATCACCGCGCCCTGCCGGGTGGTGTATGCCGTCGACGAGCCAGACCGCCGGGGTTTCGGCTACGGCACGCTGCCCGGGCACCCGGAGTGCGGCGAGGAAGCCTTCATCGTCGAGCGCCACGCGGATGACACGGTCAGCTTCACCATCGTGGCGTTCTCACGGCCGGCCAGCCGGCTGGCCAAAGCGGCCGGCCCGGCCGGCCGGGCCATCCAGCGCCAGACCACGACCCGCTACCTGCGGGCGCTCGCGGGAGGACGCTAGGCGTCGCGGCGGTGCAGCACGATCGCGGTCACGGCGATAAGGGCGGCGGCGAGGAGCACGAAGATGCCGGTCTCGATACCCTGGAACGCCCAGTACCGGTTGGCGGGCTGGTAGGTGACGTACCCGCGGTACCCGTGGGCGCTCATGCAGGAAATCGTCCTGAGCGGCCCTTGGCCGAGGAGCGCACGGCAGGCCGATGGGATGTTGGTGAGGGATACGGACTTGCCGTCGATCGGAAGGCCCGGCCAGGCATTCTGGAGCGCCTGGCCGTTCGGGCCGACGGTGCCCTGAGCGAGCCACAAAGTTCCGTCCGGGGTAGAGACGGGGCGGGTGGGGCTGAACGTTGTGGTGATTGCGGTCATGTAGTGCGGGCGGACGTAGTTCGCGATCACCATGCGCAGGGCAGCGAAGACGCCGAGGGTGATGGCCAGCGCGGGCAGGGCACGGCGTGCGAGGGTACCGGCCGCGATGCCGAGGGCCACCGCGAACAGCGCATAGCCGACAGGGACAATGCCCTGGATGTCGAACTGGCCGGGATTGAAGCTCTGCTGATTGAGGGCATTCTCCGGGCCGGACCACCAGGTGACGAGGGCCGAGACGGCGCCGCCCCAGGCGGCTGCCGCGAGTAGTATCCAGCCGGTCTTGACGGTGAGCCAGTGCCTGCGCGTGACGCTCTGCATCCAGGCGAACTGGCTGGTGCCCGTTCGAGTTCCCTGGCCACTAGCGGCGAGCCCCAGAACAGCCCGAGCAGGGCCGGCACGGCCAGGGTCAGCGTGACCAGGACGCGCAGCGGGGCGTCGCCCAGGGACAGCGTGCCCGCGAGGTTGCCGCAGGTTTTGGTCGCGGCGCACGAGGCTAGGGCGGAATGGTACTGCGACGCCATCTGCGGGCCGGTGATCAGCAGCAAGACCGCCAACGCGGCGAGGGCGGCGGCGGCGAAGTACGCCTGGTTGCGGTGCTGGCGCCAGACAAGCCAGGTCATTGTTCTTCTCCCACCATGGCCAGGTGTACGGATGTCGGCTCGGCCTGGCCCATGTAGCCGAGCACCAGCTCTTCGAGGCCGACATCGGCGGTCTCCCAGGCGGGATCGATGACCGGGCCGCCGGGGCGGATGAGCAGGGTGCTCTGCCGGGCGGTGTGCACGGCCTGCACGAGCGTGTGGGTCTTCTCAATCGCCGTGGTGTCTTTGCGGGGCCCGATCAGGACCTGGTGCTCGGCGAGCACCGTGTCGATATCGCCGCACAACTGGACCCGGGACGCGGCCAGCAGGATCAGGTGGTCGCAGACCCGTTCCAGGTCGGCGACCAGATGCGAGGACAGCACGACGGTCAGGCCGCCGACGGCCACCGCGTCGGCCAGGGTGGCGAGGAAGTGCCGCCGGGCCAGCGGGTCAAGCGCGGCGACGGGCTCGTCGAGCAGCAGCAGCCGGGGCCGTTTGGCCAGCGTCAGGGCCAGCCCCACCTGGGCGCGCTGGCCCCCGGACAACGTGCCCACCGCCTGGTCAAGCGGGATGTCCAGGCTCTTCAGCCGCTGCCGCACGGACGCACCGTCCCAGCGGGGGTTGAGGTGCGCGCCGACGCCGATGTGGTCCTCGGCGGTGAAGCGCCGGTACAGCGGGATCTCCTGGGCGAGGAAGCCGATGTCGGCCAGGAAACCCGGGTCCTGGCCGGGCGCCCTGCCGAGCACCGCGACGTCGCCGCTGCTCGGCCTGGCCAGCCCGGCGACCAATCGCAGCAGCGTTGTCTTGCCGGCGCCGTTCGGGCCCAGTAGCGCCGATATCCGGCCCTCGGGAACCGTGATGCTGCAGTCGCTCAGCGCGGTGACCCGGCGGTAGCGCTTCGATAGGGCGCGGGCCTGAATCACCGGACGGGCCGCGTCCTGGCTGGCCGTCACGCGATTTCCTCCTCGGCCGCCGCCTGCAGCGTGACGCGCAGCAGCGATTCGATCGAGTCATCGTCAAGTCCGGCCTCGCGGGCGCCGCGGACCCACTGGGCCAGGCTACGGGCCAGCCGCGAATGGGTTCCGGGAGGCGGGCCGGGCGGCCGGCGCAGCACGAACGTGCCATGACCGGCCCGGGGCTCGACCAGCCCCTCCCGCTCCAGGTCGCGGTAGGCCTTGAGCACCGTATTGGGGTTGATCGCCGTCGCCGCGACGACTTCCCGCACCGTGGGGAGCTGGTCTCCCACGTCGAGCACGCCCATCCGGAGCGCCTGCCGGACCTGCTGGACGATCTGCAGGTACGGGGGCACCACCGAGCGGCCGTCCAGCCGGAAGCTGATCATGTTGGCATCCTCAAAGTACTAGTTGACTGGTACTTTGAGGATGCCGGAACGACCGTCAATCGCGGGCGTCGCGGCTGTGGCGAGTGTTGTGGCCGTCGCGGGTGTGGAGGCCGTCGCGGGTGTGGAGGGCGTCGCGGGTGTGGCGGCTGTCGTACGTGTCGCGGCTGTCGGGGGTGCGGTGCGCCAGGGCAGCGGGTAGTTATGCCGGGCGCAGCCCGTTGAAGACGACGGCCAGCGCGCGCTCCTGCAGGT
>OBLT010002445.1_pt1 | contig 11559 bp, 10 predicted proteins | sample 1518721 | NCBI WGS metagenome assembly OBLT01 (sample SAMEA3539307, study PRJEB22396) | soil metagenome | biome: tundra; feature: field; material: soil | place: USA | collected 2010-05 | depth 0.15 m | reverse complement strand
CAACCAGCGCCGCCGCGGACAAAAACGTCCCGAACGGCAGTTCGTAGGTCTTCGGCAGACCGCGCCCGGCATGGTGGTGCGCGGCGATTTCCTCTCGCGCCTGCTGCACCAGGGCGAAATCGGCTGGGGCGCGATGCTCATCGGAATGCTGGTGGCCTTCGGGCTGGGCTCGATTCACGCCCTCTCGCCGGGCCACGGCAAGACCATCGTAGCGGCCTACCTGGTAGGCAGCCGCGGAACGCCGAAGCACGCCATCTTTCTGGGCGCGATGGTGACCTTCACCCACACCATCAGCGTTTTCTTCCTGGGCCTGACGACGCTCTTTCTGTCGCAATACGTCCTGCCGGAGAAGATCTACCCCGTGCTCGGCGCGGTTTCCGGACTCTCCATCGTGTGGATCGGCGCCGCGCTGTTCTACCGGCGCATCCGGCTGGCGCTGGGGTACGCACCGGCCGCCGAGCACCACCATCACGGCGGGGACGATCACACTCACGATCACACGCACGGCGGTTTGACTCACGATCATGGCGACGGCCACGTGCACAGCCACGTCCCGGAAGGCGAAATCAGCATGGCGAGCCTGATCGCCCTGGGGGCGAGCGGCGGCCTGGTTCCGTGTCCCTCCGCGCTGGTGCTGCTGCTCAGTTCGGTGGCGCTGGGCCGCATTGCCCTGGGCCTCACCCTCCTGGTAGCGTTCAGCGCCGGCCTGGCGGTAGTCCTCAGCTCGATCGGCCTGGTGGTGCTCTACGCCAAGCACCTGCTGCCGGACCGCTCTAAGAACGCCACCAACCTGGCGTTCCGCTATCTCCCGGTGGCCTCCGCCGCGATCATCACGTGCGCCGGGATCATTATGACCTTCGTAGCGCTGGGAGTCATCCGGCCGTTTGCCGGGGTGTAACAGGCCGCGGTTGGGGACGCCCGCACCCACCCCCAACTGATGGAAAACACCTCGGAATCCCATTACATTTCGACTCTTTCTTCCACACGCTGCTACAATTGGGTCATGGCGACTACGCCATCTACGTCCCGTCCTGGGCTTTTCGGGTCCGACTAGCCACCGCCGCTCGTTGCGGCGCGCGCCGTTCCCTCCGGATCGCGGCGCGCAGGGTTCTCAACCTCGACAACTGAACATAGGAGTCTCCCCATGGCTACGACCCTGGAACAGGTCCGCATGGACCTTCCCAACCTGAAGGGCCCCATACCCGGCCCTCGAGCGCGTGCGGTCATCGAACGCGATGCCCGCCACGTGTCCCCGTCCTACACGCGCGCTTATCCGCTAGTGGCCGATCGCGGCGAAGGTGCGATGGTACAGGATGTAGACGGCAATCGTTTTCTCGATTTCAACGCCGGGATCGCCGTGGTGGCGGCCGGCCATTGCCATCCCCGCGTGGTGAAAGCCATCCAGCAACAGGCCGCCCGCCTGATCCACATGTCCGGGACGGATTTCTATTACGAAGGGATGGTGGCGTTGGCGGAAAAGCTGTCCGGGATTGCGCCCGGCGCTGTAGAGCGCCGCGTGTCGTTCGGCAATTCGGGGGCCGAGGCAGTGGAAGGGGCCATCAAGCTGGCCCGCTGGTCCACCGGCCGCGACAAGATCATCGCTTTCTTCGGCAGTTTTCACGGGCGCACTATGGGGGCGCTTTCGCTGACCGCCCGCAAGGCGGTGCAGCGCGGCGGCTTCGGTCCCCTGGTCCCGGGGGTGGTGCACGCTCCCTATCCGTACTGCTACCGTTGCCCGTTCGGGAAGGAGCCGGATCACTGCGCGGTAGAATGCGTGAAGCACATCGAGGACACCCTGCTGAAGACCATCGCGCCGGCCGAGGAGACCGCCGCTATCGTGTTGGAGCCGGTGCAGGGCGAGGGCGGGTATGTGGTTCCGCCCAAGAAGTTTTTTGAGGAGCTGGCGCGCGTGGCCAGCCAGAACGGCATCCTGCTGGTTTTCGACGAGGTTCAGTGCGGGATGGGGCGCACCGGCAAGATGTGGGCCGCGGAGCATTTCGACGCCGTGCCGGACATCTTCGCCGTGGCCAAGGGAATCGCCAGCGGGATGCCGTTGGGGGCCACCGTAGCGCGCTACGACCTGATGACCTGGCCGCCGGGAGCCCACGCTTCCACCTTCGGAGGCAACCCCGTTTCCTGCGCGGCGGCCCTGGTAACCATCGCGCTTCTGGAGGAAGGGCTGATGGAAAACGCCGCGCGCATGGGCACTTACCTCCGGACTCGCGTGCGCGATTGGCCGGCCCGATTCCCCCATGTGGGAGATGTGCGCGGGCTCGGCCTCATGATCGGCATCGAGCTGGTGCGCGATCAAGGGACCAAGGAAAGGGCCCCGCAGCTTCGCGACCAGGTGGTGCAACTGGCGTTCGAGCGCGGGCTTCTGGTGCTGGGCGCGGGCGATAACACCATCCGGCTGTGCCCGCCCCTGGTGGTTACGGTCGACCAGTGCGAATTCGCGCTTGATACTCTGGAAGCGTGCTTGAGGACGGCAACCGTCAACGGATGAGGACCCTCGACGTGGGCTGCGGGATTCACAAACAGCCCGGTTCCATCGGAATCGATCGGAATCCCGCCAGCCGCGCCGACGTTCTGGCGGACCTCGACCGTTTCCCCTACCCCTTCGCCGATGGTTCCTTCGACCGGCTCACGGCCATCCACGTCATCGAGCACGTAGACGATGTGATCCGCACCATGGAGGAGTTCCACCGCCTGGTGCGCGCCGGCGGCACCGTGCGCATCGAAACCCCGCACTACACGGATTTCAGCTCGTTCTGCGACCCCACCCACAAGAGCCACTTGAACAGCTTCAGCTTCCGTTATTTTGGCGAGAACCATGGCGGCTTCGGCTACTACTCGAAGGCCAGATTTCGTGAGATTTCCGTCCACCTGAAGCTACTGGCTTTCTGGAGGTGGCTGGGGTTCCAATTCCTGGTGAACCGTTTCCCGCGCTACCGGCGATTCTGGGAGTACTACCTCTGCTACGTAGTACGGGGCAAGGTGATGGAGTTCGAGTTCGAAGTGCTCAAATGATGGGTCTACTCTACCGCGCGGCGGACGCGCTTCGGCGCCGCTCGCTCGGAAACGACCATGGCCGCATGGGTGAAGATCTGGCGCATCGGTACCTGCGGCGACACGGTTGCACGGTGGTGGCACGGAACTATCGGACGCGTTCGGGATCGGGCGAAATCGACCTGGTGGCGTGGCACGGCAACACCCTGGTCTTCGTCGAGGTCAAAACGCGCGCCAGCGCCGAATTCGGCGAGCCGGAACGCGCCGTGGATGCCGAAAAGCGGCTGCACCTCTACCACGCCGCGGTGGACTATGCCCGCCGCGCCAACGTGGAGTGGACCTCAACGCGTTTCGATATCGTCAGCATTGTACTAGGCAAGCCCGTACGCATCGAGTGGCTTCGCGCAGCCTTCCGGAGTTAGCGTCACGCTATAATCGGGGTTGCCCATGCCAGCCGCCCATTCCGGAGGAACCCCTCGAATTGCCCGAATTACGTAAGGACCCCATCATGGGGCGATGGGTAATCATCGCGACCGATCGCGCCAAACGCCCCAACGACTTTATCCGGCAACCGGTGCCGCCTGCCACCGCCGGCATTTGCCCCTTCGACTCGGGTAACGAACACAAGACCCCGCCCGAGGTTCTGGCCTACCGAACCAGCGGCGGCCGCGACCAGCCCGGTTGGCGCGTTCGCGTGGTGCCTAACAAGTTCCCGGTGCTCGGCATCGAAGGCGAGCTCAACCGGCAGGGCGAAGGGATGTACGACAAGATGAACGGCATCGGCGCGCACGAGGTCATCATCGAAACCCCCGACCATGCCGTCACCATGGGAGAAATGCCGGAGAGGCAGATCGAGGAAGTCCTCTGGGCTTTCAAGGACAGAGTGTGCGATCTCAAGAAGGACCGCAGGTTTCGCTACATCCTGCTGTTCAAGAATCACGGAGAGGCGGCCGGGGCGTCGCTGGAGCATCCGCATTGCCAGCTCATCGCACTGCCCGTAATCCCCAAGCGGGCGAAGGAACAGATGGACGGCGCGAAACTGTTCTACGACTTCAAGGAGCGCTGTGTCTTCTGCGACATCATCCGGCACGAAAGCGCGGGAGGGGCCAGGCTGGTGATCGAAACCGACCGCTTCGTGGTACTACAGCCCTATGCCCCGCGCTTCCCCTTCGAGACCTGGATCCTGCCGAAAGTTCATGAATCGCACTTTGAGGCATCCGACGCGCCTACCTTGCAGAACCTCGCATGGGTTCTGCGTTCCACCATGCGCAAGATCGACAAGGTACTGGAGCGGCCGGCCTACAACTTCATCGTGCAAAGCGCGCCCGTGCAGGAGGCGCCGCTGGCGCACTATCACTGGCATCTGGAAATCATTCCCAAACTGACGAAAGTAGCCGGATTCGAATGGGGAACGGGCTTCTACATCAACCCCACGCCACCCGAGGAATCCGCCCGGTTCCTGCGCGAAGCCGGCCTGGGATAGATGTGGGGCAGGTTGGTAACCGGCGACGGGTTGATAACCCGCCTCTGGACAAGGGCGAAACACTCCCGGCAGCGCCGGTTGGCAACCGGCGCGCAGGTTGTCAACCAGGTTGCCAACCTCCGCCGCTGCCGTGCTCGCCCAACATTGGCTTTGTTCCGCAGTTCGCGACGGCACACGTGGGGCGTCCCCGACCTGCCCAGTCGAAGAAATTGGCTTTGTTTCGCAAACTCCGCCACCGCAGTGCCCGCCCAGAATTGGCTTTGTTCCGCATTTCTCGATTGGCGAAGCGCGGAGTCCACGGGGTCCGCTCCACCGTGCATGTTGCAATTCCCGACGCCACGGTCGGATTTCCCATCACCGCTCCTAACTCGCTGATTTCATTCCAGCTCATCGCAATTCTCAACAGGGTGCCGTAGGGATTCACAACAGCCTTCCGCCGTGGCAAAACTCCACACCCGCTATCTGATTGAAATCACAACAGATAAAGGGGCAAAAAACACCGCTTTTTGGCATCCCCCGTGCCCTTACAGAAGCCGGAGAAAGGATGGATCGGTTATGACAGTTCTTCTGGTTTTAGCGTTTTTCCTGGTTTTTATCGTGTTGGATTACTTCTTGAATCGGCGCAAAGCTTTTGCCACGGCGCATGTGGAAGCGCCCAGGATGGTCCCGGCCGCGTTCGGCGGAGACTTTGTCGATGGCTTTCAGGTTCCGGAAAACGTTTCGTATCACCCCGGGCATAGCTGGCTTGTCAGAGAGCGCAAGAACCTGGTGCGCGTGGGAGCCGACGAATTTGCCGCGGCGCTCTTGGGCAAAATCGAGCAAATCGAACTCCCCAAGCCGGGCCAGTGGATCCGGCAAGGGCAGAAGGTCGTCTCCTTCTACCGCGACGGAGTGAAAACCGAGATGGTGTCGCCCACCGAAGGCGAAGTCATGGAAGTCAACGCCGAGATCGTGAGCCACCCGGCCGAACTGCGGCAACACCCCTATGGCAAAGGCTGGCTGCTGGCAGTGCATGTGCCGGATGAAGAGAGCACTACGCGCAACCTGGTTCCCAAGAGCCTGGTCCGCGAGTGGATGCGGGAAGCGGTCGAACGCCTGTATTCGCTGCAACCTGCACTGGCTGGGGCAGTTGCGGCCGATGGCGGGCGCCCCGCGGACGATCTGCTGGCAGCCTTGCCGGACGCGGATTGGAAGCAAACCACCAGCGAATTCTTCCTGACTGCGTAATTGGTGTGAAGTTTTGCTACACATTGGCGGCAAAGTCTGCTAAAAAGGGAGTTGAGGGTCTTTATGTCTAGAGCAATTTTGTACGACAGCACCCTCTGCATCGGTTGTAAGGCTTGCGAAGGAGCTTGTGCCGAGCGTTGGGGTCTCCCCTACGACGACAAGATAGCGGCTGAAGAGAAAATCTCCGCCCACAAGCTCACTGCCATCGAGACGCATGGCGACAAGTTCAGCCGGCGGCTGTGCATGAACTGTGTTCAGCCGGCATGCGCCTCGGTCTGCCCCGTAGGCGCGTTGCAGAAGACCGCTCTCGGTCCCGTGGTCTACGATGCGGAGAAATGCATGGGCTGCCGTTATTGTATGCAGGCCTGCCCGTTCCAGGTGCCGTCGTACGAATGGTCGAGCCGCTTGCCCAGGATGCGCAAGTGCGATATGTGTTTCGAGCGGCAGAGCCAGGGCAAGTTCACCGCCTGCGCCGAAGCCTGCCCGGTGGGAGCCACCAAGAATGGCGATCGCGACGCCCTGATCGCCGAAGCGCGCCAGCGCATCGCGGAGAAGCCCGGTCAGTATTACGCCAAGATCTACGGCCTGCAAGAGGTGGGCGGCACCTCGGTGTTTTACCTCTCCGCTGTGCCGTTCGAGCAGATCGGTCTGCGGACCAACGTGCCGCTGGAACCGCTTCCCGAAACCACGTGGCGTGTGCTGGAGCTGGTTCCCGACGTCGTCTCGACGGGCTCGGTCCTGCTCGGTGGCATCTGGTGGATCACCAATCGCCGTGCCGAGGTCGCCAGGAAGGAAGGGAAACGGTGATGTCGCAGAGAATCGAGTCCGGTGGGACAGGCCACTTGTCCCGTCCGTTCGCCATCAGGTTCCCGAAGATCACGGTCTGGCGCGCGATTTTCGCGGCCATCCTGCTGAGCGGCCTGTACGCCACGTACCTGCGCGTGTTTTACGGCCTGGGCGGATCCACCAACCTCAGCGACAAGTTCCCGTGGGGCATCTGGATCGCCTTCGATGTCATGTGCGGGGTTGGCCTGGCCGCGGGTGGCTTCACCTTGGTGGCGATTGTCCATATCTTCCGAATCGAGCGCTATAAACCGGTGCTGCGGCCCGCCATCCTGACCGCCTTTCTGGGCTATAGCCTGGTGGTGGTGGGGCTGCTTTACGACTTGGGCCGCCCGGACCGCCTGTGGCATCCCCTGGTGATGTGGAATCCCCACTCGGTGATGTTCGAGGTGGCGTGGTGCGTCACCTTGTACACCACGGTGCTATTCCTCGAGTTCCTTCCGGTGGTGTTTGAGAAATTCGGCATGCACAAGCCGCAGGAGTGGATCCACCGTATTTCGGTGCCGCTCATGATCCTGGGTGTGTTGCTCTCCACGCTGCACCAGAGCTCGCTGGGAACCCTCTTCCTGATCGTGCCGGAGAAGTTGTATCCCCTGTGGTACACCCCGATCCTCCCTCTCCTCTTCTACGTCTCGGCGATCGCGGTAGGGCTAGCCATGACTATCTTCGAATCTTGGCACAGCAGCCGCGCTTTTGGCCGCGCGCTGGAATTGCCGCTGCTGGCCAGTTTGGCGCGCGTCCTGGCGGTGGTGCTGAGCGTGTACCTGTGGATCCGTTTCCTGGACCTGAGCCATCGCCACGTCTTCGGACTGCTTTCCCAGAACCGCATCGAGACCTGGCTGTTCGGGCTGGAGATTGCGCTCATGGTGGTGCCCACCGTGCTGCTCTACCAGGCCCGGGTTCGCCTGCGGCCGGGCGCGTTGTATGCCTGCGCCGTGATGGTGGTCTTCGGCTTCATCGCCAACCGGCTGAACGTGGGAACGACCGGCCTCGAAGCTGGCTCCGGCACCCACTATATACCGAAATGGAGCGAGATCGCGGTCACGCTTTCCATTGTTGCCGCGGGCTTCGCGATTTTCCGGATGATCGCCCAATACTTCCCCATCTTCGAGGCGCAGTCGCATGAACGGGAGCCGGCGGAGAGGGAAGTAACGGAGGAGGATCCCGTCACGGTAGGATGAATCGCCTCGGAACAATCCGGCTGGGACTGGCCGCCAAGCTCGCGATCTGCGTGATCGCGAGCACCGCGGCGTTTTTTGCCTTGTTCGGCTACATCAACCTGGGCATGCAACGCCGCCAATCCCAGGACCTGGTCGAACAGTCGGCCTATCGCATCACCGACGTGATCGTTCGCAGCACCCACTATGAGATGCTGAACAACGATCAGAAGGCCCTCTACAACATCATCCAGGAACTCGGCTCGGAGCCGGGCATCCAGCGCATCCGCATCTTCAATAAGGATGGACTGATCACCTACTCCACCGACGAGCAGGAAGTGCGGACCGTCGTCGACAAGACCGCCGAGGGATGTATCGGGTGCCACGCCCAGTCGGCGCCCCTCGCCAAACTCAGCCGCCGCGACCGGGCCCGCTACTTCACAGACCAGCAGGGGCACCGCGTGCTGGGTGTGATGCGCCCCATCGACAATGCCCCGGAGTGCTCGAACGCGGCCTGCCATGTTCACCAGGCCGGCCAGCGGATCCTCGGGGTGATCGACGCCGACCTCTCGCTTGCCACGGTGGACGGCCAGCTCGCGCAGCATCAGGCGAATTTGAAATGGTTCCTGTTAGGCGCGATTGTGTTCGGCTGCCTGGCGGCCGTCCTGTTCATGTGGGTGTTCGTGTACCGCCCCGTGAAGCACCTCATCGATGGCACCCACCGCGTGGCTGGGGGCGACCTGGATTATCGATTGCCCGCCGGCTCCGGCGATGAGTTGGGCGATCTGGCCGCTTCCTTCAACAAGATGACGGCCAAAGTGGCCGGCGTGCAGGCCCACATCGAAGAGCAGGTGCGGCGCAAGACCGCTGAGCTGGAGCGCGTCCACAAGACCCTTCTCAGCTCGGAGAAGATGGCTTCCATCGGCAAGCTGGCCGCCACCGTGGCGCATGAGATCAATAACCCCCTCTTCGGTATCCTCACCTATGCCCGGCTGGTGCTGCGCGAATTGCAGAAGCACGAGGTCCCCGGACGCGAGGAAATGGTCGAAGAGCTCGAAACCATCGAGCGCGAGAGCAAGCGTTGCGGCGACCTGGTCAAGAATCTATTGACCTTCTCGCGGCAAGCGCCCAGCCACCGCGAGCCCAACGACCTGAATACCATCGTGCACCGCGGGGTGCTGCTGGTGAAACACAAGCTGGACATGCAGAGTATCCAACTCGAGGAGTCCCTGGCCGAGGGACTTCCGCCGGTGGAATGCGACGCCAACCAGATCCAGCAAGTGATCCTGGTGCTGATGGTGAATGCGTCGGAAGCCATGTCCAAGGGTGGTACGCTTTCCGTCTCCACCGGGTTCGACGCCGCCACCGAGCAAGGTTCGGTGTCGGTCAAAGACACCGGAAGCGGCATCCCGGCGGATGTGCTGCCCCGGATTTTCGATCCGTTCTTCACCACCAAGGAGGACCAGAACCGCACCGGACTGGGTCTGGCCGTGGCGTCGAGCATCGTGGAGCAGCACGCGGGCGAGATCTCGGTCCGCTCCACGCCGGGTGAAGGAACGGAGTTTAAGGTAACCCTGCCCGTAGCGGGGCAACCGCTCCCTCATGTGGGACAGGCCTCTTGGCCTGTCCAGACAGGCCAGGAGGTCTGTCCCACCGAGCGGTAGTGTAACGAGGATTCAGGAGGACCAAAATGGCAACCGTGACAGAGCCCATCGCATCCATAAAAACTAAGGGCAGAATACTGATCGTCGATGACGAACTGGTGGTGCGCGATTCGCTGAGTAAATGGTTTACCAGCGAAGGCTATACGGCAAAACCGGCCGGCGGCGCCCGCGAGGCGCTGGAGATCATCCAGCAGGCGGAGTTCGATATCGCGCTGCTCGATATCAAAATGCCGGGAATGGACGGCATGGAGCTGCAGTCGCGCCTGCGCGAGGCCGACCCGGACCTGACCGTCATCATCATGACGGGTTACGCATCGGTGGACACCGCCGTACAGGCCCTCAAGCACGGCGCCTACGACTACATCACCAAGCCGGTGGATCCGGACGAACTCTCGCACCTCGTGGCCAATGCCCTGGAACATAAACGCGCCCGGCGCGAGGTGGTGCGGCTGCGTGAAAATCTGCAGGAAGCCTTCCCCAGCCTGGAACTGATCGGCAAGAGTCCGGCCATGCGGAAGGTGACGGAGTTGATCGAGATGGTGGCGTCCACCGAAGCCACCGTGCTCATCACCGGGGAAAGCGGAACCGGTAAGGAAGTGGTGGCGCGCGCCATTCACTCCGCCGGTCCGCGGCGCTACATGCCCATGGTGACCATCCACTGCGGCGCGCTCACCGAAACGCTGCTCGAAAGCGAGTTGTTCGGGCACGAGAAAGGCGCCTTCACCGGCGCGCAATACCGCAAGAAAGGCAAGTTCGAAGTGGCCGATGGCGGTAGCGTTTTCCTGGATGAAATCAGCGACATCAGTTTGAGAACCCAAACCGACCTGCTGCGCGTGTTGCAGGAGAAGGAGATCGTCCGGGTGGGCGGCAACCAGCAGATCAAGGTGGATTTCCGCTGCATCGCCGCCACCAACAAGAACCTGGAATCGCTGGTCAAGGCGGGTAGCTTCCGGCCGGATCTCTATTACCGGCTGCACGTTTTCTGCATCGACCTGCCGCCCCTTCGCGATCGCCGCGAGGACATTCCGCTGCTGGTGAACCACTTCCTGAACAAGTTCTGCATGGCGACCAGCCGTTCCATGCCCGCGATCTCGACGGAGGCGCTCGAAGTATTGATGGCGCACGACTGGCCCGGCAATGTCCGCGAGTTGGAGAACGCCGTGGAGCGCGCGCTGGTGGTGGGGCGCGGTTCCGAAATCCGCCCAGCCGACTTTGCCTTCCAGTTCCAGGCCGATGAACCCAAAGGCGGCAAGACCCTGGACGACGTCGAGCGGGTACACATCGAACGAATTCTGCGGGAGACCCAGCACAATCTCTCGCGTGCGGCGCGTATTCTCGATATCGACCGCACCACTCTGTACAACAAGCTACGCCGTTACGGTATGCGGTGAAACCGATCCATCTGATCCCGCTCACCAGCGTCAATGGTGAGGTGGGGCTCGATCGGCTGGAGTACCTGGCCGCGAGTTTGGCGCGTACCTTTCGAACTCCGTGCCGCATCCGCCCGGAGACGTTCGACATCGCGTTCGCCCTGGATGCACGGCGGCAGCAGTACTATTCGACCGCCATCATCCAGCAGTTGGAGCGGACTGGCGACCTGGATGCGCGCGTGTTGGGAGTCACAGCCTGCGACTTGTACGTGCCGGTCCTGACCTTCGTCTTTGGGGAGGCCCAACTGGACGGCAATTGTGCCGTGGTATCGGGCGCGCGCCTTGAGGACGAGTTCTACGGCCTGCCGGGCAGCGAGACCCTGTATCGGGAGCGCCTGGTCAAAGAAGCCGCGCACGAATTGGGACACACCTTCGGCCTGCGCCACTGCGCCGACTGGCGCTGCGTAATGTCGTCGAGCCACGCCGTAGAGCGCCTGGATGTCAAAGGCGCGGACTTCTGCCGTGCGTGCCGCACGCCCATTTTTCAGACGATCTGGTAGTGGGGCGGACCCCTTTGGTCAGTGGCATGGACGCTAAAATGAGCCGTTGCCAAAATGACCTCGGCAGCGCTCGATCCATTCTCGGGCCCCGTTTGGGTTGCAACTTCCCAGAACGGGACCTCCTGGGGATTTGCTGGTGGGAAGGGGGGTTCCCGAGAGGATTCGCCGTGCGAAAAATCGGCACCCTTCCCACGCGGAGGAACCGCATCTGGTTGCTTGCTGTCTCAACGGTATGCTTCGCGGCGGTTG
>OBLT010002444.1_pt1 | contig 11562 bp, 8 predicted proteins | sample 1518721 | NCBI WGS metagenome assembly OBLT01 (sample SAMEA3539307, study PRJEB22396) | soil metagenome | biome: tundra; feature: field; material: soil | place: USA | collected 2010-05 | depth 0.15 m | reverse complement strand
TCGGCCCGACAAGCCGTACTTCAGGAACCCGGATGCGCTCGTTGATACGGGGTTCAGCGCTGATGTGACCTCCTTGGGCCTCGTCTCCCGCCGGGCCTCGTCACCCAGGGGATGTAGCTGGACCATCCCTGCCGGGCCATTCCAGGCGGCGGCTTGCCGCCACGCACGGAAAAGGCCCCGCATGGCTTGCACGCGGAGCCACCAACGCCACGACACCCGGCACAGGGTCATGCAGACCCGGCACCAGGAACGCAGCACCAGAACACTGCACCACCTGATCAGCCATTACGCGATCCGGCGCCGCTGCGTCCGACTGGCCTGCCAGTCCAAGGACCGGAAAGCCGACCTGCCGACTCAGAGCTAGAAGCCCGGTGCCGACTAGGTGGGAGGTGGACCTCCGCTTGCACGCCCAGCACGGATATGCCGGGCTGGTCGTTGGATAACACTAACAGCATTCCGGCGGCGCAGGGTATTCCGGCCCGCACGCCAGATCCGACAATGTGCCGGAGCCCGCCAGTCGGGCCGCTGCTCAGCCGCCAAGCGCCGACAGCCCGGCCATCCGCATCGCCTCGACCGGTGCCGGCCGGCCCGTCATCAGCGCGACCTGCTCCGCCGCCTGGTGCAGCAGCAGGCCGAACCCGCCGGCCACGAAGGCCCCTGACTTCTGCGCGGCCACGGCCAGCGGGGTTGGCCAAGGGTGATACACCACGTCGAGCACGTAGCGGGGAACGGGAGCACCGTCGAGGATCCGTTCGGCATGAATATCGGCGGCGCCAGCCGGCGCGGTGGAAATCAGCAGTTCCGGGGCGGCTTCCCAGGGCGTGTCGAACGGGGTCAGTTCCACCGCCATGCCCAGCCTGGCCGCGGCAGCCAGCAGTCCGCCGGTCCGCTGCCTGTCGCGGACGGCCACCGTCGCCTGCCGCGGGCCGAGGCCACGCACCGCAGCGAGGGCGGAACAGGCTGTCGCTCCCCCGCCCAGGATCAGCACCCGGGCCGGCGGCGCCCCAGCCTCGGGGCCCGGCAGGCCCGCCTCGACGAGCGCCGAGATCATGCCGGGCACGTCGGTGTTGTACCCATGCCGGGCGCCGTCGCGGAACACGACCGTGTTGGCCGCGCCCACATCCACGGCGAGGGCCTCGACGTCGTCGAGCAAGCCGAGCACGACCCGCTTGAGTGGCATGGTGAGGGACAGGCCGGCCCAGTCTGGCCCGCATTCGGCCATGAGTCCGGGTAGCCGTGCCTCGTCGCACTCGATCGCCTCGTAGTTCCAGCCGTCGAGGCCGAGCGCCAGGTAGGCGGCGCGGTGCAGGACCGGCGACAGGGAATGGCCTACCGGGGAGCCGAGGACCGCGGCCTTCATGGCTCGGGTGCTCACCCTTTCGCGGTGTTATTCGCCAGTTGCGTGCCGAACTGCTGGAACTGGGTGAAGCTGTTGGTGAACAGGGTCAGCCCCGTATTCGGGTCGACGGTCAGGAAGTAGGTCCAGTTTCCCGCAGCCGGATGCAGCGCGGCCTGGATGGCGGCGTCCCCAGGGCTGTCGATCGGCCCGGGCGGCAGGCCGTCGTGCTGGTAGGTGTTGTAAGGCGAGTTGACCTGCTGCGTCTGCGCGATCGTCACATCGCTTGCGGTCGAATGCATCGCGTACAGCACGGTCGTGTCAAGCTCGAGCCTCATCGGGGGATTCCCGTTCAGCCGGTTGTAGATCACCCGGGCGATCTTCGGGAGGTCCTGGGGCCTCTTGCCTTCCGCCTGCACCAGGCTGGCCACGACGACGACCTCAGCCTCGGTGAGTTGCACCCGGGCCGCCGCGGTCGGCAGGCTGATGCCGGCGGCCTCCTGGTCGAAGCGCAGCACCATGTTCTTCAGGACGGTCAGGGGCGGCGTGTTCGGCTGGATGGGGTAGGTCGCCGGGAAGAGGTACCCCTCAGCGTTGCCCTTGGCCGATGACGGGAGCCCCAGCGCGGCAGTCTCCGCCGCCGCCTGCTGGTAGCCCTTGAGGTTCCCGGTCGCCTTGCCGAGCTTGGCGATGATCTGCGACAGCCGGTAGCCCTCCGGGATGGCGACCGTCGTCTGAATCCGCGCGGACGGGCTGAGCAGCAACGCGAACGCCAGGGACGCCTTCATGTGCTTGCGGAGGTGGTAGTAGCCGGGCTCGAGCGCGGTTCCGTGGGTACTGCTCTTGGCCGCGATCGAGAACGCACGCGCGCTGTCTACCACGCCGAGACCGGCCAGGCGCTGGCCCACGGCGGTCGCGGTATCGCCCGACTTGATCTGCGCTACGACCGAACCGGTGCCCGGGCCAGGGAAATCGGGCGGGCTGTAGTACTTACGCCAATAGGTGTAGCCAACACCGAGCACGGCCACGACGACCAGGAGGATGACCATCCCGGCGGCCAGGACTGCCCTGTGGCCGCGCTTGCGGCGCTTGCGCGACGACGCATTGCCCGGGCCACGGTCGGCGTGGCGCCGGGTGTTCCTGCCGTCATCAAGTCCGGGCAGGAAGCCTGCTTCATCCTCCACCCAGGCCTGTGGTTCTTCCACGTCCGAGTACCAGCCCCCGGCGTCAGGATACCCACGCGCCTCCGGGGTAACACTGGCGCGCTGATCCCGGGGGTCATCTCCATATGCCTGATACCCCGAATGCTCGGTTGCGGCACCATCCGAATAGGTGCCATCACTGTAGGGGTCAGGAACCTGCAGGTCAGACGCTGAATCCGCAAGAAGTGGATCAGCAAGCGACTGCCGCCAGGCGAGTTCTGAGGGCGGCAGCGGGGGAAGCGGGCCGGAGGGATGCCCGGTCCGGGACGGCGGGGGGAGCGGCGGAAGCGGGCCCGACGGGTGACCAGACGCGGTCCGGGACGGGGGCGGCAGCGGCGGAAGCGGGCCCGACGGATGACCAGACCCAGCCCGGGACTGGGGCGGCAGTGGCGCAAGCGGGCCGTCCCCGGCCTCTTCCCCCCAGGGCGGCTGTGCCGTCAGTGGCGCGCCGTTGCCGTAGCCGGATGCGCTGCTGTCGTGATCAGTGCGGCCGCTGTCGTAACCGGGGGGCGCGCTGCGGTAACCGGCCGGTGAGTCGAGGTCGAGGTAGTCGCTCGCGCCGCCGCGCTGGCCAGCCGTCCCGGAACTGTACTCGGGTGCCGGCGTCTCAAAGCCGGCTTGGCCGCCAGCCCGGTCGCCTGGGCTGCCGCGGTAGCCGACCTCCTCGGCACCGTAACCGGGTGCGCTACTGTCATGGTCGGGCGCCCAGTCGTATGGATCTGGCTCCGCGCCGTCCCGGTCTGGGGTCCACCGAAACGGCTCCGCCAGCTGGCCATTCTGGTCGGGTGCCCGGGTCGGCTCAGGTGCCCAGGCCGGCTCGGGCGCCCAGGCTGGCTCAGCCTCCCGGGAATCGGGCCTGGCGTGGCGCCGGCCGGAAGCTGGACTCGGACGACCACCAGCGCCGAGTTCCCGGGCGGTCAGGTCGTCCCGCAGCCAGCTCCCCGGCGTGCCGTAGTCGGCCGCGACCGGGTCGTCGTCCGCGGATGGGCCATAGTCCCCGCCCCGCTGCCCGTCCTGCCCGTCCGCCGAGTCGCGCCGTGCGTGGCGGCTCACGCCTGGCCTCCGCGGTCAGGTTCCACGATCTCCCCGGCGGGCCTGCCAGTCAGCCGCTCCCTGTCGAGCGCTCCCTGCAACAGCAGGGCCGCCGCCGTCTTGTCCACAACGGACCGCCGGTCTCTTGATCTCCGGCCACCGCGGCGCAGCGCGTCGTGCGCGATCACCGTCGTGAAACGTTCATCGACCAGGCGCACTGGGATGGGGGCCAGCCGCCCGGCCAGTCTGCCCGCGAACTCCCTGGCACCGGCCGCGGCGGCGCCTTCGCGGCCGGACAGCCCGGTCGGCAGGCCGACGATCACCTCGATGACCTCATGGCCGATGGCGAGCCCCGTCAAGGCGTCCAGGTCACCCCGGCCACGCATAACGGTGGTCAGCGGGCTGGCAAGGAGCCCGTCGGGGTCACTCGTCGCCACGCCGATCCGGGCTGAACCCAGGTCAATGGCGAGCCTGACACCAACCCTCAAACGGGAACCCCGCTGGCCCCGAATTTCATCGGCGCAACGGTATGGCTGAAGCACGGTCTCACGGTACGCCACCAGGTCATGTCATGTCCCTCACAACAGCCCGAACCGCACCAAAAGCATCATCAATCGCCTGCGCCGTGTTGTCGCCGAGCGGTGCCCCGCCGCCCTGGGCGACGTCATCCCGGCCGCCGCCGCCACCGCCCAGGATGCCCGCAGCGGTCCGCACCAAGGCGCCAGCCGCCAGGCCGCGCGCACGCGCCGCATCGTTGACGGTGATCACGACGGTGGGCCGGTCGGCCGGCACGCCCGCGACCATCACCACGCCGGCCCGCTGGCCGGGCAGCCGCCCGCGGACGTCCAGCGCCAGCTTGCGGATCCCGTCAGCAGCCGTGCCGTCCGGGACCCGGTGCGCGACGAACGTGACGCCGCCCACGTCCTCGGCGTCGCGGGCCAGGCCGTCCGCAGCGCCGAGCAGCTGGGCGGAGCGGAGCCGTTCAAGATCCCGCTCGGCATCCCTGAGCCGTGTCACCAGCGCCGCCACGCGCTCCGGCAGCTCTTCCCGGCGCGCCTTGAGCTGCTCGGTGAGCTGGCTGACCAGGACGCTCTCCCTGGCCAGGAACCTGAACGCGTCCGTGCCGACGAGCGCCTCCACCCGGCGCACGCCCGAGCCGATCGACGACTCGCCCAGGATCTTGACCAGGCCGAGCTGGCCGGAGCGCGCGACGTGGGTGCCTCCGCACAGTTCGCGGGAGTAGTCACCAACCTCCACGACCCGGACCTGGTCCCCGTACTTCTCGCCGAACAGCGCGACCGCGCCCATCGCCCGCGCCTCTTCGATCGGGGTGACGAACGCCCGGACATCGAGGTCGTTGATAAGGACATGGTTCACCTCATCCTCCGCATCGCGGAGTACCGAGGGCGGGACCGCGCCCGCGGCGGTGAAGTCGAACCGCAGCCGGCCCGGGGAGTTCTCTGAGCCCGCCTGGGCCGCCGACTCCCCCAGGGCGCCACGGAACGCGCGGTGCACGAGATGGGTCGCCGTATGCGAACGGGAGATGGCCCGCCGCCGCTCGATGTCGATCTCCGCGTGCGCGGGCGCGCCGACCATTATCTCGCCGGAGGTGACCACCCCCCGGTGCACAACCAGGCCTGGCACGGGCGACTGCACGTCACGCACCTCGAACTCAGCCCCCGAGCCACCGGTCGCGCCGGACACCCGGATGATGCCCGTGTCGGCCAGCTGGCCGCCCCCTTCGGCGTAGAACGGGGTGCGGTCGAGGACGACCTCGGCCTGTGTGCCTGCACCGGCCGCGGCCACCAGCGCCCCATTCACCAGCAGCCCGGTCACCGTGGCGTCCCCGGTGATCTCGTTGTACCCGGTGAAGGTGACCGGCCCGGACCGGTCCAGCAGCGCGGCGAACGCCGAAATGTCGGCGTTCCCGGTCTTCTTCTCGATCGAGTCCTGCTTGGCCCGCTGCCGCTGCTCGGTCATGAGCCTGCGGAACCCCTCCTCGTCGACGGCCAGCCCCTGCTCGCTGGCCATCTCCAGGGTGAGATCGATGGGGAACCCGTACGTGTCATGCAACTGGAATGCCTGGTCCCCCGGTAGCGTCGCGGAACCACGGCGCTTGACCTCGCCGACCGCCGCATCGAAGATCGCCGACCCGGTGCGCAGGGTGGACAGGAATGCCGCCTCTTCAGCGTCGATGACCCCTAGGATGCGCGGCGTATCGGTACGCAGCTCAGGGAACTGCTCCGCCATGGCGTCGATCCCGACCTGGGCCAGGTCGTGCAGGAAGCGGTCGTCCCCGCCGCCACGCTGACCGCCGGCGAGCAGCCGGAGGTTCCGGATACTGCGGCGCAGGATCCTGCGCAAGACGTAGCCGCGCGACTCGTTGCTCGGCAGCACGCCATCGGAGACCAGCATGACCGACGTGCGGACATGATCGGCTACCACCCGCAGCGACACATCCGCCCGGTGATCCTTCCCATACCGCTGCTCGGTTAGTTCCGCCGCGCGGTCGAGCACCTTCCACATGGTGTCGATCTCGTAGATGTTGTCGACGCCTTGCAGGATGGCCGCCATCCGCTCCAGGCCCATGCCGGTGTCGATGTTGCGCGCGGGAAGGTCGCCGAGGATCGGCCATCCCTCCTTGCCCGCACCCTCTCCCCGGATGTACTGCATGAAGACGAGGTTCCAGACCTCCAGGTAGCGGTCCTCATCGGCGATCGGACCGCCTTCCCGCCCGTACTCGGGACCGCGGTCATAGTAGATCTCCGAGCATGGGCCGCACGGTCCGGGAACGCCCATGGACCAGTAGTTGTCCGCCATGCCACGGCGCTGGATCCGGCTCTCGGGCACGCCGACCATGTCCCGCCACAGCCGGAACGCCTCGTCGTCGTCGTGGAACACCGTGGGCCACAGCCGGTCCTCCGCAAAACCGAAACCGCCATCGGCTTCCGGCCGGGTGAGCAGTTCCCAGGCGAAAGGGATCGCCTGGTCCTTGAAGTAATCACCGAACGAGAAATTCCCCAGCATCTGGAAGAACGTCCCATGCCGGGTGGTCTTGCCCACTTCCTCAATGTCGGGCGTCCTGACGCACTTCTGGCAGCTGGTGGCGCGCCTGAACGGCGGCGACTGCTGGCCGAGGAAGTACGGCTTGAATGGCTGCATCCCGGCGTTGACGAGCAGCAGCGTGGGGTCCTCGGCAATCAGGCTGGCCGAAGGCACCACCGTGTGGCCCCGCTGCTCGAAATACGTCAGGAAGCGGCGGGCGATCTCTGCCGACTCCATCAGCGGCCATCCTCCCCGTGCTCAGTCAATCCGTGCTCAGTCAATCCGTGCTCAGGCAATCCGTGCTCAGGCAATCCGTGCTCAGGCAATCCGTGCTCAGGCAATCCGTGCTCAGGCAATCCGTGCTCAGGCAATCCGTGCTCAGCCAGTGCCGGGCGAACCTGCTGGCTTCCGAGGGTAGGCGGTGCCTGCCCGGGATGTCGCTCCATATAAAGCTCCATGCCCTCGCGCACATCGCCGACGAAACGGGTCAGATCCCGGGCTCTGGGTCCCGGCGCGATCGAGCGCACGAGCCGGGTCGCCCGGCGGTAGCCGGTCACGCCGAGGACGGCGCCGAGGGTCAGCCAGAACAGCCTGCGTATCACCGCCCGGCCTCCTCCCGCTGCCGCGAAGCGAGGCCGCGCTCCAGGGCCTGGGCGGCGACCCTGGCCGCTGGCCCGGCGTAGGCCCGGCGCCCCGCTCTCCCAGTGCGGCCACCGCTGGCGCTGCGACCGGCGCGGCCGTGGTCGTCGCGGCGCAGCTGTGTGGCCCGGCGCACGCCGTACACCAGGGCGGAGACTCTGGCCAGCGGCGTGCCAGCACCGCTGGCGATCACCCGGGCCAGCGGTGCGAGGGACGTCACCCGGCCGGTCAGCTCGGCCATGTTGGCGGTGACCTCGTCCATGCTGGCGGTGATCGCATCAGCCTTGACGATCTGCTCCCCGGCCCTGTCGACCGCCGCGTTGGCCCTGTCGATGGCGAGCTCGCCGCGTTCCCGAAGATCCGCGACCGCACTGGAGGTCTGGGACACCAGTCTGGCCAGCTTGATCAGCAGGTAGACCGCGGCGCACACGCCGATGACCCAGAATGCCGCGGCGATGATCACCGCGACCCAGACCGCGGTTAGCATGGTTTCTCCTGCACCAGCCGACCTTATCGCTTGGCATCCGCCCGGGATGAATCCCGGGGATTCCTCCTGCGGGGCATACGCCGCGAGCCTGACCTGCGGTCAGCTGCCTCCCTGGTCCGGCGCCCGATCCAGGGCCCCGTCCAGAATGGCCCTGATCCGCTCGGCCCGGTCGGTGTAACGTGCCTCGGCGCCGCGGCGGGTTGGCTCATAATACCGGCGCCCGGCCACCTGATCCGGCGCGTACTGCTGGGCGACGATGCCCCCGTCGACGTCATGCGGGTACTGGTAGCCCCGGCCATGGCCGAGGCGCTCAGCGCCTGGATAGTGGGCATCGCGCAGGTGCGCCGGCACCTGGCCGGCCAGCCCGGCGCGGACATCCTGCCCGGCCGCGCTGATGGCCTTCACCACCGAGTTGGATTTGGGTGCGAGGGCCAGGTGGATGGTGGCCTGGGCGAGGTTGATCCTCGCCTCGGGCAGGCCGACGAACTCGACCGCCTGCGCGGCCGCGACCGCCACGCCCAGCGCCGACGGGTCCGCCATCCCAACGTCCTCACTGGCGTGCACGATGAGGCGGCGGGCGATGTACCGGGCGTCCTCCCCCGCTTCGATCATCCGAGCCAGGTAGTGCAGTGCCGCGTCGGCATCGCTGCCCCTGATGCTCTTGATGAACGCGCTGATCACGTCGTAGTGCTGGTCACCAGCGCGGTCGTAGCGGACCGCGGCGCGGTCCACCGCCCGTTCCAGGGTGGCAGTATCGATGGACCCGCCCGCGGCGACGCCTAGCGCGGCGGCCTCCAGGTAGGTGAGCGCGCGCCGGGCGTCGCCGCCCGCCAGGCGCACCAGATGCTCGGCCGCGTCGTCATCTAGCGTGATCGCCCCGCCGAGGCCGCGCTCGTCGGTGAGGGCGCGGCCGATGACCTCGCGCATGTCTGCCTCGCCCAGTGGCTGCAGGGTGAGCAGCAGGGATCTGGAGAGCAACGGGCCAACAACGGAAAAGGACGGGTTCTCGGTCGTGGCGCCGATAAAGGACACCCAGCGGTTCTCCACGGCGGGCAGCAGCGCGTCCTGCTGTGCCTTGTTGAACCGGTGCACCTCGTCGATGAACAGCACCGTCTGGGTACCGGTCAGGCCCAGGTCGCGGCGCGCGGTCTCGATGGCCGACCGCACATCCTTCACCCCGGCGCTCACCGCGGACAGCTCGGCGAACTTCCGCTTGGTAGCCAGGCTCACCACGTGGGCCAGAGTCGTTTTCCCGGTTCCAGGAGGGCCCCAGAGCACCAGGGACATCCCGGCGTCGTGCTCCGCCAGCTTGCGCAGTGGCGTTCCCTCACCGGTCAACTGCGGCTGCCCGACGACCTCGTCGAGGGTCCGCGGGCGCATCCGAACGGCCAGCGGCGCGGCGGCCCTCGCGGCCTCCTCGCCCGCCGCGTCGAAGAGGCTGTCCGCCTGGTCGTCTGCCCGGACCACGGATTGACACTATCCCGGCCCGGGGGCCGCGACGTCGCCCCGCGGGCTTGGGTCCTCAGCTGTCCGGGCCGCCTTCCGCGGGGGGCGGGATGACGTCGATGCCCGCCTCCTTGCGCTGCGCGGCCGTGATTGGCGTCGGTGCGCCGGTCAGCGGGTCTAGCCCGGACGCCGCCTTGGGGAACGCGATCACGTCCCTGATCGAGTCACGCCCGGCCAGCAGCATGATCAGGCGGTCCCAGCCAAACGCGATCCCGCCGTGCGGGGGCGGGCCGAAGCGGAGTGCATCAAGCAGGAAGCCGAACTGCGATTGCGCCTCCTCCCGCGACAGCCCGATGACGTCGAATACCTGCTGCTGCATGGCCGGGCGGTGGATACGGATCGACCCGCCGCCGATCTCCGTGCCGTTGCAGACCATGTCATAGGCGTCCGCGAGCGCGCCGCCCGGCTCGGCCACGAACTTGTCCACCCACTCCGGCAGCGGTGCGGTGAACGGGTGATGCACCGCCGTCCAGCCGCCCGGGCCGTCCTCCTCGAACATGGGAGCGTCCACCACCCAGGTGAACGCCCAGGCGGCCGGATCGATGAGGCCGAGCCGGTGGCCGATTTCCAGGCGTGCCGCCCCGAGCAGCGGCTTGGCCTGCGCCGCCGTGCCCGCCGCGAAGAACACGCAATCGCCCGGGCCAGCGCCAGCCGCCGCGAGCAGGCCGGCCCGCTCGTCGTCGGACAGGTGCCGGGCGACCGGCCCCGACTCCGATACCGACCCGTCGGCCGCCACGAGCACGTACGCCAGGCCGCGGGCGCCCCGCGCGCGGGCCCACTGCTGCCAGCCGTCCAGTTCCCGGCGGGACTGCGCCGCCCCGCCAGGCATCACCACCGCCCCCACGTGCGGGGCCTGGAACACCCGGAACGCCGACTGCGCGAAGTAGTCGGTGAGATCCACCAGCTCACAGCCGAATCGCAGGTCAGGCTTGTCCGAACCGAACCGGTCCATCGCATCCGCGTAGGTCATCCGCGGGATGGGCCGCGGCAGGTCGTAGCCGGCGATCTCCGCCCAGAGCCGGCCCACCATGTCCTCGGCCACGGTGATGATGTCATCCCGGGTGACGAAGCTCATCTCGACGTCCACCTGCGTGAACTCCGGCTGCCGGTCGGCCCGGAAGTCCTCGTCGCGGAAGCACCGCGCGAGCTGCCAGTACCGCTCCATGCCACCCACCATGAGCAGCTGCTTGAAGAGCTGTGGCGACTGCGGCAGCGCGTACCAGCTGCCCGGGCGCAGCCGGACCGGCACCAGGAAGTCCCGCGCCCCCTCCGGGGTGGACCTGGTCAGGTACGGCGTCTCCACGGTGACAAACCCATGCTCCCGCATAACGTCGCTCACCAGGTAGGTCGCCTGCGAACGCGTCCGCAGGGCCGCCGCTGTCTCAGCCCGCCGGATGTCGAGGTAGCGGTAACGCAGCCGGATGTCCTCGTTCAGCTCACCGCCGCCCTCGATGGGGAACGGCAGCGGATCGGCCTCGGCGAGGACCTCGAGCTCGTCGGCGACCACCTCGATGCCGCCAGTGGGCAGATCGGGATTCTCGTTGCCAGCGGGCCGGCGGCGCACCTCCCCGGTGACCCGCACGCAGAACTCGGCGCGCAGAGCGTGCGCGGGGCTGCCTTCCCCCTCGTCACGGAGGACGACCTGGACGACACCGCTGGCATCCCTCAGGTCGATGAAGATGACCCCGCCGTGGTCGCGCCTGCGGGCCACCCAGCCCGCCAGCACCACGCGGGCACCAGCCTGCGGCGCGCGCAGCTCACCCGCCTCGTGGGTACGGATCATCGCCCGCCCAGCCTCCCCATCACGTGTCTCACAGTCCGGTGGATCGGGTGGCGCGTGGGACCGGCTGGCCCGGGCGGGACCCGGGCACGAGGCCGTCCAGGAACGGGTTGCTGGCGCGCTCCTCGCCGATGGTCGTCTGCGGCCCGTGGCCGGGCAGCACCTGCGTCTCGTCCGGCAGCGTCAGGCACACCCGCGCCAGGCTGTCCAGCATGGCCGGGTGGCTGCCACCGGGCAGGTCGGTCCGGCCGATCGACCCGGCGAACAGCAGGTCCCCGGAGAACATGGCCTCATGACCGGCCCGGAATGCCACCGACCCGGGCGTATGGCCCGGTGCGTGGTCCACGATCAGTTCCACGCCCGCCAGCTGCAGCGTCTGCCCATCGGCCAGCACCCTGACATCGTCGGGCTCGGTGAAAGTGAGGCCGCGCAGGAATTGCTGGCCAGCCTGGAGCCCGAGGCCGCGCGCCGGGTCAGCGAGCAGCGCCCGGTCCGCGGGGTGGATGTACGCGGGAATGTTTCGCGCGCCGCAGAC
>OBLT010002443.1_pt1 | contig 11571 bp, 8 predicted proteins | sample 1518721 | NCBI WGS metagenome assembly OBLT01 (sample SAMEA3539307, study PRJEB22396) | soil metagenome | biome: tundra; feature: field; material: soil | place: USA | collected 2010-05 | depth 0.15 m | reverse complement strand
GAGCGGCATCCAAGCTGCGGGGCGAACTGGGCGAATCGCTGGCGACGGTGCAGAAGTTCGATGTACCGCTCGAACAGGCCACTACGTCTTCGCTCGAAGCTCTGAAAGCATACAGCCTGGGCAGAAAGGCCGATAACGAGAAAGGGTCCGCCGCAGCCGTGCCTTACGATCTACGCGCGATCGAGCTTGATCCGAACTTTGCCATGGGCTACAGGGTGGTGGGCAACGACTACTACAATCTGAGCGAACAGGGGCGGGCCGGCGAGTACTTCGCCAAAGCATTCCAGTTGCGGGAACATGCCAGCGAACGGGAAAAGCTGGTGATCACGGCCAACTACTACCAGCAGTTAACCGGAGAGCTGGATAGAGCGGCCCAGACGTATCAGGAGGAGATTGAGAGCTACCCACGAGAATGGCGAGGGTACGGCAATTTGGGCATAGTATACGCGCAACAGGGGCGGTATGAAAAAGCTACTGAGGTTACGAGGCAAGGCATGCGCCTGGCACCCGATCAGGTCGCTTTTTACGTCAATCTCGCCAACGACCTCCTGGCCTTGCAGCGGCCCGACGAGGCGCGGCAGATCATCCACGAGGCGCAGGGGCAGAAACTGGATGATTTCATATTCCACAGTGCTCTCTACGCTCTTGCCTTTTCGGGGGCGGACTCGGCTGCGATGGCGGAGCAGCAAGAGTGGTATACAGGCAAGCCGGAGTATGAGAACCGGAGATTTGGGCTGGCATCCGACACCGAGGCGTATGGCGGTCATCTTGCGAAAGCGCGGGAACTGAGCAAACGGGCGGTGGACTCCGCCATACGGGCGGACAGCCAGGAAACTGGGGGAATATGGCAGGCGGTTGCCGCGCAGCGGGAAGCCGCTTACGGCAATCATGCGGAAGCGCGGCAGTTAGCGGCGGAGGCTTTGAAGTTGGCTCCGACGAGTCGGAGCGTCGAGAGCGAGGCCGCGCTTGCGTTTGCCATGGCGGGCGATTCGGCACGGGCCGAGTCCTTGGCACTAGACTTAGGAAAACGGTTTCCGCTGGACACCCAGATGCAGTCGCTTTGGCTGCCTGCGATTCGGGCTCAGCTGGCGCTGGATAGAAAGAACTCGCCTTCTGCCCTGAATGCTCTACAGGCTGGTCCACCCATCGAGTTGGGGCAAATTGGCTTTGTCGTAAATATTTCCTGCCTTTATCCGACGTATGTGCGCGGAGAGGCACACTTGGCAGCCGGACAGGGCAGCGCCGCCGCGGCCGAGTTTCAGAAAATTATCGATCACAGCGGGATCGTCTGGAACTGCTGGACGGGAGCGTTGGCACATCTGGGAGTGGCTCGGGCGAATGCCTTGGAGTCGAGAACTTCGCATGGAGGGGATGCCGATGCCGCCCGCGTCCGGGCGCTCGCTGCTTACAAGGACTTCCTCACGCTCTGGGAAGACGCCGACCCCGACATTCCGATTCTGAAAGAAGCCAAGGCCGAGTACGCGAAGCTGCAGTAGCCGGCACAGCGTTGTTCCTCCGCGCTTACTATTTACCGATAGTTGTCATGCGCCACGCGTCACGCGTCACTCCTCACTCTTTCGGTTCATGGTGGATAGCCTCGTCGTACATTGCGCCATATTCCAAATACTGCGCGGCGGGGTCGTCCCAATAATGAATCTCGACCTTCTCCACTTGCCCATTCTTACCAAAGCTGGCGGTCAAGTGAGCGTTGATGCCGGCAAAGTATGTCGGCAAATTTAGTTTCCGATAACGCGCGAGCACCTGGTCGCGTAGCGCAGGATCGAAGTGGACTCCGTATTTGTCAACCAGCGCCTTGATGGCGTCATAGTCGCCCTCCGCCTTGATGCGCATGAGTTCGGCCAGAAGCATGCCGACGCCCTGGCGCATCTTTTGATAATCGACGACACGAACGTAGGTCTTCGCGTTATCGTTGCGGGTGAACTGTTCAATCGAGCCGGGAACCTTGTCGGCGATGTAGTGGGCGATCAACTGGCGGTCGCGCTCGTGGTCTTCTTCAATCGTGTCGCCGCGGGGAATGCGCCGTAGTTGGGTCAAGGCGACGAGAGCCGCGGTGTCATACATGGCCTTGGCCACTTCTTCCTGGTTTGAGATGAGGCCAAGTTCTTTCAGTTTGGGATCCCAGACGTTCCACAGCGCCATCAAATCGGCGCGGCCTTCCTCGAGCGTGGAAAAATATTCCTTGAGGAAGGGTTGTGCTCCGGCGCTGATGCGCTCGCTCAGCTTGCCGGAGCCGTGGCCGATGACCTCGTGCAATGCCGTCATCAGGCTCTCAGCTTCCGTGCCGTACTTCGCGTTGCGCTCGGTCTCGGCGGGGCCGGGGGCGAACTCCGCGATCGCCGCCTTGCCGGTGGCTTCGTCCAAGGCGTGGTCGCTTCCTGTAAACAGAAAATTCTTGGAGCCGTATTTCTCGTGGATTTCGTTTTCGTTCGGCAGATTGTCGCCGACCGTGGTTACGGCGAAATCGCCGGATTCGATCAGGGTTTCGACTGCTTTCACCACCGGAAGTTTGAACGAAGTGAGCTTGTACTTGGCGTCCCAGGGAGCCTTCTGTTCGAAATAGGCGGCATTTTCCGCCAGTTTTTTCAGGGCGGAGGTGACGGGCTTATCGGTGATGGTGACAAAACTTTGGGAGCTTCCTTTGGCGCCGCGCGCGTCGCGATAAACCTCGATGAAGCCGTTGTCAAAGTCCACCGTCGGATCGTTCTGCACCCAGGCGGTGCCGAAGCGGAGCCAGTCCGCGTATTTACCGGTCTGGTAGAAGCGGATGAGATGGCCAATCGCTTCCGCTTGCTCGGGTTCGGCGTAGCCGCGCGCTTTCTGGAGACATGCGACGGCCTTCTTCAGGAATGTTGCATAGACGCCGGGAGGGATCTTGCCGTCGGGTGTGCCGGCGCGGTAGACGAGTTCGGTAAGTTTGCCGTCCGCGGCTTTAGCCACCCGCGAGTTCAGCGGGTACTTTTCTTGAAATCCCTTCAGATCGTCCTGGCTCAGGCCCGGATAAAAAGTGTTTGAACTGGCCTGGATCGTGTCTTTTCCTCCCACCGGACTCTTGGCGGTGATCATCGGCTCAAACGCGGGGTCAAAAAGCGAAGCTCGCAATGCGTTCAGCTCCCGCTTGACGTCGGCTGGTTTCTTCAACGGCGGGAGATCGGCGTAGGCGGTCCGAAACGCTCCGTTTTGTTGTGCGATCAGGGCGGCCTTTTCCAACTGTTCAAACGTAAACGAGGGCAGAAATTTCTGCGAGGTCAGCTCGTTGTGATTGCCGCGGTTGGCCCAGAAAAGTTTCGCAAATTCGGAGATCTTCGCCATCGCGGCCGGGTCGATTCCCTTGGGACGCGCCATGATTTCCTCGAGCAGACGTTTCTGTTGCAGACCGTAGGCGGACAACTGATCGTAAATAATAGGGTCGATGGCGATCGAAGACTGGGTCAGCCAGTAGGCCAAGGCCTGCTGCCGGGGCGAAAGCGCCTGGAAGCTGGGCGCGCGCAGTTGAACGAATGCGGTGTCGCCGACGCGCTCGCCGACGGTGGTCGTGGCGTTGTCCGGCTGGCACAGTGCGGGGGTGGCGAGGGTCAGCATTATGAGCATAAGAAAAAGGAAAAGCAAAAGGGCAAAATTGCGCGACTTCAAAGTGGCCTCCGTGCGGTTCTTTGGGAATCGGACCAAACTTCGCAGGCTACCACAAATCACCGCCGGGTGAGGTTGTGTAGCGGCGGGGCTCTGCCCCGCCGGGACGGGGCGGAGCCCCGTCGCCACACGTGCTAGAATCGTTACAGTGACTCTCCGAACCGATGCTTCCTGAGCTCGACAAATTGCTGGAGCTGCAGGCGGCGGATAAAGAGATCCGGCGACTGCAGGACGAAGTCGCGGCGCTGCCGAAACGCACGGCAGTGATCGAGCAAAAGCTGGCTGGAACCAAGGCCCACCTGGAAAAGGTGCGGGTTGCAGCCAAGGGCGACGAGGCCAACCGCAAGAAGTTCGAAGCCAATATCAAGGATCTGCAAGGCAAGATTTCCAAGTATCGCGACCAGTCCCTCGACGTTAAAACCAACGATCAGTACAAAGCGCTGCTGCACGAGATCCAGTTTGCCGAGCAGGAGATCCGCCTCAACGAGGACCGCATCCTGGAGGTGATGGTCAACGTCGACGCGCGCGAAAAAGAAGTCAAAGCGGCGGAGGCCGAGCTTAAAGCAGAGACGGCCGAGATCGAAAAAGAAAAAGAAGAAGCGCGAAGAGTTACGGCGGAAGATCAGACGAAGCTGGCCGAGTGGAACGCCAAGCGCAACGCCCTGCACCAGGCGATTTCCGAAGATCTGCTTCGCCACTACGAGCGCGTAATGAAGTTCCGCGGCAGCGGGCTGGCGGAAGTCCGCGACCACAAATGCATGGGCTGCCAGGTGATGCTGCGGCCGCAGATCTACAACGAAGCGAGGATTGGCGAGAAGGTCGTGATCTGCGATTCCTGCCAGAGAATTTATTACTACATTCCCGCGAACGAAGTGAAGCCGGAGCAGGAAGTTGTGACGGTTACCGGGAGAAAACGCGCGCGCCCCAAAGCGGATGCGCCGCAGGCATGGTTCTACCGTCCGGATTACGCCGAGGAAGGCGAAGTGCTGCTGGCGTTTATCAATAACGGCGGCAATTCGACCCGCCGCATCTACGAAATGCACACTGGACGCCAGGTCGGCGGTGTGCTGCTGCGCGAAGGGAATTACCGCCTGGCGTTTCCCGAGGACCTAACCGACGCCGCCCTGCGGCTCAACGGCCATTGGGAAGAAAAAGAAATCGACGAGTGGGGTTCTGAGATACCCTCGAATGCGCTCGATCTTCTTCATAAGGATCTACTGGCCATCCGGCGCGAACACAAAGCGAGCCACAAGCATGCCGCCTCTGCGGCGGAACGGACGGCCGCGAGCTGATTTCACGGCGAGCCGCAGCCCATCTGCGTAGAGACAGCCAAAGGCAGGAAATCCAAATTAGGGAAACATAGAATGCGGAGGGTACTTTTGTAAGCGGAACCGTGGTTTCGTTCATGCTATCGTCTCGTCATTATTATTGCCGTTAGCCAAGGTGCAATGAGACATGGATTCCGCGGAGCAGAAGTCCGGCCAGCCCCTAATTGAGTCGTACTTTTTCCGATCCCCAGAAAAGCGGAGATTGATCTTTTGCCTTCTGCTTGCTTTGGCAACGATTGCACTCTATAACTCGGTCACTCGCGCTCCCTTTCTTAATTTCGACGACCAGGTTTACGTTACCGACAATCCCCAGGTTCGCGCCGGACTCACCTGGAACACCGTGGTTTGGGCTTTTCGCACTCCTAAAGCCTTCGACTGGCACCCGATCACCTGGCTTTCGTATGCTCTCGATTGGCAAATTTTCGGCTTGGACCCGGCGGGCTACCATACCATCAACATTCTTCTGCATGCGGCCAACGCGGTGCTCCTGTTTTTGCTTCTGGAGGGTGCTACGGGCTTGGCTTGGCGCAGCCTGGCGGTCTCCGCGCTTTTTGCTCTGCATCCGATCAATGTGGAGTCGGTGGCGTGGATCTCGGAACGCAAAACCGTTCTCAGCATGCTTTTCTTTCTCCTCGCGCTGGCTGCCTATGGGTGGTACACGCGGCGCCCCCGCATCGGACGATACCTGGTAGTCACTCTTGCCTATGTCTTGGGCCTGATGAGCAAAGCGCAGGTGATTACGTTCCCGTTTGCGCTTTTGCTGCTGGATTACTGGCCCTTGGGTCGTCTCGCGCCACATCCGGCGCGGCCGCACGAAGTTGGAGGCGAGCCGGCAGTCGCAGCCGCCGGCCCCTCTTTCTGGAAATTGATTGGGGAGAAGGTGCCTTGGTTTGCGCTGTCGGCCGTGAGCGCGGTCATCACCCTCAAGACGGGGGGAGCGGCGTTTAACTATATGGTGTTGACGGACCTAACCCGTTCGAAACTCTCGCTCTGGCTACGTCTCGGGAATGCGGCTCTCTCCTATGTCAAGTATCTCGGAAAGGCCTTCTGGCCGGTCAATCTGGCAATCGTGTATCCGCATCTGGGGCCGGGGATCAGCATCCCCGGGGCCGTGCTGTCGGCCTTTGCAATAATCGCCGTCAGCATTCTTGCCTTGATCTTTCGGCGGCGGCGCCCTTTCCTGGTGGGGTGGTTTTGGTTTCTGGGGACGCTGGTGCCGATGATCGGACTGGTGGACATTGGGGTTCACGCCATGGCCGACCGCTACGCCTATATTCCTCTGCTGGGAATTTTCGTAATCGTTAGCTGGGGCGCGGCGGATTTAATAAAACGTTGGCATGTTCCCACGGCGGTGACGGCGGCCGGCACTGTCGCCATCCTGCTGGCACTGGGAATTGCGCTTCATCGGCAGGCGAGTTTTTGGAGCGACAACGTCACCCTCTGGACCCACACCCTGGAAATCACCGAAGCAAACTTCACCGCCGAAGATAACCTGGCTGGCGCGTTGATTACCCAAGGCCGGGTAGAGGAAGCCTTGCCGCACCTGCTGCGGGCACGAGCGTTGCGGCCCGACGACCCACAGTCCGCGCTCAATGTCGCAACCTACTTGCAAATGCACGGCAAGTATCAGGCTGCTCTCGATGGCTATGCGACAGTAGTTCAACTCACCAAGGCTCCCCCGTTGCTGGCCACAGCGCGAGCCAACAGCGGATATGCGCATTACTCGCTGAAACAGTATGGCGACGCGCAACGAGACTTCGAAGCCGCTCTGAAGGAGCAGCCGGGAAATTCGTCGGCCTATCGCGGGCTGGGCTTGCTGGCACAGAGGGCGGGCGACATCGCACAGGCTACCAAGGATTACGAACGGTCGGCCGAGCTGCAGCCATCGCCGGTGGGCTATCTGCTTCTGGCGCAGGCCCTCGAGATCGGCGGGCAGGCAGAGGCGGCCCGTGCGGCGCAGTCCCGAGCCGCTCGCATGACTCGAGATCTCGACGACGACATCGCTGTCGTGCGGCAGTTACTGGCAAATTAGTGGATCTCGCCTCTCGGGCGGGACAAACGGCCGGCAGCTAACAGCTTGTGGCGCCCAAATCCGATGCTGAAGACAGGACAATTATCACAGCGCTGAAGTGTGTGCGTGAGAACTTGGTCGTCCCTCTGGGACTTGATTAATTTCTTCCACTTTTCCCAGCGCTGAGCGCTGGGCTAAGCTTGGGAAGCCCCTCCCGCTGGATCCTCGGACATTTCCTGCTAGGCCATGGGCGCATTCTGCGCGTCCGTTCATTTTTGGCAAATCATTATTTGCAGGGCATAATTTGGCGTCGAATCCGAGGCCGATATTGCGGTAAGATTGCGGCCACGAGGTGAATGATGGCTCACGGTCTCAGCCTTCCTTCCGCATCCCGCCGTTCGTTTCTCAGCCTGTCTGCTGGCGCTTCGGCGGCGCTGGCCTTGCGCATCGTCACCGAACCGATGCTCGCTTACGCGGCTCGGGAAAGTTTGCCGATGGATGGCGTCAAGATTGACGCCAACGAAAACCCGCTCGGGCCCGCTGCTTCGGCGCGCGAGGCGGTGGCCGCCATCGTCCCGCAGGGCGGGCGCTATTCTTTCTGGCTGAATGACGATCTGGTGAAGACACTGGCGGAAACTGAAGGCCTCAAGCCGGAACAGCTTCGCGTCTATCCCGGATCGAGCGAGCCGCTGCATCACGCGGTCGCCGTTTTCACCTCACCGCAGCGCAGCTATGTGACGGCCGATCCCGGATACGAAGCTGGAATGATCGTCGCCCATGCCGGCGGTGCGAAGGTGGTGAAAGTTCCGCTGACGAAAAGTTCCGCCCACGATGTGAAAGCGATGCTGGCCGCGGCTCCCGATGCGGGCGTGTTTTACGTCTGCACACCCAACAATCCCACCGGCACTCTGACCAGCCATTCCGATATCGAATACCTGGTCGAGAACAAGCCCAAGGGTTCGGTCGTGCTGGTGGATGAAGCTTACATTCATTTTGCCGACGCGGTTTCGGTGATGGATCTGGTGAAAGCCGATAAGGACGTGATCCTGCTGCGGACGTTCTCGAAGATTTACGGGATGGCGGGGCTGCGCTGCGGAGTCGTATTCGGCCGCCCCGACCTGCTGGAGAAGATCGAGAACTATAGCGGCTGGAATGCCATGCCGATCACCGCGCTCGTCGCCGCATCGGCCAGCCTGAAAGATGGGCAGTTGCTGCCCGAGCGCAAGCGCATCAACGCTCGCATCCGCGGCGAGGTCTTTGCCTGGCTTGATCGCAACGGATATTCCTACGTTCCCTCGGAATCGAATTGCTTCATGCTCGACACGAAACGTCCGGCGAAGGCAGCGATCGATGCATTGGCAAAACAAAATGTATTTATTGGACGCATCTGGCCCGCTTGGCCGACCTACGCGCGGGTTACGATTGGAACCGCGTCTGAGATGGAGCAGTTCCAGACGGCTTGGCAGAAGATGATGTCAGGCGCGGTGACGGCCAGCGTTGGCGGGATTCCTGGCGCGGGAGAATTGGGCCGGCGGAAGCGGAATTTGGACGGCATTGTGATGCGCGCTTAAGCAACCCGCGCTGGTGTGGGGACGGGGCTTCGCCCCGTCCAGGCGGGGCAGGGCCCCGCATCCACACATCCTCTGCGCTACGCTATAACATCTATTCATGCCGAAAAAACGCGCCGCCTCCAAGTCGCACTTGGAGGCGTCTGTAAGACTCTCTTCCCGCGGCGTTGCCCGCCTGCAAGCCCGGCACCCTTGGGTCTACCGCTCGGATATTGTGGACGCGAAGGACGTGCTTCCGGGCGCGACGGTCCGCGTTCTCGATTCGCGGGGGAAATTCCTCGGAACTGCGCTCTACAGTTCTTCGTCGCAGATCGCGATCCGAATGATCTCTCATGGTTCGGTGGGCGATCTGCCTGGTTTGGTCGCGGAGCGCATTCGCGCTGCCATCGGCTACCGGAAAGAACTGGTACGAAATACCGACGCTTACCGCATCGTCTTCAGCGAAGCTGATTTTCTGCCCGGCCTCATCGTCGATCGGTATAACGACGTGGTCACGCTGCAAATCCTGACCCAGGCCATGGACGCCGCACTGGTGCGCGAGGCCGTCCTGCAAACGCTGCGCGACGAGCTGCAACCGGCGGGAATCGTGGAGCGCGTCGATGCGCGCATTCGAGAACTTGAGCAATTGCCGCCGCTCTCGTCCCGCTTGCTTTGGGGGGAGAAGAGTTCGACCGTCATCAATATGAACGGCGGGATGACGGGCGGCGAGGGAAGCAACGCCGTCCGCTTTCACTACGACGGCCTCGAAGGCCAGAAGACCGGCGCCTTTCTCGATCAGCGGGAAAACTATGCCGCGGCGGTCGAATACGCGCACGGCGAGGCGCTCGACGCTTTCTGCTATCAGGGCGGATTTGCGCTCCATCTGGCAACGAAGTGTGCGAGCGTCACCGGCGTGGACAGTTCGCGTCCGGCGCTCGAAATGGCGGAAAAGAACGCGCTTCTGAACGGCCGCGAGTTGGAGTGGATCGAGGGGAACGCCTTCGACCTCCTAAGGGAATACGCCGCGGCGAACCGCCGCTATGACACCATCGTGCTCGATCCGCCGGCCTTCGCCAAGACCAAGCGCGACCTGGAAAAAGCTCTGGGGGGCTACAAGGAGCTCAATCTGCGTGCCCTGAAGATGCTGCGGCCGGGAGGGATTCTTGTCACCTGCTGCTGCTCCTTCCACGTCGGCGCCTCGGATTTCCTGGGAGTGGTGGCCGACGCGGCCCGCGACGCCCACAAATCCCTGCGCCTGGTGGAGAACCGGGGAGCGGCGAAGGATCATCCAATATTGCTGAATGTGCCGGAAACCAGCTACCTCCAGTGCCTGATATTGATTGTAAGCGACTGAAAAATAGAATGATATTTATACTTGACAATATTACGCTAAGATTATATTATGTGCTCATACTAATGACAAATCCGGGAGCTCCGATAGCCCCCGCTTAAATTTGAAGGAGGATTCACTTTATGACCATGTTTACGCGTTATGACCCGTTCCGTGAGTTCGTCACCCTGCAAGACCGCATGAATCGTTTGTTTCGCGACCCGCGTGGGCCGGAAGGGCAGGATGAATCTCTAACCACGACCGCATTTGCTCCGCCGGTGGACGTCTACGAGGACGAGCACAACGTCACATTGAAGATCGAAGTGCCGGGAATCGACGAGAAGGACATCGACGTCCGCATCGAGAACAACACGCTGACCGTGCACGGCGAGCGTAAGTTCGAGAAGGAAGAGAAAGAGGAGAACTACCGCCGCATGGAGCGGCAGTACGGCAGCTTCACCCGCACTTTCACTCTCCCGAACACAGTCAACCATGACAACGTTCAGGCCGACTATGACAAGGGCGTGTTGAAGATCAAGCTGGAGAAGAAAGCCGAAGCCAAGCCGAAGCAGATCAAGGTAAACGTCGGCAGCCAGAAGACGCTCGAAGGCAAAGAGCCGAAGGGCGTCGGCAAAGCTGCCTAAGGGATGCTCGTGTGGGGACGGGGCTCTGCCCCGTCCCGCCAGGCTCGCACAGGGGCGGACGCACTCGTCCGCCCCCGTTGCTTTTCTGTGGCCTTCTTAAGCCCTTGGCTCGGACGTTGGATTCGTTGACAATGCTTTTGGGGCAAGGAAGTCATGAGGGCGACGATCGAAGCAATCAACCAGATGCAAACCGATGGCGTCATCGGCAAGTACGCCATTGGCGGGGCGGTGGGCGCGACATTTTACCTGCAGCCCGCAGCGACGCTTGACGTGGACATCTTCGTGACGCTCCCGACGTCCCGTGGCGGGCTGCTACTAAGCCTTGCTCCGATCTACGACTACCTTAAGACCCGCGGCGGTATGGTGGAGGATGAGTACATCGTCATCGGCGGCTGGCCGGTTCAGTTCCTTCCTCCCAGTGACGAATTGGAGCGTGAGGCTGTGGAGGACTCCGTTTCGGCCACAGTCGAGAGCGTCCGCACGTGGGTGATGACCGCTGAACACTTGGTCGCCATCGCGCTACGAACCGGGCGGCCGAAAGACCACAACCGCATTTTGCAGTTTATCGAACAGGACGCGGTGGATCGGGGAAAGCTGCAGGGTATCCTCGATCGTCATGGGTTGGATTCGCGGTGGAAGCAGTTCGAGCATAAGTACTTTGGAGGCATCCGTGAGTAAGCAAAAAATGCGGGCGCGGCAAGCTGCCCTCAGTTTCTCCGAGAAGATCAAGATCCTGGAAAAACTCCGCGACCGCGACAGAGCGATTGCCGCCAGCGGGCTTAGAGGAGAAATTCACGCGACAGAAAACTCCCAGAAAAAGTTCTGCACATGCAAAGACTGGGAACCATGTGGCTGTGGCCACCAGCCGCCGTATCACTGTATGTATTGCTGTCTGGAGCTAAGCCGAGAGCAATTTGAACAAGCGAAGAGTAGAGGCTGGTATCCAAGTGCAGAGAGGGGGTTAGATTCTCCGCCTCCCGCGCAATGAGAGCGGAAGCGAAAGAAGAGCCATGCCCATCCGTTGGGACAAATTCACAGTAAAGGCGCAAGAAGCCGTCCAGCG
>OBLT010002442.1_pt1 | contig 11574 bp, 4 predicted proteins | sample 1518721 | NCBI WGS metagenome assembly OBLT01 (sample SAMEA3539307, study PRJEB22396) | soil metagenome | biome: tundra; feature: field; material: soil | place: USA | collected 2010-05 | depth 0.15 m | reverse complement strand
TCATCCTGAACGCCGGTTGCGCCATCCCCGCCACCGCGCCCGACGCCAACATCCGAGCCAGGGTGCACGCTGCCCGGTTGTGGTGACTGGGCTGCCGCGCTCGGCGTCACGCCCGGCGGCCGGTTTCGGCGTGCGCGCCGAGCGCTTGTCAAATGCAAATCGGCATACCTATTGCGGTCGTCCGCGTTATCCAGTGCCAGACGGTCGCGACGGGCGCGTTCCAGTGGTCACGACGGGCGCCTTCCAAAAGGTTCCGCGTAGATCGCCTCGAAAACGCGATTCAAAAGGGATTTGCCCAGCCTGCCGGCGCCTTCAACAACCATCACGTTTTGGAAACGGCAGTCGCGCTGCTTTTACAGCTCATCATAGGATGACTCGAACCGGCGGCTACTCCGGTGGGCCACGAGGATTCCTTCCGGGATTCTATCCTGCTGTCGCCGCTAAGAAGCGTGCGATCCTGCGCCATGATGCAGTGCAGTGTGCTCACTATGTAAGCGTGCAATTACATCCGCTTTCTGCCACAATAAGCAGGTTATGACCGCAACTTCTGGCGCGGATCGCGCCGCGCCGGTCGAACGCTGGTCTTCGGTAGAGGAGATCTGCGAGCACCTCGGCGTGTCCCGGGATACGATTTATCGCTGGATCGCCGGCAGAGGGATGCCGGCCCATCGCCTGGGGCGGCTCTGGAAATTCAAGCTGTCCGAGGTGGACTGCTGGGCGCGGACGAAACCGGAGCGGGCGTAGATGCCAACCAATGTGCTCGCGGCCGGCGCCCGAGTGGAAATTCGGTCGGCAGAGTGGATCGTCCGCCGCGTGGACGCCACCTCCACCGGCGGCTACTCGCTGCTCGTCACCGGCGTTTCCGAGATCGTCCGCGATAAGGAAGCCCGATTCCTCACGGAAATAGAGGGCAAAGGAATCAAGGTTCTCGACCCGGCCGAAACAGACCTGGTCCCCGACCCCTCGTCAGGGTTCCGGAAAACCAGGCTCTACCTCGAAAGCCTGCTCCGGCAATCGCCGCCCACGGATACGGACCTGTGGATCGGCCAACGGGCGGCTATAGATGATCTGCCATTTCAGCTCGATCCGGCCCTGCAGGCGCTCGATCAGCCGCGGCAGCGCATTCTCATGGCGGATTCGACCGGTCTGGGAAAAACCATCGAAGTAGGCGTTCTCCTGAGCGAGCTGATCAAACGCGGCCGCGGCAAGCGCATTCTGGTCGTCACGGTCAAGAGCATGATGACCCAGTTCCAGAAGGAAATGTGGTCGCGCTTCACCATCCCGCTCGTGCGCCTCGATTCCGTCGGCATCGACCGCATCCGCACGCGCATTCCAGCCAATGCCAACCCGTTCCACTATTACGACCGCGCCATCATCTCCATCGACACGCTGAAAGCCAGCACGGATTACCGCGTCCATCTCGAACGCTGTCGATGGGACGTGATCGTCATCGACGAAGCGCAAAACGTAGCGGCCCGTGGCAGCGGCCGGTCGTTGCGCGCTAAGCTCGCTGAACTGCTGTCCCGCCAGTCCGACACCCTGATCATGACCTCCGCAACGCCGCACGACGGCAAGCCGGCGTCGTTCGCGAGCCTCATGAACATGCTCAACCCCACGGCCATCGCGAACCCCGAGAACTACGGGCCGGAGGACATCAAGGGCCTGTTCGTGCGCCGGTTCAAGAAGGACGTCCAGGACCAGATCGCCGGCGCGATGAAGGACCGGCGCGTGATGAAGCGATCAGAAGACGCCTCGCCCAAAGAGGAACGCGCTTACGAAATCCTGGCCGGCCTGAAGTTCCGCTCCCTCGACCGCGCGCAGCGCGCCGGCCAACTGCTTTTCCGCACGGTGCTCGAAAAGGCGCTGTTCTCCAGTCCGGCGGCATGCCTTCAGACCATCAACGCCCGGCTGAAAAAGCTCGAAGTTGACGCGACGCCCGAAGCTGCCCACGACCGCACCACGCTCCAGGAACTCGCCACGGCCCTCGACGCCATTACTCCCGCCGATTTCAGCAAATACTGGAAGCTGCTCGAAGACCTGCGCCCCGGCGGCAAACTGGAGTGGAACCCGGAGAACCCCGCCGACCGCCTGGTGATCTTCAGCGAGCGCATCGAAACCGTGAAATTCCTGAAGGAAAACCTGGCCCGCGATTTGAAGCTCAAGGCCGGCCAAGTTGAGGTGCTGTACGGCGGCTCCGGCCAGGACGATATCGACCTCCAGCAGATTGTCGGCGATTTCGGCCGCGACCGCGCCCCCGTCCGCCTGTTGATCGCATCCGATATCGCCTCGGAAGGCATCAACCTGCACTTCCTCTCCCACAAGCTCCTCCACTTCGACATTCCCTGGTCCCTGATGGTGTTCCAGCAGCGAAACGGCCGCGTGGACCGCTACGGCCAGGAACGCCAGCCCGTCATCGCCTACTTCTACACCACCCCGAGGAACGAGCGCGTGCGCGGGGACCTGCGCATCCTGGAGCTGCTTATCGAGAAGGACACGCAGGCGGCCAAGAACATCGGCGACCCCTCCGCGTTCCTAGGCGTCTACGACGAGCAGGAAGAGGAACTGATCATTGGCCACGCCATCGAAGAGTGCACGGCGCCGGCCGATTTCGAACGCAAGCTGGAACAGAACGTCGGCGACGATTTGCTGGCGGCGCTCTTCGGCGACGAGCCCGTGCCCAAAGGCTCCGCGGCTCGCGGCCGAACCCGAACGCCCGTCTCGCTCTTCCCGAGCGACCTGGAGTACGTGCGGAGCGGCCTGGAATCCTTGCGCCCGAAGCTCGACGTCCAGGCCGAGGCCGACCCCTCCCGGCAGATGATGAGCCTCACCATTAACGAGGACCTCCGCCGCGTCTTCCGTTTCCTTCCACGCGAAGTCGTGCCAGAGAACGGCCGCCTGCACCTCACCGCCGACCGCGCGCTGGTGAAGAAGGCCATCAAGGACAACCGCGCCGATGACCGCGCCCAGGAGCAAACGTGGCCGGATATCCACCTCCTCTGGGACCTGCACCCCGTGGTGGAGTGGTTGAATTTCAAGCTGATGGTGAGTTTCCGGCGCCATGAGGCGCCGGTGGTGACGCTACCCGCGCTCGAACGCGGCGAGTTGCTCTACCTGATCGAGGGCGAAATACCCAACCGCAAGGCGCAGCCGGTGGTGCACGAATGGTGTGCCGTCCGCTTCCTGGGCAGCGCGCTCGCCGGGACCATCGGCCTGGACGATTTCCTCCTGCGCACGGAATTTGGCTCGCGCGCCTGGCCCAACCCCGGCCATGAGCCCAACCTGATCCCCCTGCGAAGCCTGTTGCCCGAGGCGATAACCGAAGCGCGCCGCTGGATCTCCAAATGCCGCGGTGAGTATGAGCGGCGCATGCAGCCGCGCCTGACCGCCGAACTGGAAAAGCTCCGGCGCCTTCACGGCCGCCAGCACGAACAGCTCGAACTGGATTTCCGAGACGAGGGCGCCGGGTTCCGCGAAACGCGCCTCCACAAGAAGGAGGAGAAGGCTCGCCACATCGACCGCATCTTCCACGAATACGAAGAGTGGGTGCGCGATTCCATGACCACCGAGAACCAGCCCTACCTGCGCGTGGCCGCCGTATTCCGGGGGGATGAACGATGACGCTCGCGGGCATCGCCAACGAGAACGAGTTCTACACGGAGCACTACGTTCACTCCATCCTGGAAAACGACCTGCGCGACTTGTTTTCCCGGTGGGCCGTTGTCGCCGAACCGCCCTACGGAGCGCTCAAGAAGCTCCGCATCCCTTATGAGCAGATGACGCGGGAGTTGAGCCGCGCGGGCGGCAATGCCGAGCGCCTGGAATGCCGCCGCGAATGGTTCGCGCGCTTCTTTGCCGTTCTGGGCTACACACTCGCCCCGCGCATACGCGAACTCGAAGGCGCTGTCCACATCCCGCTCGCGGGCGAGATCAACCGACATTCGGGCGAGCCGGAGTTGTGGATTCTGGAAACCCTCGAACCTTCGGGCGAACCGGCCGACCCGCTCACGCTTCGTTTCCTGCCCGAGCAGACGGCCGGCGAAGCCCCGGACTCCTCGCGGCTGCCCGCTGCGGACCTCGAAACCATCCTCACCAAGTACGTCTTCGCCGCCGCAGAGCCGCCCCGCTGGGTGCTGCTGTTCAACACCGGCCAGGTCCTACTTTTGGACCGCAACAAGTGGGCGCAGAAGCGGATGCTGCGGTTCGATCTGGCCGTTATCCTGAACAGCCGAGAGGAGAGCGAGCGCAAAGCCGCGGCGGCGCTCCTGCACCACGACAGCGTCACCCCAACGGAGGGCGCCTGCCTGCTCGACACGCTCGGCGAGAGTTCCCATAAGCACGCCTTCGCGGTCTCGAAGGACTTGAAGTACAGTGCGCGCGAAGCCGTGGAGCTGCTCGGCAACGAGGTGGTCTGGCACGTGCGCGAGGCTCACCAAGGCATCTTGCAGGAGATCGACGCCGAAGACCTAACGCACCAGTGCCTGCGTTACCTTTACCGCCTGCTCTTCCTGTTCTTCGTGGAGGCGCGGCCGGAGTTGGGCTACGCGCCCATGAAGAGCGACGAATACCGGCTCGGTTACAGCCTGGAATCGCTGCGCGACGTGGTGTAGCAGGGCGACCTCACCACGGAGGAGAGCCGCAACGGCTACTACTTGCACGACTCCATCTCCACGCTGTTCGGGCTGGTGTGGAACGGCGTACACGAAAAGGATACGCAGCTTGACGTACTGGCCCAGACCAGCGACGTTCACGTCTTCCGCATGAAGCCGCTCCAGGGCGAGGTGTTCAACCCGGCATCAACGCCGCTGCTCAGGGGCGAGAAGGTTTTTCGCAATGCCGTCCTCCTGCGGGTGCTGGAGCTGCTTTCGCTCAGCCGGCCGGAATCCGGGCGTAGCCGGGGCCGCATCAGCTACCGCGAACTCGGCATCAACCAGCTTGGCGCGGTCTACGAAGGCCTGCTTTCCTATACCGGGTTCTTCGTGAAAGAGAAGGACGGCCTCTTTGAGGTGAAGAAGGCCGGCGAGCCTGCCGACCCGCTCCAACAGGCTTATTTCGTCCGCGCCGCCGACCTGCCGCAGTACGAGACCGAAGAGATTGTTTACGACGACCAGGGGCGTCCCAAGTGGTATCCGCGGGGGACGTTCATCTACCGCCTGGCCGGCCGCAACCGCCAGAAGAGCGCATCGTACTACACGCCCGAGGTACTCACCAAATGCGTAGTGAAGTACGCGCTCAAGGAACTGCTGGAGGGCAAGACGGCGGACCAGATTCTCGATCTCACCATTTGCGAGCCGGCCCTGGGCAGCGGCGCGTTCCTGAACGAAGCCCTGGACCAGCTTGCCGACGCCTACCTGGACCGAAAGCGCAGGGAGACTCACCGCGACATCTTGCACGGCGAGCTGGAACGCGAAAAGCAGAAGGTGAAAGCGTGGCTGGCGGATAACCGCGTGTTCGGCGTGGACCTCAACCCGGTAGCGGTGGAGTTGGCCCAGATCTCGCTGTGGCTGAACACCATTTACGAAGGGCACACGATTCCCTGGTTCGGCGCGCAGCTTGCGGTGGGCAACAGCCTGATTGGCGCGCGCCGCCAGGTCTTCACACGCGAACAGGTGGAAGGCCGAGAGCGCGCGTGGCTGGCGGCCGTTCCGGAGCGCGTAAAGCCCGGCGAGCGACGTCGGGAGGGGGCGGTTTACCACTTCCTGCTACCCGATTCCGGCATGGCGGATTACACGGACCGCGCCGTGAAGCAGATGACCGGCGACGCCACGCGGCGCATCGGACAGTGGCGGCGCGAGTTCACGGCCCGTTTCGACGCGGGAGAAGTGCGGGCGCTCGAACGCCTCTCCGCTGCCGCGGACAAGCTATGGAAGAAGCAGGCTGAGGACCTACGCGCCATCCGCAGCCGCACCGCGCCGGCGTTTGTGATTTTCGGGCAGGAGGAGAACCCAGCGCTCCGCGTGCGTGGCTCTGCGCCCAGCACCCAGCAGCGCAACGAGATCTGGCGCAGCATTCTCCACCCTCGGTCGTGGTCCAGCCCCTACGAGCGGCTCAAGCTGGCCATGGACTACTGGTGCGCTCTGTGGTTCTGGCCCATCGAGAAGGCGGACCTGCTGCCCACCCGCGACCAGTTCCTGTTTGAGCTATCGACAATTCTGGAAGGGACCGTCCGTGGTGCCGAGTTCATGCGTCCAGACCAGGGGGCGCTGTTTGACGGCGGCACGCCACACCAGGAGCAGCTTCAGATTCTGGACGACCACGGGCAGGTGGACCTTGAGGAACTAGTCAAACCCAGCGAGCGATTGAAGTTGGTGCGCGATGTGGCGGAGCGTGGCCGGTTCCTTCATTGGGAACTGGAATTCGCGGACATCTTCGCGAACCGGGGCGGGTTCGATTTAATACTGGGGAACCCGCCGTGGATCAAGGTCGAGTGGAATGAGGGCGATCTGATGGGAGACTACGAGCCGCTGTACGCCCTAAGAGACTACTCGGCGGTCAAGCTGGATAAATTGCGTGGCGAGTTGATCATCAAACACGGTCAGCTCCGTAGTGAGTATCTGGAAGAGTACGAGGGTTTCGCGGGCACGCAAGACTTCATCAACGCTCGGCAGAATTACCCGCTACTGGTCCGAAGCCAGTCTAATCTCTACAAGTGTTTTGTTGAACGGTCTTCCGGTATATCCAGCACCCACGGCGTTCAGGCCTTTCTGCATCCGGACGGAGTGTATGATGACCCGAATGGCGGGATGCTGCGACGCTTGTTGTACTCCAAGCTCCGCTTCCATTTTCACTTTAGAAACGAAAAGCAACTATTTCCCGAGATCCATCACCATCAGGCTTTTGGAGCCAACATTTATGGCGCGGTGTCATCTGCTCATTTCAGGCACATTGCCAACCTGTTTGACGTAAAGACCGTGGATGCCTGCCTGGAGCACGATGCTCGCGGAACAGTGGGCGGCATTAAAGATGAGGCGAATCGCTGGAACACGTCTGCACATAAACATCGAGTCTTGGACATTGATGAGACAGCCCTGTCCCTTTTCGCCAAGCTCTATGATCAGCCAGGCACCTCGCCGCTTGAAGCTCGGCTTCCTGCGCTTCATGCTGTTGAATTAATCAGTGTGTTGCAGAAGTTCTCAGAGCACGGAAGACGTTTGGGCGACCTGAAAGGCCGTTATAAAGCTACGGACATCTTCGACGAGACTTTTACCGCGCAGAGCGGTACAATCCGCCGTGACACGCAGTTCATACGAAGACCGGATGAGCTAATTCTCTCAGGCCCTCACTTCTATGTGGCAAATCCACTGGCCAAGACTCCTCGCACGGTCTGCACGATGAACAGCCATTATGATCCGATTGATCTGACCGTTACACCGGAGGACTATCTACCGCGAACAAATTATGTGCCCGGGTGTTCATCTGACCTTTACCGGGATCGCATACCACGTGTGCCGTGGGATGATTCCATGCGTGTTACTGACTACTACCGTTGCGTTAACCGCGAGATGTTGGGACAGGGCGGTGAACGGACCCTCGTTTCATGCATAATCCCCAAGGATGTTGCTCACGTTCATACTTGCTTTGGCGTCGCTTTTCAGGATTTGGCGGAACTGATTGGCTATGCAGGCCTTTGTGTTTCAGTACCCGTGGATTTTCGTGTCAAATCCACCGGAGCTGGGCACGCCAATCAGACCTTCCTGGAAAACCTGCCAATTCCCGCAAATGCATCGCCAAGTCTAAACTGCCGGACCCTCCTTCTCAACTGCGCGAATGTTCATTACCGAGAGCTTTGGCGCGCCTGTTTCACCGTCGCGTTTACCCGAGATCGCTGGACAAAACAGGACACGCGGCTCTGCAACGACCGATTTAGCTTACTTACCTCTGAATGGCAACAATCCACCCATCTCCGCACGGATTACGAACGCCGGCAGGCCCTAGTAGAAATCGACGTCCTAGCCGCCATTGAACTCGGCCTTTCCTGTGTCGAGCTTTGCACGATTTACCGGATTCAGTTCTACATCCTGCGCCAGAACGAGCAAGATACATGGTACGACCGCAACGGCCGCATCGCCTTCACTCGTAGCAAGGCGCTGCCCGGCGTGGGATTCTCCCGGCCGGAATGGGAGAAGGTCCGGGACATGAAGTCCGGCACAGTCTCCCGCGAAATTGAGGATGACACGCTGCCCGGCGGTCCTCGGAAGCGGATCATCACCTACGAAGCCCCATTCGACCGCTGCGACCGCGAGGAGGATTACAAAACCGCATGGGCCGAGTTCGAGAAACGCCATGCGACGAAAGGGGCCGACGCATGATCCCATCCGTGTTGGCCGAGCAGGTGCAGCGAGGGGTCAAAGACTTCCTCCTCACCACCTTCCCTATCACCAATCCGTTCTTCGAGGGCTGCCTGGAACGGCTGCTGGAAAAGAAGGACGCGGTGTTTCGGGGTCCGTTCCTCTCCATCAAGTTGCCATTCCTGCCGGCGACGGGCACGGCGCAGTTTTTCTCCGAGGTCATGCCCGCTGGCTTCCAGCCGTATCGTCACCAACAGCGTGCCTTCGAGCGGCTGGATGCGCGAGCCGGGCTGAACTCGCTGGTGGCCACCGGCACGGGGTCGGGCAAAACGGAGTGCTTTCTGTATCCCATCCTGGACCACTGCTACCGGAACCGCGGGCGCAAGGGCATCAAGGCCATCGTCATCTACCCCATGAACGCTCTGGCCACGGACCAGGCCAAGCGCTTCGCCCAGGCGATTTACGGTAATCCCGAGTTGCGCAGCTATGTCACCGCTGGGCTGTACCTGGGCGGGCAGGACCTGGAAGCCGTCCCTGTGATGACCGAGAACCAGGCGATCACGGACCGCGACTCCATGCGGAAGGCGCCGCCGGATATCCTGCTCACCAACTATAAGATGCTCGACTACCTCCTGGTGCGCTCGGCCGACCTACCGCTTTGGGGGGACAACGGCCCGGAGACCCTGCGCTACCTGGTGGTGGACGAGATGCACACCTTCGATGGCGCGCAGGGCGCGGACCTGGCCTGTCTCATCCGGCGGGTGAAGGAGCGAGTAAAGGCTCAGCGGGGGCAACTGGTGTGCGTGGGGACATCCGCCACGCTGGGCGATGGCGGTCCGGATATGGCGCGGGAATTGGCCGACTACGCCACGCGCGTGTTCGGCGAACCCTTCGGCGAGGATGGGCTGATCGGCGAATCCGTCCTGTCTCCCGACGAGTTCCTGAAGGGTTGCCTGGTCAAGTACGTCCAGATCCCCGCGCACGAGCGCAAGGCGGAACTCGACCCGCTACAGTACGCAACGCTGCAGGCCTACGTCCGCGAGCAACACCGGCTGTGGCTGGGGACGGAGATCGCGGATTGGACAAGTGACGACTGGCGGATCTGCCTGGGCCTCTCGCTCAAGAGCCACGCCTTTTTCCGCAATCTGCTGACGATTCTGGAGGGCAAGCCCAAGCAGACGGAGAAGCTGCTCGACGAGATCGAAAAACAGATCCCCAGCTTCGGCCATCCTGACCGCGAATACCTGGCGCTGCTGCTGGCCAGCTTCGTCAGCCTGGTCTCTGAGGCTAAGGTGCCGGGCCCGCGCAAGCTGGACCCGTTGGTGCAGGTGCGCTACCAGTTCTGGCTGCGCGAGTTGCGGCGCATGGTTAGTCTGGTAGGGACGGAGCCGGCACTTGGATTCGCGGGCGATTTGAAACCCGAGCAACTCGTGCGTAGCCTTCCGGTGATCCACTGCCGCGAATGCGGCCTCACCGGCTGGGGCGCCACGGTGAAGGACGCGGACAATAAGCTGAACTCGGACCTGAAGGAGTTCTACGTCCAGTTCTTCGAGAACTCTCCTCATGTAGCCTTCGTCTTTCCGGGGCAGGATTTCGCGCCGCAAGACCAGACGGAAATCCCGATCTGGCTCTGTACGCAATGCCTGCGCTTCGAACGCGCGCATGAGGCGGCCAAGTGCATCTGGTGCGGCGCGAAGCCGGAATTGAGCTTGCCGGTCTGGATGCCGGACCTCAACAAGAGGCGGGAAGCGGAGCACGGCCACCGCGCGCGCCTGGAGGGAACGCACGATTGCCCCTGCTGCGGCGCCAACGGGAGCCTCACGATCGTTGGATCGCGGGCGGCCAGCCTGACCAGCGTCATGATCGCGCAGCTCTTTTCTTCCACCTTCAACACGGATAAGAAACTGCTGGCCTTCTCGGATAACGTGCAGGACGCCAGCCACCGCGCCGGATTCTTCGGCGCCCGCACGTTCACCTTCAATTTCCGGGGCGCGCTGGAGCAAGCGGTTCGGGAAGCCGGCGGACCCGTACCGTTCGTAGACGTGACGCGGATGTTCCTGGAACGCTGGGAGACGGGGCGGGATCAGGCGCGGTTCATCACCACGTTCCTGCCGCCCGATATGGACTGGCTTCAGGATTATGCCGAGCTGCGGAACAACGGCAAGCTGCCGGATGGGTCGAACCTCGCGTATCTCCTGCGGAGGCGCCTGGACTGGGAAATCTGGAGCGAGTACACGGTGGATTGCCGGATCGGGCGGACGCTGGAAAAGACCGGTTGCTCGACTCTGGAGGTGCGGGCCGGAACCCTGGAGCCGGGGCTGGAGTGCCTGCTGCCAGGGCTCCAGAACGAAATAGGCGGTCTGCGGGAACTCGACGCTGCCGGCCTGGCGCGCTTCGTGGACGGCGTCGTCCTGAACCTGAAGAACAAGGGTGGCGTGGAGCAGGCGGAGATGGGGCCGTTCCTCGAATCCCGCGGCAACTACTACCACCTCGACAAGCAGAAGGGCAGGTATCCGTCCCGGCCGAACGTCAGCCCGGCCTCGCGCCTGCCGGTCTTTCTGACGAACCGGCCAGGATCGACATTTCAGGCGCTTCTCCGGACATCGTTTACGGCCCGGCAATCGTGGCACGAGAACTGGCTTCTCAAGTGCTTCAGCGGGCTCGATCCGCGGGTGGTTGATTGCGCCGGCGAAATCTACCAGCGCATGATTCAGGCGCTGCTGGAAGCTGGGGTGTTCTTCGAGCGGCAGGCCCACGGCGGCCTGGTCTGGGGATTGCGGCGCGAGATCTTCGACGTGACCGGCGAGGTCCGGCAGCTTCGTTGCGAACGGTGCAGCTATTCCGTCTCTGCTGGTCCCGCCATGGCCGCCCGGATGGAGGGCGCGCCCTGCCAGAGATATGGCTGCAGCGGGAGTCTCCGCACGCAGGCGCCCGCGGAGGACTATTACCGGACGCTCTATCGCTCCGGCGATGTGGAGCGCGTCTTCGCCGCGGAACACACCGGTCTGCTGGAGCGGAAGGTTCGGGAACGCGTGGAGCAGGGTTTCCTCTTTCACACCAAGCCCGGCGACCCCAACCTGCTTTCCTGCACGCCTACGCTGGAAATGGGCATCAACATCGGCGACCTTTCCTCGCTGGCCCTGTGCTCCGTGCCGCCGAAACCCAGCAACTACCTGCAACGGTCCGGGCGCGCCGGCCGGGTGGACGGCAACGCCTTCATCATGACGGTGGCGAACGGGCGGCCGCACGATCTCTATTTCTTCTTCGAGCCGGACGAAATGATTCAGGG
>OBLT010002441.1_pt1 | contig 11576 bp, 12 predicted proteins | sample 1518721 | NCBI WGS metagenome assembly OBLT01 (sample SAMEA3539307, study PRJEB22396) | soil metagenome | biome: tundra; feature: field; material: soil | place: USA | collected 2010-05 | depth 0.15 m | reverse complement strand
GAGATTACAAGGTGACTGGAGTTCAGACGTGTGCTCTTCCGATCTCATCAACAACGTGGCCCTGCAGCACGGCGGCTTCTCGGTGTTCGCCGGCGTGGGCGAGCGCACCCGTGAGGGCAACGACCTCTGGCTCGAAATGCAGGAGTCGGGCGTAGTCAACATCAAGGAGCCGGAGAAATCCAAGGCCGCGCTGATTTACGGCCAGATGACTGAGCCTCCCGGGGCCCGTCTGCGCGTGGCGCTCTCGGCCCTCACCGTCGCCGAATACTTCCGCGACGAGGAAGGCTCCGACACGCTTCTGTTCATCGACAATATTTTCCGCTTCACCCAGGCGGGTTCGGAAGTTTCGGCGCTGCTGGGCCGCATGCCTTCCGCCGTGGGATACCAGCCCAACCTGGCCAGCGAAATGGGCGAGTTGCAGGAGCGCATCACTTCCACCAAGAAGGGTTCCGTCACCTCGGTGCAGGCGGTTTACGTGCCTGCCGACGACTTGACCGATCCCGCTCCGGCGACCACGTTTGCTCACCTCGACGCCACCACCGTGTTGTCACGCCAGATCTCGGAACTCGGCATCTATCCCGCTGTCGATCCGTTGGCTTCCACTTCACGCATTCTGGATCCGCGCGTCGTCGGCGAAGCGCACTACAACTGCGCTCAGGCCGTGAAGCGCATTCTGCAAAGCTACAAGGACCTGCAGGACATCATCGCCATCCTGGGTATCGACGAACTCAGCGAAGACCAGAAGCTCACGGTCACGCGCGCCCGCAAGATCCAGCGTTTCTTCTCGCAGCCGTTCTTCGTGGCCGAGCAGTTCACCGGCATCAAGGGACGCTACGTGAAGGTCGAAGACACCGTGCGCAGCTTCCAGGAGATTGTTGACGGCAAGCACGACGCCATTCCCGAGCAGGCCTTCTACATGAAGGGCTCGATCGACGAAGTGCTCGAAGCCGCCGAGAAGATGAAGGCCACCGCCTAAAACATCATGGCTGATACCTTCCAACTCGAAATCGTCACCCCGGAAAAGCTGATGGTGAAGGAGACTGCGGACGAAGTGCAGATCCCCGGCAAAGCGGGATACATGGACGTGTTGCCGGGCCATGCGCCGTTGATCACCGAGTTGATGATCGGCGAAATTGCCTACAAACACGATGGAAACACGCAGCATCTCTCGGTCGCTTGGGGATTTGCCGAAGTGCTGCCGGACAAGGTGACCATCCTGGCGCAGACCGCTGAGCGCGCGGAAGAGATCGACGTGAAGCGGGCACAGGAAGCCAAGGCCCGCGCCGAAGCAGCCCTGGCGCGTGCCGAAGCCGACCTCGACTTCGATGCGACTCTAAGCGCTCTCAAACGCGCGGAAGTTCGCCTGAAAGTCGCGGAGTATGCGGCAACGAGGACTGCGACTATACGTTAGTTCTCGTCGGATTAAGTTACGCGCCGGATGAACTCCGGCGCGTTTTTCTTTGGAATGCTGTGAGATGGTGCCCCAGGTTCGCGCCCGTCGTTTGGGCGCTAACCTGGGATATTGTCTTCCACCTAACTAAAACGAATCGCCTTCGCCACCTCGACAGCGTCAATCTTGCGCAAATCCTCCAGCACCGCCTCGTTCACTTCGCTGTCCACCTGGACCACGGCGACAGCCTCGCGCGGTTCCTGCTCGTCCTCGCTGCGGCCCAGCGAGAAGTTGGCGATGTTCACCTTGTGCTGCCCGAGGACCGTTCCCACCCGCCCGATTACGCCGGGTACGTCGCGATTCCGCAGGTAAATGATGTTGCCTTGCAGCGGCGCTTCAATATTGATTTCATCAATGCGCAGCAGGCGCGGCTCCCCGCCGTGCAGCACGGTTCCAACCACCGAGCTTTGCTTCTTTCCGGTCTTCAGGCTCATGGTTAGCGCATTGACCCCTGCGCTGCGGGGCGAGGGCGATTTCTTGCGCTCGTTCACCCGGATGCCGCGCTCCTCAGCGATCGAGACCGCGTTCACCAGGTTGGCCTTCTCGTGTGCCATCTGGTTGAGCACTCCGGCCACCGCGGCGTTGCGGATCAGGTCCGTCTTCCAGTCGCAGATGTCTCCGGTGTAGCCAATGCTGATCTCTTCCACGTTGTGCTCACCCGACTGCGCCAGGAACGTCCCTAGCCGCTCAGCCAGCCCGATGAAGGGCAGCATTTCCTCGTATTCCTCGAAGGTCACCGAGGGCACGTTCACCGCGTTCTGGATCACGCCCTTCAACAGGTACTCGCGTACCTGCATCGCGATCTGGACGCCCACGGCATCCTGCGCCTCATTGGTTGAGCCCGCGATGTGGGGCGTCAGGATCACGTTGGGTGCGGAATGATATGGCGAGTCCTTCAGCGGCTCGGCTCGGAACACGTCCAGCGCCGCTCCGCCCATTTGTCCTGACTGCAGTGCCGCCACCACGGCGGCATCGTCGAGCAACTCGCCGCGCGCGCAGTTCACCAGCCGCACGCCCTTCTTCATCTTCGCAATATTGGCGGCGTTGATCATGCCCTGCGTCTGCGGTGTCAGTCCGACGTGCAGCGTGATGTAGTCAGCGGTTGCGAACAGCTCGTCCAGCGGCAGCAGCGTGATCTGCAACTGCTGCGCGAAGCTGAAGGCGACGTAGGGATCGTGCGCCACGATCTTCATGCCAAACGCGACCGCGCGTTTCGCCACCTCGACGCCGATCTTGCCCAGTCCCACGATGCCCAGGGTCTTGCCCCTGAGTTCGCTGCCCTGCAGCAATTTCTTCTCCCACTTCCCAGCGTGGGTCGAAGCGTCAGCCTTGGGAAGATGGCGTGCCAGCGCCAGCATTAAGGCCAGCGTGTGTTCCGCCACCGCGATGGCGTTTCCGCCCGGCGTGTTCATGACCGCGATGCCGCGCTTGGTGGCGGCTTCGAGATCGATGTTGTCCACCCCAACGCCTGCGCGCCCGATCACGCGCAGATTGGGGGCCTTATCCATCATGGCGGCGTCAACGAACACCGCCGAACGTACCAGCAGCGCGTCGGCAGTGGGTAACTCCGCCGCCAGGACATCTTTTTCGGGAGTGACTACGGTCCAGTCGGCTTGCTCTTTGAATACCGCCAGCGCGGAGGGCGCGACTTTTTCAGCGATTACGATTTTCATATGAGGTCCTGTGGAAATGGATTAATTTGGTGCGTAGAAAAACAGATAGACGAACAAGACTGCCCCGCCGATCGCCACAACTCCGAAGAGCCTGACTGCCAATACGGGAACACCGCCGACGGGAGGAAAGGGGAGAAGAGACTCTCTCTGTTCAAACCGTTTGGACAACAATTGGCATTGCGCCGGAAAGGCGAACAACACAACTCCGAGAATGCCCCAAACGAGCGCGAATAGGACGAAGCCCATTCTCCCCATTGCACAATCCTGTCTGCCTACGACGAGTTAAATGGACTACACCTTCACCGCGACGAACTGCTCAGCATACGTTTCCTGCACCGCCTTGACGCCTGCGCCCAACTCGAACCGATGCGATGGAGCCACCTGCAACAATACCTGCTCCAGCGCGCCGATCACGCCAATGGCATCGAGGTAGTCGTAGTAACCGAGGTGCGCGATGCGGATCATCTTCCCCTTCATCTCGCCCTGTCCGTTGGCCACCACCATTGCGAAGCGCTCGCGGAACTCTTTCACCATTGCGCTCGAATCCACGCCCGCCGGAGGCAACACCGCCGTCACCGCAGCCGCGGGACACGTGGGTGCGAACAGTCCCAGTCCCAGCGCCTTGGCTCCCGCGCGCACCATCGCTGCCGACGTCTCGGCATTATGGATCAACTCGTCGCGTCCGGCTGCCAGATCGCCCTTGCCCGACTTGCGAATGTAATCCAGCGCTGCCAGCAATCCTGCGATCAGCGCGGTCGCCGGAGTAAACGCCGACTCGCCCTTGGCCGCCGACTTGCGCTCCTTGCGCAGGTCGAAGTAGAAGCGCGGGTTCTTGGTCGTCTCCATGCGCTGCCAGGCGCGCTCGCTCACCGCCAGGTACGCCAGTCCCGGAGGGATCATGACCGCCTTCTGCGAGCCGCCGATGATGATGTCGATGCCCCAGCCGTCCACGTCGAACTGGGTCGTGCCCAGCCCGGTGATGGCGTCCACCACCAGCAGCGTGTCCGTGCCTCTCAGCAGGGAAGCGATGCCTTTAATGTCATGCCGCGCGCCCGTCGAAGTCTCCGTGCCCTGAACGTAGAGCACGCGCGCCCCGTCAAGCTTCGACTTCACTTCGTTGAGGTCGAAGGTCTCGCCGTAGGGAGCGCTCACCAATTCAATCTGGCATCCGAAAGCCTTGGCGATATCGCGCCACCGCTCGCCGAACTTTCCGGCGGTGAGTACGACCACTTTGTCGCCCGGCGACGTCAGGTTCGAGACCGACGCCTCCATCGCCCCGCTGCCGGAGGCAGCCAGGATCAACACATCGTTTTGCGTTCCAATAAAGGTTTTGAGATCGGCCAGCGAGCGCGTAAAGATCTCGCGAAATTCCGCTGTGCGGTGATGCATGTCCGCTGCGGCCATCGCTTGTTGCGCTGCTGGAAGTAGAGGTGTAGGACCGGGAGTAAAAAGCCGTGTCTTACGAAGCATGGTTAGCTCACTTTGCTCGTATGGATTGCGGCGAAAAAACGCCGCATTTCCATGATAATCCCCGGCCCACCCGCAAGCCACTATAATTGCCCCATGAGTCTGACCGAACAGGTGCAAAAAGACATGGTCGCGGCCATGCGCAGCAAGGAAGTGCTTCGCCTCTCGACCCTGCGCATGATGAAAACCGCGTTGAAAAATAAGGAGATCGACAAGCGCGCCCCACTCGACGAGAAAGAGGAACTGCAGGTCCTCAGCACCCTGATCAAGCAGCGCAAAGACTCCATCGAAGCCTTCGAAAAGGGCAACCGTCCCGAACTCGCAAAGCAAGAGGCCGAGGAGATCACCTACATCGAGGCCTACATGCCCAAGGCCGTCGGCGAGGAGGAAATTGTCGCCGCCGTGAAGGCCACCATCGCCGAGATGGGTACTCCCACCATGAAAGACATGGGCGCAGTGATGAAGGCTGCCATGGCCAAGTTCGCGGGCGCCCGCGTGGACGGCAAAATCGTCAGCGACGCGGTGAAGAAAGAGTTGGCGGGGAAGTAGGATGCCCGGGTTACATGCCTCCGAAGGAAATCGTGTCTTATGAACAAACCCAGGATGAAGAAGAAGAGAGTCCCTAGGCTTATGACCGATGAGGCGGCGGAACAATTCCTGGCCCAAGATCTCTCGGACTTGGACTATTCGCAGTTCCAGCGTGTGCACTTCGAATTCGCTAAGAAGGACAAACAAATCAATATGCGCCTCCCCGCACCGCTGCTCGCCGCTCTCAAGGCCATGGCCAAAGAGCGTGGGATCCCATACACCCGCCTGATACGGGAGGCCTTAGGACGCGCGGTGAACCGTTCTGCCGCCTGAGGTACTCTGAGTAATTGCCCATGTCTTACCGGTCCACCGTTGAGCAGCTTTACCACCTCGGACACGAGCTCGCCGTCACTCCCACGCACAAGTTCGACCTAGCCTATGTGCGCGAGATGCTGGCTGCGCTGGGCAACCCCGAGCGCCGTTTCCCCAGCGTGCTCATTGCCGGAACCAACGGCAAAGGCTCGACCGCGGCCACGCTGGCGTCTATCTTGCGCGCTGCTGGATTCAAGACCGCGCTCTACAGCTCGCCCCATCTCGTGAGCATCAATGAGCGCATTCGGGTCAACCGCGAGGCCATCGCCGACGTCGAGTTCAGCGAGATTTACGACCGCGTCGAACGCACTGCTCAGCAACTGCTGCATTCCGGCAAGCTGCCCTGGCATCCCAGCTTTTTCGAGATGCTCACCGTCATGGCCTTCGAGTATTTCGCCAGCGTCGGCGTCGAGATCGCCGTGCTCGAAGTCGGCATGGGCGGACGCCTCGATGCCACCAACGTTGTCGATCCCCTGCTCTCGGTCATAGCTGACATCTCGCTCGACCATCAGAAATATCTGGGCGACACCATCGGCGAAATAGCTCGCGAGAAGGCCGGAATCATTCGCGAAAACGGCGTGGTCGTCACGCTGCCGCAGCATCCCGAAGCCAACGACGTAATCGGCCACGCTATTCTCGATCGCCACGCCACCGGAATCACCGCCGTGAAATATGTCCCGCCGGTTTCGCCGGGAGCAGCAGAATTCCTTGCTGGACGGATCATCCCCGCTCCCGGCCGCAACCGTTATCCGCTCAGCGTGATGGGTGAAGATATCCTGGTGGACTCCCCGCTCGCCGGACGCCACCAGTTGCGCAACATTGCCTTGGCCGTCGCCGCCGCGGAAGAGCTGGCCCGCTTCGGATTCAAGATCACGCCCCGGCAGATTGAGCAGGGTATCCGCGAGACCCACTGGCCGGGACGCTTTCAGGTGCTCTCGCCATCGCCCGTCACCCAGGAGCGTGAGATGGTGCTCGACGTGGCCCACAATCCGGCAGGAGCCTGGGCCCTTCGCTCTACGCTCTCCGAGACCTTCCCTGATCGCGAGTTCACCATCGTCTTCGGAGCCATGCGCGACAAGGCCGTGCAGGAGATGGCCGACATCCTCTTCCCCATCGCGCAACACGTCGTATTGACTCCCATCGACAATCCGCGCGCAGCAACCACGGAACAACTCCTGCAAGCCGGATCGCGCACTGGCACACCAATGATGGCCGCAGAGTCGGTAGCGGCGTCGCTCGTCCACGCTGCCGAAATCACCTCGCCCCACGGAATCATCGTAGTGACGGGTTCGATCTTCCTCGTCGGCGAAGCTATGAAGATAATGGGGATTCGCGCCTGATGATGACCGTCCCCGACCAATCCGGCAAGTCTCGATCAACGGGCTTCGGCGAGTTTCTCAGCCGCCTGCGCTCCTACTGCATCTTTGTCCCGCTGATCTACCTCTACACCGCAGTGATGGGAACGCTTTCTCTGCTGTCCTCGTTCTTCGATCGCGGCGGACGCATGCAGCACTGGTTCGCCTGCACCTGGTCGCGCATGATCTTAACGACCTGTGGCATCCGGGTTCATTCCGAGGGTCTCGAGCACATCGATCCGGCGCAGCCCGAGGTTTATGCGGCGAACCATCTCTCGGCACTCGATATTCCCGTACTCTACGCCAGCCTGCCCACGCAATTCCGCATCCTGGCCAAGCGCGAGTTGTTCCGTTATCCCTTCATGGGATGGCACCTGACCCGCTCCGGACAAATCCCCATCGACCACGGCGATGCTCGTGCCTCTCTGCGCGGACTCAATCGCGCCAGCGATTCATTGCGCAACGGCATGCCCTTGGTGATCTTTCCTGAGGGTGGGCGCTCTCGTGATGGTCGGTTACAGAATTTTATGGGCGGCGCGTTTTACATGGCGATCAAGGCGCAGGCGCCCGTGGTGCCGGTCGTCCTTGTCGGCACCTATGAACATCTGCCGATGAACAGCTTTCACCTGCGGCCCGGTCGCGTCGATATGATCGTGGGAGAACCGATTCCGACCACCGGCATGGTTCCCCGCGAAATGGACAAGCTGGCCGCGCGCGTTCGCGAGGTGATGGCGGAGATGTATTACTCGCGGACGAATCTATCGCGTGTCATCCTGAGCGAAGCGACCGCAGGGCGCGGAGTCGAAGAGCCTACCCCGAGCCAGCCGAAGGGCTCCCTGCCATCCGACAACTCTTCGGCTGAGCGAACCACAACATCATGAAACCACGCATCGCCATTCCGCTTCCCAACTCCACGGACACCAGCTACGTGATGCGCGCGCTGCCGCAATACGAGCGGGCCATCCGCGAAGCTGGAGGCGAACCCGTCATCATCGACGTGAAGGCCACCAACGCCGAGATCGCGCAACAGGTGAAAACCTGCGACGGCGTTCTCCTGCCAGGTAGTCCCGCCGATGTCGATCCCGAAAAATACGGAGCCCCGCGCCACCCCAAGACCGCCGCAGCCGATCGTCTGCGTGACAATACCGACGAACTCCTCCTGCAGGACGCCTACAACATGCGCAAGCCGATCTTCGGCATCTGCTACGGTTTGCAGTCGCTCAACGTCTGGCGCACCGGTTCGCTCGAGCAGCATCTGACCACGGCCGTGAATCACGATCCGGCAAGGACCGTGGTCAAGGCGCACCAGGCTCACATCGATCCGCAATCACGGCTGGCAATGATTCTTCGCGCCGCGGGTGCTCTGCCTGCCGACGCCGAACCCGCGATCACCGTCAACTCCAGTCATCATCAGGCAGCCGACATTGTCGGCGATGGATTGAAGCTGGTCGCCTGGTGTGAGGATGACCAGGTCAAGGAAGCGGTCGAAGGCACGTCCGACGATCACTTTGTGCTGGCAGTGCAGTGGCATCCCGAGCGTACCTGCGATAAGGACGCGGCCTCACGCGCCCTGTTTCAGGCGTTCGTGCGGGCCGCCGCCGAATGGCACAAGCAACTGCCGCACAAGCAGCAGGATTTCGAATCTCTCCTCGGCCAGCGCTAGAACCGTTCTCCTAGCTACGATTTGAAAGTGGGGTGCCCCAGGGCCTGCCCTGAATTTGTCGAAGGGTTCGCGCCCATCTTTTAGGCGATAACCTGGGAACGGTGCTTGGTCGCAGCCCTCGCATCAAGTACCCTATTCTCTTATGCTCGATCTAAGTTTTGTCCGCGATCATCTGCCCCTCGTCGAAGAAAAGCTGCGCCAGCGCGGCATGGAACCCAGCGTCGTCCTCAAGGATTTCCAGTCCATCGATTCCCAGCGCCGAGTCGCCATCACCGAGGCCGAAACCATGAAGGCCCGCCGCAACCAGTTGACCGGCGAGTTCCAGGGTCTGAAGAAAGCCGGGCTGGACACTGCCGCCAACCTGCAGGAGCAGAAGGACCTGAAGGAGAAGATCCCCGCAGCCGAGAAGCTAGTCGCCGAGTCGGATGCACAGTTGCGCGACATCTTAACTGGCATTCCCAATTTGCCGGATGCCAGCGTGCCCGTCGGCAAGGATGCTGACAGCAATGTTGAAGTCCGCCGCTGGGGAGCGCCCCCGCAATTCGACTTCACTCCCAAGCCGCATTGGGAACTCGGCGAAGAGCTCGGCATTCTCGACCTGGAGCGCGCCGCCAAGATTACCGGAGCCCGTTTCGCGGTGTATTGGGACCTGGGCGCCAAGCTCGAACGCGCTCTGATCAATTTCATGCTCGACCTGCACACCCGCGAGCACGGCTACACCGAAGTTCTGCCGCCCTTCATGGTCAACGCCGAGTCGATGTACGGAACCGGACAGCTTCCCAAGTTCGAGACCGACCTTTTCAAGGTTCCGTTTAACGATCGAAATTTTTATCTGATTCCCACCGCCGAGGTGCCAGTCACCAACCTCTATCGCGACGAGACCCTCGACGTTGCGCGGCTGCCTATTTCGCTCGCAGCGTATACACCGTGTTTCCGCAGCGAAGCCGGCTCGCATGGCAAGGACGTGCGCGGCATCATCCGCCAGCACCAGTTCCAAAAGGTTGAGCTGGTGAAGTTCACCAAGCCCGAGCAGTCTTACGAGGAGCACGAAAAGCTCACTCGCAATGCCGAGCAGGTCCTCCAGAAACTCGGCTTGCATTACCGCACGGTGGCTCTGTGTACCGGTGACATGGGGTTCTCCTCAGCCAAGACCTACGACATCGAAGTGTGGCTCCCAGGGCAGGGACTGTTCCGCGAGATTTCTTCCTGCTCGAACTACGAAGCCTTTCAGGCCCGTCGCGCCAACATCCGTTATCGCCCGGAAGGCGCCCGCAAGAGCGAACTGGTGCACACCCTGAATGGCAGTGGATTGGCGGTCGGACGAACCTGGGTTGCGATTGTCGAAAACTATCAGCAGTCCGACGGAAGCGTACTCATTCCCGAAGCGCTGCGTCCGTATATCGGCGCAGACCGCATCACGCCGCGCAAGTTCTAGCGCACAGTCTGATGCCTGCAACGTCCCGGCGCTGCAAGCCCTGGCCCGATGCGCTTTTCGCGCTCACCGGCGAGCGTCAGATGGATGCGGGCGCGATGATCGAGTACTTCGCGCCGCTGAAACAGTGGCTCGACGAACAGAACAAGGGACAGAAAGTAGGCTGGACGGTTCCGAAGTAGTCCAGCCCGATCTGCATAACGCCAAAAACCCGCCTGCTTGGCGGGTTTTGTTGTCTGCGTTAAACTCGCGTGCTCTTACTGCCCCGAAATTTTCACCCGCAAATCTTCGGGAATCCGTTGCCGGATTTCTTCCGGAAGTTTATCGAGGCCCAGCCGCGCTCCAGATAAGGCCGCATCCTTGACCACCATCGGCGCCGGTGTCGCCACCGCCACCAGCAGCCACAGCAGCATCGACAGCAGGAACCCACCCAGCGCGCCGATCTCCAGCCAGAACGCATGCTCGGGCTGGAAGTGGCGAATTACCCCGTAGGCCAGCAGGAACACGATCATCGACAGCGAAGCCAGCACCATCAGCCCAATATCGATGCCGCGATGCAGGCGCTGCCGTGAGCGGCAATGCTCACACTCCGCCAGGTGCGCCTCGTAGTCTCCGCGCATTTCCGGAGCCAGCCCCGAGATGTCATAACGCCACCCGGCAAGAATCTTGCCAATGACGCGATCCGTGCACTCTGTCATGTCGTAAACCTTGCCCCCGAAGAACGCCAGCGCCTCTGCGGCGCCCGTTGGTGGGGCGAAGACTACAGTCGAATTGCCGCCAGCGGCTCATGCTGGGCTGCGAGCATCAACTGCTTGCCCGCCGCGGCGCGCTGCTCGCCCAACGCACGCTCTGCCGTCATCCGCGCGATTTCGGGATGGTTATTCTGCTCCGAAAGGTGCGCCAGGATTACGTATTCGGCACCTCCATCATAGTCCGTCGTCAAGAAATCTGCGAGTGCATCGTTCGACAGGTGACCCACCCGGCTCATCACCCGCTGCTTCACCGCCCACGGATACGGCCCGCCGCGCAGCATTTCCAGGTCGTGGTTCGACTCGATCATCAGCACCTGACATCCCTGGATGTGGTGCCTCACGCTGGCCGGCATGTATCCCAGATCGGTGCAAACGCCGACTTTCACGCCTTCACTGCGAAACGTGAATCCCACCGGATCGACCGCATCGTGGGGAATCGTGAATGGTGTCACACTGACGTCCCCAATGTTGAATACGTGGCCGGGATGAAATAGTTCCAGTCGCTCCAGCGTGATGCGGTTCCCCGCGCTGTCGCGCGCGTACCTGTGATAGGCGTCGTGCGTCGCCTCCGTCATGTACACCGGGATCTTCAGTCGCTTGGCCAGAACATTCAGTCCGCCAACGTGGTCGCTATGTTCGTGGGTGATCAGGACGGCGTCGATGTCGCTCGTACATTCCCCGCACAACACCAGGCGGCGCAAAAGTTCGCGGCAGGAAAGTCCGGCATCCACCAGCAGCCGCGTTCCCGAACTGGAGATGAGAGTGCAGTTGCCCTTACTCCCACTCGCCAGCACCGTAACCGAAACTGCCATAGCCGTGAGCATAAACCGAACCCAGATCGGAAGAGCACACGTGTGAACTCCAGTCACCTTGTAATCTCGTAT
>OBLT010002440.1_pt1 | contig 11577 bp, 9 predicted proteins | sample 1518721 | NCBI WGS metagenome assembly OBLT01 (sample SAMEA3539307, study PRJEB22396) | soil metagenome | biome: tundra; feature: field; material: soil | place: USA | collected 2010-05 | depth 0.15 m | reverse complement strand
TCCAGCTCATCGTCGCCGAGAACACCTATTCCAGCGCGCGCCTCGGCTACGTGCGCGCCATCGGCCAGCGCCTGTCGGATACGGCCCAGCTCTTCGTCGCCCTCGGCGGCGGCTGGTGGAACGACGCGGATCTGGCACCGTGCCCTCCCGCACGACCTGATTGCACACCGTTGCCGTGACGGGCGGCCCGGCGGGCCGGGAAGATCACGTCAGCCACGGCTTCGCATCAGGTTGAACTTCGCGAGCTCGGCGTAGGTGAGGGTAGAGGATTACGCGAGACGCCTCATGAAACGGCGTCAGCGTTCGGAGCCGCCAGCAGCGGCAGGCCCGCCGCGGATTCCGAGGCCTCCGCGAGGGCGGCGAGCTCTCCGAGGAGGCGCGCGTGGAGGGCGAACGCCCGAGTCAGGATGTCCCGGGCGACGCGGGACCCCTCCCCTTGCCGCGGTGCGTCCGGAACGAGGTGTCCGGCCAGCGGCATGCTCCCCGAGCCGTTCGGGAAGTGGTAGACGACGTCGCCGACCTTCGTCGCCATCTCGTCGACGCGCGCGCACAACCGGGACCGAAGCAACTCGAGATGCTGCCGGACTCTCTCGTCACCGGGAAGCTCGGCCTGCGCGGCCGCGAGCACGTCGAAGCAGGCGAGATCGTCGCGGAGGTCGACCAGCTCGTCGTCGATCCGGCCCAACGCCTCGAGAACGGCGAGGAATGATTCGGCCGCTCGTCGCGGCCGGCCGCTCGGCGACTCGAGGAGAGCGAGAGCGAGCCTTCGCCGTTGGATGCCCTCGTAGGGCCGAAGATAGGCGCGACTCTCCTGCAGCGCGCCGCTCGTGCGTTGGAGAGCGGCAACCACGCCCTCCGCGTTCGCAGATTGGAGACGGAAGTAGCGGGCATTGATCGGCACGCCTGCCGCCAGGAGCGACGCTGCCTGACGGGCCAGGGAGCGAGCCTCGGCCACGCGGCACCATCGCACTTCGGCCTCACGCGCGGTGCGCAACTCAGGAGTGAGCTGCGCACGCAAGACCTCGAGCGCTTCCCGTAACGCGCCCGGTCGAGCGGGGGATCCGGAGGCCGCGTCGGCCGTCCGTGCTTCCGGAAAGAATCGCCAGCCTCCGGCCCCGATACCCTGGAAGAAGCGGATTCGGGCCTCGTCCGGTGCGCCGTGCGAGGCCGCCCTGGCCTTCCGCTGACGCTCGAGCACCGCCGAAGTGGCGACGAGGTCCTGGGCCGTGACCGGTCCGTAGAGCTCGCGGGTCACCCGGCGGCAGATACCGGCAAAGTCGCGGAAGATCGCGCTCGCGGGCGCATCGATCTGAAGACAGCCACGGCCTTCGCGGTGCGCCCTCGCGATGCGGTCGCGCACGGAAGGATGGGTGTCGAAGAACCCGGTCTCGCGCCCGAGGGCCGCGTTGCGCACCCGTCGTGCGAGCGCGGGCGAGAGCGAGCCCGCTCTCGCGGCGACGAGCGCCGGGAGGTCGTCCGGGAGGCGACCGAGCTCGCCGGTCTCGATTTCGCTCTCGATGACGAAACTCGCGATGGCAAGGAGTTCGAGCTGCTGGAGGGTCGCCGCCTTCGTGCTGCCCCCGACGAGCCTCGCCTCGTACCGGTCGGCATCGCGCTCCCTCTCCCGGCTGAGCAGGCAGCTGAGCCCGTGTCCGACGATCATCAACACCCACAGGACACGGCGCGTCGTCCAGACGGCCGCCCGCGCCAGCAGGGCGGGCAGCTGCGCGAGCGCGCTCCCACTCTGGTCTTCGAGCCACTCGATGAGCTGTTCGTCCCACGTGTCTCGCTCGTACACGGCCCGGGCGAACCAGTCGTTGACGCCGTCGATGAAGCGGCCCAGCCGCGTGGCACCGCCCTGGCCGAGATGTCCGAGCTCGTGAGCGAGAACGCCGACGAACTGACGAAAGGTCAACCCCGCGACGAGCGGGAGTCCGATCTCGACGAAGATCCTGCCGTGAAGACGGCGGGCGAGCCCCATGTGCAACCCCGCGCCCGCATTCACACGTGCGCTCGCGTGGATCGCCGTCGGCGCGGGCGTCCCGACGAGGCGGGCGAGCTTCTCGGCCAGGGCGTAGAGGTGCGGCTCCTCCTCGCGCCGGATCGCACGCGAAGGCGCCCACTGGGGCCTTGAGGCGAAGAGCGGCTTGAGGAGCAGCAGCAGGACGACGACTCCGGCGAAGAGAGGCCCGAAATAGAGAAGGAGGCTTCCGTAGGCTCCCGCGACGCTGTGCAGCGGCGAAAACCCCGATGACGCATGCAGGAAAAGAACGGTCGCGGTTCCGGCCACGATGAGCAGGTAGAGGACGGGCAGGAGCAGCATCGCAGCCGCCACGAGTAGCAGGGCGAGCGCGTAGAAGATGGTGATCCGGGGTCTCGGAAACTTGGCCGGAAGCGCGTCGAGGAGGTGCCGTGGGTCTTCGCGGGTGGCCGGAGGCGTCGACGCCGGCACGAACGCCGCTCTCAGCCCCGGCTTTGCATCAGGTTGAACTTCGCGAGCTCGGCGTACGTGACCGTCGAGTCGAGGTCCTCGCGCGCGATGCGCAGGTTCTGGACGAGCCCCTCGAGGACGAGCTCCATGAGGAACGCGCGCTCGAAGTGATCGCGCGGCTTCGCGTGCTCGAGGACGAAGTCCGAGAGGCCCTTCACCGATTCGAGCGTCTTCAGGTGCTCGGAGAACGGCGTGTCGTCGGAAAGGATGATTTTCTTGTCGCCGGTGAAGGCTCCGACGATGTCGTCGTACGGGCCCGGGGCCGCCGTGCCTCGCCGGGCTTCGGCGCGTTCGAGCGTCGTCGGGCCGCTCGCGTCGTCCTCGTCCAGCTCGCCGCTGCGCGGCCGGCGCCGGCTCTCGGCGCGGGCGCGCGGGCCCTCCACGGGCGGGAACTTCGTTTCGAAGAGCGCTTTCACGGCGTCCCCGATGAGCTTCTTGGCGACGATTTCCGCGCCCTGCTGCTCGCCCTCGAACACCATCTCGACCTTGCCCGTGATCGCGGGCAGCGCGGCGAAGAGGTCCACGAGACGCGGCGCGACGACGCTCTCGCCCGTCTTCAGCGCGCGACGCTCGAGATTCGAGACGAGCAGCTCGCGCGCGGCGATCGCGAGGCGCGCCGACACGCCCGAGGACTGGTCGACGAGCTCGCTTCGGCGCGCCACGAATGCGATCTCCTCGATGAGGAGCTTGACCTCGTCTCCGAGAAGCACCGTCACGCCGCGCGTCTCGCGATCGGTCCACGATTCCTGGTCCGTGATGGCCGAGGCCGTCTTGGTGTCGGCCGGGTAGTGCGTGAGGATCTGGGAGGCGATGCGGTCCTTGAGCGGCGTGATGATGTTGCCGCGGTTCGTGTAGTCCTCGGGGTTCGCCGAGAACACCATGAGGATGTCGAGCGGGATGCGCAGGGGGAAACCGCGGATCTGCAGGTCGCGCTCCTCGAGGATGTTCAGGAGGCCGACCTGGATGCGCGGCTGCAGGTCCGGCAGCTCGTTGATGGCGAAGATGCCGCGGTTCGTGCGCGGCACGATGCCGTAGTGGATGACGTCCTCGTCGGCGAAAGTCTTCCGGAGCGTGGCGGCCTTCACGGGGTCGACGTCGCCGATGAGGTCGGCGATCGTGACGTCCGGCGTCGCGAGCTTTTCGCGATAGCGGGCCTCGCGCGGGAGCCAGGCGATGGGCATGTCGTTTCCGACGCTCGAAGCCAGGCGGCGGCCGAAGGCGGTGAACGGCGCGAAGGGCGACTCGTTCAGCTCCGAGCCCACGATGACGGGGATCTCCTCGTCGAGGAGATTCACGAGAGAGCGCAGGATGCGCGTCTTGGCCTGGCCGCGCAGGCCGAGGAGGATGATGTCGTGCCGCGCGAGGATCGCGTTCTGGAGCGCGGGCAGGACGGTCTTCTCGTAGCCGAGGATGCCGGGGAAGATGTTTTCCCTCTTTTTCAGCTTCGCGATGAGGTTGTCGCGCACCTCGTCCTTGACGGTTTTCGGCCCGTAGCCTGCTGTGATCAGCTCACCGAGAGTCGTGGGACGTTCCGGCATATTGCTCCTCGGGAAGATTGCGCATCACGGGCGTTTCGCCCGAACCACTTTCGGAGGTGACCGCCCGGGTCACCGGTTGCGGCCCAGTCACCCCGGCGCGGAGTCTCGCACCAGATCGCCCGGCGGGACGACCGGCATGAACGGGACGTTTTTCGCCGCAAACCGCGACCCGAGAGCCTCCATGCGAGCTTTCGACCAGCCGGCGAAGACGTCCTCGACCAGGCCCTCGGACGACAGGAGCACGAGATGCGGAACCGACTCGACACCGAACGCGTTCGATGCGGCGAACGTGGGCTCCGGATCGAGCAGGAGGTCGAACGTCGCCCCGCCATGATCCGCGTAATACGCGCGGCTCGAGTCCGCGTCGTTCTGCGAGACCCCCACGACGTGCACGGCCTTGGCTCCATAGGCCCGATGAAGACGCTGCAGGTATGGCCACGTGAGCTGGCAGATGGGGCAGCTCGTCTTGAAGAATGCGAGAAGGACGGGCAGAGAGTGGCCTCTCGCGACGACGTCCGCCGTCGAAAGGGTTGCTCCCTCTGTCGTCCGGAAACGGACCTTGGGCGCGGCTGAGGATTCCATGCCGGGGAGTCTAGCGTCGAAGGATCAGTTCGTCTCGCCGCCGCCGGGGGTGCCGGCCGCCGGAGAGCCCGGCTCGAGTGGCGTCGCGTCGGCCACGCGGAACGAAACGGCCTTCGCGCCCTCGGCGGTCGACAGATAGCGCGCAACGACGTGGTCCTTCGCCTTGAGCTCGGCAAGCGTCGATTCCTTCTTCCCCCGGATGACGGGGACGTCGGGCGCGATCGCGATGGCGACCGTTTCGCGGACGGCGGGTTTGCCCTTGACGGCCGTGGACTTCACCGACTCGCGCACGAGGACGAGACGCGAGGCCATGTCGACCCACACGATCTCACCCACGATCGTCTTCGAGGGGGCCGCCGGCGCGGCCTTCGGCGCGGTCGCGGAAGATGCGGCCGCGGATTTCGGAGCGTCCTCGGACGCGACGAGGAGCGCAAGCAGGAGCACGAGGACCGACATGGGCTCTTTACGTGCACGAGACGTGCCCGGTCCGGCCGGGGCCACACGGGCAGCTTTTGAACGAAAAGGCTGTCGTTTAGGCGTTCGAGGGCCCTACGCCCTTGTCTTTTCGGATCGATGAGAAAAAAGGCCGCACCATTCGGTCGAGGGCTTCGTCCAAATGGACGGGTCCCCGCCGTCAGGCCGGCTTCTTGAGCCCGAGTTTCTCGAGGCGGTACTGGAGCGTTCGATATGTCAGGCCGAGGAGGCGCGCCGCTTTCGCGATGACCCAGCCGGTCTTCTCCATCGCCTGAACGATGAGCTGCCTTTCGAATTCCTCGATGTCGATGCCGTCGATGGGGATGTCGAAGCCATACGGGCGCACGGACGGAGCCGTGCGCAGCCGCACGTCGGCGGGGAGATCCTGGGGGCCGATGACGATTCCCTCGCAGAGGAGCACGGCGCGCTCGACGAGGCTCTCGAGCTGGCGCACGTTTCCCGGCCACGGGTGCCGGACGAGAAGGTCCATCGCCTCGGGCGAGACGCTGTTCACCGCGGTGCCGTGCGACGCGTTCGCCTTCTCGAGGAAGCGGCCCACGAGGGCCTTGATGTCGGAGGCGCGCTCGCGGAGCGGCGGCAGGTCGACGGGAATGACGTTGAGGCGGTAGAAGAGGTCCTCGCGGAACTGGCCGGACTTCATCATGCTCTCGAGGTCGCGGTTCGTGGCCGCCACGACGCGCACGTCAACAGGCACCGTCTCCGTGCCGCCCACGCGCTTGACCTCCTTCTCCTGCAAGGCACGCAGGATCTTCCCCTGAAGGGGCAGCGAGAGGTCGCCGATCTCGTCGAGGAAGAGCGTCGAGCTGCTCGCCGCCTCGAAGAGCCCGATCTTCCGCGCGTCGGCGCCCGTGAAAGAGCCCCTCTCGTGACCAAAGAGCTCGCTCTCGAGGAGGGTCTCCGGGATGGCCGCGCAGTTCAGGGCGAAGAAGGGTTTGCCGGAGCGGTGCGAGCGCGCGTGAATCGCGCGCGCGACGAGCTCCTTGCCCGTGCCCGATTCGCCGCGGATGAGAACCGTGGAGTTCGTGGGCGCGATCTTCTCGACGAGCCGGAAGAGGTCGCGCATGGCGGCGCTCTCGCCGACGATCGCCTCGAGCCCGTCGTGCTTCAGGCGTCGCTCGAGGCGGACCGCTTTCTCCGTGAGCCGGAACGCCTCGACGGCGCGCTCCACGCGGAAGAGCAGCTCGTCGGCGACGACGGGCTTCGACATGTAGTCGAAGGCGCCGAGGTGGTGCGCTTCGCGCGCGCGCTCGACCGAGCCGTGCGCCGTCACGAGGATCACTTTCGGCGCGAGCGGCCCGTCCGAGAGCGAGCTGAGGCTCTTCACGACGTCCATTCCGGTGAGCCCCGGCATCTTGAGGTCCGTCAGGACGACCTCGGGCCGGATCTCCGCCGCTTTCGCGAGGGCTTCGCGGCCGTCGGCCGCGGCCGTCACGCGATAGCCCTCGTCCTCGAGGATCATCGCGAGCGACTCGCGCTGGTGCTTCTCGTCGTCGACGACGAGGAGGGAAGCCTTGGGCTCCTTCGTGCTCACGGGTGAAGATTACCTCTCAGCTGGCCACGGGAAGCGAGATACGGAAGATCGCTCCCGTGTGCCCATCCGCCCTGTTTTTCGCGGTCACCTTTCCGCCGTGCTCCTCGACGATACGCTTGACCATCGCGAGGCCGAGCCCCACGCCGCCTTCCTTTCTCGAGAAATAGGGATCGAAGAGGCGCGGAAGGTCGGCCTCCGGGATGCCCGGCCCTTCGTCCTTGCAGGAGAGAACGAGGCGCGGGCCGGGCTCCTCGGGCGGGTTCTCGCCGGCAAGGCTCACCGTGAGGCTCCCTCCGTTCCTCTCCATGGACTGAATGCCGTTCTGCACGAGGTTCCAGACCGCGGACTTCAGGAGGCTGGCGTCCCCTGAAAGCATCGGGCTGGCAGCCGGGAGGTGCTCGTCGATCGTGACGTGGGCGTGGGCGGCGGTCTCGGCGAGATCCGCGAGCGTGTGGCGGACGATGCTGCCGACGTCCGTCGGCGCGAGTGACAGAGTGAGCGGCCGGCCGTACGCGAGGAAGTTGTTGATGAGAGCCGCGAGGCGGTCGATCTCCTCGCGCAGGGCCTCGATGCGGGAGGCATATTCTCCGGCGGCTGTCTCGTCGGCCGGGCGATGGCGGCGGCGCAGGACGTCGAGGCCGAGAGACAGGGCGTTCAGCGGGTTCTTGATCTCGTGCGCGAGGCCGGACGCGAGATGGCCGATCTCGGCGCGCTTTTCGGCGCCCGCGAGCCGCACCTCCAGCTCCTGCCTCTCGCGCAGCCTCTCCGTCATGTGATTGAAGGTAGAGGCGAGGCGGCCGATCTCGTCGTCGCGGTCCACCGGTACCGTCACGTCGAGCCGCCCCTCGGCGACCTGCGCGGCGCCGTCGGCGAGCTCGTCGAGCGGGCGCGTCGCGTTACGCGTGAGGACGAGCATCACGGCGAGGCCGAGCGCGAACACTCCCAGAAGAGCGAAAAGCCTGCGCCGGAAGTTGTCCGCGAGCTGCGCCCTGATGTTCTCGAGGTTGTAGGCGATCTCGACGTGTCCTCGCAGCTTGCCGTCGATGACGATCGGCACGACGAGGCTGCGATTCGTGGGCCCCGCGCCGATGAAGCCGGAGATGACGACGTCCTTCGGCATCTCGGGTTTCCTGGGTTTCTTTTTCACGCTCGCGGCGGCCGGCGGCTCGGGGAAGACCGGCTTGCCGCTCTCGTCCACGACCTTGATGTCGCGCAGGCCGCGCACGCCGAGCGCCGCCGTGTAGTCGGCGAGCACCTTCGGATCTTTCCAGCCTTCGGGGCCGATCTGCGTCTGGCCCACCTCGATCGCTTTCGCAATCATCTGGTACGAGGCGTCCGCCTCCTCCACGGTCTCGTTGCGCGTCTGCAGGTAGACGACCGTCTGCGCGATCGCGGCGAGAACGAGGATCCCGGCCCACGTCACGCCGAGGCGCGTGGAGAGCCGGATTCCCCGGACGCGGTCGCCGCCGATCATGGCCGCCTCATGGCGCGTTGAAGGAGTGCCACGTGAAATAGAGTCCGAAGACGACGAGCAGCCCGCCCGCCGCGAGCGTCGAGCGGGAGACCCATGCCCCCGCGCGATTCCGCCAGCGGTCCGCGAGCTGGATGAGAACGGAGAACCACGAAAAGACGCCGAGACCCACGCCGAGGGCGAAGCCGCCCGCCCCGGCCGCCGTGGGCACCAACAGCCGGTGCCCGACGAGGAAGGAGATGAAGAGTGTCCAGTTCAGGAAGAGCGCGGGGTTCGCGGCGCCCTGCAGCAGGCCGGTGAGGACCGGGAGCCGCAAGCGGCCCTCCGCCGCGGGGGCGGAGGCCGGCGCCGGGATGAAGCCCAGGCGCGAGGGACCCGGGTCGATGCGCTCCGCATCGCGGCGGGCGTCGACGAAGAGCAGCTTCGCGCCGTAGCCCACGAGGAACAGGGCGAGCGTCCCTTTCACCCAGGGGTTCGTCACGACCTTCTCGAGGATCCATCCCAGACCGAACCCGATGAGAGCGCAGATGAACGTGTCCACGCTCGCGCCCCCGGCCGCCACGCGAATGGCGTCGCGGCGCTGGCCCTGAAGGCTCTTCCTCAGGCACGTGACGCCAAGAGGGCCAGGCGGAATCGCCCCTAGAAAGCCGGCGAGAAAGCCCATCACGAGGGCCAGCGGAAAAGCCGCCACGCGGCCCTATCCTCTCACGAGACGTTTGCGGCGTCCGGCACCGGAGCGTAGAGTCACGGCGTGAGGCGCGTTCTCCCCTCCGTCGCTGCGGTTCTCCTCGCCGCCGTCGTCCTCGGCGCCGAAGGGCGCCTGGAGTTCGAGCCGAAAGTGGGAGCCGTGGGAGGACGCGTCATCGTGAAGACGGGTGTCCCGGCGGGAACCCAGCTGCTCTTCGGCGGAAGACCCGTGGGCGTCATCAAGGAAGCGGACGGCGTGTCGTTCGTAGTGCCGCCGGGCATTTCGGGCGGCGCTTTTCTCGAGGTCGTGAGCGGCGGCAAGACGGTCGCGAAGAGCGCCGTGCCGTTCATCGTTTCGGGTTCGTCCCTCGCGACGCCGCCGAAGCTCATCGGCCTCAAGGAGGCGATCGACGTCTTTGGCTATGCCGACCCGCGTCCGACCGGCGGCGAGAAGCCGGAGCCGCGGGCGCGGCCCGTTCTGAAGCTCGACGAGGACGAGATTCTCACCATCGGCGAGCCCGCTCCGCCCCGGCTGGGGCCGGCCGTCGAGAGCGGCGATCTCGCGAGCGCCGGCAGAACCGGTATGTCGGGCACGGGCTTTCTCATCACGGCGCGGCCGCCGAAGAAGAAGACGCCCGTTCCGCTTCCTCCTCCTCCGCCTCAGGACTGAGCGCGGCGCGCCCGGCCTCGAGTGCTCCTCCTGTTTCGAGCGACTCGGCGAGGACCGTTCCCACGGGACCGCTCTCCAGGAGAAACGCGTCGTGTCCGTGCGGCGAGACTATCGTGCGCAGCTCGGCACCCGCGGCGCGGGTCCAGCGGCGCACCTCCTCCTCGGGATAAAGCACGTCGCTCGTGATCCCGACGCCGACGAGGCGTCCCCGGAGCGCGGAGAGTGCGGCGGCGGGACCGCCGCGGCCACGGCCGACGTCGTGCGCATCCATCGCGTCGAGAAGCGCGAGATAGCTCTGCGCCTCGAAGCGCGCCACGAGCTTGGCGCCGTGATGCGTCAGGTAGGACTGGACCGCGAACGTCTCTCCACCGCCCGGAAGGCGCGCGAACCGGCTCTCGAGCTCCGCCGGCGAGCGGTACGTGAGCATGCCGACCATCCGAGCGAGAGCGAGGCCGGCGGCGGGGCCTGCCGCCTCGATCGCCTGCCGCTGGACGTGGTTCCAGCCGAGGGCCCATGCGGAGTGCGCCGTGGGCGCCGCGAAGACGACGACCGCGCGCGAGCGCTCCGGAAACGTGGCGGCCCACTCGAGCGCCACCATGCCGCCGAGCGATCCGCCCGTCGCGAGCGCCACGCGCCGGACCCCGAGCGCCTCCACCAGCTCGCCGATGAGCCGGGCCTGGTCGCGCGTCGAAAGGCGCGGGGGGCCCGACGGCTCGAACGCCCCCCGCTTGAATGTCGTGCCGTAGCACGAGCCGAGCAGGTTCGGGCACAGGACGGCCCAGCGGCTCGTGTCGATGGCCTTGCCGGGCCCGATGACGGAGCCTTTCCACCCGCCCAGCGACTCGGGAGAGCCGGTGAGCGAGTGAAAGACGAGGACGAGGTTGTCGCGGCGCGCGTTCAGCGCGCCTTCGAGGACATACGCCTGCCTCACGTCGCGCAAGATCTCGCCGGACTCGAGCGCGAAGCGCGGCGTGAGGTGAACGCGGGCGGCCGTCACGTTCGCACCGCCCTGCGCAGGGCGAGGTCGAGGTCTTGGGTCAGGTCGCCTGCGTCCTCGATGCCGACGGAAAGCCGGATGAGATCGGCCGTCACCCCGGCCAACGCGCGATCTTCGGCCGTGAGCTGTTGGTGTGTCGTGGACCACGGGTGGATAACGAGGCTCTTGGCGTCGCCCACGTTCGCGACGAGCGAGAAGAGCTTCAGGCTCGCGATCAGCTTCTTCGCCTCCTCTTCGCCGCCCTTCACGCCGAACGTCAGGACGCCGCCGAAGCCGCCTTCCAGGTACCGCGTCGCGGGCTCGTGCGCCGGATGCGACGGTAGGCCGGGGTACCGGACCCACGAGACGGCGGGATGAGCCTCGAGGAAACGCGCAACCGTGAGCGCGTTCTCGCTGTGGCGCTGGATGCGGAGATGGAGCGACTCGAGGCCCTGAAGGAACAGGAACGAGTTGAAGGGCGACAGCGACGCGCCGAGGTCGCGCAGGAGGACGACGCGGAGGCGGATCGCGAAGGCTGTCGCGCCGAACGCGTCCGCGAATGAGAGGCCGTGATACGCCGGCTCGGGGTCTTTGTAGAAGGCCTTGAAGCGCGGATTCGTTCCCCAGTCGAACTTCCCGCCGTCCACGACCGCGCCTCCGATGGCCGTCCCGTGGCCGCCGATCCACTTCGTGGCCGAGTGGAGGACGATGTCGGCGCCGTAGTCGATCGGGCGGCAGAGGAGCGGCGTCGCGAACGTGTTGTCCACGACGAGCGGCACGCCCGCGTCGTGGGCGACCTTCGCGAGGGCCTCGAAGTCGGGCACGTCGAGATTCGGGTTGCCGATCGTCTCGACGTAGACGGCACGGGTCGTGTCGTCGATCGCGGCGGCGACGTTGCGCGGGTCGTTCGCGTCCACGAACTTCGTCCGGATGCCGAGGCGGGGCAGTGTGTGTTGGAAGAGCGTAAACGTCCCCCCGTACAGGGCGGACGACGAGACCAGGGAGTCGCCCGCCTGTGCGAGGTTCAGGATCGCGAGCGTCTGGGCGGCCTGACCGGAGGACGTCGCGACCGCCGCGACGCCCCCTTCGAGCGCCGCGAGGCGGCGCTCGAAGACGTCGTTCGTGGGGTTCATGAT
>OBLT010002438.1_pt1 | contig 11583 bp, 11 predicted proteins | sample 1518721 | NCBI WGS metagenome assembly OBLT01 (sample SAMEA3539307, study PRJEB22396) | soil metagenome | biome: tundra; feature: field; material: soil | place: USA | collected 2010-05 | depth 0.15 m | reverse complement strand
ATTGCCCCTCGCCCACCGGCTCCGCCGTTCCAGCTACAACGTTCTCAGATGGAAGCCGCCGTCCACGTTGATCACTTGGCCCGTTGAATAGTCGAGCAGGCCGTCGGCGATCGCCCGAATCGCCCGCGCCACGTCCTCCGGTTCACCCATGCGCGGCTGCGGCAACAGCCCGCCGGCAATCTTCTCCTCGTACGTTTTCTCGACCGCCGAGATCATGTCCGTCCGGATCACGCCCGGCCGCACCTCGAACACCTGGATGTTATGCTTCGCCAAACGCGCGGCGTAAAGCGCCACGCTCATACTGAGGCCCGCTTTGGATATGCAATATTCCGCCCGATTCACGGACGCCGTGTAACTCGAAATCGATGTCACAAACACGATGCGCCCGTGACCCTGCTCGATCATCCAGCGGGCGACCTCCTGGGTCAGGAAATGCGGACCCTTGAGGTTCGTCGCAATCAGCTCATCGAAGCTTTCGACGCTCGCGTCGAGGATATCGCGCCGTTGCCGCGGCGCCATGCCGGCGTTATTCACCAGCAGATCGAGACGCCCGTGCTCCCGCCGCACATGATCCACCAAGCCGCGCCGATCATCGCCGGAGGAAATGTCGCTCCGCACAATGTCCGCTCCCGTGTCGGCGGCAAGCGATTCAGCGGCATCGCGACGGTCGCGATACGTTGCGACCACCAGGTGCGTCCTCGACAGCTCGACCGCGATGCCCCGGCCGATCCCACGGCTCGCACCGGTGACGAGAGCTACTGGCCTATTTGAGTGCGGCAAGCTCGGAGTCGATCGCCTTGGCGACTTCCTCGTAGGTGAAATGCTCGACGAACGGTTGCCCGTTCACCAGAACGGTCGGCGTGTGAGCGATGCCGCGCGCGACGCCTTCCTCGAAATCCGCTTGCACCGCGGCAGCCAGTTGTTTGTCATCGAGCGCCGCAACGGCTTTCCCGGGATCGATTCCATGCCCCACCGCATAGCGCACCAGAATGACGTTGAAGTTATCGGCAGTGATCTCTTCCTGATGGCCCATCAAGTACCGCCGGAAATCGACCGCAAGATCCGGCTTCGTTGCGGCCACGAATCGCGCGGCGATCGATGCCTTTCGCGCCCAGGCGTGCTTGGCAAGCGGAAAGTCGCGATGCTCGAACGCAACCTTCGCCTGATATTTCGGCAGGAGCTTCTCATCGAGCACCTTGCGAAAGTCCGCACAATCGGGACACTGCAGGTCCTCATAGATCACCACGCGCACCGGGCTGCCAGCCGCCCCTTCGATCAACCGCTCGGACGCCCCAATTGTAACCATGGAAGACACCACGATTGCGAATGCCACTCGTCTCATGGCTGTAAGGGTTGCTGGAGGGTGAACGTCAGCAACGTCTCGGAAGGGATGCGCACCCGCTGTCCCTTTGTCAGGACCTGGGCTCCAGTGCCAACTGCCGCTCCGGAAGCCGCACCGATCGCGGCGCCCTTCCCTCCGCCCGCAATCCCGCCGATGATCGCGCCGATCGCGGCGGTGCCGCCGACCACCTTGCCGGTTCGCGCGCCCCGCGAGCCGCTCCGTTCCGAAACATCGGTGGTATTCACATCCACCATCCGGCCATTCACTTGAACCTGCATCAAATTGAGCGTGAGGACGGTGCGGCCTTCCAGCTTCCCAGACTGCTTGTCGTCCACCAGCTTCACAACCACGTCCGAGCCGCGCGGGATTACCGTCTGGCCGTCCACGACGACAGGTTCATCGATACTCGCCTTGTAAGTCTGTCCCAGCGTGTCGTATTGCGAATCGACGGGATCGATCATGCGCACAATTAACGCGGTTCCCCCGGGCACCAGCGCGTTACTCGGCGGGGGCGTCGACCGATCGTCTTGGCGATCCTCCGGTCTTGTCCGCTCATACGGCTGTGCCGGCCGATACGACGGTTGAGGTTGAGGAACCGAAGACGTTTCCGGGCGCCGTTCGTAACTCCTCTCGGGAGGCGGCGCATCGCCGCCAAACCGGATACTCGATAGCTCTTCGATCGAATACGTGTCGATGCGATCTCCAACCGCGATCTTGACGCTACGCGCGTCCCCGCCCAGATATGTGCCTCGAACGACGTCGCCATTTTTCAAGGTAATGGTATCCCCAAAGCACAGCGCTCCGAGCGCGAGTATTGCTAGTAGCAAACGTAACAACATTGGAACCTCCGTCTTAAGAGACGCTCTACACCCCGAGTTTACTACGCGCCTCAGTCACATCCGGAACATGACTTTCAAACACCGCTGCCACTCCGACGCGACGCCGATGCGCTCCACGTCGATCTCTGGAGAGAAATACCGGAGCACTCGTTCGTTAGACGCATGAAACTCCAGCGCCGGCGCAACAAACATGATTCGGGGCGGAACCTCACGCCGCACGGATATGCCTGGGAAGTACCCAGCCGCTTCGAATTCGTTGCGGTCGAGATGCCACTTCACGCGGATCCAGTAATCCAACGCCTGCAACGGAAGATGAATGTCTTCGGAGGCTTTTAGTTCCAGGATCGCCAGGCGCCCATCGCGCTCCACCGCCAGCAGGTCGATGATGCCACGCTCGCCCGCCACGAAGCCAGGGGCCTGCCCGTACACCGGGCTCGGCAACAGCCGCGCGTCGATCTCTTCGAGACGAGCCCGCACCTGCGATTCCAGCCACAACTCGCGGCCTCTCAGATACAACGGATTTCGCTTGTCGGGCGCATCCGCGGATCGAAGACGTGAAAGCTCATCCGCCAGCCGCTCAACTTCCGCAACGTTGGACTCGTTCGCAACACACGGTTTTTCGAAACCGAACAACAGCTCATGCCCAGCGGTTCGAGCGAATTCCAGCCCATGTACGCGCAAGCTGATCGCACCACTCGGGCAATCGATAGCCTCGACCGATTCCTTCGCGACAAGCCGCGCAACGAGACCGTCCACAGGCCCCGCAACCCTCCGGCACACCGGTTCCAGCCGCGTGTCCACGTTACCGTAGTCCTTAAGATCGAGCCCGCACTCCACCCCATCGCCGGTATATGCGAATGCCCGGTATTCCGCGACCTTCGTATCCATGTATCGAAGACGCAAGCAGGTGGTCTTCTCGCGACCTGCGGGCAACAGCAGGATCAGCCCATGCACTGTGAGGGAGCGCTCCCGGCGGCGCACGTAGTCGAGCCAGATCAGACCGAAACTCAAGATCCCATCGACGTTCAGGCAATCGGGTCCGGCGCCGATCGCCGCCCATGCCGAAGTCCCCGAGCGCAGCAGCGCTCTTGCATACACGGGCGAGAGACTCTCTTCGAGATTCGCCTCGGTGCTCAACTCCGCGATCTTGTACGTTGGCGACTGCCGCCTCAGGAACCGCCGGAACTCCTCGCGGAACTCCAGACGCGCGGTGCGCAGCTCGAGATGTTCCCGCCTGTCGCGGTCCAGATCCACGAGCGCCACCGTCCCGAACTTCTTGCCGAAACGCTCGAACCGCAGCTCCAGCCGTCCCCGCGATTCGGCATCGATCGCGACGATCCGCCGCACCAGATTGCGGCGCTCGTCCCAAGCCTGCAACGTCAGCGACGGCCCACGCTCCTCTAGAACGTAGTTCCCGGCCGAGAGCGCGATACGCTCCTCGCCGGCCTCTATCAAAACGGGTTTCTTTGCGGCCTCGAGAAAACGCTCGATAACCCGACGAACCGCCGCTGGATCAGCGGGGCCGCCCTTACGGACAGTTGGCTCCAAGGAACCCTATATCATGGTAATCGTCTGTGCTAGCCCGAAGATTAGATGAGCTCCGAAAGAGAATCGAAGCCGCCGCTGCGCGTTCCGGCCGGGATGCGCGGGATGTCACGCTGGTCGCGGTCACGAAGAAATTCCCGGCGTCGCTCATTTGTGAAGCGTATCAACTTGGGCTGCGCGACTTTGGCGAGAACTATGTCCAGGAGTTTGAGGCCAAGCACGCCGAGGTCGCTGGTCTGAAGGACGCCCGCTTTCACCTCATCGGACATCTGCAATCCAACAAGACCCGCCTGGCCTCCCAAATGTTCCACGTGATCCAGACGGTGGACGCCCCAAAGCTTGCACGCCGCCTCGATGCGGAAGGCAAGCCTCTCGATGTCATGTTGGAAGTGAAGTTATCGCCCGAGCAGTCCAAGGCCGGCGCCGACCCGCAGGCGCTCGACGAACTGATCGCCGCCGTGCGCGAGTGCCGCAACCTGAAGCTCGCCGGGCTGATGACGATGCCGCCCTGGACCGACGATGCGGAACCATCGCGGCCGTACTTTACCCAGCTACGCCAGCTCGCTCAGAAGCATTCCCTGCCGCAACTGTCGATGGGCATGTCGCACGATTTCGAAGTCGCGATCGAGGAAGGATCGACCTGCGTGCGCATCGGCACGGCGCTGTTCGGTCCGCGGCCACGACCATCGCACTAAAGAAACTCGCCCGCTGCCGATATGTGTAATTTGGTGCCTTGCCCCGCGAGCACCACTTTGCATGGAAGATCAGGACATCATCCGCGAGTTTCTCATCGAGAGCAGTGAGAACCTCGCCCGGCTGGACCGCGAAATGGTCGATCTGGAACGGCAGCCCAAGAACCTCAATCTGCTCGGCAGCATCTTCCGGACCATCCACACGATTAAGGGAACCTGCGGCTTCCTGGGTTTTGAACGGTTGCAGGCATTGGCGCACGTCGCCGAGAACATCCTGAGCGAGCTTCGCAATGGAACTCGCGACCTGGACACGCCTCTCACCAGCCTCATCTTGGAAGCCGTCGACGGCATCAAACGAATTCTGACCTCGATCGAAGCAAACGGCGGCGAAGGCGAGGTCTTCGAACAGGAGCTGCTTCTCCGTCTCGATCGCGCCGCCAAGGGGCAGCCGCCCGAGGACTCGCCTCCCCCCCCACCCGCGACTGAGGCTGCGGAAACAGCCGAGCCCGTCGCAGGGCCGTCGGCCGCGGACAGCACTTTGCGCGTCGATGTCGGTCTGCTGGACCGCTTGATGAACCTGGTCGGCGAGCTCGTGCTCACGCGCAACCAGGTCCTGCAGTACACCACCGCGCGCGACGATGGCTCGTTGAACGCGGTTTCGCAGAGGCTGAACCTGATCACGGGGGAGCTGCAGGAAGGTGTCATGAAAACGCGCATGCAGCCGATCGGTCTGGTCTGGAACAAGCTGCCGCGCGTGGTGCGGGACCTGGCGGCCTCTCTCGGCAAGGACATTTCCCTGGAGATGGACGGCGCCGGCACGGAACTGGATCGCGCCATTATTGAGGCCATCAAGGACCCGCTGACGCACATGGTTCGCAATTCCTGCGACCACGGGATCGAAGGGCGCGAGCAGCGCCGGAAATGCGGCAAACCAGCCCGCGGCCGCCTCTCGCTGCGCGCGTATCATCAGGGCGGACAGGTCAACATCGAGATCGCGGACGACGGCGCCGGCATCGACCCGAAGCGTGTCAAGGCCAAGGCTGTGGAGCGCGGGCTGATCGACGCGGACCAGGCGCAACGGCTGTCCGATCGGGAGGCCGTGAACCTGGTGTTCCTCCCGGGATTCTCCATGGCCGCAGCCGTGTCCAGCATCTCCGGGCGCGGCGTGGGCATGGACGTTGTCCGCACGCACATTGAACGGATCGGTGGGACTGTCGACCTGCTCAGCCGGCTTGGCGAGGGCACAACGGTGCGCGTGAGAATCCCCCTGACGCTGGCCATCATTCCCGGGCTCGTCGTGACCGCCGGAAGCGAGCGCTTCGTGATCCCGCAGATCGGTCTTCACGAGCTCATCCGGCTCGAAGGGGACGCGTCCCGCACACAGATCGAGCACATCCATGCGACTCCTGTAATGCGGCGGCGCAACCGGCTGCTGCCGCTGGCGGATCTGAACGACGTTCTGCGCCTCGAACGGCGGCGCGTACCGGACGAACTGAGCATCGTGGTCTTGCAGGCCGACGAGCACCGCTTCGGTCTGGTGGTCGACGCCATCGGCGACACGCAGGAGATCGTCGTGAAGCCGCTCGGGCAGCAGCTCAAGGCCCTCAACTGTTACGCCGGAGCCACCATCATGGGCGACGGCAAGATCGCGCTGATCCTCGATGTGATGGGCATCGGGCTTCGTTCCGGCGTGATCGCGGCGAGCGGTCACGGCGGCCGCGCCGCTACGGCATCCGAGCACACCGGCGCCGCCCAGGATCACAAGAGATCGCTGTTGTTGTTCCGCGCCGGTGACTTCGGGCGCCTGGCCATGCCGCTCGCGCAAGTAGCCCGCCTCGAGAACATCCCCAGGTCTACTGTCGAGCGCGCCGCCGGCCGCACCGTCGTGCAGTATCGCGCCGGGGTCCTGCCGCTGGTGTCGCTCCCAGAGATGCTCGGCGGGAGCGCGGACGCGGACGCGGATCCGATCCCAGTAGTGGTGTATAAAAACGCGCAGGCGGACCTCGGTCTCGTAGTAGACGAGATCATCGACATCGTCGAGGAGACGGTGGTCAGTCCGCACGGAAGCGACCGCCCCGGTCTGTTGGGCTCGGCCGTAGTGGGCGGGCTGGTGACCGATTTCCTGGATCTCGAAGCGGTGGTCCGTTGGGCGCCGCCCGCATCGGGGGAATCCCTTGGCAGGCTGCTTGCCGCGATCTCATCCAGCGAACAAGAGTCTCCTCAAGAGTGTCCCGCCGCGGAGGTATCAAGATGAGCGCCGCCGTGTCGGAACTCTACGCGACCTTTACAGTGGCGGGGCACGATCTCGGGATCGCGGTGCTGGAGGTCCAGGAGGTGCTGCGCGCACAGGGCTTGACTCCGGTGCCGCTCGCGCCCAGGGCCGTTGTGGGGCTGATGAACCTGCGCGGCCAGATCGTCCCGGCGCTGGACATGCGGCGGATATTGAGCTTGCCGGATCGGGACGAAGGCCAGGAGCCGCTGAGCGTCGTGGTTCGAACCGAACACTCGGCTGTAAGTCTGCTGGTGGATGAGATCGGCGATGTGGTGGAACTCGAAGCGTCTTCGTTCGAGCTTCCGCCGCAGAACGTCGATGCGGGACTGCGGGCGTTGCTCCGCGGCGTGCACAAACTGAAAGACCGTCTGCTGCTGGTGCTCGACGTCGAGCGAACCGTGGATGCAGGACTCTGATGAGTTTAGAAGAGAAGATGCAGTTTCAGAAAAGAATTCGAGAGAACGGGAGATCAAATCATGAAGAGCAATCACGGTAGCGCCGCGGTGTTGGAGCGTCCGGCCCGCACGGGGCGAAAGACGAGCCCATCCAGGAGCGCCGGTCCGGTCAGCCCTAGCCAACCCCCGATGACGTGGCGAACGAGCCGCAAGCTGGCGGCCCGGTTTGGGATCGACGAAAGAAACCTGGCGGTACGGCGTGAATTCGTCCGCCTCACGGAAGACGACCGCGAGCTGCTCAGCCAACTGGAGCCGTGGGGAGCCGGCGTGGCGCCCGCGATTGCACGCGAATTCTACGATTGGCAATTCTCCTTCGGGCCCACGCGGGCGTTCTTTGAACAGTTCGCTGCCGGCCACAAGGTCTCGCTAGCGGCGCTACGTGAGCAGTTAGAAGCAACCCAGGCGGTCTACATCCGGGGAGTGTTCGCGGGAGCACAGCTAAACTGGGGTCTCGCCTACTTCGAGGACCGCCTCGTCGTCGGCTGGGTGCATGACCGCATCAATCTGCCCTTCAAGTGGTACATCGGTTCCTACACGGAAATGCAAAGGCTCACCCGCATCCACCTGCACCGCGAATTCAAGGACGGCAAGCTGGTCGCCCGCGCCGAAGAAGCCATCTTCAAGGTCTTCAATTACGACATGCAGGCGATCGGCGACTCCTTCCTGCTCAACACGCTCGAATCGATGGGCCTGAACGTGGAGGCAATCGAGGAATCGAATGGCGCGGACAAGACCGAGAGTATCCAGCAAGTCAAGGACGCCATCCAGATCCTCACGGAACAGTGTACGGCGCTGGCCGATGGTCATCTGAACGCTCCGGTTTTCGAAAAGCAGGCCCCCTGCTCCGGCAGCTTCGGCCAGGCTTTCGCGCGCATCCGCGAGAACTTCCGCGACAGCATGCTGCGAATCTCCCAAAGCGCTTCGGCGCTCGCGGCGTCGGCCGAAGAACTCACCGCGGTGAGCCAGCAGATGGCCGGCAACGCGGAGGAGACCGCGGTCCAGGCCAACGTTGTGGCGAATGCCAGCGACGATGTGTCGAAGCGCGTTGGCGTAGTGGCCGCCAGCTCTGAGGAGATGCAGGCGTCCATCCGCGAAATCTCGAAGGCCGCGAACGAATCGGCGGGAGTGGCGCGCAACGCCGTGGGGGCGGCCAATTCCGCCAACCAGACCATCCAGCGGCTGGGGGATTCGAGCCTGGGCATCGGCAAGGTCATCAAAGTCATCACGTCCATCGCGCAGCAAACGAACCTACTGGCGCTGAACGCTACTATCGAAGCGGCGCGTGCGGGCGAAGCGGGCAAAGGATTCGCCGTAGTTGCCAACGAGGTCAAGGAGCTCGCCAAGGGGACCGCGCGGGCCACCGAAGAGATCGGCCAGAAGATCGAAGCGATTCAGAACGACACACGGAGCGCCGTGGACGCGATCGCGCAAATCGGCAACGTCATTAAAGAGATCAACGATATCTCGAATAACATCGCGGCCGCGGTCGAGGAACAGACCGTGACCACCAACGAGATCAGCCGCAACGTGACCGAGGCGGCCAGCGGGACCGGTGAGATCGCCCACAATATCGCTGGCGTCGCAACCGCGGCACAAGACACCACCAAGGGCGCCGCCGACACGCAAACGGCCGCCAGGGCATTGAGCGAAATGGCGGCGGAGCTGCAAAATCTAGTGGCACGCTTCAGGTTCTAACACCGGGAGCGATGGGGAGGATCTTTTGATGACGAGGGCTCTGGTAGTGGACGATTCACGAGCCATGCGGATGATCCTGTCGAGGACCCTGGCGGAATCGGGTTTCGACGTTCTTCAGGCGGCGGACGGCAAAGAGGCGCTCGCAACGATGGAGCGCGAGGGCGCCTCGATCGGCCTCGTACTGGTCGATTGGAACATGCCGGAGTTAACCGGCCTGGAGTTCGTTGAGCGCGTGCGGGCCAAGCCTGCGTTCAACTCCGTTCGCCTGGTGATGGTGACCACGGAGACCGAGATCGAGCAGATGGTGCGGGCGCTCGACGCGGGAGCCAACGAATATTTGATGAAGCCTTTCACCCGTGAAGCGGTCGTGGATAAGGTGCGCCAGGTGCTGCCGAGTGACGCCATGCCCGTGGTGACACTATGATCGATGCGGCCCTCGCCGTCCCGCGCGCGACCAAAGCGCCCCAGGGCAAGATCCGCGTTCTGGTGGTGGACGACTCGGTTGTGATCCGGCACCTCGTCCGGCAGGCGCTCCAGGAGGCGCCCGGCATCGAAGTGGTGGGGGCCGAGCCGAATGGGGTCGCCGCCCTGGCGCGCATTCCCATGGTCAATCCCGACGTCATTACTCTGGACATCGAGATGCCGGAAATGGACGGTCTCGAAACGCTGCGCCACATCCGGAAATCGTACCCACGGCTCAGGGTCATCATGTTCTCGACACTCACGACGCGCGGCGCCTCGGCGACGTTCGAAGCCCTGGCTCTCGGCGCCGACGACTATGTCGCCAAGGCTGCCAACGCCGGGTCGCTCGACCGCTCTCTCACGAGCCTGCGCTCGGAGCTCGTCCCCAAAATCCTGCAGTTCTTCGTGTTGCCGGCTCAGCCTGTTCCGCTGTCCCGGCCGGCGGCCGTTCCGGTGCGTCCAGCGATCGCGAGGAGGACCAAAATTCGCGCGCTGGCAATCGGCGTCTCGACGGGCGGGCCGCAGGCGCTCGGCTCTCTGATCCCCCAACTGCCCGCCAACCTGCGGGTGCCGGTTTTGGTGGTCCAGCATATGCCTCCGATGTTCACGCGACTGCTGGCGGAACGCCTGCAGGCAACCAGTCCGTTGCAGGTTGAGGAAGCAACGGAAGGACTGGAGATTGTTCCGGGCCGCGTCGTGATCGCGAAGGGCGACTACCATCTGCGAGTCCGGCAAGCCGGCTCCAAACTGGTTGCCGCGCTCGACCAATCGCCGCAGGAGAACTCCTGCAGGCCGGCCGTAGACGTTCTGTTCCGTTCGGTGCTCGATGTCTTCGGTGGGGACGTACTGTCGGTGGTCCTCACGGGCATGGGCAGCGACGGCCTGCGCGGCGCAAGAATGCTGAAAGCGGCCGGGGCTTCGATCGTCGTTCAGGACGAGGCGTCGAGCGTGGTGTGGGGCATGCCGGGCGCGATCGCTCAAGCGGGTTTCGCCGACCGCGTCCTCCCGCTCGACCAGATCGCCTCCGAGATCGTGCGCTTGGCCGCCGGGTGAAGGACCAATCATGACGCCAATCGTGCAGCAGCGGAGCTCGACACCTTCCGGCGGGGACGCGGGCGCCGGTTTGAGCCCGGAAAACTACACGTTCCTCCAGCAATACGTGCAGCGGGAATCGGGTATCGCGCTGGGCCAGGACAAGCTGTATCTGCTGAAGTCGCGCCTCGCGCCGGTGGTCGAAAGCGAACGTCTCGGATCGCTCGACGATCTGTGCCAGCGGCTGCGGACCGCGCCGGCGGAGACCTTGCGGCGGCGAGTGGTGGAAGCAATGACCACTCACGAAACGCTGTTCTTCCGCGATCCCACCGTTTACGACACGCTTCGCGCGGAGCTTCTGCCGGAGCTGCTGCGGCAACGCGAATCCACGAAGACTCTGCGGATCTGGTCGGCCGCGTGCTCCTCCGGCCAGGAGCCCTACAGTCTCGCCATGCTGCTGCTCGAGTTGGGATGCCGCGACTGGAATATCCAGATCCTGGGAACCGACCTCTCGTCGCAGATTCTCGACCGCGCCGCCGCGGGACGCTTCCTGCAGATCGAAGTGAACCGTGGAATGCCGGCCAGCCTGCTGGTGAAGTACTTCCAGCGCGCCGGGCTCGAATGGCAAATCAAGGACGAGGTGCGGCGCATGGTCCGCTTCTCGCCCTTCGACCTGCGCCAGAGCATGCGCCCGCTCGGACCGTTCGACCTCGTCTTGTGCCGCAACGTTCTGATCTATTTCGATATGGAGACACGGAAAACAATCCTGGCCGGCATGCGCGGCGTTCTTTTGCCGGGCGGCTATCTTCTACTCGGCGCGAGCGAAACCACTTTCAACCTGGACGACAGCTTCCTGCGCAGGACCATCCGCAACTCTACCGTCTACCAAGTTCCATCTCCGGGGGCCTCACGATGACACCAACGTTTGCGATTGATTGCTACCGTCCCGGTATCGAGCAAGTCTCGAAAGACGTGTTCGCGACAATGCTGGGCACCTCCATCGAGCCGCTCGACGATTCGGTGGGGGACCTGCTGGCCGAGTTCACCGCCGCGGTCTACTATGCCGGAACGTGGCAGGGCGCGCTGCTTCTCGAATGTTCCACCGTGCAGGCCCTGGATTGGGCTGCGCGTCTGATGTCGCTCCCACCTCCGATCGCTTCTGAAGACGCGCTGGATGGCTTGGGCTACCGTCCTGGTATCGAGCAAGTCTCGAAAGACGTGTTCGCGACAATGCTGGGCACCTCCATCG
>OBLT010002436.1_pt1 | contig 11584 bp, 9 predicted proteins | sample 1518721 | NCBI WGS metagenome assembly OBLT01 (sample SAMEA3539307, study PRJEB22396) | soil metagenome | biome: tundra; feature: field; material: soil | place: USA | collected 2010-05 | depth 0.15 m | reverse complement strand
CCCTACACGACGCTCTTCCGATCTGCCATTGGTATTCGGCCGGACCGAACACAACCCGGTCCACTTTCCCGGAGAAGAACCGGTCGCGCTTGGTCAGCGGATCGGCAAACGTCACTTGCACGGAGTGGTCGTTGTCGTGGTCTTTGTTGATGAACATGACGGACCACTGTCCATCCGGCCGCTGGACGGCGTAGGCCGTGACCAGCACGTGCCCGTCCTTATCCTTCACGTCGCTGGCCACCTTGAATAGCTTGTGGGGGGCATCGACCGGTTGCACCCATTCCTTGGTAATCACCTGCGCCGCGAGATACTGGGGAGGATAGTTTGTTACTTTCCCATTTTGGTCCATCGCCAGAAAACCGCCGCTCCCGCCGCCCCTACCCACCGACGTGATGTAGTGGAAGTAGTAAGTGCCGCCGGCGCCCGCGGTCATCATGGAACCCACATAGTCGGCCAGCCACAGGGCAGTCTTGCCCTCGGTAGCTCCGCCGTCGCCGAGGTCGTTGCCCTCGGTCATGAAGAAGGGCACGTTCGGCGGCAGGCCGTTGTCCTTCCAGGCTTGCACCACGTGGTTGACGTTCTCAGGCTCGTCGTACAGGGTATTCCAGTTCCTGCAGGCCGCGTTTCCCTGGCAGGGATAGTGCTCGAAGGAGAAGAACGTGAAATCCTTGAGACGGCCGCGCGCCTTGAGGTAATCCACAAACCGGCCCAGAAAGGAAACCTTTCCGGCAGCGTCCGGCCAGGAGTCCACATCGCCAGACGTCCCCTCGAAGGCCGGCCCACCCAGAGGCGCCTGGGGCACAAGCTTGTGGATCGCGGATGCAAATTGCAGGTAGAGGGTGGCGTAGTCCTCGGGAAGCACGCGCTGCCCGTCCGCCTCTTCTCCCATCTCGATCCACGAGATGGGATACTTCCGTTTGTACAGATACGCGATCTCGTTGGCGGCATCTTCCGGAATGTTGTACAGGATCGCGATCGGGATCATGGCGGGAAGGCCTCGGGTGACCCCGCCGGTGAAGAAGAAATCGAATCCGATCTGGTCTCCTCTTCCGTAGTCCAGGTCGGAAGCCGCATGCCACGGGTCGACTGAGGACGGCCAGGTGACGGTCTGCTGGCGGCTCGGCAAATGCTTGACGATGTCGGTGAACTGGCCATCGGCCGAGAGAGTGCCGACATACAGTTCGTTGATGGCATATCCCAGGCAGTTCCGTTTGTCGGACGCGCCGTGCGTGTCGCAGGTATTGGAAGACTCCGTCATCCAGATGCGCAGGTAACGCACGGGGATCGTCCAGGAAACCAGCTTCAGCGTGACTGTACCGCCTTTGCCTTCGGTGACGGCGCCCGCGGGGTAGGTTTGCCAGACGCCCTTGGTGATCCCGTCATAGAAGGGCTCGCGTTCGCCGGTCCAGAACTGCACCGTATAGCGCCGCGCGTAAGGGTTGGCCCAAGCAATCTTGATGGCATTGACATCCACCTTGGCGCCCAGGTCGATCATGACCCACTGCGGGTGCAACGAGTCGTCCTCGCCGGTGAAGGGCTTGGCCAGATAGGGATTGCTCTTCCAGTAGGAGTCGAGGTTGCCGTCCGTCAGGCGGGACCAGCCGTTGCCGTCGCCCATGGTGGCGCCGCGATGGGGCAGCGGGTAAGCCCAGGAGTGGCGGATCGGTTCCCCGAGGTCCGGGCTGCCCGTAAAATAACCTTCCTGTTTGGCCGCATTGCTCCACGTGCCGCGCGAGTTCCAGTGCCAGGCCTCGATCATGAGTTCGGTGTTCTGGCGGTACGTCACCGTTTGCCAACCGGCGCCCAGCATCTCCTTGAGGACCGGGTCGGTCAGCAGCCTCTCCGTATTCGCCTCGTTGGCCTCCTTGGTGGCTCCGCCGCGCAACCGGTCAATCGCCCCACCCAGCGCCTGGAACGGACTGAACGAGTTCACCACGTGCGATGGCGCGGCGTCCACCACGATGTTCTGGGCGCTTGCGGCGCCCGCCAACAAAAGGAATGCGCCGATAGCGGCACGGAACATAATCGCCTCCTTGACGGAACCTGGAAGAGATAAGCGTAAACGTTTGCGCGCCCGGAAACAAGGGGGATCCGCCGAGTATCAAGGCAGGCTGCAAAGCGGGGACTGGCTCGAATTTCGGCGCTTTTGCGAAACTTCGTGCCTGTACCCGGTTTGCCCTACGCCGCGTTCTCGAATCTGACAACGATCCGCTTGCCGAGCGCTGCCAGTGCGGCTTGAATCCTCTCGGGCCTTGTGTTGTGCTTTGGGTCAAGCATCCGGCGGACAACGGTTTCGCTTACGCCAAGCCGTTTCGCCAGTTCTGTATTTGGCATTCCGCCCTCGCGCATGGCCAGATAAAGAGCAAGCTTCGGCGCCAGGTAGAGCGGAACGCCGATCGGATATTGGCCGCGCTTCAGCCTGGAAGGCACCGGAATTCCGTCGCCGCGGACTATCCGTCCGGCAATGGCTTCGGCCAGGCAGTCGGCGGCCTGAACGAGCGTGTCTTCGAGATCCTCTCCTCCAGTGAGCGCTTCGGGCAGATCCCGGAACCTGACGTGAAAGCCTTTGCCCTTCTCCTCGGGTAGAAAACTGGCGGGATAGGTGGCGGTGAACATTACAGGTCCTCCTTGCGAATGCCGAGTTGCTTGTACATGTCGGACAGCAAGCCGGGGCCGAGTTCTTTCTTGAGATCCTTCACAACAGTGAACCGGCCGCCAACGTAGAGCGTGCCGTGGCTGCCCGAGCCACGCTCCGGAACCCAGCGGTACGCGAGTTTCTTCCGCCGGGCGTCGACTTTCACTTTGCGCAGAAACTCGCTACCCTTCACATCTGCATTATCGAACACTTCTGTTCGATTCGCAATGTCCGGTAATCCCGTTTTTTTGACTCGACGCTGACGCCTGTACCGGCAAGGTCCGGACGGAGGCGTGCACCTCGCAGGCGCTCACTGGTAGTGAGCCATGAAGAGAATCGCGCCGGAGCGTTTTGGAATCCTCACCTCTGCGGTACCTCATCTGATATTCCCCTGTCGGGGACGAGTCTCACCACCGCCATCATCTCCCGGCTTGCTTCAGCAACTGGATGGCTGTCTCCAACCCGCCGTCGCGGCCCGCCTTGAGATCCTCATCAGGAAAGACAGGCACAGGAACCTCGGGCTGGATGCCGATAAAGTCGTATGTCCGTCCATCCTGCGCCAGATAGGAGCTGTACGGCAGAGCGAAGCTCCAGCCGTTGGGGAGTCTTCGTCGCATCACCTCGGAGAAGGTCCCCTGGGTGCGGTCTCCAACTCCGGCGACGTGCGGCTCGCGGCCGAACGATGCCATGGCGAACAGCTCGGCCGCGGCGCCGCTCGCTGGGCCGATAAGCAGAGCTACCCGGCCGCCGAACCCCGGCCGCGAGCTGGCGCGTACCATCTCCGGCTGGGGCGTCGAGCCCCGAACTCTGGAGTATGCCAGATAGTCCCGACTCGTAAGCCGCGACGCCAGCTCGATCGCTTGGCCAGACGGATCGTTGCCCCCGTCCCACCCCAACCGCTGGTCGATCACCAATCCCTTCAGCTCCGCCGCTGCTCGGAAGATCTGGTCCAGCTCCTTCTCGCAACCGCTTAGAATGGCGTCGACGCGGAGATAACCGATCGAATCGCCCAGCAGCCCGAAGTGAAGCAGCGAGCCGGATGATGGCTTGGAGCCCAGACCCAGCACATGGCAGTAATTGCGAAGTTCCCCGTGGATATATCTCTGCCGGACGATCTTTTCGCTCCGCCCAGCAAGTGTGCCGTCCGGTTGGCGGGGGTTCTGGGCGGAGCCCTCGAATCGCTGGCCGATACTCTTGGCCTCAATGCTCGTGTGGGCATCGTGCAGTGGTTCGATCATCTGTCGCAGAATGCCGAATAACTCAGCCGGGCTCGTCGTGCCGGTCGCTTGTGGACGGAACTGCTTGTCGACGCCAGCCCAGTCGATCTTGCGCTGAGAAAAGAAAGGATACCCTTCGGAGAAGGTCCGCCAGAACACGTCATAATTCGATGCCTGAGTATCGGCAACCTTACCGCACGTATCGGGCAGTGCGGGCATTTGCTGTAGCTTCGCGTCGTAAATACCACGGCTGTGCAGCCACAGCAGTCCTTCCGCGTCCGCCGTTATGTGCCAGGCTCCGAGCGATTCGCTGAAGAAGACTGTCTCGCCTGCCGCCGATCTCGAACGCCTCTTTGCGGTGCCCGCCTCTATGCAACTGCCTCCGGTGATCTCATACACGCGAAGCGTGTTCTGATTGACTTCCAAGACTTGGCCATGATCGCCCGCGCGCCATACTCCGTCAATCGACGGCGCTGCAGCATGAGCCGTTACGGTCGCGGCGAATAGGCCGCATACAAGAGACAGAAAAACAATTCGATCGGTCATCGGCTCTCCTGGAAGGCAGTACTGAACCGGGATTTCCATAAGGCTGGTCCGATGCCTATCGGGAGCGTCGCTGCAAGCATTACGATTGAGGCGACCACCGGAAAACAGTTCCTTCTTCCGTTCTATCTGTTCCGCATCGCTCCAGCGCCAAGCACAATCAGAATTTCTTGAACAGCCCGACAATGAATGAAATCGTCCTGGCCTGCTCTCTTTCCGGATGCTCCCGCGAAGTCCAAAGCATTTCCCGTTCCATTCCGAATGACGCGTCTGCGCGCTGCTTCGTTCGCGCCCGTGCGTGCAAATTGGCGACAGGTGAGCCGTTGTGGCGCACGACTCTAGCATCCCCCGCCCGGCTGCCCGATCCTGGTCAAAGCCGCTCGCCTCCGCAACACCGTGGGCGACCACGTGCCCCACTCTGAATCCAAGGTACTCCGGCTCGGGATTGAACCGACGCAAAGGGATGTGGCCGCTAGGAGGGGCAGTGGTCGAAAAGTGGGGTTACCGGAAACTGGCCCCAGCGGCGTTGTGCGCCGGCGGTATAATCTTCGCCACGGGGGTCGGTCGCCGATCCCGATTGCGCTGTTGGAAAGAGAGGGTTGGGATGCTACGGTTTACGGAGGTTTTGGGGACACTGATGTTCTTCGCGCTGGCGGCGCGTTTCTCGGAGGGGCAGTCCGCCCAGAGCGCTGCCAGAGGGCTTCTGCTGGTCGCCAACAAGGACGACCGCACGCTCGGGATTATCGACCCGGAATCCGGGCGGACACTGGCGGCGGTCGCCGAGGGCGGCGTCACGGGGCATGAGGTGATCGCGTCTCCGGACGGCCGGTTCGCTTATGTCCCCATCTATGGAAACTCGGGCGTGGGCAAAGCCGGCACGGATGGCGGCAACCTGGTGGTCGTCGATATTGCGGCGCGCAAGGTGACGGGCAATCTCGATTTCGGGCGGGGCGTACGGCCGCACTGCCCCCTGTTCGGGCCGAAGGACGGGCTGCTGTACGTGACCACCGAGATTGATAGTTCGATCGCAGTGATCGATCCGCGCACGCTGAAAGTCGTCGGTACGGTCCCCACGGGCCAGACGGAATCGCACATGCTGGCAATCACCCGCGACGGGCGGCGCGGCTACACGGCCAACGTAGGGCCCGGCACCGTTTCCGTGCTCGATCTGGAAGCCCGCAAGACGCTCGCCGTGATCCCGATATCGGGGCAGACCCAGCGCATTTCGCTTTCGGCGGACGACCGCATGGCGTTTACCTCCGATCAAACCAAGCCCCAGCTTGCCGTGATCGACACCGCCACGAACAAGGTCAAGCAATGGGTCGCGCTGCCGGGGTTGGGCTATGGCACTGCCGCAACCGGCGACGGCCGTTACCTGCTGGTGGCGGTTCCGGGCGCGAATCGGGTGGCCGTGGTGGATCTCCACTCCATGGAGGTCGCGCGGTCCATCGAGGTTCCGCGCGCACCGCAGGAAGTGCTCATTTCGCCGGACAATCGGGCGGCGTACGTGTCCTGCGACGCCAGCCACCAGGTAGCAGAGATCGGGCTTGCCGATTGGAAGGTGAAGCTGATCGATGCCGGAAGAGGCGCGGATGGCCTCGCCTGGGCGCCCGTGAAGTAGAGCGGAGCCGCTGGCTACAATCGATAGCGTACATGTTCTCTTCCCGCTTTCATTGGGACTTCCGGCCCAACCGGATCGCTCGGGCGGTCGAGGAGCGGCGGCGCGCCGGGGCGCGCATCCTGGATCTCACGGAATCGAACCCCACGCGCGCCGGAATCGAGTACCCGGCGGACATCTTGCGCGCGTTCGAAGACCCGCGCCTGCTGGTTTACGACCCCGCGCCCGCCGGGTCGCTCGAGGCGCGCGAGGCGGTGGCGGGCTATTACGCGGCGCGCGGGCAACGGGTCGGGCCGGAGCGCATTCTCCTTACCGCCAGTACCAGCGAGGCGTACGCCTACCTGTTCAAACTGCTGACGGATCCGGGCGATTGCGTGCTGGTCCCGCGGCCCTCCTATCCGTTGTTCGAGTTCCTGGCGAACATGGAATCGATTGAGGTCCGGCAATATCCGTTGGTCTATCACGGCGGGTGGTCTATCGATCTGGAGGCGCTGGCGGCCGCCGTCTTGGAGCGCACGCGCGCGGTGGTGGTGGTGAATCCGAACAATCCCACGGGCTCCTACGTGAAGCGGGCGGAACTAGCCGCGATCGCGCGGTTGTGCGCGGAACGAGGCATCGCGATTCTCTCCGACGAGGTGTTCTCCGATTACGCCATGGCGCCGGACCCCGAGCGCGCGCCGTCGCTGGCTGGCGTGGAAGAGTGCCTGACCTTTTGCATGAGCGGGCTCTCCAAAATCGCGGGGCTGCCGCAGATGAAACTGGGTTGGATTGTGGCCGGCGGCCCAGCCGGGCCGCGCGCAGCGGCCCTGGAGCGGCTGGAATGGATCGCCGATACGTATCTCTCGGTGGGTACGCCTGTGCAGTGCGCCGCGGCCCGGTTGCTGGCCGCGGGGGAACAGGCGCAGCGGCGGATTCGCGAACGCGCCGCCGCGAATCTTGCCCTCGCGCGGGGAGCGCTGGCCGGGTCGGCGGCGAATATCCTGGAGGTGGAAGGCGGCTGGTACATCACGGTGCAGGCGCCGCGCGTGCGAAGCGAGGAAGAGTGGGTGCTGGAGTTGCTGGCCCGCGACAACGTTCTGGTACAGCCCGGCTTCTTCTACGACTTCGAATCCGAGGCCTACCTGGTGCTGAGCCTGCTTACCGCGCCGGAGGTTTTTCAAGAGGGAGTCGCGCGGCTGAGGCAGATGGCGGATGGCTGAGCGCCAGTAACCGCCGGCGCAACAAGTCCAGGGCGAACTGCGCGGTGAAGGTGCGAATGCGCTGGCGGTCGCCGAGAAAAACGCGGTGCGCCACGTCGACACCCGCGGCATCGGCGATGCCGACGTACACGGTTCCCACGGGCGCGGTCTCCGGCCCGGAGGGCGCCGCGGGGCCCGCCAGTCCCGTCACGGAAAGCGCGCAGGCTGAGCCAGTGCGGCGGCGTGCACCAGTCGCCATGGCTTCCGCCGTCTCTACGCTCACCGCTCCAAATCGGTCGAGCGTCTCGGGGCTGACGCCCAGCAACTCGGTTTTCATGGCGTTGGTATAGGCGATGAACCCGCCCAGGAAGTAATCGGAGCTGCCGGGAGCCGAGGTGATGCGCTCGCCCAGCATGCCGCCGGTGCAGCTTTCCGCAACCGAAACGGTGGCGTGGTTCTGGCGCAACAGGCCGCCCACCACAACCTCCAGCGGCTCGCCGTTTCGCGAGTAAATGCGGTCGCCAAGCAGCAGGTCGATCGGGCCGCCCACTTCGACCAGCAGCGCCTCGGCCTCGGCCGCGGTGGCGCAGCGCGCGCGCAGATGCACCTGGATCTCGCCGGCGGCGGCCAGGATGGTGGTGACGGGGTTTTCGTACTTCTTGTAGACCGGCGCGATGAGCTGGTCCAGATCGGACTCCGCCATGCCGGCCACGCGCAGGCACAGGGTCCGGATGGCCAGCGGCGGCACGATGCGCTTCAGGCGCGGCAGACAGCGGCGCTCGAACATCGCCTGCAGCTCATGGGGCGGACCGGGCAAGAGCATGGCCACCGCGCCGGATTCCTCGATCCACTGGCCGGGGGCCGTGCCGCGGCCGTTCGGCAGGACCGCGGCGCCTTCGACGACGAAGGCCTGGCGCTTATTGATCTCCGCCATTTTTCGATTGGCCTGCGTGAAGCGCCGCTCCAGCGCCTCCGCGATTTCGCCGGAGAATACCAGCTTGCGGTCGAGCGCCAGGGCGACGGCTTCGCGGGTCACATCGTCTTCGGTAGGGCCGAGGCCGCCGGAGATAATCAGAATCGGCGAGCTCGATAACGCGCGGCGGATGGCGCCGGCCAGCCGCTCGCGGTCGTCGCCGATCACGCTCTTGGCGACCACTTCCACGCCGATGTTGTTCAACTCGGCGGTGAGATAGAGCGAGTTGGTATCGACGCGGTCGGGCGTCAGCATCTCCGAGCCGCACGCGATGATTTCCGCGTTCATCGGACCAGCGGGAAGCCCTTGATCCCTACGTCCACACGGTAGAGGGCGTTGGTGGTGGCGACCACCATGGCGCGCGAGGGCGTGAACGCCAGCCCCACGATGCCGGGCCCGGAGAGGAACAGCTCGGCGCGCCGTGCGGGATCGATTCTCACCACGCCTTTGCGGCCGGAAATGGAAGCGGCCACGTAGAGCCGGCCCTCCTCGTCGAACGCCATGCCCTGCGGGCGGCCCAGGCCGCGGTAGAAGACCTCCACCACGCCGTCGTGCGAAATGCGGTAGACGGCGTCGTAGCTCGAGGTGGTTGGACCGGTAACGTAGAGATAGCCGTCCGGTCCGAATGCCAGGTGGTACGCCGCGATGGAAGGTTCCAGCGTGGCGAAGACGAAGATCTGCCGGTTGGGGCCGACCTTAAACACCGTGCCGCTGCGGTCGCCCACGTAGAGGTTGTGTTCGTCGTCGAAGGCCAGCCCGCTGGCCACTCCCATGCCTTCCACGTAAACGGACATGTTCCCGGTGGGCGTGGCCTGGTAGACGAACCCGTCGTAGCGGCTGGAGATGTAGAGCGTACCCTGCCGGTCGAAGATCAGGCCGGTGGCGTTCATCAGATCGTTGATGAAGGGCTTGACGTTGAAATTCAGATCGATCTTGAAAACCGCCACGGGGGTCTTTTGCCCGCGCGATCCGCTGTAGGTGGCGTAGAGGTTGCCGAAGGCGTCCACCGCGGGGTTGGCCACCGGGTGGAGACTGTCGGCCACCTGCACGCCGATGTCGCAAGCCCAGGAATCGCTGGCGTGCTGGCCGGACTGAACCACCAATTGCCCCGCCGTGGCGCCTTCCGGCACGCGGGCGATGACCAAGGCATCCGAGCCGATGATGATGCGCGCACCCATTTCGCCAATGGTGACGCGCGGCTGCTCCGCTCTGGCGAAGCCCTTCCCGCGGATCTGCAACTCACCGCCGGCGATGGCGGCGGGAGGCGTGACCTGGGAGATCTGCGGCTTGGGATCGGACGATTTCCGGAGAGGCATGGTTAATACAGATTGAAACATCCGGCTGCCAATAACACAAGAGCCGCGTAAATCCCCGCCATGGCGTCGTCCGCATTGATGCCGATTCCGCCGGGCAGCGCTTCCAACTGCCGCACCGGCGCGGGCTTCCAGATATCGAACAAACGGAACAGCAGGAACGCGGCCAGAAAGCTCTTCCAGTTGTACGCGCGCGCGCCGGCCAGGGCGATCCATTGGCCCAGGACTTCGTCGACCACCACGCAGCCGGGGTCCTCCGTCCCCATGGCTTGCGCGGTGACCCCGGCGGACCACACGGCGGGCCACCAGAGCGCCGCCGCGAGGACCAGGAATCCCCACCAGGGGAGGCCTGCGTACACCAGCCCGATGCCGATGGCGAGAGCCGCCGCCGAACCGGCGGTGCCGGGCGCGAACGGAGCATAGCCGCATCCGAACCAGGAGGAGAGCAGGTTGGCGAGCTTCACGCTAGGTTTCATCGCGAAATAACCGTACCAACCGCTCCCTGACGGTCGCGGCTCTGCCCCCGATTCCGAGCCGGTAGAGTAGGAGAGAGGGCGACGCGAGTAGCGCGACCCACTCTCCCCTCGTCGAACCGGAGGTGCAGATTTCCCGCGTCCGGCTCTCCTGAAAACTCTCGCCTCAGGCATGCACATGCCCCGCCAGACGGATCAGCCCCAACCGCACCAGATGCCCGGACCAGGTCGCTCCTCGCGGAGGATGGTACGGCCGCTGGCTGCGTCGTTGCAAATGCTGGATCGACGACCCTGAACATAGCGATCGATCTCACCGTAAACGCTCCTAGGGTACCCGATGGAAAAGTAGTTCGCCCAGCCTCTCAGGCGCCGGTTCCGCTCTCCCATCAAGGTTGGAATCGGTTTTGAAACACTGATGACTGTTGGTCATCTCGTGCAGCTTCTCCCGCTCCCGTGGGACCGCTTTCTTCGACGGAAACACATTCAGGTATTTCCGAGCGCGCCCTTTCAGATCGCGGTCGTACCGAAACGTGTATCCCAGAAAGTTCAGACTCGCTCCCTCTTTCCGTAGGTCCACCACTCGCGTCTTTTCCCGGTTGATCTCCCACTGGAACTTTCCTTCCAGCCGCGACTCGATAAACTCGATGGTCTCCGATCCCATCTGTTTCGCCAGCCCCACAAAATCATCGGCGTAGCGCACCAGCTTGACATCGGCCCTTCGCGCGGGCCCTTGCGGACCGTGAAACAAGGCGTCGAACCAGTGCAAATACAGGTTCGCCAGCAGCGGCGAGGCTACCCCGCCCTGGGGAGTCCCCTTCTTTGGCCGGCTCCATTTACTCCCTCCGCCCTGCCCCTCACCGCGCTCCACCACTGGCGCCTCCAGCCACATCCGGATCAATTGCAGAACCGACCGGTCCACGACCCGTGCGCGCAGGCACGCCAATCGTTGAGAATGCGGAATCGAATCGAAATAGCTTTTCCGGTCCGCGTCGTACACGGCTTGATACCCGGCCTGCAAATGACCGCGTATCTCCTCCAACGCCTGGTGCGCCGAGCGCCCCGGACGGAACCCATACGAGCAATCCAGGAAATCCGCCTCAAAGATCGGCTCCAGGATCAACAGGGTTGCCATTTGTACTACCCGATCGCGTACCGTCGGAATCCCCAACGGCCTCAGCTTCCCATTCGCCTTCGGGATGTACACGCGTTGCACCGCCTGCGGCCGGTAGGTCTTTGTCCGCAGCGCTTCCTGAATCCCTTCCAGAAAACCCGCTACGCCTTGGTCTGACCCCACGATCTGCTCGATCTTGACGCCATCCACCCCGGGCGCTCCCTGGTTGCGTCGCACCCGTTCCCGACCCGAAAAGCACGGGTACCCCGGATCCCAACACATCCATCCGATAGATCCGGTCGTACAATACGTAAAATCGGAACTTCGGTTCCCGCTTGGCCTTTTGGCCCAGCTTCTGTCTCAGTTGAGAAACTTTCTCCGGCAGTCCTGGCTCTTTCACCGTTTCCGGCATCGCCTTTCCCGCGGCTGCCCGAGTCTCCGTAGCGGGATTTTCATCCAAGCGGTTTTCTCCTCCTCTTACAGATTCATGCTTTCAGTAAGGCCCCTTCGCTCCACGGGCATT
>OBLT010002433.1_pt1 | contig 11601 bp, 6 predicted proteins | sample 1518721 | NCBI WGS metagenome assembly OBLT01 (sample SAMEA3539307, study PRJEB22396) | soil metagenome | biome: tundra; feature: field; material: soil | place: USA | collected 2010-05 | depth 0.15 m | reverse complement strand
GCTGATGTCCTCGTCGCGGCCGGTAAAGCTGACCGGCTGGAAGCTGAGGAAGCTGATCGTCTTGGGATTGTCGAGGGCGAACTGGATGATGCGGCCCACCTGCTCGTTGTTGATCCCGTTGATGATGGTGGTTACCGGCACAATCTCCACGCCGGCTTCGTGCAGGTTGTTGATGGCCTGCAGCTTCACGTCGAACAGGTTGCCCACCTTGCGGTGCGAGTTGGCCGCGTTGCCGATGCCGTCGAACTGCAGGTAGACGTAGCGCAGGCCGGCCTCAGCGGAGGCGCGGCACAGCTCCTTGCTCTTGGCGAATTCAATCCCATTGGACGCTGCCTGCACGCTGTTGTAGCCCACCTTGCGGCTGTAGGCCACCGCGTCAAGGAAGTAAGGCGAAAGCGTCGGCTCGCCGCCACTGAACTGCACGCTCATCTGCCGCTTGGGCTTGATGGTGATGGCGTTGTCGAGCATGGTCTTGATCTCGTCCCACGTCAGCTCGTGGACGAAGCCAACCTGGTTGGCGTCCATGAAGCAGGGATCGCACATCATGTTGCAGCGGTTGGTCAGATCGATGGTCAGCACCGAGCCGCGCCCGTGGGTCACGGTCGAGGTGCCGTGGTGGTGGAGCTCCTCATCACCCTTACCGTGGGCGCGGATATCGCGGCCGGGGAAGCTCTCTTCCAGGTGCTTGAAGAAGGCCGTATCGATCGACATCACGTCTTCAAAGTGGCCGTGCTTGGGGCAGTCCTTGACCATCAGGATTTTGCCGTCGCGCTCGATGATTTGCGCCTTGATCTCGCCCACCTTCTCGTTGAGCAGGACTTCGTGGGGCAGCTTGCCGTCCAGAATCTGCTTGCGAATCTCGGGCACGCACTTGGGACACAGCGAGTCCGTGGTGCGCGGCCAGCCCAGCGGCGGCTTTTCCTTCTGCCAGCTCTTCTGCAGCGGCTTGTCGCTCCACTTGGGCGTAAAGGACGGGTTCGGGCTGATGCGGTTCAGCCGCTCATAAACTACCCATGCTCCCCTGGCCACATAGACGGCGGCCTTCTCGGCGTACTTGATCGCTTTGGACATGGTGTTGCGGTCTCCTCGAATGAAATTGGCCGCCTGCAGCGGTCTCTGGTCCGGCTCAGACTCGCGGTTCCCGGCGTGAATCCGGAGGCTGACAGTGCATTGCAAGGGTAACCGGGGGCCCCGGTCAACCCAAACCCGGAACAGCGAACGGCGGAATACTCTGTTGAATGGTCAATAGAGGACACCGAACGGCGTCATCCCAAAGCTGTATCCGGGGCTGCGTTGGAGCCAGGTGCACCCTCCAAAGGGGCCACTTCAAGGCAGCATTCCTCCTGAACAGCCCTTGATCCCCCGGAACAATGCGAGGTCTCGGAAAAACCTTGCCACAAGCCGACTTCTCAGGATCGATCGCACTGCGTAGAGCACGCATTTGATGTCGTGTTGTAGAATTCATCCACGATTTCAAAAGGGGGCATGCTGTGGCGTTTCCCGTTGGCTCACATCCGGGGGCTGTCTGGATGAAATCCGATCTTCAGGTCCATAGTCCTCATGATCGCAACTGGGAGGGTGAAAAACTCCAAGGAGGCTCCCCGGAGGATGAGGCGAAACGGGCTTTATGGGCGAATTCCTTCATCGATGCCTGCATCACGCGCGGGCTCTCCGCCGTGGCGATTACCGATCATCATGATTTCACCTTCGTCCCCTACGTCCAGTCAGCGATTGAACAACGTGGTCTCAAGGACAAGCTCATCCTTTTCCCGGGGACCGAAGTAACCTGCAACGACTCATCCCAGTGCCTTGTGCTTTTCGACCGTGACACCGATGAATCGTTGTGGGACCAGATGTTCGGGCTGCTCCCTCGCATCCGGAAACCTGCCCCTGAAACCCAGGCGGCGGCCCAGGCAGATCTTTGTGGGAGAGATATCACGGAATTGCTAAAAGAGCTTGATAGAAATACGGTAATCGAGGGTAAGTTCATCGCACTCCCAAATGGGAGCGGTGAAGGCGGGCATAAGACGGTTCTCAGGAGGGGGTACCACGATAGGTTCGCAGCCCTGCAGTCGGTGGGCGTCTACTCTGATCACGCCCTTTCCGAATACAAGCCCGTTGACCTCAAGGAAATCCGTGGCGAGATCAAGGAGTGGGGTTATCGCCGCCGGGGAATTCTCCCCACGGGTGACAACCGTTCGCAGAATTTCGAGAAGCTGGGCAAAAACCCCTGCTGGATAAAACTTGGCGAGCCCACTACGGAGGCCATTCGACAAGCTCTTTTGGCAGACGAGGCCCGGGTTCGGTACGAGCCGCCGATATATGCTGCGCAGCGGATAACAGGGATGACCGTATCGTCTACGCTCACCGGAGAACTAACATTGACATTCAACGAAGGGTTTAACGCCCTTATTGGAGGTCGCGGCTCGGGAAAGTCGGCGCTATTAGAGTACATTCGATTCGGCCTCGGTCGGAGCGCCGTCGACTTTGGCGTGGATCAAGAAAGAACAAGGGAAAGAGAGCTTTTGGAATCAACACTTGCGGGAGGGTCTGTTTCCCTTGAGCTAGAACGCAATGGTGTGCGTGAGAGATGGCTGAGAAAAGGCGGATCAAGCGTGATCGAGGTCCTGGTCCCTGACTCGCTAAGCGAGAGCGTCACGACAGATGAGGCTCGGCAACGCTTCCGAGCTAGGTGCTTCTCACAAAAGCAACTTTCAACACTGATCCGCACCAGTGATGACGTCGCTGATCAAATCACCGGGATCGCCGCGGCGCAGTCAATCGACCGCAGACGGGACATCGAGCAGGAGATTTCGGAACTCAAGAGGGCGGTCCAAAACAGTGCCGCGAAGATGGTCGAGTTCTGGACAGCGGAAGGTCTTCACGATTCCGCAGTCAAGAACGTCACCGACCTACGGAGGAGGATTGCCACAACAAAGGCGCAACTCGAAGAAGAAGGACTCACCGACGAGCAGCGCAACATTTTGGAGAGAGCGCCCGCCTACGACCTCGCAGAAGCTCTCTTACCCGAGGCAGCAAACGCCCTCACATCAGACCTTGAGCAGGTGAGGAGACTGATCTCTTCGATACCATCAGTGGACAAGTCCCGCCGTGAAGAGGTGAAGGAGTTCCCGGAATTAAATGACTTCTATGCACGAATCGACGCTGCCGCTCCGCTGATAACCGGACACCTGCGTTCCGTCGAAGCGGAACTGGCCAAGTTGACCGAGTCACAGGTCACGGCGACAACCCAATTTGAGATCTCATCAGTCGAGTTTCGCAAAGAACACCTGGCAGCATCTTCTGGCCAAGCTAGACTCGCGAACTTAATTAACGAGTCGAACAGACTTGCGAAGGAGCTTCAGGAAGCAGAAAGCAAACAGCGGCAGCAAAAAGCTTTGCTGGATAGTCTGAGCAGCGCCTCCGGAGAACTACAGGCGAGTAGGGAAAGGCTCGCAAGAGCTCAGAAAAAACTGAGCGACCTGCTTGAGGACGCAGCAAACGAGGTATCAGCAGTGCCATCAGGGGTCCTTAAGGCAAGTGTACTCAAGGAGAGTGTGCCACGGGACCTAGTCGAAATATTCGAAGTTCTTTGCGAGCAATGCCATGTGAGGGACAGCCTCGCCCGGTGCACAGAAAGGGTAACGGAAATAATGGCCGCCGATCAGGCGACGATTTGGGAAAGCCTCGCGCAATCAGCCTTACAACTGCTAAAGATGCGGGTACAAGGACCGCCGGGGCCCGTGTCGCAGGTCGGCCAAGACGTGATCTCGCAAATCAACTCAATTCTGTTTCCCCTGACGCCTCAGCAGTTTGCAAAGGTTTTCGAGGGGGTAGATTCAAGGAAGGTTGGTTTGCTGCTTGCCGCATCCCCGAAGTCCTTTATTGACTTCGAGTATAGGGACAGCAAAGGCTATATTCCCTTTTCACAAGCGTCTCAAGGACAGCAGGCTGCAGCACTACTCGACCTCCTCCTAAGGCAGCATGCGGGAACTTTGATTATCGATCAGCCCGAAGATGATCTCGATAACCGCGTGATTATGGATGTGGCCAACCTCCTCCACGAGTCGAAGTCCGGAAGACAGCTAATCTTCACAACCCACAATGCGAATTTTGTCGTCAACGGAGACGCGGACAAGGTGATTGCATTGGTCGCAGGATCACCCGCTGATGTGTCTGGAGCCAATGCTGGGCTTCGTGTTCAGATTGAGACCGACGGCGCAATCGAGACCCCAAAAGTACGGCAGGTAATTACGGATACGGTTGAAGGCGGAAAGGAGGCTTTCGATCTGCGCGCTAGAAAATACAAGTTCATGAATAGCTAGAGGTTTTAGCGAATCTAGATGACAGGCTGCGCCAATCCGCCCAAATTCGGCCCGGCTACTCGGATTCATCCCCGGTAAACGCCGCTCTCGCCGGTAAACCCTCAGGGGCCGGCAGATCGGAACCTACAGCCCCGGAGCGTACCGCATTCCATCCTCGGCGGTTAAACGTCGAGTACGAAGGCGGTTCCACAATTGCTGTACCCTGCAGCGGCCGCCGCCAGAGTCGTTTTCCCTTCCCAAGCTGGATGCGCGCTGGCTTTTGCAGATAATTACCCTCCCTCAGCGCACAATCGCTTCATGCTGCCCTTCAAAACCTGTGCAGGCCGAACCGAATTTACGAGGGTAGTAGCTGGAAGCTAAGAGCTTCGACAAAAATCCCCTAACTCCTTTGTCATCAAGAATCTGCAAACAACTCCAGCAGAATCAAGAATTTAGAACGAAGCCCTCCCTGCGTCCCATTGAAAACAAGGAATTTCCTTACAGAGACGGGGTGGGGGTAGGGAGAGTACCGAAATGTGTAACGAATGTCGCCACATCATGCCGAACGGCCGCAAATGCCGCGCACCCGCCCTCCGCGGCAAGCCGTATTGCTACTTCCACACCCGCCTCCACCGCTTCGCCGCGGCTCCGCCCCGCGCCCCGGGCGAGCCCCTCAAGCTCCCCATCCTGGAAGACCGCAGCGCCATCCAGATCGCCCTCGCCCAGATTCTCGAGGCTCTGGGCTCCGCGCAGCTTGACCCACGCCGTGCCGGCCTCTTTCTCTACGCCCTCCAGATCGCCTCCCAGAATGTCGAACGCAGAACGGACATCGTCCCCATCACAGCGGTGCACTCCATGACCCGCACCTCCGGCGGCGATGAGCTGGGCCCGAAAACCCCCACCTGCCCATATCCGTTCGATTGTTCCACCTGCGACGTTGCTGACGGCTGCCCGGACTACGAGCCCGAAGAAGACGACGAAGAAGAAGACGAGGAAAACTGAGCTTGTCCCGGCCGTCCCGGTACAGTAATCCGTGATGAGCTGAGGCTCAAACAGCCCTTCCTGGCGCCGATTGCGGGACAAATCTTCTGCGAATTCGCGGCTCAGGCCCCCGCCTCACGGCGACCCCGTTGCGGGGGGCCTGTCTACCTGATTGATAATCCGCTGGATGAGGACGACGCGGACGTGAATGCGGCAGGCTACGCCGGGCAGGAACTCGGTTCCCGTATTGACCATTGCGGCACCTTCGCCGCTTCCGCCCATTGACGCGCTGCGCCGCACCCCACAAACTTAGAGTAGTGTTACTCGCCAGAAGTTACTGGCCGGAGGCTACTCCCATGGGCACTTATCCCCCTTACGGTCCCGGTGCGGGCGGCGTGGGCCGCCGCATCGAAGAGGCCATCGAACTGATCGAAATGGAGCTGCGCCACGCCGCCGCCTACGTGAACGACGCCGTGATCCCGCAGGTCCGCAGCGAGTCGATCTCCGCCATGCGCAAGGCGGCCGATGCGCTGCGCAATTTCGCCGACCGCCTGGATAAGCAGCCTGTTCAGCCTCCCCAACCGCCTCCGCCCAAGGACCCGCGCTCCTGATGACCGGCGCTCTGCAAAACGCGCGGCGCGCGGCTGCCTGGGCAGGGTTGGCCCTGGTCCTGCTGGTTGCCTCCGGCTGCGGGCATCGCACCACCGTGGCCCAGCTACCCGCGCCTCAGGCCGCGCCACCCCCGTATCAAACTCAGGCACAGGCTCAGGTCTATCCCCCTGCGCCGGTGAAACCGGCACCGGGACGGATTGCGCCCACGCCCGCGCCGCGGGGCGGGGTCAGCGACGAAGACCTCGACTTTATCAACACCCACAGGCCCATCCTGACCGAGGAGGGCATGGCCACCTGGTACACCGCGCCCTACAAAGGACGCCAAGCGGCCAACGGCCAGGTCTTCAGCGACCGCGCCCTGACCGCCGCGCACCGCACGCTGCCCATGGGTTCGCTGATCGTGGTCACCAACCTCAGTACCGGCCAGTCCAGCGCCATGCGCATCACCGATCGCGGCCCCTTTGCGGAGGGCAAGATTCTCGATCTCACCATCGCCTCAGCCAAAGCTACGGGCATCTACCGGGTCGGCTCGGCCCGCGTCCGTCTGGATGTCTACCGGACCCCCAAACCCATCGAAACGGGTGGCCGCTGGTGCGTGCAGATCGGCGCATTCCATAGCGAACACCAGGCCATAAAGCTCAAGGAACAGCTCCTGCGCAAGTACCCCAGCTCCAATGTGATCGAGTTTCCCGGCCAGGATAGCTATTGGGTCCGCATTCGCCCCCAGGGCGACAACCGCGAGCAGGCCGAATTCATCGCCCGCCACCTGCGCCCCGCCGACGCCGAAGCCTTTCTCACCCGGCTGGACTGAAACCGAGAAAGGAAAGCCGCGCACAATCTCGAAGTGCAACATTTCGATTTGGGATGATGAAAACGCGGGGGCAGACGATGATATCCTGCCCCGCATTTATTCCTTCTTCAGTAGGCGCTGCCGAGTCCAGCTAGTTGACTGTGCAGGACGTTCCGTTGAGCGAGAACGCCGTGGGCACCGCGTTGGTGGCGCCGTTCCAGGTGCCGTTGAATCCGACGCCGGTGTAGCTGCCGCCGGCGGCGATGCTGCCGTTGTAACTCTCGTTTTTCACCGTCACGTTCGCGCCGCTCTGGGTTTCAATGCCGTTCCAGAGTTGCGCAACTTTCTGCCCGTTGGCGAACGCCCAGGTCAGCGTCCAACTGGTCAGGGCGGTCGTTCCCGTGTTCTTGATGGTGATGGCCGCTCCGAAGGCGCTTGAGTTTTGCGGTGAAATCGTGTAGTCGATTGTGCACGTGGAGCTGCCGCCGCCGCCGCCGGACGCGGAAGTCGTTGCGCTGGCTTGAGACGATGCCGCCGACGCGCCGTCCGCGTCAACCGCTTCGATCTTGTAATAGTGCGTGGTCGAAGCCGCAAGGCCGGTGTTGGAGTAACTCGTGCTCGTCACCCCGCTGGCGATCAGGTTGCTCGAGGATGGAGTGAATCCACTGGTGGTGCTGCCGTAAACGTTGTAGCCGCTGATGGTGCAGTTGGCCGGCGGGGTATCCGCAGTCCAACTCAGGTTGATGACGCTGGAGGAAGCCGCCGTCGCCGATAGCCCGCTCGGCGCCGAAGGCACGGTGGTGCATGAGCCGCCGCCCGAAGTCTTCGCGCTGGCTTGAGACGATGCCGCCGACGTGCCCTCCGAGTCAACCGCTTCGATCTTGTAGTAGTACGTGGTCGAAGCCGCGAGGCCGGTGTTGGAGTAGCTCGTGCTCGTCACCCCGCTGGCGATCTGGTTGCTCGAGGATGGAGTGAACCCGCTGGTTGTGCTTTGGAAGACGTTGTAGCCGCTGATGGTGCAGTTGGCCGGAGCGGTATCCGCAGTCCAGCTCAGGTTGATGACGCTGGAGGAAGCCGCCGTCCCCGTCAGCCCGCTCGGCGCCGAAGGCACGGCGCTGCAGGAGCCGCCGCTACCCGCCGCGGCGCTGACCGAGAATCCGCTCATGGCCAGGCCATCGCCACCCGTCCAAATCTCAAAGCCGTATTCCACATCGATCAGCCACCATGTGGTTTCCAGGCTTCCTCGCGATACGGCATCGGCGAAGAAGGGCAGGAGATTCAGGCTTGCGGACGTTACAGGAGATGTCGCGACATAAGAAATGACGTTCCACCCCTCGTTGCCCGTCCACACGTTATAACTCGCGCCATCGATTGTCGTGGTAGCCACTTCCGAGCCGTAGGGCTGCGGCGCGCCCTGGTGATTGATCCAGATCATGATTTCGGTGCCGTTGGGCTGTCCCGAGGTGGTCGACGACTGGTTGAACCAGATGTCGTAAGCGGCGTCATTTTGGGAACCGGAGGGCTGTGTGATGCTGACGCTGGTGCTTGCCGAGGCGATGTTGCTCTCCTCGATGGGGAAGGGGTTGGAAGTCGTGCAATTGCCCCAATGGCATCCCCTGTAGATGGAGGTGTAGGTTGCGGGGGCGCCGTTGGTGGCATTGGTGAAGTCCGCGGTGGTGATGGTGAAGCCTAAGCCGCTGATGTTGACGCACTCCTGCAGGCTGGAGTCCCACTCGTTCATCTGGAATTTGTACAAACCGCTGTCGAGGGCAAGTACGTACTCCGTACCGACGGTCGCCGAGCATTCGGATTGGGCGACGGCCGGAGCCGACATCCCGAGGAAGACAAGGCAGACTGCGAACGCAATCGCCAACAGAATTACAGACCGATTTTTCACTTTGATCTCCTTTTTGAGTTTGGTTGCATTTTCCTGTTTTTGCGTCTATTCAAACATCGTCTTTCTGAAGATGATGAAAATGCGGGGCAGGCGACAGTATCCTGCCCCGCATTTGTCCCTTCTTCAGTAGGCGCTGCCGAGTCCAGGCGCTAGTTGACTGTGCAGGCCGTTCCGTTGAGCGAGAACGCCGTGGGTATTGCGTTGGTGGTGCCGTTCCAGGTGCCGTTGAACCCGAAGCCGGAGTAGCTTCCGCCGGCGGGAATGTTTTCCCATGTTTGCCCGGACTGTTCGCTCACCGTGACGTTGGCGCCGCTCTGCGATACGGTTCCATTCCACGAACTGCTGATGGTCTGTCCGTTGGCAAAGGTCCAGGTCAGCGACCAGTTGCTCAGAGTGGTGGTTCCCGTGTTCTTGATGGTGATGGCCGCTCCGAAGGCGCTTGAGTTTTGCGGCGAAATCGCGTAGTCAACCGTGCACGCGGAGCCGGTTCCCGAGGCAACGACGGTGAGGGTGATGGTGGTGGTTGCGGTCAGGCTCCCGGAGGTTCCCTTGATGGTGACCGTGGCCGCTCCGGTGGTGGCCGTGCTGCTGGCCGTGAACGTGAGCACGCTGGTCGAGGTGGTGGGGTTGGTGCCGTACGCAACAGTTACGCCGCCAGGCAGGCCGGTGGCGGCAAGAGTTACGCTGCCGGTGAACGGGCTAATGTCCGTAACCGTGATGGTGTCGGTTGCGGTCTTGCCCTGGGTAACGGACAGAGTGGACGCCGAAGGCGCAATCGTGAAGCTCCCCGTTGACGAAACGACGGTGAGCGCGATGGTGGTCTTTGCGGTCGTGCTCCCGGAGGTTCCGGTGATGGTGACCGTAGCCGCGCCTACCGTGGCCGTGCTACTGGCCGTCAGCGTCAGCACGCTGGAGCTCGTGGATGATGTCGGGCTGAACGAAGCAATCACACCGCTGGGCAGTCCGGTTGCGGTAAACGATACGCTGCCGGTGAATCCGCCTACGTCCGCCACCGTGATGGTGTCGGTGCCGGTCTTACCCTGCGCAACCGACAGAGAGGTCGGCGAAGGTGTAAGCGTGAAGCCAGGCGTCGTTGAGGCATTGACGGTGAGGGTGATGGTGGTGGTTGCGGTCAGGGTGCCGGAGGTTCCCTTGATGGTGACTGTAGCCGCGCCTACAGTGGCCGTGCTGCTGGCCGTCAGCGTCAGCACACTGGAGCTCGTGGATGATGTCGGGCTGAACGAAGCAGTCACACCGCTGGGCAGGCCGGATGCGGTAAACGTTACGCTGCCGGTGAACGGGCTAACGTCCGTTACGGTGATGGTGTCGGTTGCGGTCTTGCCCTGGGTAACGGACAGAGTGGACACCGAAGGCGCAATCGTGAAGCTCCCCGTTGACGAAACGACGGTGAGGGCGATGGTGGTGGTTGCGGTCAGGGTGCCGGAGGTTCCCTTGATGGTGACCGTAGCCGCTCCGACAGTGGCCGTGCTGCTGGCCGTCAGCGTCAGCACGCTGGTCCCGGTGGTGGGGTTGGTGCCGAACGCGGCAGTGACTCCGCTAGGCAGGCCGGATGCGGCAAGCGTTACGCTGCCGGTGAATCCGTCCACATCCGTCACCGTGATGGTGTCGGTTGCGGTCTTGCCCTGGGTAACGGACAGGGTGGACGCCGAATCGGAAAGCGTGAAGCTCGGCGTCGATGACCCCCCACTCAGCGGGAATTGTATTGCGGCCAGCATGGATTGCTTCAATGAGCTGACCGGCGCCGCATCGTAGTTACTGTCGAGCAACGCATAGCTATCTTCGCCGTTCAGGGCCCAGTAGGTCCAGTTGAGAGCTGGATTCGCCTGCAGGTACGCCACCAGGTCCTCGAACCATTGTCCCTGACTGCCCGCGGCTGTGTTTTGGATGTCTGTGCTGGTGTTGTCGGTGCCGAACTCACCCACCCAAACCGGGGCGGTGCCGGCGGCGCTGATGTACTCCCAGTACTTGTTCCAAATGGCTTCCAGGCTGGCGTCTGTCGTGCTGCTGGTGAACCATGGCTGCGCATAGAGGTTCGGCCCGTAGTCGTGAGCGGAGTAGACCAGTTGGCCGGAGACACTCAGTACCACCGGGTTGGTCGCGACACCAGCGAGGTTTCCGCCTTGCCAGTCGCAGGAGCCGTCGTAGCAGTCGTTGCCTTCGACAAAGATCAGCAGTTTGGGATTGATGGCCAGGACGGCGTTTCCGGCAGCTTCAGCCGCCACCGTCCAGTTCTGGGAGGTAAGGCTGGCGGGGCAACCGGTGTAGGCGCCGTTAGTCTCTGTATCTCCAGTCCAGCAACCGCCGGTGTAGGCGCCATTCGCAATCAGGTGAGGCTCATTGCGGAGGTCCATACCGATCACGGTAGGGTTGCCGTCGATGGTGAATGTGCTGGCGCTGTAACGTGTGGCCATTGTCTTCCAGTCGGCAATCCAGTTTGCCTGGGGATAAGCGCTGGTGTACCACAGGCCATTGGCTTCGTTGCTGTTGCCGGCCTCGGAACGGTGGTTATCGAGGATCACGCGCAGGCCAATAGAACCGGCGTAACTGATAATCGTGTCCATGTCCTCGAGCGAGGTCTGCCCGACCAATGCAGTGTTGGCGGGTACGCCATTTGCGTAGGTCGTATAGTTGCTTGGGACTGGATCGCTTTCCACCATCTGGTTGGAGAACGGTATGCGGATCACGTTGTAGCCGAGGCTCTTGATGGTGTTCAAAATGGTCTTGTAATCCTGCGCCCATAGCCCGTTGATGAGGTAGTTGCTGGTCTCAAAGCCATACCAATTGATCCCGGCTATGCGAACTTCCGTACCGTTCGAGTCGAGAATCTTGTTGCCGCTGGTATGCCAGTAGCCCGCGCCTTGGGCCCATGCGCTGGGCGCAAAGAGAGCCAGCAACAGAGCGGTTAGTACAAATACGCCAGGCGCCACCCGCTGACGGGTGCGTGCCTGTTTGTGCGATCTGGTGAATGCGAAATGCATCGATCTTCCTCCGTATTG
>OBLT010002432.1_pt1 | contig 11607 bp, 12 predicted proteins | sample 1518721 | NCBI WGS metagenome assembly OBLT01 (sample SAMEA3539307, study PRJEB22396) | soil metagenome | biome: tundra; feature: field; material: soil | place: USA | collected 2010-05 | depth 0.15 m | reverse complement strand
ATCATCGCGGTCGATTCGGGCGCGCAATGCATTTTTTTCAGCGAGGCTTCGAAGATGCCCGCCTCGGGCTTGAAAATTCCAACGCGCGACGAATCGACAACCGCGTCGAAGAATCGATCCAGCTTCGCCTCCGCCAGGATGCCGTCGAGATTTCCATAGAAGTTCGAAACGACGCCCATTTTGAAGCGGCCCTCGAGCGTGCCGATGACCTCGCGGCTATGCGCCAGTCCGGCAGACGTCTCGCGGACGAAAGAGTTCGTGACGCGCTCGACGAAGCGATGGCGTCCTGAGGCGCCAGAGTTGCCGAGTATCGCGCGCAGCGGGTCCGCCCCGCTTTTCCGGAGGTATTCGAATTGATGGCCAACCAGGAATCGCACCAGGTCCGTCATCCCGAAGCGTGCCACGATCCTGGTCGCGCCGTATCCGATTCGCGTTGCGTGCTCGAAGGCCGGGTCGAGTTCGGCGCGCGAAATTTCGATTCCCGCGGCGCGGTAGCTTAAGAGAAATCGATCGAGCCAATGCGCGGGCCCGTCGAGCGTGCCGCCAAAATCGAATAGCAGAGCGGTAATCGTGGCCATGAATCGGTCAGTTTATCAGCCGCGGCAGGCTGCCTCCAGTTCGATGTCGATTAAAAGTTGCGGTGATCGGAAAGCAGTGCGGTCTCGATAGACGATGTGCTCCAGCGTACCGATGAAATAAGCTTCATACAGCAGCCGAACTCACAATTCGGGATTGAAGCTGGTAGCAGAGTTACTTCCACTCGCGTTACGGCTGTGTTACCGTGACGTCATTGCAGTAAACGGGGGGAAACGGGTTCAAATAAGACGTTGGTGATTGATACTGCTCTAATCGCAGCACCCGATCGCGCCAATAACGCGGTCTTCGGCCGCCCGCTGTTAGAGCGGCTGATGATCAATTGTGAACGCGCCGGGATCAAACGGTTCGTCGTGGCGGCGCCACGCGAGCTGTATCCGGACGTCGCTCGCGCGATGGGCCGGTTCAAAGATCGCGACTCGGTCTCGATGGTCGAATCGTTCAGCGAGATTCTGAATCATCGGAATGCGGATGGATTGGGCATCGACCCGTCATCGCCGTGCGTGTCCTTTTCGGGGAACCTGGTGATTGCGAAGTCGCAGCTGGTCCGAATCCTGGGCGCCCACGCCTCCAATCCGCGATCGGTACATCGGACAGTCAGCACCGATCGCGACCAGGGTGGCGAAATCGCGACCGGTCCGATCGGCGAGATTCTCAAGCACGGGGGAATTTCGACCCGGCTCGCGGCGCCGACGGCGAGTCTGCTGCCATTCGCGCTGAACGGGCGGCCCGAGGATCGCGAAGAAGCGGAACTGCGGCTGGCGAAATCGATTCGCGAGGAATCCGCCCACAAAGACGCGCCGATGGCGCGATGGGTTGACCGCCGAATTTCGTGGCGAATCAGCTACTGGCTTGCGCAGACCCGCGTCACGCCCAACATGGTCACGGTCGCCAACACGGCGTTCGGCCTGGCGTGCGCCTGGATGTTCTCGGTTCCGAATTACTGGATGCGGCTGTTCGCGGCAATTTTCTTTTTGATCTCGATCACGATCGATGGCGTCGATGGCGAACTGGCGCGGCTTAAAATGGTCGAGAGCGAGTTCGGCGGCACGCTCGATGTAGTCACCGACAATATTGTGCACGTCGCTGTTTTCGTCGGCTTGCTCATGGGATGCTACCGGGTGGACCACAGCCGCGCTTACCTGTACCTGATTCCGATCCTGCTCGGCGGATTCATGATGTGTACTTACACGGTCTGGCGCGCCTTCAAGATAAAGGGCGAGCAGGCGGCGGCGTGGCTGGACAAAGTCGATCGATGGAGCGGGCGCGATTTCGCCTACCTGCTCGTGGTCCTGGCATTAGTTAATCGGCTGGAGTACTTCGCCTGGGGCGCGGCATTCGGCAGTTACGTGTTTGCCCTGGCGCTGATTTGGATTACCGGCCGGACCGCATCGTCAATCTCAATGGAAACTGAAAGCCTGTAGCAAGGCGAAGCAAGCCCTGCGCAGGCAGAGGAAGTATGAACGGAAAGAAGCCCCGAATTCTGTTGGTGCAACCCACAACCGTCCATCTCGACGGCACCCCGCATAAGACCCGCTGGCGGCTGATCATGGGCCTGATGATTCCGCTGATGGCGGGACTGACGCCCGACGATTACGACGTAACGCTCTGCGACGAACGTCTTGAGGACATCGATTTCGACGGTGGATGGGACCTGGTCGGCATGACGACGACAATCGGCGCGTCGCTGCGCGCCTACCAGCTCGGCGACGAGTTCCGCAAGCGCGGCATCCCGGTCGTGTTCGGCGGATTCCATGCGACCCTCCAGACCGAAGAGGCGCTCCATCATTGCGACGCGGTCGTGAAGGGCGAGGCCGACCTGGTATGGCCCGAACTGCTGAATGATTGGCGCGAAGGCAAGCTCAAACAAGTTTACAAGGCCGACAAGCTGCACGATCTGAAGAACCTGCCGCGCCCGCGCCACGAGCTGCTCAAGCTCAATCGCTACCTGTTCAAGGCGGTGCCGGTGCAGGCCAGCCGCGGATGCCCTTATCGATGCTCGTTCTGCGAGATTCCGGTGTTCTACGATGGCGCGTATCGGACGCGGCCGATCGAGGACATCGTCGAGGAGATAAAGCAGGTCGTCAAGATTACCGGCTTCAAGCGCTTTCAGTTCATCGACGATCAGATCACCGGCAAGCACAAGTTCGCGCGCGAGCTTTTCAAGGCGCTCGAGCCGCTCAACATCCGCTTCTCGTGCCTGTGGACGATCAACTCGAATCACGACGACGAGTTGCTGGAACTGGCGGCCAAGGCGGGAATCTTCCACGTCAACATCGGGGTCGAATCGATCAGCCAGGACAGCCTGCTGTCGATGAACAAGATTCAGAATCACGCGGGCCATTACAAAAAGCTGCTCAAGAAGCTCGAAAAATACGGGATTTACTATTCGCTCAACTTCATGTTCGGGCTGGAAGAGGATCATCCGCAGATCTTCGATGACACGCTCAAGTTCCTGCACGAGGTCAAGGCGCCCGAGGCGTTCTTCAACACCGTGACGCCGCGCGTAGGCACGCCGATGCGCACGCAGCTCGAGGACGAGGGCCGCGTGATCATCCCCGACGCCGACCTCTACACCAACAACTTCCGCTGCATGTTCGTGCCCAAGAACATGTCGCCGCAGGAAGTCGAAGAAGGCGTGTGGCGATGCACCAAGGAGTTCTACTCGCTCAAGTCGATGTTCAAGCGGCTGCTGATGCCGCCGGGAAAGTTCACCTGGCAGGGACTGACTGAGAATATGCTTTTCTACTGGGGCGCGAAGCGGCAGATCGACCCGGTCGATTATTATTAGGCCGACCGGGCTTTGATTCTTAAGACTCTCGCGATCCTGATTCTCGCCGCAGCACTAGAAGTCGGCGGCGATGCGCTCGTGCGGATAGGACTTCGCGGCCCGGCCTACTGGATGGCGGCGGGCGGGGTCGTTCTTTTCGCTTACGGAGTGCTGGTCAATCTGAGCGGTCTCGATTTCAACCGACTGATGGGAATCTACATCGCGGTCTTCTTCGTAGTATCGCAGGTGATTTCATTTCTTTTCTTCAAGCAGATCCCCGATGACAGAATCCTGCTGGGCGGTGGATTCATCGTAACCGGCGGCCTCCTGATTCTGCTGATGACCTGACTCCGCGCGGGCTCTTTCTTGATCAACCCCTTCTAACAGGGCGAAGTCCGCATCTTCTCTTTTTCACTGGGTGCAGGAGTCACCTCTGCCAGCGCGTAGTCGCGAAAAGATGCGCTGCGCAGATTTTCGCGTCTTCTCACTGCGGGTGCAGGGGCCGCAGCCCCTGCCGCCCACCGCGCAGGTGATTCTTCCTTCATGCCGCCGCCAACAGCGGGCGCGCTTACGGCTGGAGCACTACATTATCGATCAGCCGCGTCTTGCCGACGCGGGCCGCGATGGCGATCAGCATCGGACGATCGAGCGAGGGATGACGCTCGAGCGTCTCGGCATCCACTGCTTCGACGTATTCGATCGCGATTCCTCTCATGCGGTTGAGCACGCGAGTTGCCGCGAACACGATTTCCTCGGCGCAGCATGCGCCCGTGCGATGCTTCTCCCGGGCTGCCCGGAGCGCGAGGCTCAGCGCGAGTGCGTCTTCGCGCTCGGCGGGCGACAGGTAGGCGTTGCGCGAACTCATCGCGAGGCCGTCCTTTTCGCGCACTATCGGCACCGGGATAATTTCGACGTCGAAGTTCAGGTCACGGACCATCTTCTGGATCGCGCGCAGCTGCTGAAAGTCCTTCTCGCCGAAAACTGCCAGATGCGGCTTGACGATGTTGAACAGCTTGGCGACCACCGTCGTCACGCCGCGGAAATGGCCGGGGCGATGCGCCCCGCAGAGCCCACTGGTAATCTCACCGGCTTCGACCCAGGCCGTCGCGTCGGGCGAGTACATCGCCGCAGGGTCCGGCGCGAACACCACGTCCACCGGCACCGCCTCGAGCATCGCGCAGTCGCGCTCGAAGTTGCGCGGATAGCGCGCGAAGTCCTCGCCGGGGCCGAACTGGGTGGGATTGACGAAGATCGACGCGACCAGAACCGAGCACCGGCGCCGCCCCTCGCGCATCAGCGCCAGATGCCCTTCGTGCAGACAGCCCATCGTGGGAACTAGCCCGATGCGTTCACCACGTTGGAGCGCGCCACTGGAATAACGGGTCATTTCGTCGGGCGAGGTAATCACCATCATCGCGAGGCGCTCCTCGATTCGGCGTAACAATGTTCCGGCGCCGGAAACGCGCGTTCCTTCACTTCGCGCACGTAGCTGCTTGCAGCGGCCGCGGCCTCGTTCCACAGATGCGCGAACGGCTTGGCGAAGCGCGGCGCGCACGACTCGCCCAGCCCAAGCATGTCGTGCATCACCAGCACCTGGCCGTCGCAATCGGGCCCGGCGCCGATGCCGATAGTCGGGACAGCGACGCTGGCGGTTATCTCGCGCGCCAACGACGGCGGCACGCCCTCGACCACGATCGCGAATGCGCCCGCGGCTTCCAGTGCGGCGGCGTCTTCAAGCAGCCGTTCGCGGCATCCGGGAGCGCGGCCGGATTTGCGGCCTTGCACGCGATGCCCGCCCATCCGATGAACCGACTGCGGCGTCAGTCCGACGTGGCCCATCACGGGAATATCGACCGCCGTGATTCTCGCCACCGCTTCGGCTATCGCGACACCGCCTTCGAGCTTCACCGCCTCAGCGCCGCCTTCCTTGACCAGGCGGCCGGCGTTGCGCAACGCCTCTTCGGGACTTACCTGGTACGACAGGAACGGCATGTCGGCGACGACCAGCGCACGGCGTCGCGCGCGCGCAACCGCACGAGTGTGGTAGATGACCTCGTCGATGGTGACGGCCAGGGTGTTGGCCTCGCCGCGCACCACCATGGCGAGACTATCGCCGACCAGGATCAGATCGACGCCGCAGTTGTCGAAAATTCTCGCGAATGGAAAGTCGTACGCAGTCAGCATCGTGATCGGCTGCCGCGCGGCCTTCATGCGCGCTAGATCGGGCACGCGAACTTTGTCTTGCGTCATATACTCTCCCAAACGATCTTGTCGCTCCAAGCAAATCGGGGCTGCCGCGTACCCGGCAACCCCGCATCGGAGCAAGCTCGAATGAACGAGCGCTCGAATCACTCGGAGTCCCGGTCCAAACTTCGGATCCAGGCGCGAGCAGACGCCAAATGTCATCGCCTCCGCACGGGAGGCACTCAACTCAACCCCGTCTCGCCGGAAAAATCTTCCTCGACGGACGGACTTAACAATATAGATAAAGTCGGCCGGTGCGTAAAGCTCGGGAGGCTCGATCAGTTGGTGGCTTGCAAAACGTTGGCCGGCACCGGCATCGTCACCTGGAGGCGTTTGCCGTCGCGCACGACGCTTAAGTAGATCACCTCGCCCGGCTGAAGGTCGCGCATCCGGTCCTGAAAGTCGAGAAAGTTGGTCACCCGCGAGCCGTCGACGCCGATGATCAGGTCGTAGCTTTCGCCAACCTGCATGTAGTCCAACGCGGGAATGACCACCACCGCCAATCCACCGGAGAAAACCGCTCCCACCATCGCAGCCGCCGTGAGCGCGTCATGGACGTTGTGCTTGTAGGCGCGCAAGCCCACTGCCGCGGCCGGGCTGCCTTTCTCGACGGCCGTAACCAGCAAGCCGTCAGCCTCTTCGCCGGATTTGAGCGTGCGCCGCGCTTCACGCAATTGCATTCCGAATGGAGTCGAAAGCTCGCCCTCGCTGTCGAACTGCTGCAAGCGCCTGAGCTGCTCGGGCGGCAACCCGCTCTGCTCCTCCTGATAACGCGCGACTTCACTGCTCTCATTGGATGACTGCGAATCCGCAGCGCTCGACTGCTGCTCCTGTTGCTGCTGCGACGCGTCGGCAGAATTGGAAGAACTGGCGGGCGGAATCTCCGCGATGCCGGGCTGCGCGTTGTCCAGGTCGGGCGGCGTCGCAACCATGTTCGAGGGACCAGCGGCGGTCGCGGAATCTGCCGATGGCGCAATGGCGGTGCGCGCAGCCAAGGGCGCAGCGGCTTCCGCGATCGGGGCGCCAGCGCCGGATCCCGCCGTTGGCGCCGACGCGGCGGCCGATGCGGCCGCCGTCTTCCACGTCTCGGAGGCTGCCGTTTCGGCGCCCGACTGCGCAGCCGCGAGCGCGCTTGCGAACACAACGAGCAGCATCGCGGCGATCGATGCGCCAAAAGCGTGATGCGCCCGCGCTTTGCTAGTTAACACTCCAGCGCTTTTCATGCTCCACCACGCGGCCCTCTCGCTCGAGCTTTCGCAGATGAGAGCGGACCGAGCTTGCCGCGGCAAGATGCAGATACTCAGGAACGTCAACGTAGATCTTCTTCACGATCGCCATCGCCTCGAGCGGTCCCGCACCATGCGCGAGCGCCTCGAGCACCTGGCGTTCGCGCAATTCGCGATGCGCGATGTAGTCGCCGATCTTCTCTTTCGGATTGCGGATCACCGGGCCGTGCGCCGGATAAATCGTCTCGAGCTCGAGCGCGAGCAAGCGCCTGAGCGAATCCATGTACTCGCCGAGGTCGCCAGTATCGTCGGGAATGACTGTAGTACCTGCGCCCAGCACGACGTCCCCCGTGAACAATGCGCGCTCTTCCTCCAGATAGTAGCACAAGTGATCGGGCGAGTGCCCGGGAGTAAATACCGCGCGCAGGGTGGCGCCTTCGGTGTGAATTACGGCGTCGTCGCCGATCGCGGAAATCGCGCCCGCGGGAGCATCGTGGCCCTCCCACGGCATCTTCAATACTTCCAGCTCGCCGAATCTTTCGATCACCTGGCGCACGCCTCCCAGATGATCGACGTGTGCATGAGTCAGCACGATCCGTTCGAGTTCGATACTGCCGGAGAGTTCCTTGAGCGCCGCTTCAAGCAGGTCGGCGTATATCGCCACGCCCTGCCCCGTGTCGAGCAGTAGCGGCCGCTTCGAGCTGCCCACTATATAGGTGTTCGTTCCGGGTCCCGTAAATGGACTCGGATTGTGGCCGAGCACGGTCGCAACGCGCGGTGTGATCCGCGAGTAATCCGGCATCTTGAGACCGATCATCGAATCGGTCACCACTCGCCGGGGATTGCTCATCAAACGTCCCTCGATAACTAGCGCCGGTTGCGCTCGAATATCAGCCTGAGTCCCTTTAACGTCAGAAACTCGTCCACTTCTTCAATCGTTTCGCTCTCGGGCGCAATCAGCTGGGCCAGACCGCCGGTCGCGATGACCCGCGCCTTTTCGCCGCGCTCCTTCAGGATGCGCCCCACCAGCCCGTCCACCAGCGCGGTGTAGCCGAAGATCAGCCCGGACTGAATCGAGCCAACCGTGGTGCGCCCGACAACCTCGCGCGGGCGAACCAGCTCGACGCGATAGAGCTTCGCCGCGTGCTCGATCAACGCGTTCATCGAGACGCCCAGGCCCGGAGCGATCGCACCGCCGGCGTACTCGCCCTTGCCGGTCACGTAGTCGAACGTGGTCGCGGTGCCAAAATCGACGACGATAGATGCGCATCCGTAGCGCTCGTAGGCGGCGACCGCGTTGACGATTCGGTCTGCTCCCACTTCCTTGGGATTCTCGTAGAGGATCGGCATGCCGGTTTTGATTCCAGGCCCCACCATCAGCGGAGCGCAATGGAAATAGCGCTCGGCGACTTGCTCCATCACCTGGTTGAGGGGCGGGACCACGCACGCGATCGCAACCCCTTCAGGCTTGAGGACGCCCTCCAGCCCCACCGCCGCCAAAAGAGTGCTGAGCAGCGCGCCATGCTCATCGGTGGTCCGATCGGGAACGGTCGAGATACGCCAGTGATTGCGCAAGCGCTCGCCTTCGTAAATTCCAATCACGGTATCGGTGTTGCCGACGTCCACCGCTATCAGCATGACAAATCTCCGTCCGACCTCCGCCGTCGATAGAGGCGCAATCGGGCCCAAGATAATAGCGCGTGAACTCAGCGTAAACGAAGCGGCTGGCGCGGCGCCGTTAACGATGGAATTTGAACGACCGACGCAACATCGTCATCCCGATCATCGGATTGCCCGCCGGGTGGCTGAACGGAGACATCGAAGGAGAAAGCATCCACGGGCCGGGATTCAGCGGCGGCAGCGCGGCCTGAGTCAGCGGGCTGCTCATCGGCACGTAGGGCGACTCCGGAAACTGCGACGGTCTGTTCATCGTTCCCACCGCGACCGTGATCCGGGAAGGATATGCCGCGTATGGGACCCCGTAAGCTGGCTCGTTCTGGTAGTCGGCGGCCGTGCCCCAATTCTGATTGGGCCAGCTAGCGTCGGCGGTGCCGTCATCGACGGTTGGCGGCGCGCCCGGCGACGATGCGTTGATAGTCTCGCCGCCGGCGTCGGCGTCCGCATCGGTGCCGTCGGTGCAGGGGACTGATACGCCGTCGTCGGCACACGCCACCTGGGGAATCTCCAGGACCTTATCTGCCGTGTCCACATCCCCATCCAAGGCAGGCCCGGTGGGTTCCAAATCGGCATCTGCCACCGCAGCGGAATCCTCAACGTCCTGCGAAAACGCGGCGCGCGCGCTTACCAGGACGGTCATCGCGAGCGCTGCGAATATTGCAACGATCAATCGCGCCAGCCGCGTGCCCATAATTAAACCGTACCACTCGATCCGTCGAGTGCCAAGAATCTGCGATGCGCTTGCGCGGAGGTTTGCACGCTCGCCGCCAGCGGCTAAGATTCCGCGCTATGGCGCAAGCAAAAGTCGCATTGGTAACCGGCGCAGGCCGCGGCATCGGCCGCGACATCGCGCTTCGAATGGCAAAAGAAGGCTACGCGGTCGGGCTGATCGCCCGCACCAAGTCGCAGCTCGACGAAACCGCCGAATTAATTCGCGCCCAGGGCGGCAAGGCAGTCGTGACGCCAACCGACGTCTCGCGCCGCGATCAGGTCGTCGCCGCGGTCGAGACCGTCGAACGCGAGCTCGGACCGATCTCCGTGTTGATCAACAACGCGGGCGCGTATCTGCGCAAGCGCTTCACCGAAATTACCGAGGAGGATTTCGACTTCCAGCTCAAGGTGAACGCCTACGGACCGTTCTTCTGCACCCAAGCCGTCATCGGCAAGATGGCCGAGCGCAAGGCCGGCACCGTGATTTTCGTGCTGGGATCGGAATCGCGCAGCGGACCGGCGCAATACTCCGCCTACAACGCGTCGAAGCTGGCGCAGCGCGCGATCGCGGAGTCTGTCGCCTACGAGTTCATGCATCTCGGCGTGCATGCTGCCGCGCTCGACGTGGACGGCGCCGTGGACAGTGCTCGAGTGCGGGAGTCGATGCCCGAGGTGGATCCGTCGCACTTCGTTCCGCCCGCGGCGATATGCGACGAGATCGTGCACCTGATCGATCAGTCGAAAAGCGCGTGGACGTTTCAGGTCGATATGCGATCGTTCGTGCAATGGCGTCCGCGCGTCGCGCCGAAGAAAAAATCCTGATCCGGCGGGTGTGATGTAACGCGCGGGAGAATCTTAATACTGAAAAAACGCACGCGGGTGTGGTCTTGCCGGCAGCGAATATATAATGTTCGTCGCGTCGGGGTGTGGCGCAGACTGGTAGCGCACTCGCTTGGGGTGCGAGTGGTCGCCGGTTCAAATCCGGCCACCCCGACCAACTAAATCCCTTTGCGATAACTGAGTCCGAGCCGCGTGGCCGCCGAGATCGACCGCGAGATCGTGCCCAAGACCAGATACGATGAGACGATTTACGCTGCCCGTAGTTTAAGGACGGGTCGCGAGTCGGTGGCTTTCGCGAAGCGGAGAAGCGTCTTGACGCTGGGTAACTGAGCGCCACTCTCAAGCCGTGCTATCGCCGATTGAGTCGTACCCATACGATCCGCCAGTTGGGCCTGCGTGAAACCAGCGCGAACGCGCGCGGCGATCAGTTCGCGGGCGAGAGCGAATTCTTCGTCCAGAGCGGCGTAGGCCGTCCGGACTTCGCGGTCCGCCAGCATCTTCTTCTTCACAGAATCCAGCCCTCTGCTCATGGTGTGATCTCCCTAATTCTCCTGCGCGCGGCGTCGATCGCGCGCTGCGGAGTCTTCTGCGTCTTCTTTACGAATGCGTGGAGCACAATAAGTCGCCGCCCCGAGGCAGCCGTATAAATGGCCCGACCAATACCTGCAGAACCCATAAGCCGCATTTCCCAAAGCTTCTCACCTAGGGGTCTCACATGTGGCATGCCCACATGCTGTGGCCCGAAGCCTTCCAGCAGTTCGGAGATTCTCAAAAAGCGGGCTTGCATGTCTTTCGGCAGAGCAAGCAGCTCTGCTTCGACCGTTTGATTGAGAACCTCAATCGCCCATTCTGCCACGGCCCGTAGCATAGCATTTCTGCTATACTCAGGGAAACGAAACCAACCTCCAACGCGGTCGGGGGGATAAAGCAAGCGCAGAGCGGAACAAATTTCGATGAGGGACGGTCGCAACGGTATATTTTCGCTGTCATAAGGTCTGGAATCCGGGTATTTAGAATTATGCCTCTCCCCGAGTTTAATGAGATCAAAGCGCCAGCCCTGCAATTCTTTGCAGATGGTAAGCCACACAAAATCTCGGAAAGACGTGCATCAAAAAGTGATATTGATTGACGGTGATCGTCTGGCCGACCTCATGATCGAGCACAACATCGGCGTCGCCCCCTTTCATTCATACGAAATTAAGCACATTGATAGCGACTACTTCGACCAAGATTGACGCGGCGCGCGGCGGGGTGCGTTTTTGACAATCTCACGAGCTTGATCGTATAGTCGCATTGGGCTGGGGGTGTGCGTTACGCACTGAGATCCTGCGGGAACCCCTCGAACCTGATCCGGGTAATGCCGGCGTAGGGAAGCCGACAGCGCAACCTTAACGGTTGCGCCCGGGCCGCTTCCCAATACGAGGGAAGCGGCTCAAAAATGTCGGACTCCATCGCAACCTCAATCACACTCAACGGCGACCCGTACCCTCTCCACGCCGACACCGCCCTGACCGCGCTGCTGGAACGCCTGAACATGCGCCAGAT
>OBLT010002431.1_pt1 | contig 11607 bp, 10 predicted proteins | sample 1518721 | NCBI WGS metagenome assembly OBLT01 (sample SAMEA3539307, study PRJEB22396) | soil metagenome | biome: tundra; feature: field; material: soil | place: USA | collected 2010-05 | depth 0.15 m | reverse complement strand
CGGCGACGACCAACTCGTCGACGTCGAGGTCGTGATTGTTCTCGGCATTGGCGATTGCCGATTCCAGGCATTTGCGCACTTCCGTGGAGATGCGCTTGCGCGAGAACTCCAGGTCGGCGAGCGCCATCGCAACCTTCTTGCCGCGGATCATCTGCGCCACAAGATTGAGCTTCTGCGGAGATACCCGCAGCATCTTGCTGATGGCCTTGGCTTCGTTGTCGGGGAGGTCCCGATCGCGTTTGCGCTTGCCCATGACGTCTCTCTAAATCCTTAGCTTGCCGCCGGCGCGGCGGCAGGCGCAGCCGGAGCCGCAGCGGGACCGCTGGTGCGCTTGGCTTTGCGGTCGGAGGTGTGGCCGTAGAACATCCGGGTCGGCGAAAACTCGCCGAACTTATGACCGACCATTTCCTCGCTCACCATCACCGGAATGTGCTTCTGCCCGTTATAGACGCCGAAATTCAGGCCGACGAATTGCGGCAGAATAGTCGAGCGCCGGCTCCAGATCTTGATCATCTCGTGACGGCCCGACGAGCGCGCGGCCTCCGCCTTGCGCAGCAGATAGCCGTCGACGAACGGGCCTTTCCAGACTGAACGCGTCATATCTCTGTCCCTACTGCTGCTGCTTCTTGCGGTCGTGCCGGCTGGCCACGATGAATTTGGTGGTGCGCTTGTTCTTGCGCGTCTTCTTGCCCTTGGTCGGAATGCCCCAGGGCGTGCTCCAATGCTTGCCGCCCTTGGTGCGTCCGCCATGCGGGTGATCGACCGGGTTCATGGTGATGCCGCGGTTGTGCGGCATGCGGCCCTTCCAGCGCTGGCGGCCGGCCTTGCCGATCGTCGTGTTCATATTGTCCGGGTTCGAGACCGCACCGATGGTCGCCATGCAGCGGCCATGCACCAGGCGTTGCTCGCCGGAACTAAGCCGCAGGATGACGTAATCCTGGTCGCGCCCAGCGATCTGCGCATAGCTGCCGGCCGAGCGCGCGACCTGCCCGCCCTTGCCGATCTTGATCTCGATGTTGTGCACGATGGTGCCGACCGGAATATTGGCGATCGGCATGGCGTTGCCCGGCTTCACGTCGGCATGCTCGGAGGCGATCACCTGGTCGCCGGCGGCAAGGCGCTGCGGCGCCAGGATGTAGGCCTGCTCGCCGTCCTGGTACTTGATGAGCGCGATGAAGCCGGTGCGGTTGGGATCGTATTCGAGCCGCTCGACGGTCGCCGGCACGTCGAACTTGGTGCGGCGGAAATCGATCTTGCGATAGGCCTGCTTGTGGCCGCCGCCGCGGAAGCGCGAGGTGATGCGGCCGTTATTGTTGCGGCCGCCAGACGAATGCTGCCCTTCGGTCAACGCCTTCACCGGTGCGCCCTTGTACAGCGACGAGCGGTCGATGTTGACCAGCTGGCGCTGGCTCGGCGTGGTCGGATTGTATGTTTTCAACGCCATCGGAGGCTTCCCTTACAATCCCGTGGTCACGTCGATCCGATGACCCTCTTCCAGGGTCACGATCGCGCGCTTCACATCGGACTGCTGCCCGACCTTGTTCTTGAACACCTTGAGCTTGCCCTTGCGGGTGAGCGTGTTGACGTTTTTGACCTTGACGTCGAACAGCTTCTCGACCGCTTCCTTGATCTGCGGCTTGGTCGCGTTCTTACGCACCTTGAACACGACCTTGTTGTGCTCGGACGCCATGGTCGCCTTTTCGGTGATCACCGGGGCGATGATGACGTCGTAATGGCGGGGATCGCTGGTGCTCATTTGAAGCGCGCCTCCAGCGCATCGAGCGCGGCCTTGGTCAGCACCAGGGTCTTGCGCCGCATGATGTCGTAGACGTTGATGCCCTGCACCGGCAGCACGTCGATATTCGGAATGTTGCGCGCCGCGTTGCGGAAGTTCAGCTCGACCTCGGCGCCGTCGATGATCAGCGCGTTGATCAGGCCGAGCTTGTCGAACTGCTTGGCGAGGCCCTTGGTCTTGCCGTCCTTCAGCGTCATCTTGTCGATGACGATGATGCCGCCGTCCTTGGCCTTGGCCGACAGCGCGTGCTTGAGCGCGAGCGCGCGCACCTTCTTGGGCAAGCCGATGGCATGGCTGCGCACCACCGGACCGAAGGCGCGTCCGCCGCCGCGGAACTGCGGCACGCGCGCCGAGCCGTGACGGGCGCCGCCGGTGCCTTTTTGCGCATACATCTTCTTGCCGGTGCGCCAGATTTCCGAGCGGTCCTTGGTCTTGTGCGTGCCGCGCTGGCGCTTGGCGAGCTGCCAGTTGACGCAGCGCTGCAGGATGTCGCTGCGCGGCTCGAGGCCAAAGATCGCATCCGACAAATTGACGGAGCCGGCTTCCTTGCCTTCGAGGGTGGTGATCTTCAATTCCATGTCACGCGCCCTCCGTCACGGCGGGGGCGGCGGGAGCTTGCTTGGCATCCGGCTTAGCCTCGGATTTCGCTTCGGCGGCTTCCGCCAGGCGGAACTTGCCGGGCTTCGGCACATCCTTATGCGGCTTCTTCTTTACCGCGTCGCGCACGGTGATCCAGCCGCCCTTGGCGCCGGGCACCGCGCCCTCGACCATGATGAGACCGCGCTCGACATCGGTCTTCACCACCTTGAGATTGAGCGTGGTCACCCGGTCGACGCCCATGTGGCCGGGCATCTTCTTGTTCTTGAAGGTTTTGCCGGGGTCTTGCCGGCCGCCGGTGCCGCCGATCGAGCGGTGCGAGACCGACACGCCGTGCGAGGCGCGCAAGCCCGCAAAATTCCAGCGCTTCATGCCGCCGGCAAAGCCCTTGCCGATCGAGGTGCCGCAGACGTCGACGAACTGTCCAATTACGAAGTGGTCGGCGGTGATCTCGGCGCCGAGCGGGATCAGCGCGTCCTCGGTCACCCGGAACTCGGCCAGCTTGCGCTTGGGCTCGACCTTGGCCTTGGCGAAATAGCCGCGGTCGGCCTTGATCATGTTGTTGGTGCGGCGCTCGCCCGAGCCAAGCTGGAGCGCGACATAGCCGTTCTTGTCCTTGGTCCGGTGTGCGACCACCTGGCACTGCGCCAGGCGCAGCACCGTGACCGGCACGTGCTCACCGGCATCGGTGAACAACCGGGTCATTCCGATCTTCTGCGCAACCACTCCGGAACGCATCTTAATTCCTCACCCGGCCTTTACAGCTTGATCTCGACGTCGACGCCGGCGGCGAGGTCGAGCTTCATCAGCGCGTCCACGGTCTGCGGCGTCGGATCGACGATGTCCAAGAGGCGCTTATGCGTGCGCATCTCGAACTGTTCGCGGCTCTTCTTGTCGACGTGCGGCGAGCGGTTCACCGTGAACTTCTCGATCTTGGTCGGCAGCGGGATCGGGCCACGGACCTGCGCGCCGGTGCGCTTGGCCGTGTTCACGATCTCACGCGTCGACGCATCGAGGATGCGGTGATCGAACGCCTTGAGCCGGATCCGGATATTCTGGCCGTTCATTGCCGTTGTCTCTTTCTTGGATCATCGCCCGCGCAGGCTGTTTCCCGCGAAGGGCGAATTGCGAGTAGCGAGCGGAGGTCAATCCATTCGCTATTCGCTCTTCTCTATTCGCTTACTCAATAATGCTCGCCACCACGCCGGCGCCGACGGTGCGGCCGCCCTCGCGAATGGCGAAGCGAAGTTTCTCCTCCATGGCGATCGGCACGATCAGGTGCACTTCCATCGCCACGTTGTCGCCCGGCATCACCATTTCGGTACCGGCCGGCAGGTGCACCACGCCGGTCACGTCGGTGGTGCGGAAGTAAAACTGCGGACGGTAGTTGGTGAAGAACGGGGTATGACGGCCGCCCTCTTCCTTGGTGAGGATGTAGGCTTCCGCCTTGAACTTGGTGTGCGGCTTGACCGAGCCGGGCTTGCACAGCACCTGGCCGCGCTCGACTTCCTCGCGCTTGGTGCCGCGCAGCAGGCAGCCGACGTTGTCGCCGGCCTCGCCCTGGTCGAGCAGCTTGCGGAACATCTCGACGCCGGTGACGACCGTCTTCTGCGTCGGCTTGATGCCGACGATCTCGACTTCCTCGCCGACCTTGATGATGCCGCGCTCGATGCGGCCGGTGCACACGGTACCGCGGCCGGAGATCGAGAACACGTCTTCCACCGGCATCAGGAACGGCTTGTCCTTCGGACGATCAGGCTGCGGAATGCTCTCGTCCACCGCCTTCATCAGCGCCAGGATCGATTCCTTGCCGAGCTTTTCGTCCTTGCCCTCGAGCGCCATCAGCGCCGAGCCCTTGATCACCGGAATCTTGTCGCCGGGGAAATTATACTTGGACAGCAGTTCGCGAACCTCGAGCTCGACCAGTTCGAGCAATTCGGGATCGTCCACCATGTCGACCTTGTTCATGTAGACGACGAGCGCCGGCACGCCGACCTGGCGGGCGAGCAGGATGTGCTCGCGGGTCTGCGGCATCGGGCCGTCGGCGGCGGACACCACCAGGATGGCGCCGTCCATCTGCGCCGCGCCGGTGATCATGTTCTTCACGTAGTCGGCGTGGCCGGGGCAGTCGACATGCGCGTAGTGGCGCTTCTCGGTCGAGTATTCGACGTGCGCCGTCGAAATGGTGATGCCGCGCGCCTTCTCTTCCGGCGCCTTGTCGATCTGGTCATAGGCGGTGAAGACGGCGCCGCCGGTCTCCGCCAGCACCTTGGTGATCGCCGCCGTCAGCGTCGTCTTGCCGTGGTCGACGTGACCGATCGTACCGATATTGCAATGCGGCTTGTTGCGCAGGAATTTTTCTTTGGCCATGGACCTCTCCGTTCAGAATCTTTCAGGTTGCGATCGTCACGCGAATTTCTTCTGCACTTCCGCTGACACGTTGGCGGGTAGCTCTGCGTAGTGATCGAATTGCATCGTGAATGTGGCGCGGCCCTGAGACATGGACCGCAGATTGTTGACGTAGCTAAACATGTTCATCAGCGGCACCATCGCATTGATGACGTTGGCATTGCCGCGCGTGTCCTGACCTTGGATATGGCCACGCCGCGAATTGAGGTCGCCGATGACGGAGCCGGTGTATTCCGCCACCGTCACCACTTCGACCTTCATGATCGGCTCGAGCAGGACGGGCCTAGCTCTCTGTAGAGCTTCCCGCAGGCATTGGCGCGCGCAGATTTCGAACGCCAAGGCAGAAGAGTCGACGTCATGATATTTGCCGTCGATCAGCGTCACCTTCAGGTCTACCACCGGAAATCCCGCCAGCACGCCTGAGCCAAGTACCGACTCCAGGCCTTTCTCGACGCCCGGGATGTATTCCTTCGGCACGGTGCCGCCGACGACTTCGTTTTCAAACTCGAACGGCGTGCCGGGCGCTGACGGCTCGGCGATGATCTTGATCTGCGCGAACTGGCCGGAGCCGCCGGTCTGCTTCTTGTGGGTGTAGTCGTGCTCGACGCGCTGGGTGATCTTCTCGCGGAACGCCACCTGCGGAGCGCCGATATTGGCGTCCACTTTGTAGGTGCGCCTGAGGATGTCGACCTTGATGTCGAGATGCAGTTCGCCCATGCCGCGGATGATGGTCTGACCCGACTCCGGATCGGTATTGACGCGGAATGACGGATCCTCCGCCACCAGCTTGGCCAGCGCGACGCCGAGCTTTTCCTGGTCGGCCTTCGACTTCGGCTCGATCGCGATCTCGATCACCGGATCGGGGAATTCCATCTTTTCCAGGATCACCGGCTGCTTGGGATCGCACAGCGTGTCGCCGGTGCGCACTTCCTTGAGGCCGGCCAGCGCGACGATGTCGCCGGCAAAGGCTTCCTTGATGTCCTCGCGGTTGTTCGCATGCATCAGCAGCATACGGCCGATGCGCTCTTTGCGCTCCTTGGTCGAATTGATCACGCCGGTGCCGCTGGTGAGCGTGCCGGAATAGATGCGGCAGAAGGTGATGGTGCCGACGAAGGGGTCGTCCATGATCTTGAAGGCGAGCAGCGCGAGCGGTGCGTTGTCTTTCGGCTCGCGCACGACGTCTTCGCCATTGTCGGGGTTGATGCCATGGATCGGCGGCACGTCGAGCGGGCTCGGCAGGTAATCGACGACGGCGTCGAGCAGCGGCTGCACGCCCTTGTTCTTGAACGCCGAGCCGCACAGCACCGGGAAGAAAGCGCCGGTGATCACGGCCTTGCGGATCAGTTTCTTGATGGTGGCCTCGTCGGGCATTTTGCCCTCGAGATAGGCGGTGGCCGCGTCATCGTCGAGCTCGCAGGCCGCCTCGATCATCTTGTCGCGGTATTCTTGAGCCTGCGCGAGCATGTCGGCGGGAATGTCGATGTCGTGGTAATCGGCGCCGAGGGATTCGTCGTTCCACACCACGCCCTTCATGCGCACTAGATCGATCAGGCCCTTGAACTGCTGCTCCGAACCGATCGGGAGCTGAATGGCCACCGGCCTGGCGCCGAGGCGGGTCTTGATGTCGTCCATGCACTTGAAGAAGTCGGCGCCGATCTTGTCCATCTTGTTGGCGAAGACGATGCGCGGCACTTTGTACTTGTCGCCCTGGCGCCAGACCGTCTCGGTCTGCGGCTCGACGCCCTGGTTGCTGTCGAGCACGACAACCGCGCCGTCGAGCACGCGCAATGAGCGCTCCACCTCGATGGTGAAGTCGACGTGGCCGGGGGTGTCGATGATGTTGAGGCGCTTGTTTTTCCAGAACGCGGTGGTCGCGGCCGAGGTGATGGTGATGCCGCGCTCCTGCTCCTGCTCCATCCAATCCATCGTCGCGGCGCCTTCATGCACCTCGCCGATCTTATGGCTCTTGCCGGTGTAATAGAGGATCCGCTCCGTGGTCGTGGTTTTCCCGGCATCGATGTGGGCCATGATGCCGAAATTGCGGTAGTCCTCGATCGGGTGGTTACGGGGCATTGCAGTTCTAGTCCTTGATTCCGTTATTCGCCGTCACCAGCGGTAATGCGAGAAGGCCCGGTTGGCTTCCGCCATCTTGTGGGTGTCCTCGCGCTTCTTGACGGCGTTTCCCCTGTTATTGGATGCGTCGAGCAGCTCGGCTGAGAGCCGTTCGGTCATCGTCTTTTCGTTGCGCTCGCGCGCGGCCGAGATGATCCAGCGAATGCCAAGCGCCTGCCGGCGCGAGGTGCGCACTTCCACCGGCACCTGATAGGTGGCGCCGCCGACGCGCCGCGAGCGCACTTCGATCGACGGCATCACGTTGTCGAGCGCCTGCTGGAACACCGTGAGCGGAGCCTGCTTGGTCTTGCTCTCGATCATTTCCAGCGCGCCGTAGACGATACCTTCCGCGACCGACTTCTTGCCGGCATACATGACGGCGTTCATGAACTTGCTGACGACGACGTTGCCGAACTTCGGGTCCGGGATGATTTCGCGTTTTTCGGCGGCGTGGCGGCGGGACATGGTTCAGATTCCGATTATTTAGGACGCTTGGCGCCGTATTTCGAACGGCGCTGCTTGCGGTTCTTGACGCCTTGGGTGTCGAGCACGCCGCGCAGGATGTGGTAGCGCACGCCCGGCAGGTCCTTGACGCGGCCGCCGCGGATCATCACCACCGAATGTTCCTGTAGATTGTGCCCCTCGCCTGGGATGTAGCCGATCACCTCGAAGCCGTTGGTCAAGCGCACCTTGGCCACCTTGCGCAGCGCCGAGTTCGGCTTCTTCGGCGTCGTGGTGTAGACGCGCGTGCAGACGCCGCGCTTTTGCGGGCTGCCTTGCAGCGCCGGCGCCGTGATGCGCACCCTGAGGGGCTTGCGCGGGTTGGCAATCAGCTGGTTGATCGTCGGCATCGTTGGCCTTCGTTACCTTCGTTTGGGCTAAGAGCGCCCGGATTCGTTTTGGGCTTTATCGCCCCTCGCAGCTCGCTTTGCGCGTTTCCCGCACGCAAAACGAAATCGCGCCATCCGCTTTATTCGCGGGGGCGCTCTTTCGGTTCCGGACGGCCGCGCAGCGCAAGACCGCGCGCCCGGTCACTCAAGCCTGACAGTGGCTGTCAGAGGCAGCGTTTGAGCTTCATTCCTCGAGGCGATGCGCCGGCCAAGCTTTGAGAAATAACACAACGCTCTCAAAGGGTTAGCCGGGCGGCCGTTCCGAGCAAGCGAAGCTCACCGCCTGCCGTGAAGTGTCGCGTATGTATCGGCCACATTCCGCTAAGTCAAGGCGAAAAGGGCTGAAAAATCGAGGGTTCGGGGCCGTTCGGCGCTTCCGCCATACAGCGGAAGCCAGGGCCGCAAACTTAAGGGCCGCCCGGAGGCGGCCCTCTTAATTCTTGATCGGCGAAGTGGCTTACTCCGCCGGCGGCAGCGCGGGTGCTGCTTCCGCCTCGGCCTTGGCCGCAGCCTTGGCCGCGTCCTTCTCGCGTTCCTCGAGGATGAGCGCATCGCGCTTGATCGCAATCTCGCGCAACTCGTCCATCATCGCGCCGGTGCCGGCCGGGATCAGGCGGCCGACGATGACGTTCTCCTTGAGCCCGTCGAGCGTATCCGCCTTGCCGTTGACGGCGGCCTCGGTGAGCACGCGCGTGGTCTCCTGGAACGACGCCGCCGAGATGAACGAACGGGTCTGCAGGCTCGCCTTGGTGATGCCGAGCAGCACGGGATGACCGCTGGCCGGCTTCTTGCCTTCGGCTTCGACCCGCGCGTTGATTTCGTCCATCTCGGTCTTGTCGATCTGCTCGCTCTGCAACAGCTCGGTGTCGCCGGGCTCGTCGATCTCGACCTTCTGCAGCATCTGGCGAACGATCACCTCGATGTGCTTGTCGTTGATGTTGACGCCCTGCAGCCGGTAGACCTCCTGGATCTCGTTCACCAGATAGGCGGCCAGCTCCTCGACGCCCTTGATGGCGAGAATATCGTGCGGGGCGGGATTGCCCTCGACGATGTAATCGCCCTTCTCGATGACGTCGCCATCCTGCAGATGGATGTGCTTGCCCTTCGGGATCAGGTACTCCTTCGGCTCGTCGCCCTTGCTCGTCGGCTCGAGTGTCAGGCGGCGCTTGTTCTTGTAGTCCTTGCCGAAGCGCACCGTGCCGCCGATCTCGGCGATGATGGCCGCGTCCTTCGGCTTGCGCGCCTCGAACAGCTCCGCTACCCGCGGCAGACCGCCGGTGATGTCGCGGGTCTTGGCGCTTTCGGTCGGAATGCGCGCGATCACGTCGCCCGCTTTCACGTGCCCGCCGGGATCGACCGAGATGATCGCATCCACCGCGAGTATATAGCGCGCGTCGCCGCCGCGGGCGAGCTTGAGCAGCTTGTTGCCCGACTTGATCACGATCGCCGGACGCAGCTCCTGCTGATTGCGCGACGACCCCGTGCGCCAGTCGACCACCACGCGCTTGGCGATGCCGGTCGATTCGTCGAGCGCTTCCGACATCGACAGACCGTCGACCAGGTCCTCGAAGGCGATCGAACCCTCGACCTCGGTGAGGATCGGCCGCGTGTAGGGATCCCACTCGGCGATGCGCTGGCCGCGCTTGATCTTGTCGCCGTCTTCGACGCGCATGCGCGCGCCGTACGGGATGCGGTGATGCGCGCGTTCGGTGCCGTCGGGGTCCACCACCGCCACCACCATGTTGCGCACCATCGCCACCACGTCGCCGTCGGTGTTCTTGGCGATGTTCTTGCCCTTGAATTTGAGCTTGCCGTCGAAGTTCGACTCGATGAACGACTGCTCGGAGATCTGCGCCGCGCCGCCGATGTGGAACGTGCGCATGGTGAGCTGGGTGCCCGGCTCGCCGATCGACTGCGCGGCGATGACGCCCACCGCCTCGCCCATGTTGACCGGCGTGCCGCGGGCGAGATCGCGCCCGTAGCAGGCCCCGCACACGCCGTTCTTCGACTCGCAAGTGAGCACCGAGCGGATTTTCATTTCCTGCACGGCCGCATTGGTGATCGCTTCGACTTCCGGCTCCGTCAGCAGGGTGCCGCGCTTGACCACGACTTTGTTGCTGGCCGGGTCCTTGACGTCCTCCGCCGTGGTGCGGCCGAGGATGCGGATAGCCAGCGGTGCGACCACGGTGCCCGCGTCGATGATGGCGCGAACCTTGATGCCGCCCCTGGTGCCGCAATCTTGGCTCGTGATGATGCAGTCCTGCGCCACGTCGACCAGACGCCGCGTCAGATAGCCTGAGTTCGCCGTCTTCAAGGCGGTGTCGGCGAGACCCTTGCGGGCGCCGTGCGTCGAGTTGAAGTACTCGAGCACCGACAGGCCTTCCTTGAAGTTCGAGATGATCGGGCTCTCGATGATCTCGCCCGAGGGTTTCGCCATCAGGCCGCGCATGCCGGCAAGCTGACGCATCTGCGCGGGCGAACCGCGCGCGCCGGAATGCGCCATCATGTAGATCGAGTTGACCTGCTCGTCGCGTCCCTTCGCGTCTTTCTTGACGGAAGAGATTTCCTTCATCATCGCGTCGGCGATCGCTTCGGTGCACTTCGACCAGGCGTCGACCACCTTGTTGTATTTCTCGCCCTGGGTGATCAGACCGTCGTTGTATTGCTGCTCGAACTCCTTGGCGAGTTGGCGCGTTTCTTCGACAGTCTTCCACTTCGACCCCGGCACCACCATGTCGTCCTTGCCGAACGAAATGCCGGCCTTGAAGGCGTGATAGAAGCCGAGCGCCATGATGCGGTCGCAGAAGATGACCGTCTCCTTCTGCCCGCAATGGCGATAGACCTGATCGATCATTCCGGAAATTTCGCGCTTCGTCATGAGCTTGTTGACGATGTCGAACGGCGCTTTCACGCTGCGCGGCAGCACGTTGCCGAGCACGACGCGACCGGGCGTGGTCTCGAACCATTTCAGGAACGATTTGCCCTTCTCGTCGATGCCTTCCCAGCGGTACTTGATCTTGGTGTGCAGGCCGATGATCTTCTCCTGCAGGGCATGGTCGATCTCGGCGATGCTCGTGTAAAAACCCTTGACCGTATTCTTTAATTTCGGGTCCTTCTTAAATTCCGCATCGGAATGGAGTTCGAGCTTCCACTCGCCCGGCTCGCCCTCGCGCATCAGCGTGAGGTAGTAGAGGCCGAGCACGATGTCCTGCGACGGCACGATGATCGGCTGACCGTTGGCCGGATGCAGGATGTTGTTGGTCGACATCATCAGCACGCGCGCTTCCAGCTGCGCTTCCAGCGACAGCGGAACGTGCACGGCCATCTGGTCGCCGTCGAAGTCGGCGTTAAACGCCGCGCACACCAGCGGATGCAGCTGGATCGCCTTGCCCTCGATCAGCACCGGCTCGAACGCCTGGATGCCGAGACGATGCAGGGTCGGCGCGCGGTTGAGCAGCACCGGATGCTCGCGGATCACCTCGTCGAGGATGTCCCAAACCTCCGGCTTTTCCTTCTCGACCAGCTTCTTGGCCTGCTTCACCGTGGTGGACAGACCCTTGGCGTCGAGCCGCGAATAGATGAACGGCTTGAACAGTTCGAGCGCCATCTTCTTCGGCAAGCCGCACTGATGCAGCTTGAGTTCGGGGCCGACCACGATCACCGAGCGGCCGGAATAGTCGACGCGCTTGCCGAGCAGGTTCTGGCGGAAGCGGCCCTGCTTGCCCTTGAGCATGTCGGCAAGCGATTTGAGCGGACGCTTGTTGGCGCCGGTGATGACGCGGCCGCGGCGGCCGTTGTCGAACA
>OBLT010002430.1_pt1 | contig 11608 bp, 5 predicted proteins | sample 1518721 | NCBI WGS metagenome assembly OBLT01 (sample SAMEA3539307, study PRJEB22396) | soil metagenome | biome: tundra; feature: field; material: soil | place: USA | collected 2010-05 | depth 0.15 m | reverse complement strand
TCGGAATCGATGGAGGGAGCGGAATACCAGCCCTTCACCGCCAGCCGTCCTCCGAGGAGATGACCCGGAGAGACCGTCAGGGACGGCGCAGCCCCAATGACCATGAACGTCCCATTCGTGCCCAGACCTCCCAGAACGGCCGCCATCGCATCGCCATTCGTTACCGTTGCGAGAATCACCTTGGCGCCGCCCAACCGGCGCAGTTCTTCGGCTGGATCCTGCGACTGGCTATCGATGTAGTGCCTGGCGCCCAATTCGCGAGCCAGAGACTCCTTGTCCTTACCGCGCGCGGTCGCAACCGTCCGGAATCCCGCTCTGGCGGCGAACTGAACGCCGAGATGGCCCAGGCCGCCCAAGCCGAGCACCGCCACGAGTTCGCCCGGCCGCGCACCGCTGTTGCGAAGGCAGTTGAACGTCGTCACGCCGGCGCACATGAGCGGCGCGGCCTCGACCGCCGACAACTCGTCGGGGACCACGGCCAGCGCTTCCGCGCGCGCGATCATGTACTCGGCGTAGCCGCCGTCATAGGTGACGCCGGTGATCGCGGTAAAGGTCTGGCAGGCGAAGAAGTCGCCGCGGCGGCAAGCATCGCAGTAGCCGCAGTTCCCGCCGTGCCAGCCGACGCCGACGCGCTGCCCGGTCTTCCACCGGGGAACGCCGGGCGCTACAGCATCAACCAAACCGGCGACCTCGTGCCCGGGGATCCGTGGATAACCGACCAGCGGAAAGCTCCCGTCCCGGGTCAGAGAGTCACTGTGGCAAATGCCGCAGGCCTGGACTTTGATCCGGACCGATCCGGGACCGGGTTCGGGGATTTCGCGTTCTACGATCTCGAAAGGCGCCTTCGCGTGGGAGACCTGAACGGCGCGCATTTTCGGCATAGCTCCTCCAAATGAATATCTTGGCACAGCAGGTCCGCATTGCCTTGCCCCGCTTGTACGCAGGATCACCTCCAGTGCCACCACCCTTTAGTTGTTCATATTTTCCTGCCTTGGGCTACACTCGTGGTGGAGGTTTTTTGATGGCGGATCAAGGGACTGGTCATGGAGCGGTGCGGCCGCGGACGGCGGTGCTGACGCGGGGGTTCGATCCCAGCTTGTCGTGCGGTTCGGCGCGGCCGGCGGTCTTTCGTAGTTCGACCTACGCTTTTGCGAGCCCCGAAGCGGCGGAACACGCGTTTGCGATCACCACGGGGAAAATCCAACTGGCCGATGGCGAACGCGCGGACCTGATCTACTCGCGCTTCTCCCATCCCAACGCCGAAATTCTGGAAGACCAGATCGTTCCGCTCGAAGCCGGCGCCACCGAGGCCGCGGTTTTCAACTCGGGCATGGCGGCCATCATGACGGCCTTCTTCGCCTTTGCGAAACCCGACAGCACCATCGTGTACACCACGCCCCTGTACGGCGGCACCACCGGACTCATCCACTCATTCCTGGAGCCGTTTGGCGTGCGGGGCATCGCGGTACCCTCCGGAGACGCCGCGGCCATCGACGAAGCCATTCGCTCGGCCGGGAACTGTTCGATCGTTTTCCTGGAGACTCCGGCCAACCCGACCCTCATCATGACCGACATCGAGCGCGCCACTGGAACGGCCTTGCGGCGGCCCGATCGGCCGGTGATCATGGTGGATAACACCTTTCTGGGGCCGAGCTTCCAGCATCCGCTGTTATTGGGCGCGGACATCGTGCTGTACTCGGCTACCAAATACCTCTCCGGCTTCAGCGATATGTTGGGCGGGGTGGCCATCACCGGAAGTTCCGAGCTGATCCGGAAGATCCGCAGCCGGCGCAGCATGTTCGGCAACATTCTCCAGCCGGATGAATGCTGGATGCTGGACGGCCGTCTGCCTACGGTGGCGCTGCGCATGAACCGGCAGAGCAAGAACGCACAGCGTGTCGCCGAGGCGCTGGTGGGTCACAAACGCCTGAGCCGCGTGATTTACCCGACCTTGTTCGACGACCCCGAACAAAAGCGCATCTTCGAGAAGCAGTGCGACTATCCGGGCGGGATCTTTTCGCTGGAATTCCAAGGCGGCAAGGAAGCCGCGTTCGAGTTCCTGCGGCGCGTACGCATCGCCCGGAACGCGGTATCGCTGGGCGGCGTCGAGACGCTGGCCTGCCACCCCAAAAGCACCACGCACTCGGGTATGAGCGCCCAGGAGTTGGCGGAATCCCGGGTCACCGACGGGCTGGTGCGGGTATCCGTAGGCATCGAAGACTGGCGCGACCTGCTGGCCGACTTCGAACAGGCGTTAGCGGCCATCGGGTAGCCAGACTGGTCTGTGGCCCCTCGGCAAGCCGTCCGCTACAATTAGATTTAGTTCACATCCACAAGGAATCTCCGTGACAGGTCACGAAATCAGACAGCGTTTTCTCGACTTCTTTGCCCAAAGAGGCCACCGCGTGGTGCGCAGTTCTTCGCTGGTTCCCGCTAACGACCCTACCCTGCTGTTCACCAACGCGGGGATGAACCAGTTCAAGGACGTGTTCCTGGGCCTCGAAAAGCGCGACTACACGCGCGCGGCCAGTTCGCAGAAGTGCGTGCGCGCCGGCGGCAAGCACAACGATCTCGAGAACGTCGGGTACACTCGCCGCCATCACACCTTCTTCGAGATGCTCGGCAATTTTTCCTTCGGCGACTACTTCAAGGCCGAGGCCATCGAGTTCGCGTGGGATCTGATTACCAAAGACTACGGCCTGCCGAAAGATAAGCTGTACGTGACCGTTTTCCGCGAGGACGACGAGGCCGAAGAGCTGTGGCAGAAGGTGGCCGGCGTTCCCAAGAGCCGCATCTTCCGCCTGGATGAAAAGGACAATTTCTGGCAGATGGGCGAGACCGGCCCGTGCGGCCCGTGCTCGGAAATCTACTACGACTTCGGCGTGGAAGCCGCCGAACCGGGGCGCGAACGCGAGGAGTTCCCCGAGGACGGCGGCGGCCGATTCATGGAATTCTGGAACCTCGTGTTCATGCAGTTCGACCGCGACTCCAAAGGGAAGCTCACGCCTTTGCCCCGCCCGTCGATCGATACGGGTCTGGGGTTGGAGCGAATCGCGGCCATACTGCAAGGCAAGCTTTCAGCATACGACACCGATCTCATTCGCCCGATTATCGAGTATGCCGCGGACTTGTTTGGCGGGCGCGGCGGGGCCGGCGATTCTGCCCGCGTCGACACCGCTCTACGCATCGCCGCGGACCATGCGCGCGCTACGGCCTTCCTGATCCACGATGGCGTGCTGCCTTCCAACGAAGGGCGCGGCTACGTGCTGCGCAAGATCATGCGGCGGGCCCTCCGGAACGTGCGGCTGATCGGCGTCGAAGAGCCTTTCCTATATAAGCTCACCGCGTTCGTGGCGGAGTTGATGCAAGGGCCCTATCCGGAGTTGATGGAGAGCGTCGAGCGCACGGCGCGCGTGGTGAAGGACGAGGAGCATCGGTACGCCACTACGTTCCTGGAGGCCGAGAAGCAGTTCAACGAGGCCATCCGTTCGCTGGCGGGCCACACCATTCCGGGCGCGGTGGCGTTCAAGCTTTACGACACCTTCGGACTGGCCCTGGACGAGCAGGAGGACATGGCTCGCGAGCACGGCCTCCAGATCGATCATGAAGGCTTCGAGCAGGAGATGGAGCGCCAGCGCGAACGCGCGCGGGCAAGCTGGAAGGGCGCCGAAAAGGGCGCGGTGGTTCCGGCCTATCAGAAACTGCTGGAGTCTGGCCGCACCAGGTTCCTGGGCTATGGCGAGTTGGAGGCGGAGTCCCGCGTGGTGGGGCTGTTGGTGGACAAGCAGCCGGTGGAGAAGGTCCCCGCCGGCGTGAAGGCCGAGTTGGTGTTTGACCAGACGCCGTTCTACGCCGAGGCCGGCGGCCAGGTGGGCGATCGGGGCGTGCTGTACTCCGCTTCCATGGAACAGGCCGCGGATGTGGAGACCGCTTTTGCCGGCGTTCCCGGGCTGACGGTCCATCGCATTCTGACGCATGCTCCGATTTCCGTGGGCGACGTGCTGCGGGCGGAGGTGGCCGCGCCTCTGCGCGACGCCACGCGTCGCAACCACACCGCTACGCACCTACTGCATGCCTCGCTGCGGCAGGTGCTGGGGACGCACGTGAAACAGAAGGGCAGCATCGTGGAGCCTGGGCGGCTGCGCTTCGACTTCAGTCACTACGTGGCCATGGACCGCGCGGAGCTCGACGAAGTCGAGCGGCTGATGAACCAACAGATCCTGCGCAATACCGGGGTCGAAACCAAGGTGATGCCGCTTGACCAGGCCATCTCGACCGGCGCCATGGCCCTGTTCGGCGAGAAATACGGCGAGGAAGTGCGCGTGGTCACCGTGCCGGGGTTCAGCCGCGAGCTGTGCGGGGGCACGCACGTCGGGCGCACCGGTGACATCGGAGTTTGCAAAGTGGTGTACGAGGGCAGCATTTCGGCCGGAGTCCGGCGCATCGAGGCGATTACGGGGGAAGCGGCTCTTCGGCAGTACCAGGGGGCCACCGACGCCGTACGGCGTATCGCCGAGCTGGTGAAGGTTTCCGAGCCGGATCTGGTGGAGCACGTGGAGAAGCTGCTGGCCTCCGAGAGGGCGCAGGCCCGCGAGATGGAGCGGTTGAAGGACAAGCTGGCGCAAGCGGCGGTGGGGCCGCTGGAGGGCCAGACCCGCACCATCAACGGCGTCAGAGTGCTGGCGGCCAGGCTGGATGGCATGGACCGGCAGCAAATGCGTTCCCTGGTGGATTCTCTGCGCAACCAGTGGAAGTCGGCGGTGGTGGTGCTGGCCTCCGTGGAAGACGGCAACGTTTCACTCGTGGCGGCGGTGACCAAGGACCTCACGGGCAAGGTCCACGCCGGTAAACTGGTGGGCACGCTGGCGCAGGCGGTAGGCGGTAAGGGTGGCGGCCGTCCCGACATGGCCGAGGGCGGCGGCAAGGACGCATCGGCGCTGGACGGAGCGCTGGAAGCGGTGTATCGCGAGGTTGAGAGCAAATTGTAGGCTCTTGTAGCGCCGGCGGTCTTGCCGCCGGTGTGTCCGGACCGGCGGCAAAGACCGCCGGCGCTACCAGCACGCTCATAAGACAAAAATGACAGAATCCTTCGACGCTCTAGTAGTTGGCGCGGGCCCGACTGGCCTGGCTTGCGGAATCGAACTCCAGCAGCGCGGAGTGAAGACCGTCATCGTGGAGAAGGGCTGCGTAGTGAACTCGATTTATCACTACCCCACCAACATGACGTTCTTCACCACGCCGGAACTGCTCGAAATTGGCAACATTCCGATGACCAGTCTCAACGACAAGCCCAACCGGCATGAGGCCCTCAAGTACTATCGGCGCGTGGCCGACCACTACCACTTGAATGTGCGGCAGTACGAGCGGGTGGACCGCATCGCGGGCCAGGACAACGCCTTTGAGGTGTCGACTACCGATCGGTTGGGCTGCAATCGGGTTTATCGGGTGCGAAAGGTCGTATTGGCGACGGGGTACTACGATGTGCCCAACCGGCTGAACGTGCCTGGCGAGCAAATGGACAAGGTGCTCCATTACTACAAGGAGCCCCACCCGTACTATAACCACGATGTCGCGGTGATTGGAGCCAAGAACTCGGCTGCCATCGCAGCATTGGAGTTGTGGTGGACGGGAGCGCGAGTGACACTCATCCATCGGGGGTCGGGTATCTCGAGCCGTGTGAAGTACTGGATCAAACCGAACATCGAGAACCGCATCAAAAACGCCGAGATTCCGGCGTATTTTCACTCCCGCGTAGTAGAGGTTTTCCAGGATTCGATCCGGGTGGCGACGCCCGAAGGTGAAGTTTTGTTAAAGAACGACTTCGTTTTCGCCCTGATCGGCTACCAGCCGGACCTGGAATTCCTAAATGCAACTGGAATTACCCTGGAGCCTGAGACCCAGAGGCCGCGTACTAATCCGGACACACTGCAGAGCGAGCGTGCTGGTATCTATCTGGCCGGAGTAATCGTCGCCGGTATGCATACAAACGAGATATTCATCGAAAACGGCCGATTTCATGGCCAGTTGATCGCGCAAGCGATAGCCTCCCAACTCGCCGGTTAAGTGTTTTTCCCGCAAATTCCGCAGAAGTAAATGTCAGTTACCATACAAGATCCAGTACCGGTGTGTCCGCGGGAGTTGAAACGATTCGGCCCGATACGGAATCTAATTGGCTGAAAGGGAAGCCCGACAATGCTTCAGTCACTATTTAACTCGTTGTTTGGTTGTTCACATCAACGTACGACATTCCCCCTGACGCCGGGGCGGAAGACCTCCGGGTACACGGCTCCCGGCGCTACGCGAAGCGGAACTTATGTTGTCTGTCTGGACTGCGGGAAAGAATTCGCGTACGACTGGGACGGAATGCGGATTGGCCGGCAAGTACCTGCGCCTGTGCCCGCTGGTGAAGCGCAGCCGATTTACCGCTAAGTAGAGGATATCTACTCAGTCAGGGAGTAATGCTGCCCAGTACTACCGGGTGCTTTGCGCCTGTAGCCGAAGGTAGGTTCGAGGGTTTGCTTCCCCATGTCTCGTGAGCCAGAATGGCGAAGGCGATGGCCTCTTTCGCATCGGCATTAATGCCGTGATCGGTTGAAATCGAGATCGCCACACCAGGCAGAAAACCGGCCAGGTGAGCCATAATTCGCGGGTTGTGCACTCCCCCCCCAGACGCGATCAGATCCGTCGGGCAGGTCCCCGGCCTGCCCAGTCCAATACCCATGGCAATGGTCGCCGCGGTCAACACAGTCGCAGTCGCGATGAGGTCTCTCAGCGGCAGCCTGAACTTCCTCAATCGAGCGATAAACTCGACACCATATTGCTCCCGCCCCGCGCTCTTGGGCGGCTTCTGGCGATAGTAAGGGTCGGCCAGCAGTTCAACCAACAACGGGCGACTGACTCTTCCCGATAGCGCGATCTTCCCGCCGCGATCGTAATTTAGCTTACCCTTGGAGTACTCCCGTGCCAGTGCATCGATCGCCATGTTGCCGGGACCTGTGTCGAAAGCCACTATGTCTTCGGGAGCCGCACCGGACGGGATCACGGTGATATTGGCGATGCCGCCGATATTGAGCGCGATGCGCGCGCGCTTGGGATGACGGAAGAGCAGGTAGTCGACGAACGGCACCAGCGGCGCCCCTTGGCCCCCCGCAGCGATGTCGCGCGCGCGAAAGTTGGAGACCACCGGCACGCCCGTCCTTTCGGCAACAACCGCGGGCTCGCCGATTTGCAGGGTGTGCGCGCCGCCTTCGTGATAAACCGTCTGCCCATGACAGCCAATCAATTCGATCGGCCCGTACCGCTTGACCGCGCGCAAAACCGCCCGCGCATACAGCTCGCCGAGCTGAAAGTTCAACGCGGACAGTGCGCCTGTGCGGGACAAGTGGGGCGGACCGGGGTGCCCTCTGGGCCATCCGCGCGCGACCCCCTGGCCGCGCTCTTCGCCGGCGCCACCGGAAACCCCGAGAATCGCCGCCCGAACCGCTTCCGGGTATCGCGTCGATTGAAACCCGATGGTCTCCACCTTGGGCAGGCCTCGCCGCAGCCCCACTTCCACGATGGCCACATCGATGCCATCGAGCGAAGTCCCGCTCATCACGCCCGCGACCCTCACGAACGCCTCAGTTCCCGCTGCAACTCGGCCAGCAGTTGCAGCGCCTCAATGGGCCGGATTTCGTCCAGGTTCAGACTCCGAATCCGTTCGGCAATTCCATAGCCCACCGGCTCGAAGAGCTGGATCTGCACGGGTCCCTGGTCGTCGGCCTTGGACAACTCTTCGGTTACCACGTGCTCAGTTCGCTCGTGCAGTTTCAGCACTTCGCGCGCCCGTTCGATCACTCCCAGCGGCAACCCGGCCAGCCGCGCCACTTCGATTCCGTAACTGCGGTCGGCCCGGCCCGGCTCCACCTTGCGCAGGAAGATGATGTGGTCGCCGGCTTCTTTCACCGAGACCTTGAGGTTGCGCACGCCATCGAGCTGCTCGGCCAACTCCGTGAGCTCGTGGTAGTGGGTGGCGAACAGGGTCTTGGCGCGGGTGCGCGCGTGGACGTGCTCCACCACCGCCCAGGCCAGCGCCAGGCCGTCGTAGGTGGCGGTGCCGCGGCCGATCTCATCCAGCACGACGAAACTCCGGCTGGTGGCCGTGTTCAGGATCACCGCCGTCTCGGTCATCTCGACCATGAAGGTGGAGCGGCCGCGGGCCAGATTATCGGATGCGCCGATGCGCGTAAAGATTCGATCGACGATGGGCAGGCTGGCGGGTTCCGCGGGAACGAAGGAGCCGGTCTGCGCCAGGATGACGATCAGCGCGGCCTGGCGCAAGTAGGTGGACTTGCCGCCCATGTTCGGCCCGGTAATGATGGCAATCAGGTCCGTCGAGTCGTTCAGGTACAGGTCGTTGGGGATGAACCGTCCAGCCTCCTGTTCCGTCAGGCGTTCGATCACCGGGTGGCGGCCGGCCATGATCCGCATTTCCCCGGTGTCGGAAAATACCGGCCGGTGATAGTGGTTTTCCGCGGCCACCTGCGCCAACGAGGCGGTCACGTCGAGCCGGGCGACGGCCGCGGCGGTAGCCCGGATGCGTTGGGCCTGGGCCGCGGCCCGTTTGCGCACGTCGCTGAACAGCTCCTTCTCCAGCGTCAGAATCTTGTCTTCGGCGTCCAGAACCTTGCGCTCGTAATCCTTCAGTTCGGGCGTGGTGAACCGCTCGGCATTGGCGAGGGTCTGCTTGCGCTCGTAGTCGGCGGGCGCCAGGTGCTGATTGGCCCGCGTGATTTCGATGTAGTAGCCGAACACATTATTGAATCGAACCTTGAGCGACTGGATGCCGGTGCGCTGGCGCTCGCGCGCTTCGATCTGCGCGATGTACTGGCGTCCGTTCAGGCTGAGGTCGCGCAGCTCATCGAGCTCGGCGTGGAAGCCGGCGCGAATCGTGCCGCCATCCGCCAGGTTGAGCGGCGGCTCGTCGGCGATGGCCTCCAGGATCAGGTTGGCCACGTCGGGCAGCTCGTCCAGGCGATCGTGCAGCGATCGCAGGCGGGCGGCCGGCTGGGTATCGAAGCAGCGTTTGAGGGCGGGGATCTTTTCGAGGGAACGGCCCAGAGCCAACAGGTCGCGCGGTCCGGCCGAACCCAGCGTTACCTTCGCCAGCAGGCGCTCCAGATCGAGGATGGAGGCGAGGTGCTTGCGGACCTCCGCGCGCAGAATCGTCTGTTGCAGCAATTCGCCGGTGGCGTCCAGACGCTGTTCGATTTCGGTGCGCTCCATGGAAGGGCGCAGCAGGCGCTGGCGCAGCAGACGGCCGCCCATACCGGTGAGCGTTTGATCCAGAACGCCGAGCATGGTGGGTTGCTTCTGAAGACCACCGGCATCGGCGGCGAACAGCGGTTCGATCAGCTCCAGGTTCCGGACCGTCACGGCGTCGAGCACCATGGAATCGGCGCGGTCGTAGAAGGTGGGGCGGTCCAGGTGGTCGAGCGCGGCGCGCTGGGTGTCGCGGAGGTAGTGCAGGATGGCGCCGGCTGCGCCGACGGCCGCGGGGCGATTGGCCAGGCCGCAACCATCGAGCGAGAGCAGCTTGAAATGGTCGCGGAGCGTGCGTGCGGCATAGTCGTGGGTGAAAATCCAGTCCTCGAGCTCCGTTCGGACGAAACGCGGCCCGGCGCGATCCTCGCCCGTGAGCAGCGGTAGGCCGCCAGGAAACAGGACTTCCCGCGCGCCGAGTTGTTCGAGGGCACCGGCGACCTCGGAGGGGGCCAATTCCGTGACCCGGAACTCTCCGGTTGAGATGTCCACGTGGGCCACCGCCGAGCGGGCGTCCGGACCCTGACTACGCGCCACGGCGGCCAGGTAGTTGTTCTCGCGTGAGCGCACCAGGTTGGCGTCCATCGCGGTGCCGGGTGTGACGATGCGGGTAATGTCGCGCTTCACCAGCTTCTTCGCGACGCGGGGATCCTCCATCTGGTCGCAGATGGCCACGCGGTGACCCTTCTGGATCAGCCGGGCGATGTAGCCCTCGGCTGCGTGGTAGGGCACGCCGCACATCGGAATGGCCGCGCCTTTTTCCTTGTTGCGCGCGGTGAGGGTGATTTCCAGGTCGCGCGCGGCAATTACGGCGTCTTCGAAGAAAAGCTCGTAGAAATCTCCCAGCCGGAACATCAGCAGGGCGTTGGGCACCTGCTGCTTGATGCTGTTGTATTGCCGCATGAGCGGCGTGGAAGCGTCAGAGGACATGGGAGTGGGGCAGGCACTCGTGCCTGTCTCCATGGGCCCGGCGGCCCACCGAAATGCATGAAACCCTGCCTCGGCGACGTGGCGCGGACACTCGTGTCTGCAGCGTCGAGACTCGTCTCGACGCTTTTCGGGAGCGCACCAAGTCCTCGTCTAGACCTTTGTCTCGCGTGCGGCCACCACCATGCGCCGGCACGAGTGCCCGCGCCACGAAGCCTTCGGCCATTCTACGCGTAGAGTCCCCGAAATCTGATGGCTTCCGCGACGCGGTCGAGGGCCAGCATGTAGGCGGCGATGCGGTTGTTGACGCTGTGGGCCTCGGCGTACTCGACCACCGCCTCGAAGCTTTCCACCATGATCTCTTCCAGGCGCTGGTTCACCAGTTGCTCATTCCAGAAAAAACCCTGACGGTCCTGCACCCACTCGAAGTACGATACGGTCACGCCGCCGGCATTCGCCAGAATGTCCGGTATGACGAAGACCTTCTTTTCAGCCAGGACCAGGTCTGCCAAAGGGGTCGTGGGGCCGTTGGCGCCTTCGCAGAGGATTTTGCAGCGGACCTTGTCGGCGTTCCCCGAGTGGATCACGTTCTCCGTGGCGGCGGGGATGAGGACGTCGCACTCCAGGAACATGGCCTCGTGCTTATCCATGTCCTCGCCGTTGGCGAAGCCGGTGATGGAGCCAGTCTCCTTGCGGTGCCTCTGGAGCCCGGCGATGTCAAGGCCATGCGGATTGTACACCGCACCGTCGTACTCCACGATGCAGACGATCTTGAACCCGATAGCGCTCATCAGCCTGGCCGCCATGCCTCCGACGTTGCCGAAGCCCTGAATCACCACCCGGGATGTTTCCGGTGTAATCCCGAGCAGTTGCAGCGCCTTAAGTGTGACGATCATGCAGCCTCGTCCGGTGGCCTCCGGGCGGCCGCGCGAACCCCCCAGACTCCGAGGCTTGCCAGTCACTACCGCCGTGACGGTGTGGCGGGCGTGCATGGAATAGGTGTCCATGATCCAAGCCATCACCTTCTCGTTGGTGTTCACGTCGGGCGCGGGAACGTCGCGTTCCGGGCCGATGAAGTCGATGATTTCGGCGGTATAGCGGCGGGTCAGCTTTTCCAATTCCGCATCGGAGAGGACATTCGGGTCGCAGATGACGCCGCCCTTTCCGCCTCCAAAGGGGATGTTGACGACGGCGCATTTCCAGGTCATCCAGGAGGCCAGCGCGCGAACCTCATCCAGAGTCACATCGGGCGCGAAGCGGATGCCGCCCTTGGCGGGCCCGCGCGCGACGGAATGCTGCACACGATAGCCGGTAAAGACTTCGATACGTCCGTCGTCGAGTTGCACCGGGATGTGAACGATGATCTCCTTGGCGGGCGATC
>OBLT010002429.1_pt1 | contig 11610 bp, 5 predicted proteins | sample 1518721 | NCBI WGS metagenome assembly OBLT01 (sample SAMEA3539307, study PRJEB22396) | soil metagenome | biome: tundra; feature: field; material: soil | place: USA | collected 2010-05 | depth 0.15 m | reverse complement strand
TGGACTTCTTCCACAGCCCGGCCTTGGATCTGAACAAGCTCACCCGCGCCTGGTGCGCTCTGGTCTTCCGATTCAACTCCGGCATCCTTCGCGTCAACCTCAAGCCCGTCCTCGTCGGCGACGGCATCAAGGTCGCCAAGGCCGGACGCAAAATGCCCGGGGTCAAAAAGCTCCATCAAGAATCCGACTCAAACACCAAGCCGGAGTATATCTTCGGCCACTCCTGCCAGGCCGTCGCCGTGCTCACCCAAGCCCTCTCCAGCGTATTCGCCTTGCCTTTGGCCTGTCGCATCCACGAGGGCACGGTCATCGTTCCGGGCGACGCTGGCATCAGGCGGGATCAAGCCGATTCAGTTGCCGGCGCGCAGTCCGAATCTAACGCCTTGGCGGACCGATGGGTGCGCTCGGTTAAGCAGGAATGCCTGTCGAAACTGATCCTGTTCGGCGAACCCTCGCTGCGGCGCGCGCTTGGCGAGTTCGTGGAGCACTTTCACGTGGAGAGGAATCACCAAGGCAAGGGCAACGTCCTGCTGTTTCCTTCCAATGATGCGAGCCACAGTCAGCGCCGAAGATCGGTCTGCTGCCGAGAACGCCTTGGCGGACTGCTCAAGTACTCACCGGGGTGCCGCATGAGTATTTTGGCCTTACGGCACGTGCTTTGCGCGGCTTAAGGAGTGAAGTGGAGCACGCCCGCTATCTTCCTCAAGCGGCCATCACACGCGCCGGGATCGATGGAGCTAGTAGCTGCCAGCGACGATGGCGATCGATTTGAGCATCCGTCACACCTCCATGTGGAGTCAGTATACTCTTATCGACATTCTCGGAGGCTGCCGGATCGTGACTTGGTTACTTCAGGCGCGCGAGGCAGGCTAAACGAGCGGCGAGCCACTCGGAAACTGCACCACGGCCACCCAACATATCATTTCTTCTGGACGACGTTGACCGGCCCGATCAGGCCCGCCGGCAGCAACGGCATGGTGGCCGACACGCCCGGACTCGGCGAGAACGTCACCTGTTTCATGCCGTCCTGCTGGTCGCCTACCAGCCGGTTGAACCAACTGTTCGTCACCTCGACGGTCACCTTGTTCTCTCCCGGCTTTAGCGCGGCGCCGGCGTTCACGCGGAACGGCGACCGCCACACCGTGCCAAGGTCCTGTTCGTTGACCACCACCCTGGCGATGTCGTGCACTTCGCCCAGATCGAGCCAGATCTCGCTGTTCGACCCGAACCACTCCGCCGGCGCGTGGATCGTCCTGCTGTAGGTTGCCGTGCCGGAGAAGTACTTCACGCCCGGATCCTTGTGCTCGGAAAGCGACGTAAGGAACGGAAGCGTCACGCTGGGCGGGGCGCCGCGCTCCGGCTGGAAGGCCACGGCCCAAACGCCCTCCATGCGGCCCACCGCGGTCGCGGTCTTTTCGGTCACGGTCCGCGCCGGCGGGCCATCCTGGAGCATCACGACGAACACCGAGCCCATCGGGTCCAGGCTCAGCGGCACGGTAGTGCGGCCATTTGCGGCACGGTACCCGGCCTCAACGGTCTGGCCGCTGACGGGGTCCCACAACTCCACCGACTTGCCGCTGGCGCGGAAACTGACATCCATATCCAGCTTGCTGTTGCGCTGGTTGACAACGTAGTAGATGTCTCCGTCGCCCACCCTGCGGTGGATGGCGCCGATGGGAATGTCGCCGCCCCCCACTCCCGGCGAATAGTCCGCCGCGATGCCCATCTGTTCGAGCGCTTGAACCGCCGTTCCGCCGATGAAAATGCGGCCCTTCCCGTAGGGATGGATGCCCGGCGCGCCGGAACCCCACATCTGGGTCGCGATGCGCTGGAACTCGGCGTCGGCATCGGCGAGGCTCGGCGAGTTGGTCGGCTTGGGCCCGATTACCGCAGCTCCGCCCTTCACGAATTCCTGCAGTTTGCGGAGCACCGGCAGGGTCATCTGCCGCGCGCGCTCACCCAGGTACAGCAGGCTGTAGCTCATCCCGGACTTCGTCACCAGTTTGCCGTTGCCGTCCACCGCGAGTTGATTGAGAATGACGTCCCCGTTGACGAAGTCGTAGCCGTATCCAACCGGGATATCGGTCTGCTTGGTCCGCCCCCAGATCCCCGTGATCGGGGCCTCCTGGCCGTAGAAATAGGCGACGTCCGCAACGAACCGGCCCTGCTGCAACAGCCAGGAAACGCGTCCCAGGTATTCCATCCAGGGCTTCGCCTGCTCGGCCCACGTTTCGTTGCGCGTGAAGAAGTGGCCGATCCCTCCCAGCGAGATTCCCGGTCCGGAATCGAGCGGTTGATGTGCGGAAGTGTGGATGACGTAGCGGTTGACTCCGGCCAGCGCCAGCATGTCGGCCATGCGCTTCAAGTCCTCCGGCATGGAGCCCACCGGCACGCCTGTGAACGTCTCGGAGGCGACGTACTTACGGCCGTAGATGTGCGCCACCGAAGCCGCGCCGGCGTTGTCCACGCGATAGCTTTCCACGCCCTGTTTGCCCGGAGCGAAGTTGCGCAGATTGCCGGATGCGCCCATCGGAACATCGGCGTACTGCCGCATCTCCATGTCGTCGCCGAACCAGCCGCGCCGGTCCTCCTGCGCTTCGGCATAAGTCCCCATCCCCCGCTCGCGAGCCTTCTGGGCGATCACGGCGTAATGCTGCGCGATGCCTTCGCCGAGCGTTCTCCGCCAGTCCCAAAGAAACTTGTCGGATGCCTCGGAGCTGCCCACCACGGTGCCCGTCAATGCCGGCAGGTAGGTTGCCGGATCGTAACCTCGCCGCGTCTTAAACTGCTCGACGATGTCATCGGTCCAGTTCTGGTAGCCGGCTTCGTAGCTGTCGTTCAGGATGTTCTGCAACCCGCGTTTGCCGATCCATTCCTTCCCGGTGGCGCCCTCGAACATGCCGAGGTAAGTGTCCATGTAGGCGGCCACGCGCTTCGGATCCAGCTTATCGACCTCGAGGCCCGTGGCTTCCGCCGACGCTGGGCCATTTTGATGCCCCGTGAGGCTGTAGCCCATGCGGACCACGATCCAGCGTCCAGCCGGAGCGTCCCAGTTAAGCGTTCCGTCGGGCTGCAGTTTGCCGGTCAGGTCGATGACATCGGACGTCTTGACCGCGGCGGCAACGCCCTCCTTGGGTGTCGGGATCGCGTAATAGTCGTGAATCTGGCCGAAGTTGGCTTTGACTTCCCATAGGTTCACGGTCGGCGTAGTGCGCAGGACGAGTTCGGAGATCGCGATGCCCGGTTGCCGCGATCCGCCTCTGCCGCCCCCGAATCCGCCGGCTCCGGCCGGGTTCTGACCCGCCGGCGTAGCGCGCCGGATGGCTCCCGGCATCGTCGCCGCGCCACCGCGCCCGCCGCCAAATCCAGGGACGCTGGACTGCGGAGCGGCCGGCAGGAATACGACGCGGAAGAAGCGCGCCCTCGTCTCCGGAATCGTGATGGTACGCTGCACGCCATTGTAGATGCTCTCGCCGAGCGGCCGCCACGCCTTACCGTCGTCGCTGGCTTCGACCCGCATCGACGGACCCGCATCCACGTCCTGCCAGCCGCCGAAGGACCCGTTAGGGGCGATGGTGACCCCGTTGACCGTCACCGCCTGCTGGTATTCGAACCGCACCCACGTGGGCTTGTCGAGGCTCGTGTCGGCCACGTAGGTCGCGTTCGTCACGTCGCCGTCGGACAGCGGGGCCGCCTTGAGAGGCGCGCCTTCCGCTCCGGGCGCTGGTTGGCCGGGAAGGCCGCTCGCCGTCACCGTGGGCGCCAGGTCGCTCTGCCTGCGGGCCTGTGCATCGATACGGTAGGCGAACACCCGCGTGTCCTTGTAGTATTCGGGCAGGTTAGTTGCCGCGCTGAAGCCGCTCCCGCCTTTCTGATTCTGGAACGTGCCCGTCGCGGTGGGCGGGTGGGCAAGTTTGCCCGCAAATCTCCGCCCGCCCTGAATCCAGGTCTCGCTCCAGACGTACTTCTTCATGGCGTCCTCGGGCTTGACCCAAGGTCCGCCGGTCTCAGACCAGCCGGGAGAGGCCGCCACCGCTGTCTCCAAACCGAGTTTGTCGGCCTTCTCCATGGCGAACCGGAAGGCGTCCTTCCACTCCGGAGTCATGTAGATGAGCGGGCGCTCCACTACTCGCGGCACACCGCCGCCAATGCCGGCTCCGTCGAAATTCATGAAGCCGCCAACGCCTACCCGCTTGAACCAGTCAAGGTCCTTCTCGATGCCCGTCTTCGTGATATTGGCGTTCATCCAATGCCACCACACGCGCGGCTGCGCCTCCTGCGGCACGCTGCGAAAGCCGTTCAATAACTCGTTTCTGGTCTGGGCGCCACCGGCCGCGGACAGCGCCGCGATCGCCATGAGCGACATCGCCAGTCGGCCCACAGATGCCACTTTCGATTCGGACTTCGAGATCACGTTCGTCTCCTGATGCGAAAACTACTTCGGATCTGTTAGCGCTTCGCCCGCCCCAGCACGATCGGCGCCGGCGTCTGCGCGCTGCCGCGACCGCCGCCACCACCCCCACCGGCGCCAAACGACGGATCGCTGCCTTGCGGGGGTGGCCCGATGGCCGGGCGCGGTCCCGTCTCGGCCGCGGCGGCAGCCCCACCGCCCCGTCCGCCGCGTCCTCCCCCACCGCCTGTCTGATGCAACTCGATCTGGTCTCCGTTGATGGTTCCGGTGTAGGTCGCGGTCCCGGTCCGGAACGAGATATTGGCGCCCTCTACCTTCCCGTCCTCGATCGGTCCGCCCGAAGGGGCTCCGCGTCCGCCGAAGCCGCCGCCGCCCGAAGATTCCACCGAGCCCGTCAGCATGTTCCCGTCCTGGCGGAACGTGTAAACCGTGTCCATGTTGCCGCCCGCCAAGGCCATCGGATTACCCGTTTGCGCCGCGGCCACCGCGGCCGCCGGCCGCCAAAGACCCGTGATGCCCGTCCCGGTGGGAACCTCCCGCTCCCAAGGCGCGAGTTGCGGACGGAGCTTTACCGCCTTGCTCGCGATCGTCGCGGTGGCCGGGCTCAGTCCCGGTGAATTCGCCTCCACCCTCAGGCTCCCGGCGGTCTTGCCGGACTGCACGATCGCCATGCACAGCCCGGCGAACGCCTTCCGCTTCGGGCCGGAATCGGGTTCGTGGTTGGTGGGATCGCCGTTGCCCGTGCCGATCGCTTCGCCCGGGCCGGTCACCTTGAACGTGACCTCGTTATCGGTGATCGGCAGAACCCGTCCCTGGGCGTCCTGCACTTCGACCGTGCAGATCGCGACGTCTTCGCCATCGGCCGAAATCTCCGTGCGGTCCGGCCGCAACACCAGCCTGGCCGCCGGTCCGGTGGTCTCGCGTTTCGCGGTCAGGACCTGCTTGCCGTCCTTGTAGCCGCGCGCCTCGATGGTGCCCGGCGCGTACTTCACGTACCAGGCCAGGTGCTGGTCTTTCTGCATGTCCTTGGCGCCCAAACTCTGGCCGTTGTGGAACAACTCCACCCGGTCCAGGTTCGAGTGCACCCAGACTGCGATCTCCTGCCCTTCGAGACCCGGCCAGTTCCAGTGCGGAAACACGTGCAGCACCGGCTTATTGGTCCACCACGATTGGTAGTAGTAGAAGGTGTCCTTGGGGAACCCGCAGGTGTCGATGATGCCGTACTGCGAGCTGATGTTCGGCCATTGGTACGGCGATGGCTCGCCGCGGTAGTCGAAGCCGGTCCACACAAAGCCGCCGGCAATATAGGGACGCGCGCTGACGAATCGCCACCAGCCTTCCGCCGATGCACGGCCCGTAGTGGTGTACGGGTCGTAGGAACTCACCGTCCCCTTGGTCCGGTCCGCAACATAGGCGCCCCGCGTGCCCACGGCGCTGACGTTTTCCGTGCCCAGAATCGCCATCTTGGGGTTGTTCTTGTGCCACGCTTCCGCCTGCGGGTCCGCATAGTTATAGCCCATGACGTCGCAGACCACGAGCCCGCCTCTGCCCATATAGTCCCCCGCGGGCGGCGGGGCGATGGATATCGGCCGCGAGGTGTCGTGCTTGAGCGCGGTCTGTTTCATCGAGGTCAGGAGCTTCAGGCCGGTATCCGTGATCGACACGCTCTCCTCGTTGCCCATCGACCAGACGAAGACGCTGGGGTGATTGCGGTCGCGCCGCACCACGTTCTCGAACTGCGCCAGGCCTTCCGGGTTGGAGGACAGCATGCGGGTCTCGTCGAGCACCAGCATGCCGAGTTCGTCGCAGGCGTCGAGCAGCTCCGGGGTCGGCGGGTTGTGCGAGGTGCGGATGCCGTTGCAGCCCATCTCCTGCAGTTTCCGCACGCGGAAATACTGCACGGCATCCGGGAGAGCGACGCCGACTCCCGCATGGTCCTGGTGGTTGCACGTGCCCTTGACCTTGACGGATTTGCCATTCAAGAGGAAGCCCTGGTCGGGGTCAAACTTGAGATCTCGAATCCCGAAGCGCGTTTCATAGCGGTCCGTGATGGCGCCACCGGACTCGACCTCGGTGATCAACTTGTACAGGTTCCGCTGTTCCAGGGACCACAGCGCCGGTTGGCGGACGGCGACCTGCTGTTCATAAGTGCGCTCGCCCAGCACCGGAACGGGGGACGGCGTGCTGGCCGTCTTCCCGACTTCCTTGCCGGAGGGGTCGAGAATGGTCGAGACGACGCGCACGTTGACGGCGCTCTTCGACTGGTTCTCGATCTCGGTCCGGATGGCAACGGCGGCCTGCCCCGGTTGCACCTTGGCGGCCGCGAGAGTGCCCCATTTCTTCACGTGGACCGGAGCGGTCTTGACCAGCCACACGTGCCGGTAAATCCCGGCGCCCTCATAGAACCAGCCGTCGCTTAAAGTCGCGTCGACGCGGACCAGCAGCACATTCGGGCCGCCCGGAAGCGCGAAGTCCGTCAGGTCGAAGCTGAACGGATCGTAACCGCCGCTGTGCCGGCCGATATAGTAGCCGTTGAATACCACCAGGGTTTCCCGGTAGGCGCCGTCGAACTCCACCGAGATCCGCCTGCCCGTGTCGGACGCAGGAACGTCCAAGACGCGGCGGTACCAACCCACGCTGGTCTCGGGGTAGTCGCGCCCCAACGGATAGGAACCCTTGCTGGTCAGCGCCGGGTCGTTCTTGAAAGGCAGCTCAATCGCCCAGTCGTGGGGCAGGTCCACCGGTTTCCAGTCGCTATCGTCGTAGGCGAGGTTGCTGGGCGACAGGAAACCACCGGTTTTCTGGAACCCACCCGACCTGCCGGCGCCGAAACCGAAGTCCTTGCTGGCATCGTTCGCGTGGCCGAAGTGGAACCGCCAGCCGAAATCGAGCAGCAGGCGCTCGCGAAGGCCGCGTTGGGCCGACGCGTTTTGGGCTTGGCCGGACTGGGCTTGGGCTGCGACTTCCGGCATGCTGACCGCGGCCACGGCTGGAACGGCCATGCCGCCCTTCAATACATCTCGACGAGTAACCTTCATTCGGATCTCCTGGAGCGAGGCAAAGAGATTCACCCGGCGCTTGCGGCTCCAAGTAATCGAGGCCGTGGCGTTGAACAGGATCTCTTGACGATGAATGACCCGCACGCTGACTTTAACCCCTCTCCAGGGACAGTTCAAGCACGGGACGGTCCCACCGGGCTCGTCCGAGACACGGCTGGGACGTCCGGTACAGAATGACATGCTTATGGGTGCGGACGATGAATTGCGCGGCCTGATATCCTGAATACCGCGTGAAGATCTTGGCGATTGCGTTCTTGTCGGCGCTGCTCCATGCACAGGAACCTGCGGGAGTCATTGAGGTGGTCCTGCGCGACGCCATCACCCGGGCGCCCGTGGATGGCGCGCGCATCCTGCTCCGCGGAGCGACTGCCCGCAATGCCACCGCTACGCCCGACGGCGGCTTTCGCTTCGCCCAACTCGCGTCGGGCGATTACAGCCTGGCAATCGAGAAGTCCGGCTATCTGGATGCCACCAGGGGATTGGACGCGAAAGCGGTCCGCCTGAAGCCGGGGGCCGTCACCGAGAGCGTGGTCCTCGATTTGACTCCGTTGGGGGCCATGGATGGCGCGGTTCTGGGCGAGGATAATGAGCCCCTCGGCGGCGTCACCGTCACCGTGGCTGGTGCGACGCAAACGACCACCAAGGATGGCCGCTTCGCGTTCGAGGACCTCGTGCCCGGCTCGTACCAGGTCGCCGTCGGCGTACCGCACGCGGTCCGCAGTTCCAACCTGGTGCGCGACGCTTCCACCGGGGATTTCTATGGATATGGCGCAGCGCAATATTATCCCGGCGCCGACGATGCACGCCTCGCCATCCCGGTCGACGTCCCCGCCGGTACCCGCCTGCGTAATGTGGATCTGCGCCTGCGCCGCACGCTGCTGGTGGAATTCAGCGGGCAGTTGGTCGAGATGGCCGGCCGCAAAGCGTTGTTCGATGCGGATGTACAGCTCATGGGCGCAGTGCCCGGAACGCCGGACCCGCTATGGCGCAGCCATCGCGTCGGGGCCGATGGCGGGTTCCGCTTCAGCCTGCTCCAACCGGGATCGTACACGCTCGCCATCTACCGCGGCGGGCACCAGCTTCCTTACCTCGTCCCGATCCAACTCGGCAAGGCCGGCGCGGACGAGCTGGAGGTGCCTGTTCCTCCCTTCCCCCAAATTCAGGGCAGCGTCAGCCTGCGCGATCCCAAACTCCAGTGGCAGGGTTCGGGCAGCGTTCGCCTGATCGGTCGAAGCTCGGCCTCCGAGGCCGCCAGCTTGAAGCCCGATGGCAGTTTCGAATTCGCCAGCGTGCCGCCGGGCGAGTATACCGTCGAACTGCAGCCCCAGAACCTGCGCCTGACCGGCGATCGCACGCACAAGCTGTTCGCCAAGGAACTTCACTTCGGCACGCAGACCGGCCTGCGCAAACCGATCACGATCGTCGAAAACGAAAATCCGCCGCTGGAAATCGAACTATCGGACGAGCCCGCGGGTGTCCAGGGAAGGGTCGTCGAGAGCGGCGCACGCGGCGGCAAATATGTGGTGAGGGTCGCTCGAGCGGGCCCGCCGCGGGGCAGCGTTTCCGCGCTGGTGATCGCCACTGACGACTTTCAATTTCCTGAACTGACACCCGGCGACTACGAGATCACTGCCCGGCGTCTGGTTGGGGGAATAGGCTCGGTCCTGATCTCTGGCAGCCCGATCTGCGAAGAGACAGTCAAAGTCACGGTCCGCGATGGGACGGTGTCCAACGTGATACTGCGGCCGTGCCAGTAACACCTCGGGAATCGGAGCCCCGACCGTGAGGGAGGGGTCGTGCTCAACTCAGTTTACTTCCGGGCCCGCGCCCTTGCCAGCTACTGCGTGCCGGGCAGGGGACTGCGGTGAACCACCGGACGGCGTTGCCGGGCCTCACCCCGCGGCCGTTCCCCGCGGCGCTGGTCCAACTGGCGCAGTGCCTCACTACGCCAGGTATTAGCGGGTGGCGCTGCGGAACCAGGGTCGTCGCCTCCGTCCACGCCGTCACTACGACCCGCGCCCCATCGACGTTTCCGGTAGCGGATCTTCCATCCGCGCAGAAGCCGCGGCCAGACCGGGTGAAGAGAGTCGCTGTCTTGCCGGCGGCATAGGCGGTCGCAGTAGGGGGGAAAGGGCGCACGTAAATCCGGCTGTGCCCCGAGCTGCGTGATTCCCGCAAACCCGGCGCCATGACAGGAACGCTGGAATCTGCCACGGAGTCTCCATGTACCTGCGGCCGAGGCCGGCCGCTGCGGGTTCGCCGAATATCGCGGATCGATTACCCGTCCGACGCCCGCGGCAGCAGAGTCTTGGCACTCGGAGGCGCACTTTCCCTCTGGCGCAGAAACCCGTCGTCGAGCTGCTTCCACCGGGCGGCCAGTTCGCGGACTCTATCCGGCTGGGCGCCGGCAAGATTCTTCTGTTCGGCGCGATCCCTGGCCAGATCGTATAGCTCCCAGGGACCGTCGTCGCCGGTGGCGATCAGCTTCCAATCACCCACGCGAATGGCGCGATTGTGGTTGTGATTGAAATACAGGAAGTCGCGCGATACACTCCCATCTTTGGCGAACGCGGAGGCAATACTGCGGCCGGCCAAGCCGGGTCCGGAGGGCGCCTCAGGCTTGCCGCCCGCAAGGTCCACCAGCGTCGGCAACACGTCGACAAAGTGGCATGGATCGTGGCGGAGTCGATTCCGGTCCTTGAAGCCGTTCGGCCACTGCACGATCAGCGGCGATGCGATACCGCCTTCGTTCACCCAGGATTTGTGCAGCCGGAAGGGAGCGTTCGAGCAACTGGCCCATCCAGGTCCCAGGCCAAGATGGGTGCGGGCGGACCCGAGGGGCGCCGAGGAATCGTGGCCATCGCCCCGGATGAGTTGTTCCGAGCTCGCACCGTTATCGGAGAGGAACAGGACCACGGTGTTATCGAGTTGGCCCATGACTTCCACCTGTTTCAGCAGCTTGCCGATCTCGGCGTCCATCCGGCTGATCATGGCTGCGTGGATCGCCATTTTGGCGCGCTGGAGCTTCTTCTGTTCCGGCGTGAGTGTCGACCACGGAACCGCGCGGCTGATCTCTCCCGGACCGATTTTGGCGGTCAGTTCGGCGTCCGGCGTGTTCCAACTAGTCCACATGTTGGGTTCGAGCGGAGCCAGCGAACAGTCGATGAGGCCCATCTTGGTCATGCGCTGCCACTTGCGCTCACGGGCCGTGTCCCAGCCTTCGCTGAAACGGTCGTTGTATTTGTCGATGTCGTCCTGAGGTGCTTGCAAAGGAAAGTGGGGCGCGTGGAACGCGGTGTACAGGAAGAAGGGATCGGCTGTATGTTCGCGGGCATGCTCCTGGAGGAACCGGATTCCGTAGTCGGCGATGGCCGTCGTGCTGTAGTAGCCCGCCTCAGGCTTGGGCAGTCTCACGCCATCGAGCAGATGATTGTTCTGGGTGAAGAAGCGAACCTCGTCCATCATCGTGTAGGAATGGTCGAATCCCGCCCCGCCCGAGCCTGTCACATGCTTCATATGCCATTTGCCGGTGTGGTAGCTGCGGTAGCCCAGCGGCTTCAGATATTCGGGAAGGAACCGGACGTAATTCGGAATCTTGCCCGGTGTCATCACATCGCTGGCCGTCTGTTGCGCGTACTGGCCGGTCAGCAGGCAACTCCGCGAGGGCCCGCAGCGGGCGGTGGAATAGGCTTGGGTGAAGCGCACGCCGCGCGCCGCCATGCGGTCGAGATTGGGAGTATCGATATCGCCGCCGTAGCATCGCGCATCGGAATAGCCCATGTCATCGGCAAGGATCGCCACGAAGTTCGGCTTCCGGGCCGGACGGGCCGCAAGGAACGGGGCTGCCGCGGCGCCTGCTGCAATTCTTAAGAACTCTCTTCGGTCAGGCATATCACCTCTTACTGTTTACCCATTGTAGTGGCCGGGGTCCACATCCACGCGAACTCACCATGGTACGCGCGGCCCTGCCGAAAACGATGCCGTCGTTCCGTGCGCTGGGGATTATCAAGAGCGCCGCCGCAACCATGAACGGCCGCATGGGTCGCCTCCGCGACTTCGATAGATGCCCCAGAGCCGCCGACAGAGTGAACTAAACCGCGTTGCGGTATCCGCCGCGCGCTGCGTTGGTCAGCCTTCCAC
>OBLT010002425.1_pt1 | contig 11618 bp, 12 predicted proteins | sample 1518721 | NCBI WGS metagenome assembly OBLT01 (sample SAMEA3539307, study PRJEB22396) | soil metagenome | biome: tundra; feature: field; material: soil | place: USA | collected 2010-05 | depth 0.15 m | reverse complement strand
CGCAGAACGGGCGGGCGTTTTCACCGTGGGCTTTGAGGATGCTGACCGCCTGAGCAAGCGTGATTGGGGCTTCGTAGTTGATGGCGTGCAAGACTGGGAAACCTCCGGGACGGGCTAAGATTATACCTGCCTTCTACCTTGGATAGCCTAGTTGCGGCTGGCTGAAAAGGGGACGGCACCCGCCACGCGTCACGCCGCGCGCTTGCGCGGACGAACCTCGCGCGCGATTCTCGCCGTCAGCTCGTCTTTGGCTTTTTCGAGTTCGTAGTCGCTCTGCAATCCCAGCCAGAATTCCGCCGACGTGCCGAGGTAACGAGCGAGGCGAAGCGCGGTGTCCGCCGAGATTGCGCGCTCGCCCTTGACGATTTCTGCGATCCGATTAGCCGGCACCCGGAGATCCATCGCTAGCCGATGGATGCTGATGCCGGTCGGAACGATGAAGTCCTCGTACAGGACCTCGCCGGGATGAAGCGGCGGTATTTTCTTTGCGCGAGCCATGTGTGCGTGCCTCCGGGATTTGGGTCGAAGCTTCAGTGATAGTCCACACTATGGCACGCGCTTGCGCGCGCGAGATCCTTCGCTTCGCTCAGGATGACACAAAATAACATCGGACCTCTTCAGTCATTCTGAGCGGAAGGTGCTGCAGCGAAGAATCTCGACGGACGCTCCGGCGTCCGGCGTCAGCCACGCAAGGCTCTTCTACCCCTTGAAGCCGAGGCGCGAGGCGACCTGCGCGGCGGCGCCGGCGAGCGCCGGCGCCATCGGACCCATCAGCGCGAAGCGCGGATCGGTGGTCTGCCCGCGCACGTAGCGCACGTAGATTTGCTCGATGACGGTCGCAGTCTTCCAATGCGCCCACGCCCAGTAAAACGGGATGCCGCTCACGTCGCGGCCGGTGCGCTTGGAATAGCGATGCACCAGTTCGTCGCGGTTCATGAAGCCGGGGCGCAGCGTGTGCGCCTCGCCGTAGGAGGTCATCACCAGTTCGGGCGGGTCGCTCTTGTCGCGCCAATAGCCAATCGCGATGCCGAGATCGACCAGCGGATCGCCGATGGTGGACATTTCCCAGTCGAATACTCCGACTACCTCGCCGTGGTTGACGGCGCCGAGCATGATGTTGTGCAGGTAGAAGTCGTTGTGCACGAGCACCGGCGGCGGCGACACCGGCATGTTGTCGAGAAACCACGCGCCGAGTTTCTCCATCAGCGGCACTTCGCGGGTTTTGGCCTTCTCCCACCGGCCCATCCATCCGGTGATCTGGCGCTTTAAGAATCCGTCGGGCTTGCCCAGCGAGCCAAGTCCGATCGCCGCGTAATCGACGGCGTGCAAATCGGCCAGCGTGTCGATGAATCCTTCCGAGATTGCGCGAAACGTTGCCGGATCGGCGCCAAGCTCTACGGGCAGCGGCTCACGATTTTTGATGACGATCCCGGTGCGCCGTTCCATCACGAAAAATGGCGCGCCGACGATCGACGCGTCGTCGCTGTAGAGCATCCCGCGCGGCGCCGGCTTGAAGACTTCCCACAGCCGCGAGAGCACCTTGTACTCGCGCCCCATGTCATGCCCGCCCACGGGCAGCGGCCCGAATGGCGGCCGGCGCATCACCCATTCGCGGTCGCCGAAGCGCAGCAGGTAGGTCAGATTCGACGCTCCGCCGCGAAACTGCTGGACGGTGAGGGGAGCGTCGGCGCCGGGCAGCTTGCCGCGCAAGAAGGCGGCGAGCTTGGCCCAGTCGAGCTGCTCTTCGTCGCGGACCTCGCCAAATTCGGGGACGAATTCTATCGCTTCAGCCATAGCAAAAACACGATCCAAGGATCCTTAATCGCTTCGCTCGCTCAGGATACGGCTCGGACACGCCTGAGAGATCCTTCGCAGGAGCTCAGGATGACCCCTCGGGCACGCCTCGGGGTCACTTGTATTTGCGCAGTTCGCGGCGCGCGATGGTCATGCGATGCACTTCGTCGGGGCCGTCCGCGATTCGCAACGAGCGGCTGTCGCGCCACATCCGCGCAATCGGGATGTCGTCGCTGACGCCGGCGGCGCCGAACACCTGGATGGCGCGATCGAGCACGATCATCACCATGTTCGCGCACATCACTTTGATCATCGAGATCTCGTTGCGCGCTTCGCGCTTGCCCGCGGTGTCCATCTTCCACGCCGCATGCATCACCATCAGGCGGCATGAATCGATCTCGATTCGCGAGTTGGCGATCCACTCCTGGATGTTGGCCTTCTCGCCGAGGAAGCTGCCGTGCGTGAAGCGCGTGTTCGCCCGCTTGCACATCAGTTCGAGCCCTCGTTCGGCGACCCCGATGATTCGCATGCAGTGGTGGATGCGTCCCGGGCCCAGCCGCGCCTGCGCGATTGCGAAGCCGCCGCCTTCCTCGCCGAGTACGTTGGTCAGCGGCACGCGGCAGTCCTTGTAGATTATCTCGCAATGCCCGCCGCCGCCGGTGTGGCCCATCACCGGCACGGGACGAATCAGGTTGAATCCGGGAGTGTCGGTCGGAACGATTATCTGGCTGGCGCGGCGATGCGGCTCCGCGTCGGGGTCCGTCACGACCATCGCGATCGCGAAGCTCGAGCCAATCGCATTGGAAGTGAACCACTTGTGGCCGTTGATCACGTAGTCGTCGCCGTCGCGAACGGCGCGGGTCTTGAGCTGGGTCGGATCGGAGCCCGCAGTATCAGGCTCGGTCATCGAGAAGCAGGTGCGCATATCGCCGTCGAGACACGGCTGGAGCCATTTCTTTTTCTGATCGGGAGTGCCGAACTCGGTCAGGATTTCCATGTTGCCGGTATCGGGCGCCATGCAGTTGAACGCGCGCGCGCCAATCGGGCTGCGGCCCATCAATTCGCACAGCGGAGCGTACTCGTGGTTCTTGAGACCGGCGCCGAATTTTTCGTCGGGCAGAAAGAGGTTCCAAAGGCCCTCGGCCTTGGCTTTTTTGCGGACGTCCTTGAGGCATTGGGGCTCGGTATGTCCGCTCTCGCCTATCTCGCGCCCAACTTCCTTTTCGATGGGATAGACGTACTGGTCCATGAAGTCGGAGACGCGCTTGCGCAATTGCTCGGTTTTGGGGGTCAGCGAAAAGTCCATTTTGATCCTCGCGAGGCTAATGATTTGTATCGCAACAGGTAACCCAGATCGCCAAAAAATGAAAGCGAGCGCGAAGTGGGCCGGCGGGGAGAAAACGCGCGGGCGAGAGGCGGACGATTGAATGGAGAGCGTGCGATGGGCGAGGATAGTCCCGGCGCGCGGCGCATTTGCAGGAGATCGAAATGGAATTGGCAAAGCGATTCGTGGACGTGGGAATTTTCACCAACCGGCTGGACGAGATGCGCGCATTCTATGGCGAGCGAATCCGGCTGCCCTACGAGGAGATGATCCCGGTCGGCGCAGGAGTGAGGCAATATCGTTTCGGATTGCTCGGATCGGTGCTCAAGATAAATCACGTCCGCGATCCCCTGCCGGCGCGCGTCGCGGGCGGCTACCGAAAGCTTTCGATTTCCGATCCGCGCACGCCGATGCCGCTTCCGATGCAGGACCCCGACGGCAACGAGGTCGAGCTGGCGCCGAGCGCTCAGCGCGGCGTCAATCAGATCGAAATCCATATCGGCGTCACCGACGAGGCCGCCTTCGAGAATTTCTACGCCGACGCTCTACAGGCGGAGAGAATTGGCGCGGGCCGGTTCAAGCTGGGCGAGACGATTATCAGCTTCCGGCACGATCCCGCGGCGATGCGCGGCCGGAAATCACCGACGGCCGGCGCGGCGGACGTGATCGCGTCGATGCGCGCAGTGGGGATGCGTTACATCACGGTGCAGGTGCGCGACTGCGACGGAGAGCATCGGCGCTTCATGTCGATGGGTGTTTGGGAAGGCGCGGCGCCGGTGACGCTGGGCGCGGTGGCGCGGATTTCGTTCATTCGCGACCCCGACGGCAACTTCATTGAGATTTCGCAGCGGGCGTCGCTGACTGGTCCGATCCCGGGCTAACGGACGGCACGGCGGGTGCAGCCGGCGGCTGGGAAGTCAGCAGCGCGCGAACGATCGGCACCAGCGCCAGTTGCGACGGTTGCGAACCTGCGACCTTATCGACGAGTTGCTTGAGCTTGGCGCCCGGATAGTCTTTGCGCGCGACGATCAGCGGGATGTGGCTGTCCTGCATCGACGCGCTGCCATGCCAGGAGTGATATGGGGCCGAGAAGTAGTAGCGATCCTGGATAGGCTGGTTTAGCCCCGACCGCGACAGCAGCAGGATGTCGCCGCTGCGATTGCCGTATGGCCCGGCGCTCAACCATTGCATCCGCCTGTCGAGCTGGAGCAAGTCGGGTCGCGGATGCCTGATCAAGTATTCCCAAATCGGCACCAGCCGATGACCGTCGAAGATCTGATACTCGAGCGTATCTTTTCCTGGCGGAGTCGCGACCCGCGCGAAGATCAAGTCGAGCGTGTCCTTCATCAGCGGCACAGGCCTTCCGGTTTTGTTCGAGTTGTAGAACGCCCGCGCAACTGGCAGCACGTCCTTCCTGTAGCGAGGAGGGCGCTTCCAATCGCAGGTCATTGCGGGATTGGGACAGGTTGAGCGGTCGGCCAGATAGACGTAAGCGATCGCGCCCTGATACGCGAAGGCCGCCTGGTAGTCCTGCTCGTTCTTGCCGGGATTCAGGACAAATTTTCTCGGCCGGAATCCCGCGGCTTTGACAACTGCGGCCGGCCCTTCGTTGGAGTCGGCGCCAAGCGCATGGCGCGCGTCCTTCAGCACGGGAGTGTGGCCATGATCGGCGATCACCACGATGTACGTCTGATCGAGAATGCCGTAATTCCGGTAGGCGTCGAGAATCTGGGCAACGAGAGGATCGGTTTCCGTCTCGAGGTAGGCGACTTCCATCGGCAACGGATCGGCGGCGAGATGCGTGTACAAATCGATTCCCGGAAAGTAGACAACTTGAATTTTCGGAACGCCATGATTCTCCATGGAAGAGAGCAGCTTGGGCACTGAATCCTTGTCGAGCTGCTCGTAGATGTCGATTTTTTTGGACGAATTCTCGCGGCCGCCACGCGCCAGGAATTCCGTGTACAAGGAGACCATCGAGACCGGATTGACGAGCGTGAAATAGTCGGCGCCTCGATAAACCGGATTCAACGAAACCGACGATTTTACCCCGGCCTGCTGAAACAGCGTCGGGCTCTTGAGCGACTTTCCTACCAGCCCGTCGGTTATCATGGCGCGATTGTCGTCCATCTCTTGGACCGACACGGGTACTGGCGCGTAGAATTTCATCTCCTCGCGCACGAACCATTCGTTGCCCGGCACCCCGTTCCAGGCCGTCGGCGCGCCGGTAAAGATCGCCGACCAGGCGGCAATGGTGGTCGAGGGCAGGATGCTGACCGTGTTTGGCACGGAGTAAGCGTGCTCGTACAGTCCGCCTCCCTCGGGCTTGCCAAGCATCCCTGCCATCGCGGGCGCTTTGCCCGATTGAATCGCGGTCATTAACTGGTCGTAACCGGCCCCATCAAAGGCAAAGATCAAAACGTACGGACCGGGCTCGGAGGGCCGAGGCTCATGTTTGACCTGCTTTTCGCCGCCGTGGAGCAGGAGTTTGGCCGAACTGCACGAAGTCAGGGTAGACAGTGCGACGCACGTCGAGATCAGCGCGCAGCGGATGAGGTTTAAGGCAGGCTTAGGGCGCAGCATCAGAGTTGCTGTAAAATTCTAACTCAATACGATTTTCGAAAAAAGGAAAGCACTGAGAGGCGCGCACCGTTTCCCACCGGTTCCGTCAGGGCAGGGATTTTTCGCGCGCCGACCCGTTCAGAATGTCGAGCACGACGTCGATGCCGGCGGGGATGGCCGGTCTGATTTCCACCGAGCCGATCGCGGTTGCAATCGGCTCGGCGATGGCCGGACTCATTTCCGGGAAATTGTGGCGGTTACGCCCAGCGCGAGCGCGGGCGATTGCGCGCCGATCGATTGCGTGCGCCCGACGAGCGGAAGACGGTCACCGGCTTGGGCGCGTGAATTTCGATTTTCTCGAAACCCTCGACGTGCTCGCGATCGAGCGCGTTGCCGAGCGTGCGTTCCAGCCGCGCCAGGTTGACGCGTTCATCTTGCGTGACCAGGCTGATCGCCTCGCCCGCCTTGCCCATCCTGGCTGTGCGGCCGATGCGATGGATGTAGCCGTCGGTCTCGTCGGGAAGATCGAAGTTGATGACGTGCGAAACGTCGGGGATGTCGAGTCCGCGGGCGGCCACGTCGGTCGCAACCATCACGCGAAACTTTCGCGCGCGGAAGCCCGCCAACGCCGCATTGCGCTGGCTCTGTGAGCGGTCGCCGTGAATCTGCACCGCGTTGACGTGGGCGCGTTGCAGCATCTTGGCGACCCGGTCGGCGCGGCTCTTGGTGCGCGTGAAGACGATCGCGCTCTCCACTTCGGGACGCTTGAGAATCTCGAGCAGCACGGGTCCCTTGTTCTCGAGCGTGACCGGATAAATCGACTGGCGAATCTGTGCGGGCGGCGCGGATTTGCCGCCGACCGTGACGCGCTCGGGCGTGGTCAGAAATTCGCGCGCGATCATTTCGGGACCGGACGCCATCGTCGCCGAGAACATCATGGTCTGGCGATTCTTCGGCACCATCCGCATGATCCGGCGCAGTTGCGGCAGGAAGCCCATGTCGAGCAGCCGGTCGGCTTCGTCGATGATCACGACTTCAATTTTGTCGAGCTTGACGATGCCGCGCTCGATAAAGTCGATGAGCCGTCCGGGACACGCGACGAGCACTTGCGCGCCCTTGCGAATCTCGTCGATTTGGCGCCGTTCGGATTCGCCGCCGACCACGGTCGCGCAGCGGATGCGGGTATGGCGTGCGATCAGATCGAACTCGCGCGCGGCCTGCGCAGCAAGCTCGCGCGTCGGCATGATCACCAGCGCGGCGAGATGCCGGGTGTTCTTGCGATGCAGCCGATCGATAGTCGGGATCAGAAAGGCCGCGGTCTTGCCGCTGCCGGTTTCAGCCGTGGCAACCACGTCGCGCCCGCTGAGCGCAACCGGGATAGCTCCGGCTTGGACCGGGGTCGGTGTGTGATGACCGCGGTCTTTGATTGAACGATGGATCTCGGGTGATACGGGAAATTCAGAAAACGACAAAAAGTATCCTATGGTTCAGAACCCCGGATTCCAGTTCGTAAAAAATGCCGAACTTATGGGTCTGATGGGTTGAGAGGGTGGCGTCACGGAATCCGACGCGCGCATAAAGTCACGATTGACTTGGTAGCAAGGTACAGGAACCAGTGGAGCGGCACAACCCCCCACCACCGGCAGTTAAATCGAGTCTGCCTCAGAATTTGCCGTGCCGGCCCACTCCCGACGCGAAGCGCTCGGCGCCGGCGCGCGTCTCGCCTGATTGGATCGTCGCGATCCCGTAGCAATACTCGTTTTTGAGCGCATCGTCGAGCGCCAGCGTCCAGCCCTCGTACGCAGACATCCGGTCCGAGCGCATGCATCGCTGCGGGAAGCCCGCTATCTGTTTGGCGAGTTCGCGCGCCGCCGCCAGCGCAGTGCCCGGCTCGACGACGCGATTCGCCAGGCCCATCGCGAACGCCTCTTCGCCGGAGACACCGCGGCCGGTCAGGATCATGTCCATCGCACGGCTCATCCCAATCAAGCGCGGCAGCCGGATCGTGCCGCCATCGACCAGCGGCACACCAAAGCGCCTGCAATACACGCCGAAGGTCGCGTCGCGAGCGGCCACGCGCAGGTCGCACCACAGCGCGAGTTCGATTCCGCCCGCGACTGCAAATCCCTCGACCGCCGCAATCACCGGCTTGCTGAGCAGCATCCGCGTGCATCCGAGCGGTCCGTCGCCGTTCTCGGTCACGCGATTGCCGCGATCGGTGGCGACCGCTTTCAGATCTGCGCCCGCGCAAAACGTCCCGCCCGCGCCCGTCAGGATCGCGACCGAGAGCGCATCGTCGGCGTCGAAACGGCGCAACGCGCCGGCGAGCGCCGCGGCGGTGGGCTGATCGACGGCGTTGCGCGCCTCGGGACGGTTGATAGTTACGATTGCGATTTCGCCCTCGATTGCGAACTCGACCAGACTCATCGAATGACCTCCCCGGCTTTAGTGCGATTGCCCAAAAAAATTTACCTTTTCAACATTTTGCTGGTCGAGGAGTAGAGATGTACGACGCCCGAATCCAAACAGCGACGGCTCTCGAAACCGCTGTGCGCGAATACCTCCAGCATTTGCCGGTTGTCGCCAAGCACGTCGGCTTCGAATTCCGCGATCCCGTTTGCATCGGCGATAAGGCTCAGATGTTCGAGCAGCAGAGTGCCGATGCCGCGGCCCTGGAACTCGTCGAGAATTGCGAACGCGACCTCTGCGCGATGCGGATCGGCGCCGCAAATGTAACGACCGATGCCGATGAAGCGTTCGCGCCCCTGCTCAGTTACGGTCGCGGCCAGACCGACGTGATTCTTGAAGTCGATCTCGGTTAGACGCTTCAGATCGTGCGGCGACAGATCGCGCTTGGCCCCCATGAAACGAAAGTAGACGGACTGTTCGCTCAGCCCCCTGAAATGCTCGTGCAGGCGTTCCTGATCGTCGGGGCGAATCGCGCGGATCCAGATCGCGGCACCGTCGAGCATTTTGGCATCGACGAAATATTTCCGCGCGTCGCAGAGCATGTCGTGATCTCCCATTGAATGGACGGTCGAGTATGCGAACCTGCCGGCTGAAGGATTGTCGCGAACTTGTCGCGCAGGAATGCAATCCGGGACGTTTCAAGCTCGCGCAACGCCGACGCGCGGGCCGTCGCGACTCATGTCTTATTCGGTTCGTCGGACTTGAGGAACTTGAGCGACGCGGAATTCATGCAGTAGCGCAACCCGGTCGGCCGCGGTCCATCGTCGAACACGTGCCCGAGATGCGCGTCGCATTTCGCGCACAACACCTCGGTCCGCTTCGTGAAAAGTGAACGATCAGTCTCCGTCTTGACGTTCTCCGGCGCGATCGGCTGATAGAAGCTCGGCCATCCCGTGCCGGATTCGAACTTGGTGTCCGAGCTGAACAGCGCGTTGCCGCAGCAGATGCATCGATACAGACCCTTGTCGTGATTCTCGGCGTACAGGTTTGCGAACGGGCGCTCGGTGCCCTTTTTGCGCGTGACCTCGTACTGCTCCGGGGTCAGCTCTTTGCGCCATTCCTCGTCCGTCTTGACGACTTTATCTTCCATCACGAGTCCCTTTCTTTGGCCGGAATCGGTGAACTCCACTATCGATACTTTGACTATGCCCGACGCATCCGGATCCGGCGAATTACCGGATGCATCGGATGTGACGGCGGTTTCAGCGTATCCGAATGCGACGATCGCCGGTATCGCGGCAATCGCAGCGATGAATACTCGCCGGCCGATCAGACACTCGTTGCGCCCGGCGGAATTGTGCCTGGCTTCAGCCAACTTTCGACCCGCTGTTTTGATCATTGCATATTAGACAATGGCTTCGAAGGCCGCCCGCTTCCCCACAAGCCGCCTTGGAATCTAGATCGAATAGACGAACAGCTTCTGTTCCTTGGGCCTGAGAAATACGTTCGCGCCCGGCTCCAGATGCAGCGCCTGGTAGCGTTCGTGATCGATCTCGACCTGCACCAGGTCGCCCCACTCGGCGACCAACTCGATCTTGACCTGCGGACCGGCCGGATTGATCGACTTCACGGTCGCCGGGAACGTTTGCTTGCCGTTGGGCTTCATCACGATTTCCAGCAGATGCGGCCGCACGTAGAGGATCGCCTTGCCGGTCTCGGGATGCGCATGGGCATGGGTATTCTCGAGTTCGACGGCAGTATCGCCGAGAAACACGCGGCCGTTCTCGATTCGGCCGTGGAACAGGTTCACGTTACCCAGGAAGTTGTACACGAAGGCGTTGGCGGGATGGTGATAGACTTCCTCGGCCGAGCCGATCTGCTCGATGCGCCCCTGGTTCATCACGACGATCCGGTTGGCGAGTTCCAGCGCCTCTTCCTGATCGTGAGTGACGAAGACGCTGGTTATCTTGATCTCGTCGTGCAGCCGCCGCAGCCATCGGCGCAGTTCCTGCCGCACCTTGGCGTCGAGCGCGCCGAACGGCTCGTCGAGCAGCAGGACTTTTGGTTCAACCGCGAGCGTGCGTGCCAATGCGACGCGCTGGCGCTGCCCGCCGGAGAGCTGCGAGGGGGAGCGATCGGCAAGAAAATCAAGCTGCACGAGTTTCAGCAGATCATGCACGCGCCGCGCGATCTCGGCCTCGCTGGGGCGTGCGCGCCGCGGGAGCACACGCAGCCCGAAGGCGACGTTTTCGAACACCGTCATGTGGCGAAACAGTGCGTAGTGCTGAAATACGAACCCGACCTTGCGCTCGCGAACGCTCACGTCGCTGGCGTCCTCGCCGTGAAACAGCACCTCGCCGGCGTCCGGCGTTTCCAGCCCCGCGATTATCCTGAGCAGCGTGGTCTTGCCCGACCCCGACAGCCCCAGCAGCGCGACCAGCTCGCCGGTTTCGATATGCAGGTTGATATTGTCAACCGCAACGAAGTCGCCGAACTTCTTACTGATGTTTCTGAGCTCGATACTCATGCCGCAACTTTGACCGCCAGGTCGTCCTGTTCCTGCTTCACCGGAACCACGCGGCGCTCCAGAAAACGCTTGGCGATGAGCGTCGCGATCGCGAGCATGGTAAGCAGCGACGAGACCGCAAACGCGGCCGCGAACTGGTAGTCATTGTACAGAATCTCGACGTACAGCGGCATCGTGTTCGTGTGCCCGCGGATATGCCCCGAAACCACCGAGACCGCGCCGAACTCGCCCATCGCGCGCGCGTTGCACAACACCAGCCCGTACAGCAGCCCCCACTTGACGTTGGGGATCGTCACCCGAAAAAACATTTGCCATCCACCGGCGCCCAGCACGATCGCGGCTTCTTCCTCCTCGCTGCCGACCGCCTGCATGATCGGGATGAGCTCGCGCGCAGCCAGCGGAAACGTGACGAAGATCGTCGCGAGCACGATTCCCGGCTCCGCAAAGATCACCCTGATGCCGTGAGCGGCAAGGAACCCGCCAAGCGGCGCGCGCACCCCGAGCAGCAGCACGAACAGCATCCCCGCGATGACCGGCGATACCGAGAACGGTATGTCGATCAGCGTCAGCAGTGTTTGCTTGCCGGGAAAATCGAAGCGCGCGATCGCCCATGATGCGGCGATTCCGAAAGTAACGTTGAGCGGCACCGCGATCGCGGCGGTCATCAGCGTCAGCCGAATTGCGGCGCGGGCCTCAGGATCGGCGATCGCGGCAAAGTAAGCGCCGATTCCCTTTTGCAGCGCCTCGGCGAAAACCGCGATTACCGGGATGAAAAGAAATAGCGCCAAGAACACCAGCGCGATCGTGATCAGCGCGATTCTGACCATCGGCGGATCCGCCGTCCCGGGTCTTTTCGGTTCGCGATGCGGCTGGCTGGCCATCTGGACCGTCAGGCCGCCAGGCGGCGGCTGCTCCACCTTTGCAGCACGTTGATGCCGAACAGAATCACGAACGACACTGTCAGCATCACCACCGCGATCGCCGTCGCGCCGGCGTAATCGA
>OBLT010002424.1_pt1 | contig 11618 bp, 7 predicted proteins | sample 1518721 | NCBI WGS metagenome assembly OBLT01 (sample SAMEA3539307, study PRJEB22396) | soil metagenome | biome: tundra; feature: field; material: soil | place: USA | collected 2010-05 | depth 0.15 m | reverse complement strand
CGCTCGCCGATGGCTGGTTTCAGGAAGGCGACGCGCACGCCATGGCGCAAGCCGAAGCCGAATACAAGGACTTCATTCTGTTCTACCCCGCCATGGAAGAGGCGGCTGAGGCGCAGGCGAAGGTGTGCGACATCCACTACGGGCAGATGGAGAAGGGCGACCGCGATCCCATGGAAGCCATGCGGGCCGAAGCGGAATGCCGCACTCTTCTTACGCAGTACCCGAACAGCAAGGCCGCGCCCGACGTGGAGCAGAAGCTGCGCAACATTCAGGAGAATCTGGCGGTGGGCGAGTACAAAGTCGGCAAGTTCTATCAAAACAAGGGGAGTTTCTTCCCGGCCGCGAACCGGTACCAGACGCTGGCGGACAATTACCCACTGTTCAGCCAGGCGGACGAAGCGGTGTGGTTGGCGGCCCAGAACTATCAGCGCCTGGGCGATAAGTATGAGAGGCAGGAGATCGCGCAACTCACCAAGGTGGTCCATGAGTACCCGCTGAGCATCCACACCGAGGAAGCCAAGGCCAGGCTCCAGGAGTTGAAGGCGCCCGTGCCGGAAGCCGACCCGGTGGCGTACGACCGCATGAAGTACGAGTTGGCGAACCGGGGTAAGATCGGGGTCTTCTCCAAGTTCTTCGGGGCGTTCAGTATGCATCCGAACCTGAGCCTGGCGGCGAAATCCGGAGCCCCGCAGATGCAGGGCATGCGTCCCTCGATTCCGGCCAACGTGCCGCCGCGCGCCGCGGGCTTGCTCGGTACCAGCGGCGATATCACGGTCTCCGTGGCGACCGATGCTTCGGCCCTGGATACGAATCCCGACGCGCGCACCACCCCGCCGGCCGCCGCGGGGACGGAAACGACCTCCGCGCAGGGCGGCGCCGCAGCCCCTGCCGCGGCCCAGATCGATGCCGCGCAGAAGCCACCGATGAAGACCGCTTCGAAGAGCCAGCCGAAACCGAAGAAGCCGGCCAAGACACCCAAGCCTAAGACACCCAAGAAGAGCGCGAAGCAACCGCCGCCCAAGCCCGCGCCCGCAACGGATTCGAGCGCGCCGCCGAAACCATGAGCCGTATTCTGCTGGTGGACGACAGCCCCCACGCGCAGCGTATGGGCGAGCGTATCCTCAGCGAGGAAGGATACGAAGTCGTCGCCGTGAGCAACGCCGATTCGGCGCTGATCCGCATGGAGGACGTGGACCCCGACGTCGTCCTGGCGGATGCGGTTATGCCCGGCCGCGGCGGCTACGAGATCTGCCAATACCTCAAGATGAGCCCGCGCCACCGGCACGTGCGCGTGATCCTCACCGCCGGCGCGCAGGAGCCCTTCGACGAAGAACGGGCGAAGCTGGTGGAAGCGGACGGCGCATTGAAGAAACCTTTCGAAGCGAGCGCGCTGCTGACGGCGGTCAAGCCTTTGGCGGAAGCCGCGGCCCGTGAGCGGGGGCCAGAACGGCGGCCGGGGGGGGATCAGGGGCCGGGGGCCAGGAGCCAGGGGCCAGGGGCACCCTTGGCGCCGTTCGTCGCCGTGGTGGATTCCGAGCAGGTTCGGGCGGCGGTTACGGTGGCTCTCGACGCGGCCATGGAAACCATGGTGGACGAAATCACCAGCCGGGTGCTCGCGGCGCTCCACCCGAAGCCGTCCGAGGAACTGAGAACTTCTCTGCCGGAGCCGCCGCCCGAGCCGCCCAAACCCGCCGATCCCCCGCGCATTGAAACCGTCCGCCGCGTGACCTCGTTGCGACATCGCTCCGGCTCGATCTTGGGGTTGGACACCGTACCGCCGGAGCCCGAAAGTCCCAACCCCGCCTTGGAGTAATATGCCCGACAACAGCTTTGACGTAGTCTCGAAAATCGAACTGCCGGAAGTACTGAACGCCGTACAGCAGGCGCTCAAAGAGATCCACCAGCGGTACGACCTGAAGGATTCGCACTCGAATATCGAGCTGAACGAGAAAGACAACAAAATCGTGCTGGCCAGCAAGGACGAGTTCAAGCTCAAGGCCGTGGTGGATGTCCTCGAAACCAAGCTGGTCAAGCGCCACGTTCCGCTCAAGGGGCTGACCTACGGCGAGATCATACCGGCCGCGGCATCCACGGTGAGGCAGGAAATCTCGCTTCAGCAGGGCATTGAAACCGAGAAGGCCCGCGAAATCGTCAAGAAGATCAAGGACGCCAAACTCAAAGTGCAGGCCTCGATCCAGGGCGATTTCGTGCGCGTATCGGGGCGCGACCGCGATGTCCTGCAAGCGGCCATCAAGCTGCTGCGCGACACCGATTTCGGCATCGATATGCAGTTCACCAACTACCGCACGAACTGACTTGCCGCGCCGCATCGAATCGCATTGGATCGCAGGGCCGGCCGGCCGCCTCGAAGCCCTATTGGAGGAGCCGAAGGGCGAACCGCCGCGCCTGGCGGCCGTGGTTTGCCATCCGCATCCGCTCTACGGCGGGACCATGCACAACAAAGTGGTCTATCGCATGGCGCGCGGATTGCATCGCGCGGGCGTGGCGGCGCTGCGGTTCAACTTCCGCGGCGTGGGCCTGAGCGAGGGCCAACACGGCCATCTTACCGGCGAAATCGAGGACGCGCGCGCCGCGCTGGCGTGGCTGCGCGAACGCTATCCCAGCCTTCCCTTCGCGCTGGCCGGGTTCTCTTTCGGCGCGCGCGCCATCACGCGGCTGGGCTGCGAAGTCGCAGGCGCCCGCTGGCTGATGGCGGCCGGTTTCCCCACGCGCTACGGCCCCACGGAGTATCTGGAAGCGTGCGCCGCCCGCAAGGTTTTCATGCAGAGCACGCGCGATCAGTACGGCCCGAAGGAGGAATTGGAAGCCCTTTACGCAAAGTTGCCGGAGCCGAAAGAACTGATCTGGATCGAAGCCGCCGACCATTTCTTCGCGGGCGGGTTGGATGAACTGGAAGCGCGTGTGAAAGAGGCTGCCGCAACTGCTCCCTGAGAATCCGGGAAGAAATTATTCCCCGAACGTTACTCCCCGCCGCTCCTTTCCCGCCGCCGCCAACACCGCCGCCAGAAGGAAAACCGAGGCGGCCACGCCTGCCATGGCGGCCGCATAGCCGGTGCGCCGCGCGATCACGGCTTCGGCATAGGGCGCCGTGGCCGCCACCGCCACGCCGCACTGGTAGCCGAAGCCCGGCAGGAAACCGCGCACCGAATCCGGAGACAACTCGGCCAGGTGCGCCGGCGCCACGCCCCAGGCGCCCTGCACCAGAAACTGGATCAGGAAGGCGCCAACCCACAGCCAGGCGACCGACGGCGCGAACGCCCACAGCGGAACCACCAGCACGGCCATCAGCAAGGCCGTCACCATGGCGCGCCGCCGGCCCCACCAGTCGGAGAACAGGCCGAACAGCGTGCCGCCGCAGATCGCCCCGACCATGGAGAACGCGGTGAGGGCGGCGCGCTGCTCCGGGCGGAAATGCCATTTCCGCTCCAGGAGGGTTGGAAACATGTCCTGCGTGCCGTGCGAGGCGAGGTTCATGCCCGTCATCAGAGCGGCGATGTACAGGAGGAGCTTCCAATGCGAGACGATTGAGCGGCCCAGATCCCCCCAGGTCTTGTGGCGCGTTTTCCGCCAGACCTCGGATTCCTTCACGCGAAAGCGAACGAAAACGGCCAGCAGGGCCGGCAGCCCACCCAGGAAGAACAGCGGACGCCACCCCAGCCGCCCGAACAGGAAGTAGTAGCACAGCGCAGCTAACAGATAGCCGGCGGCGTAGCCTTGTTGCAGCACGCCGGAAAGCAGGCCGCGCAGCCGCGGCGGAACTTTCTCCATGGCCAGCGAAGCGCCCACGCCCCACTCGCCGCCCATGCCGATGCCGAACAGCGCGCGCAGGACGATGAAGGTCGCGTAGTTGGGGGCCAGCCCCGAGAGCACCTCGATCACGGAGTAGAACACCAGGTCGAGCATGAGCGGCATGCGCCGCCCATACCGGTCCGCCAGCAGCCCGAAAATAAATGCGCCCACCGGGCGGAAGGCTAAGGTGACGCCCAAGGTCACCGCCATTTCCGCATCGGACTTGTGGAACTCGCGCCCGATGGCGGTGAGGCACATCACCACCAGGAAGAAATCGAAGGCGTCGAGCGTCCACCCGAGAAAGCCCGCCAGCAACGCGGCCCGATGGTCGCCCGCGCCCGGCGGCGCCCCCGTTTCCGTTCGCGAATTAGTCACGTGCACGCCATCTTAGCGTACTCGAACGTCTCGCCCCACAAAATGATCGGGCGGAGAGAGGATTGTCCAGCAGCTTCTTAGGAGACCCCGCTTGCTAGGAGTCTGTCGGGAATAGGTTTCGTCCAATGTAGAATCAATAACTTACAGACACTCAGCAGACAAAAAGTCCTCGTAAGTTACTGATTCTACGTAGAGCAAATTCTATCTCCGACAGACTCCTAGGTGATTCTTGCGGCGGAGCGGAGCATCACGGGGCCGATCAATCCCGATTTGATCAGGCGCCTGCGGCCATTCGCCGCTGCCCTATTGACTGAACTTCGAACCTTATCGAGTACTTGCGCAAGCGCTGGCGATGCGGACCGTTTTCATGGCGTGAAATAGCCGCGAGCCGGTGATTCCTGTTGCTATTCCCGCCGCCGGATGCGGATAATCTATTTTTGCGTTATGGCCTCCACTATCTTCGACGACGCTTCCGCAATTCGCCAAGCCGGGCCGGCAGTTGCCCATGAGGGAAGCTGCAATCTTCGCATCGGGCTTTTTGCCATCGGGCTCGACGCTTACTGGGACCAGTTCGAAGGTCTCGAGCAGAGGCTGATCGATTATGCCGGCCAGGTCGCGGAGCGGCTGGGGCGGCCGGGCGTGGATGTAGTGAACCTTGGTCTGATCGACAGCCCGGAGAAGGCCGTGGCCGCGGGACACGCATTTCGTAGAGCCGATGTCGATCTGCTGTTTCTGCACGTCACCACATACGCCCTCTCGTCGACGGTTCTGCCCGTTGTGCGGCGGGTCAAGGCGCCGGTCATCATCCTGAACCTCTCCCCAGGGGCGGCCATCGATTACGCGTCCTTCAACGCCATGACCGATCGCGGAAAGATGACCGGCGAATGGCTTGCCTGGTGCCAGGCCTGCCCGGTTCCGGAGATGTCCAACGTGTTCCGGCGCTGCAATATCCCCTTCTTCCAGATTACCGGGATGCTCGACAACGACCCGGTTGCGTGGAACGAAATCGACGAGTGGCTCGATGCGGCCCGGGTCGCTCACGCGATGGAGCACAACCGCCTCGGGGTGATGGGCCACTACTATGGCGGCATGCTGGACGTCTATTCCGACCTGACGCTGCAGTGCGCGACCTTCGGGGGACATATCGAAATCGTGGAGGTGGACGAACTGGCGGCGCTGCGCGAGGGGGTTTCCCAGCTTGAGATCGAGGATCGCGTCGCCCATTTTTTCCAGGCGTTCGACGTCCAGGCAGACTGTTCCCGCGATGAACTCGAGCGGGCCGCTAGAACGTCGGTCGCTCTGGACCGGTTGGCGCAGCAGCATGCCCTGGGATCCATGGCCTACTACTACGTGGGCTCGGGTAACGCCGCCAACGAGGACGCGATCGGCTCGATCATCCTCGGGACCAGCCTGCTGACGGCCCGCGGCATTCCGGTCGCGGGCGAATGCGAAGTGAAGAACGCACAGGCGATGAAGATCATGGACGCGTTCGGGATTGGTGGATCCTTCACGGAGTATTACGCAACCGACTACGCCGACGATGTCGTGCTGATGGGCCACGACGGTCCGGGGCACCTGGCGATCGCGGAAGGCAGGATCAAAGTCCGGCCGCTCAAGGTCTACCACGGCAAGGTGGGCCGAGGGCTTTCGGTGGAGATGTCGGTGAAGCACGGTCCGGTGACGCTGCTCTCGGTGGTGGAAGGCGGCGGAAAGCTGAAACTGCTGACCGCGGAGGCGGATTCGGTTCCCGGACCGATCCTGGAGATCGGCAACACGAACAGCCGGTACCGGTTCCGCATCGGGGCGCGGCGGTTCATCAACGATTGGAACGCCCAAGGGCCTGCGCACCACTGCGCGGTCGGAGTGGGCCATATCGCAAGCAAGATCGAAAAGCTCGGCGCACTGCTGGGCATTGAGACCGTGCGAGTTTGCTGAGATGGTCAAGCCGAATAGGAGGCCTTCCTTCCCGGCATGCGAAAGAGAGACTTCGATGAGAAAGAGCTTGGTTCTGGCGCTGATTTTTGTATCTGTCGCTACGACTGCGACGGTGGATTCCCTCGCTCGCCTTAGAACGCTGTTTCCAAGGCCGCCCGCGGAGTTCAGTACTCTCCCGTTCTTCGTTTGGAACGGCGAGGTGACCGAATCGGTAATCGATCGTGAACTGAAGGATTTCTCCGAACAGGGCATTCACGGCTTCATCATCCACCCCAGGCCGGGCTTGATCACGCCGTATCTCTCCGACCGGTGGTTCCAGTTGATGCGCTACACCGCCGATCGCGCGAAGAAGCTCGGCATGGAAGTGTGGCTCTACGACGAGGACTCGTATCCGAGCGGCTTCGCCGGCGGCCATGTGCCGGCGGAAATGCCGGAATCCTACAACCAGGGCCAAGGCCTCGCGTTGCAGGAAAAGGGTCCCTGCAAGATCCTCCTTCAACGCGTGGGCGACCGCTTCGAAGACGTCACGGGGATGACAGAACCTTCCGGCGCCGGTTTTTATTGCTTCGGTCTCACGCAGTATCCGGCGCGGTCCTGGAACGCCGGGTACCCGTACGTCGATCTTCTGCTTCCCGGAGTCACGCAGAAATTCATCAGCGTTACGATGACCGGATACGAGAAAACCTTCGGCCCGGACCTTGGGCGGACCGTTCCGGGAGTCTTTTCGGACGAGCCGAATATCAACCCTCCCGGCCGCGGCGACGTGAAATACACGCCGGACCTCTTCGTCCAGTTTCAGAAACGCTGGGGCTACGATCTCAAGACGAATCTTCCGTCCCTGGTGGAGGAGGTCGGCGACTGGCGGCGGATCCGTCACAACTACTACTCCCTGCTCCTGGACTTGTTCATCGAACGATGGTCGAAACCGTACCATGATTATGCCGAAAGCAAGGGCATCGCGTGGACGGGACACTACTGGGAGCATACGTGGCCCAATCCCGGGGAGGGTCCCGACAACATGGCGATGTACGCATGGCCTCAGATTCCTGGAATCGACATGCTGTTTAACCAGTTCAGCGAGGGCGTGAACGCGCAATTCGGGAACGTTCGGAGCGTGAAAGAACTCGCCAGCGTGGCGAATCAAATCGGTCAGCGGCGAACCCTCAGCGAAACGTACGGTGGCGGCGGTTGGGACCTGAGGTTCGAGGACATGAAGAGGCTCGGCGACTGGGAGTACGCGCTGGGCGTCAACCTCATGAATCAGCATCTCTCTTTCGGAACCATCGCCGGAGTGCGCAAGTACGACTATCCGCAATCGTTCAGCTACCACGAACCCTGGTGGAAGCACTACGGCGTACTGGGCGATTACTTCGCCCGCCTTTCTCTGGCGCTATCCGCCGGCGACGAGGTGAACCGCATTCTCGTTCTTGAACCGACAACGTCGGCTTGGATGTACGCCGGAGCGAGGCCAAACGCCCGAATGATGCAGATCGGGACCGCGTTCCAGGAGTTCATAACCCGCCTGGCGCACAACCAGGTCGAATTCGATCTCGGCAGCGAGAACATCGTCAAAGACCACGGCAGGGTGGATGGCAAGCAGTTCGTGGTCGGCAAGCGGTCTTATGACGTTGTCGTGCTGCCGCCCGGCACGGAGAACCTGGATGCTCCGACGGCGCGCTTGATACGGCAGTACATCCAGGTCGGCGGGAAACTGACGGCTTATACCACCGGAGAACTGTTCGTCGATGGGGCCCCCGGCGGGTTTTCGATTGCGCAGCCGCCGGAAGAACCGGCGAACCCGGATATCACGGGGGTGGAAGGAATGCTGTTCCACCGGCGCCGCCGCCTTAAGGACGGCGAGCTGTGGTTCTTCGTGAACTCCAGCCTGGAGACGTCGGCCGGCGCGACAGTCAAGGCGCCTGGCAAATCTGTCGAAAAGCTCGATCCGCTAACGGGCCACACCACGCCGTATCCCGCTAAACTCGCGGCCGGATCGTTGGAATTCTCGGTCGCGCTTCCTCCTGCCGGTAGCCTGCTGGTGGTGGCTAAGGATGCGCCCGGTCCCGCCGCGAGCGCTCCACCGCCCGCCGCCGGCCAGGTAGTGGAGCCAAGCTCGCCGCTGACCGTCACGCGCACCGCCCCGAATGCCCTTCGGATCGACTACTGCGATCTGACGCTGAACGGAGTGACCCGGAAAGACGTGTATTTTTTCAGGGCGGCGGACGAGGTGTTCAAAGCGTATGGTTTCGCCGAGGGCGACCCCTGGAACACGGCCGTGCAATTCAAAACCTCCATTCTCGATCGGAACAAATTCGCGCCGGACTCCGGGTTTGAGGCGACGTTCTGGTTTGATGTCGCGGAAGGTGTGAACACTGCGTCCCTGCGGGCCGTGGTCGAGCGCCCGCCGCTCTGGAAAGTCTCGGTGAACGGGAATCCAGTGGAGAGCGAGCGAGGTCAGTGGTGGCTCGATGTCGATTTCGGAGTCTACCCGATCGGGCGGCACGTAAAACCGGGCCGTAACAGTATCACGGTCGTGGCGCGGCCCATGTCCGTTCACAACGAACTGGAGCCGGTGCACATCATAGGGGAATTCGGCGTAGCCGCACAGGACAGGGGTTTTCGAGTTGTTCCAGCGCCCACGCTGAAAGTTGGTTCCTGGAAGGACCAGAATCTGCCTTTCTATGCCGACTCGGTGTCGTACACAGGGCGCTTCGCGCTGGCGCGTGGAGCGAAGTACAAGGTCGTGCTCGGCAGATGGGCTGGCACTGTGGCGGAGGTCCGCGTGAACGGGAAATCCGCGGGCGTGATCGGTTGGCAACCTTACGAACTGCCGATCGACAATCTGGCGAGGAGCGGTCGGAATGTCGTTGAGGTGCTGGTGTCCGGCTCGCTAAAGAACCTGCTCGGTCCGCACCACGGCAACATCGTGCGCGGGATGGCTTCGCCGGGTAACGTCCGCAATGCGCCGACGACAATGCCGCCTGGCGCCGACTATGACCAGTTTCCTTATGGCCTGATGGAGGATTTCAAAGTCGTTCGAATCAAGTGAGAGCCGCGAACCCACGAGGAGTTGTCACTCAAATGAAGTGTTCGAACGCTGCCCTCATCGGGGGCTGTGTGCACTGTTCTGCGCCAGTTGCCGCGCCACGCCCAAGCCAGGGCTGAAGTTTAGATTTACCCGTCCTTACCCGAATTTTCCCATCCTTAGCGTCTAGCCCTGCCGGGATGCCAACGCTTTCTGTTGGGCTTTTTTCTGCCGCCGGGGGAGGCGGTGCTTGTTTTTCTTGGGCAGTTTGCCCACCTTCTTCGACTTCGTCTGAGGCTTCGCTTCGGGCGGCGCAACTGCCGGCGAAGCGGGCTTATCGGGTGCGGCGCTGGCGGGGCTGTCCTTCCCGGCTTCTTGGTTGGTGGCTGGCTTCTTCGGCATGTCAGTAGTGGTTCGGTCTCACTATTATAACCGTACCGGCGATTGAAACCCCTTTGCCGCCCCGGAATCAGTTGCGCCCCGCCGAGGGTGGTCCCGAAATTCGGCTCGGAGCATTGGGCAAAGCCAGGGCTACGTAAGCCCCTGGTACACTGGCCTGCCGTGCAGGAACAAGCTCCACCTGCGCTGCGGCGCAGAAGACAATGTATTCCCGGCCGCCGATCTCATACACAGCCGGCATACCTTCGAGAGCCGCGTCCAGTTCCTTCTCCCACAGCGTCTTTCCGGTATCCACATCGAGCGCGCGGACCTTGCGGTCGCGCGTTCCAGTGAAGATCAAGCCTCCCGCCGTTACCACCGGCCCCACCTTCGGGTAATGCGAACCGGTGTTCTTGATGCCCTTCGCGGCCAGTTCGGGAACGTCTCCGAGTGGGATTCTCCACTTGATGGTTCCGGCGTTCAGGTCATAGGCCGTCAGGGACGACCAGGGAGGCGCGATGGGAGACAGTCCGCTGCTCGCAATCATGAATCCGAACCCGCTGGTGTAGCGGACCACGTCCGGCGGCGCCGTCCGGTCGCGCACGAGTTGGAGCATGGCGGGAAGATCTTTCGATACTACGTACAGCGCGCCGTTGGCCGGATTCACCGCCGCGCCGCCCCAGTTGGCGCCGCCGTTGTTTCCCGGCATTTGAACTGTGTTACGCAGGCCCGGCGGCGTGTACAATCCCTCGTTTCGGGCGCCCAGGAGTTCCTCGCGGAAACGCGCGCGTTCCTGGTCGTCCAGAAATGGACTCAGGTCGTCCACCGTGAACTTCTGGCGTGCGAAGGGCGGCGGCATGGTGGGGAACGGCTGCGTGGGCCAAGTCTGTTCTCCCGGCATATCGGTTTGGGGTACGGGCCGCTCTTCGATGGGCCACAGCGGCTCGCCGGTCACGCGATTGAATACCCAGACGAATCCCTGTTTACTGACCTCCGCGACCGCATCGATGTTCTGCCCGTTGTGCCGCACCGTCAGAAGTTTCGGGGCGGTGGCGTCGTCGGAATCCCAAATGTCGTGGTGCACCGTTTGAAAGTGCCAGATGCGCTTGCCGGTCCGCGCGTCGAGCGCCAGCAGGCAGTCGCCGAACAGGTTGGCCCCGGTGCGGTCGGCGCCATAGAAGTTGTATTTGGGGCTCGCCGTGGGCGCGTAGACGATGCCGCGTTTCTCGTCGATGGAAAACTCGCCCCAAACATTGGCGCCGCCGACGGTCTTCCATGCGTCTTTCGGCCAGGTGTCGTAACCGAACTCGCCGGGATGTGGAATCGTGTGGAAGGTCCAGACCAAAGCTCCGCTGCGCACGTCGAAGGCGCGGATATCGCCGGGGGCCGAGCCGTATCCCTGATTCGTCGCCGAGCCGAGAATCAGCAGATTCTCAAACACCTTTCCGGGCGTTGTGGATTGAACCAGTCTGAGGGTTCTGACATCGCGGCCCAGGCCTTCCTTCAGATCGACGCCGCCATCCTTGCCGAAAGTGAGGATCGGCTTCCCCGTACGCGCGTCGATGGCCCGCAGGACGTGGTTGCTGGCGAACAGCAGCCGGCGGTCGCTCCGGTCCTTGTTTTCCCAGTAGTTGATTCCCCGGTCCGTGATAATGTTAGTCCCCGGAGGGCTGGCATAGGTCCAGACCTCTTTTCCGGTGGCCGCATTCAGGGCGACGATCGAATTGTTCTTCGCCAGAACAAAGACGAGGTCGTCCACCACCAGAGGGTTGAAGACATACTTCCTGCCATCCCCCGTGGGGTAAACCCAGGCGACTTCCAACCGATTCACATTCGAGCGATTGATCTGATCGAGCGCGGAATACTGCGCCGCATCAAGTCCGCCTCCATAGTCGGACCACGTTTTGTAATTCTGGCCGGAGGCCTGGAACGCCGCGCACCAGGCAAGGCAGCCGAGCAGCAGTCCCTTGAGCGTCGAGTCTTTCACGATGATCCTCCTTTGGATGCGGGCGACGGGTTGTCACCGATTCTACCCCATCCGGTGCGCGACACAGAAGTGGAGGAGCCGCGATGCGCCAGGCAGAGCCGCGAACGT
>OBLT010002423.1_pt1 | contig 11620 bp, 11 predicted proteins | sample 1518721 | NCBI WGS metagenome assembly OBLT01 (sample SAMEA3539307, study PRJEB22396) | soil metagenome | biome: tundra; feature: field; material: soil | place: USA | collected 2010-05 | depth 0.15 m | reverse complement strand
AGACGTTGTAGAAATCCTGGTGCAGCCGTTTGGGAAGCAGGAAGCTCACCACGTGAAAGTTCTCGTAGTGATGGGTGGCCAGCCAGCGGGTATAGGCGTGGGACTCCTCAAGCGGCCAGGCTTTCTCGAGGGCCTCGGGCGACCGGACGAAATCGACTGGAGGTAGGGGCATCATTGTGGGGCAGGCGCTTCCGCCTGCCGACTCTCGGGTCACCCTCTTGGCAGGCCAAAGGGCCTGCCCCACATCAGGGAACGATGGCCGTTTTCAGGTGGCCGTTATGGCTCATCAGGTGGCGCATCACTTCCAGCAGGTTGGCCAGCGGCTCTTCGCTATTGACGAAGAACGAAGCCGTGATGTGGCCCGCATAGATCAGATCGAGCGCCTTCCGGACGTAGGCTGGGGTGTGGTGGAAGCTGGCCTTGCAGGTGATTTCGGAGTAGTGCAGCAACGCCGTATCCAGGTTGACCGTACTCTCGTTGGGGCAGCCTCCGAAGAAGTTCACCGTGCCACCGCGACGCACCATGTTCACGGCCCACTCCCACGTTTGGGGCTTGCCCACGGCCTCAATGGCGATATCCACGCCGCGCCCGTGCGTCAGATCGCGGATCGCCTTGACCGGGTCGGATCCCTCGCCGGCGACCACCAGTTCATCGGCACCCAGGGCGCCGGCACGTTCGAGCTGCGTCTTGCGCCGCCCCACCGCGATCACCCGGCAACCATAGAGCTTGGCCAACTTCGCGAACATCAGCCCGATGGGGCCCAGTCCGACGATGGCGATGGTATCGCCTTCGCGGGGGGACGTCTCCTCGAAACCGCGAACCACGCATGCCAGCGGTTCCACCAGGGCCGCATCCTGATACCCCACGTGGCTCGGGATGAGATACGTGTTGCGTTCCACGATGCGGGCGGGAATCCGGATGAATTGCGCGTAGGCGCCGTTGTTGAACAACAGGTCCTCGCAGAGATTCTGCAAACCGCGCCGGCAGAAATAGCACGCTTCGCAGGGCGCCGAATTGGCCGCCACGACGCGCTGTCCGACGGAGAACCTGGTGACGTCCTCACCCACCGCGACTACATCGCCGGCCAACTCGTGTCCGAAAACGGCTGGAGGCACGATCATCCGGGCGTGATACCCCCGCCGGAAGACCTTGACGTCCGTGCCACACGTCAGCGCCACCTTCACTCGTACGAGGATGTCTCCGCGGTCTATTGTAGGAACAGCTACCGGCTCCACCTGCAAGTGTTCCTTGCCGTAGAGCACGGCAGCCATCATGCGGTTATTCACTATGAACACCTCTGTGGCTGAACGATTATTTTCAACGATTTAGGCCCCGGATGCAAGGCCATATCAAAACCTGAACGGATTTTAACCAAGGGCAAACAGTGTGAAATCAGCTCCTCCACCGGCAACGCGCCGCCAAAAACCAGGTTTGCGGACTCTTGTTGCAGGTCCACAGATGCACTATAACACCCGAAGAGAGTCCGCTCACCCACACAGATGTCCGCACCGGTGGTTTCGATGCGCTCGGTGGTGGAAGTTTGTGCAAAAAGCAGGATTCGGGAGCCCGGCCGGGAGCAGGCTATCGCCTGGTCGATGATTCCGGGGACAGAGGCCGCCACCAGCACCAGGTCCGCGCCGCGCCCGGAGGTGAGGGCCTTCACTTGGGCGGCGACGTCCAAGGTGCGCGGGTCCCAGGCGAACTGCGCGCCACAGCGGGCTGAAATCGCCAGCCGTTCTCCGATCGTATCGGTAGCCGCGACCCGCGCACCGGTACGATGGACCAGCATGGTGAACATCAGCCCGATGGGGCCCTGGCCCATCACCAGCACGAAGTCCTCCGGCTGGGGATCGCACTGTACCACTGCCTTCAAACAGGTGTTGAGCGGCTCCACCAGGGTGGCCCGTTCAAACGAAACTCCTGCGGGGATCTTCTCTACACCGCGTTCCACGATCCAGTCCATCACCCGCACGTATTGCGCAAACCCGCCGCCGGCCGGCTCAAAACCCGCGGTGATGCCGACCTTCTTGTAGACCGGACATTGGGCATACGTCTTGCGGCGGCAATAGAAGCAATCCAGGCAGGGAATGTGGTGGAAAGCCACGACACGATCGCCGGGCCGGAACTTGACCACCCCGGCGCCGGCGGCCACCACTACACCCGCGGTCTCGTGGCCATAGACGCGCGGTGGGGCCAGCAGGTTGTGCTCGATTTTCTTCAGATCGGTGTGGCAAATGCCGCAGGCTTCCACGCGGATCAGAATCTCGCCGGGCCGGATGACAGGAGTGGGGATCTCCTCCACGCTCACCACACTCTGGCCGCGATAGACCGCTGCGTGCATGGTCGCGGGGATGGCGCTCAGCTCAGAATCGGCAGTCGGCAAAGAACTCTCCCAGTACACGCGCAGCCCGGATCGAGCGGTTCCGCAACCGGAACAACTCCGGAAGCCGGACGGTTGAATGGCGCAAACTCCTCCGTAAGATAAGCATTGTATCGAAGTGCCCGTCGGGACGCAGAGCCGAATTGAAATCGTTCGCCATAGTTTCGCCTGCCAGATCGGTGACGGCCTTAACGCAATGGAACGGAAGGCCCAGCGCCTGGGCGCGTTGGGCGACTCCGGCGGCCTCCATTTCCACCGCGCAGGCTCCCGAAGAGTGAAGACGAGCCTTCTCTTCGGATGTCTGGGCCACATGGTCAAGGGAGCAAACCACTCCGAAACGCACGCGAAGCCGCGGGTGGCGCCCTTGACCCGAAGGACATTCCAAGTGCTGAGCCGGATACTGTGTGACACGGGCATTCTTGCCTGTGTGGTCTTCGTGTTTTTCGACCTCGGTCCCGACTACGATTTCGGCTATGTCCAAGTCTTCTTCCAGCGCACCGCAGAAGCCGGTGCCGATCACGGCTTCTGGTCGAAAGCCCGCGCCTGCATCCACGGCGGCGGCGGCCCGCTTCCAACCGACGCCGTTGGTAGCCAGTAAGACTTCGTGCGCGCCGAGTTCCGCGGAACGTGCCCAATCGATGGGCAGTTTTTCAGGACGGGATTGATGCGCTTTCGCCAGGATGCCGGTAAATTCCATGGGGTCGGATGCCACGAACAAGAGCCTCATTACGCCGCGGCAGGGTTGGCAGGCCGAGGGCCTGCCCCACGACCTGCTCCACCACCGGCCTTGCGGAACCACTCGACGGCGCGAGTGAGGGCTGCTTCGGCGGGACCGGGGTTGAAACCCAGCTCACGCCGCGCCTTCTCATGGGTTACCCACATCTTCTTCCGGGCCATGCGGACCCCGTTCAGGGGCACGCGCGGAGGGGTTCCGGTGACGCTCGCCCAAGCCGTGCTGCAGGCTCCCGCGCAATACGCCACCGCGTAGGGAAGCCGGATCGTGGGCGCCTTGCGGCCCGTGATTTTCGCCAGCACTTGAAGAATCTGGGCGAGTGTCAGATTCTCCGATCCGAGGATATACCGCTCTCCCGTTCTGCCGCGCTCGCATGCCAGCCAGTGACCCTCGGCGGTATCGCGCACATCCACCACGTTCAGGCCCGTATCGATGAATGCGGGCATATCGCCATTCAGGAAGTCCACCACGATCTTGCCGGTGGGGGTGGGTTTCACATCGTGATCGCCTATGGGGGCGGTGGGGTTGACGATCACCACGGGCAATCCATCGCGAGCATACTCCAAGGCCACCTGCTCGGCCAGGAATTTGGACCGTTTGTAGTCCCCGGCCATATCTTCGAGCCCGCACGGGGTACTCTCGTCGCCGATGCCGCCGGCAGGAATCCCGATGCAGCCCACGGTGCTGGTGTAGACCACGCGATCGACGCCGGCGGTCTTCGCGGCTTCCAACAGATTGCGCGTACCCTCGACGTTCGAGCGATACAACTCGTCTGGGTTCCTGGCCCATAACCGGTAGTCCGCGGCCACATGGAAGACCAGCTCGCAGCCTGCCACGGCGCGTTGGAGCGAGCGGGCATCGCGCAGATCGCCGGTGACTGTCTCTACGTCGAGACCGTCGACGCGGCTGCCTGGCCGCACCAGCGCGCGGACCGGGTAACCGCGCTCCAGGAGCACGCGGGCGACGTGCCAGCCGAGGAAGCCGGAAGCTCCGGTGACGAGGGCGGGCGAAGCAGTGGACAGACGCTTTCTTGCACCACTCGCGTCTTGTGACAACGGCACGCCGGGTGGCGAGAAGTCTGTCCCTTTTTCCATCTAGCGCAGCATCCAACTCAGCATTTTGAAGTTGTCGGTGAACTTGGAATTGATGCCAAAAGCCGCGGAAGGCTCAAACCCGCAGTGCATCATGCAGTGTTCGCAACGCGGATCGTTACCGGGACCGTAGCTTTCCCAGGGCGTTTGTGTCATGAGGTCTTCGAAGGTCTTGTAATGGCCGTCGGTGATCAGGTAGCAAGGGCCCTTCCAACCTTTGATGTTGTAGGTGGGATTGCCCCATGCGGTGCACGGCAGTTCGCGCTCGCCTTTCAGGAATTCCATGTAGACAGGGGTCTGCCGTACGTTGTATTTCCTGGCGATGCGGTCGAAGTCCCGGAACTTCTCGTGCACGTCGTCCCTGGTGAGGAAGATTTCGCGGTCATTCACCGCGGAATAGCCGTAGGCCGGTGAAATCTGGTGGCCGTCGACGTTGAACCGCTTGAGATACTCAAAGAGCTCCTCGATCTCGGCCATGTCGGTCTCTTTGTAGACCGTGGTGTTGGTGCAGACCAGGAAGCCGGCGGCTTTGGCGGCCTTGATACCTTCGATGGCGTCGCGGAACACACCTTCCTTTTCCACCGCGATATCGTGGTTCTTCTCCATCCCATCCAGGTGGACGTTGAAGTAAAAGCGAGTGTCCGGCTTGAACTCGTGGAGGCGCTTCTTAATGAACATCCCGTTAGTGCACAGGATGATGTGCTTGTTGCGCTCTAGAATTCCCGACACCAGTTCGCCGATCTGCGGATACATCATAGGCTCGCCGCCGCAGATGGATACCATCGGTACGCCGCATTCATCCACCGCTGCCAGGCACTCTTCGAGCGGTACCCGTTCGGAGATGGTGGACTCGTATTCCCGAATGCGGCCGCAGCCGGTGCAGGTAAGATTGCAGGCGTGGAGCGGCTCCAGCATCATGACGATCGGGAAGCGCTTGTCGATCATGGGATGCGGCTCGTGCTTCTCGCCGGTCTTGGCCTGGAGGATACGGAACGGATTGTTAGCGTCGGGCGCCGGAGCCACCGTCTTCTGCCACTCCGGGCGCGGATGCTTCTTGTTCTTGTAAATGTATCCGGCCATGCCGGCCACCATCGAGAGGGGAAATTTCATAAGCTATCCATTCGAGTTTGCTCGGGCCTTCACGAACGAAGACAGCGCGAGTAGCGGGAAATAGTCCTTGTAGAGATGGTAGTTGAGATAAAAGACCTTGGGGAAACCGGTCCCGGTAGCCAGCTCTTCATCCCAGCTTCCATCGGGGCCTTGGGTTTCCAGCAAATATTCGATGCCGTGGCGCACGCTCAAGCTGTTGGGGTCGCCGCCGGCAATCAGGCCCATGATGGCCCAGGCGGTTTGCGAAGGTGTGCTCGGCGCGGCGGTGAAGGCGCCGTTGTCGTAGCTGGCACAGCTTTCGCCCCAGCCGCCGTCGGCATTCTGGATGGAGCGGAGCCACTCGCCGGCGCGGAGAATGTGCGCCTCGCGATCGCTCTCGCCCGATGCGGCCAGGCCTCGCAGCGCGAAACAGGTGCCGTAGATGTACGCCACGCCCCAACGGCCGTACCAGCTTCCGTCGGACTCCTGGTGCCCGACCAACCAATCCACGCCGCGCCTGACGGCGGGATGGCCGCTCTGGACACTGTGGGCCGCCAGCGCCTCCAGCACCCGTCCGGTGATGTCCGGGCAAGTGGGGTCCAGCATGGCGTTGTGGTCGGCGAAGGGAACCTTGTTCAGAAACTCCCAGTTATTGTCGGCGTCGAACGCCGCCCAACCGCCATCGCCCGATTGCATGGCCAGCAGCCAGTCGAGACCGCGCTTGTGGCAGGCCTTCTGGGCCGTGGAATTGGAGCCGGACGTCTCGCTCAAGGCCAGCATGGCCATCGCGGTATCGTCGATATCCGGATAGTGCTCGTTGTTGTAGAAGAACGCCCAACCGGAGGGTTCGGTATTGGGCCGCTTCACCGACCAATCGGCCTTGCGGCGGATCTCGTTGGCCAGCAGCCAGTCGGCGGCCGGCCGGAGCGCGGGATTCTTCCGGTCGCACTGGCCCAGCGCATAAGCGCCGATGGCCGTATCCCAGACCGGCGAGAAGCAGGGCTGGAAGAAGAAGCGCTCGCCGTCATCCATCATGAGGTCGTCGAACTGGCGCAGAGCCTGGACCCGCAGCGGATCGTCGGCGGCAAAGCCCAGCGCGTCCAGCGCCATGATGGAGTACATCATAGGAGGATAGATGGCGCCCAGCCCATCGGAGTGTTGCATCCGCTCGATCATCCACTCCCGGGCCTTCTGGACCGCCTTGCGCCGGACAGACTGGCTCCCCTTACGCTCCCATAACTTCAACAGCCAGTCGGTAGTCAGAAAGATGTTGTGCCAGGTGAACCAGCGGGCATCCTTACGGAACGCCGGACTCACTCCGGGAAGCCAGATCTCCTCCAGGCTAAAACCGGCGGGTACCGGACGGCGCGGGTTGGCGGCGTGAACGATGGCGAGCGAGACTACGATGGCGCGCGTCCAGGCCGACATCTGGTAGAGAAAATGGAACGGCAGCAGCACCACTTCGGGCGGAATACTGGGACAGTATTGCCGCGGGTACAGGTCGAAGAAGCTGAGATTCACCTTGACGTAGCTGTTGGCCGCCTGGATGCCGCCCAATTCCAGGATGCGGTTCCGCAAGTGGGCCATACGCGGATCGTCGACCTCTAGCCCCGCCAGTTTCAGCGCGAAGTAGGCTTTCACGGAGGCATTGACTTCCGAAGGCCCGTGCACGTAGATATTGAAGCCGCCGTCCGGAAGTTGCCGCTCGAGAATGGAGCGCACGGCTTTGTCGATCAGCGGCCGGGTTGGGGGCGACCAGACCCCGCCGGTGGGCGGGTAGAGCCAGAGCTGGAACAGGATGTAATCGGATTCGAGGGTGGTGTCCGCGGTGAGCTCCGCGCACCAGTGGCCATCCGGTTGCTGCAGGCCCGCGAGCCAGGTTGCCGCGCGGCGCCTGGCCTGCTCGGCGGCCGATTCCAAGGTGTTGCGAACTTGTAACGGAGCGCTCATCGAATCGATATGGTCAGTTCGGCGGGTAGCGAGAACCGCACGTCTTCATCCACTAGTTCAATCTCCTCCATTTCGTGAAAGCCCAGGGAGCGGAGGAATTCGATCAATTCCTGAACGAGGTGTTCGGGAGCCGACGCGCCGGCTGTAACCCCAACATTCCGGATACCTTCGAGCCATCCCGCATCCACGTCGCTGCGATCGTTCACCAGGTAGGAGCGGACTCCGAAATTGTCGCCCACCTCCACCAGCCGCTTGGAATTCGAGCTGTTTTGGGACCCCACCACCAGCAGCAGATCCACAGACTCCGACACGGCCTTCACCGCCATCTGGCGATTCTCGGTGGCATAGCAGATATCCTGCGCCGGAGGCCCTTCAATATGGGGGAACCGTTCCTTCAGGCGGTTGACAATATCGGTGGTCTCGTCCAGGCTCAGGGTGGTCTGGGTCAGATACCGCACGCGCGTGGGGTCGGGAAGTTCCAGCCGGTCGACATCATCGACGGTCTCCACCAGGTAGCTGCGTAAGGGCACTTCGCCCAGCGTCCCGATCACCTCATCATGGTCTTTGTGCCCGATCAGCACGATGCTGTAGCCGTCGCGAGCAAAGCGTACCGCCTCCAGGTGAACCTTGGTAACCAGTGGGCAGGTCGCATCGATCACGTCCAACTGGCGCTCCAGAGCCTGCTTTCGCACGGATGGGGCCACGCCGTGCGCGCTGAAGATGGCCCGCGCCCGGGATGGTACCTCATCCAATTCCTCCACGAAGACGGCGCCAGCTTCGCGCAATTCATCCACCACGTGCTTGTTGTGTACAATCTCCTTGCGTACATAAACCGGTGGCCCGTACAAATCCAGAGCGATCTTCACCACATCGATAGCCCTGACAACACCAGCGCAGAAGCCGCGCGGCTTAAGCAAAAAAATCTTTTTGTCCGCGCCGGAATTGGGTGCGAAAGGCTTAAGAGGCATAGAGGAGAATGTTTACGATTATAGCAGGCGGGCATCCCCTCTGCATGGGAAAAACGGTGAACCGTAAGCATTTGGGGTCAAAATGGCGCCGGGAATATGGCAGACTGAATTCCATGGTCGAATGGGTCAATGCGCAGTTGGTAGACGGCCCGAACCTGCGTTTGGTTGCAAGCCCGGCGGGAATTCGCGCGATTGCATTTGAACACTCGGCGCACTCCTCCCGGCCGGCGCCAGTCAACAGCCGGCCGGCTTTTAGCGGGCTCGACAGGCGAAACCGCCTGTCCCACCAGGGTGGCTGCACCACCACCGGCAACTGGCTGGCAGGTAATGGCGAATCTTCGGGGCCGGCTTTCAGCGGGCTCGACAGACCACCAAAGGCGATGGTCTGTCCCACCGGACCTGTTCCGCTGCTGGTGGAGGCGGTGCGCCAGTTGGAGGCTTACTTTCGGGGTGAACTGCGGGAGTTCCAACTCGCGTTGGATTTCGAGGGCACCGATTTCCAAAAGCGCGTCTGGCGGCAACTCCAGACCATTCCGTACGGGCAGACTCGCAGTTATTCGGAAATCGCCAGGGCCATCGGGTCGCCACAGGCGGTTCGCGCCGTGGGCGCCGCGAACGGCGCGAATCCCATAGCGATCGTAGTCCCCTGCCATCGCGTGATCGGGGCGAGCGGCAAACTGGTGGGATATGGCGGAGGACTGCCGCTGAAGAAGCGGCTGCTGGAACTGGAGGGAGTGGTGACAGCCAGCCTGGATGGGATGGCACTGTGACCGGGAATGTCTCGCGGCGCAGTCTGCTCGCTTCCGTCACGGCTCTGCCCCTGCTGGCGGAAGCCTCCCTGCAAGCCCTCAAGATCATCGTTGCGGGCGGTCATCCGGGCGATCCCGAATGCGGCTGCGCCGGGACCATCGCGCGTTACACGGAGCTTGGCCATCAGGTGGTTCTGCTCTACCTGAATCGCGGTGAGGGATTCTGTGGGGGAGCGAGCCTCGACCGCTGTGCCGGCATCCGCACCGCCGAGGCCCGGCAGGCTTGTGACGGTCTCAAGGCCCGCGCCGCTTTCGCCGGCCAGTACGACGGCCGCGCGATTGTCGATGGGCCGCACTATGAGGCTTTCGGGCGCGTGCTCGCCGCGGAGAGTCCCGATGTGGTATTCACTCAGTGGCCTATCGATCGTCACCGCGATCATCGCGCGGTCTCCATGCTTACCCTCGATGCCTGGTTGAAGACTGGCAAGAGATTCGCGCTTTACTACTACGAGGTCGCCGAGGATACCATGATGTTCTCGCCCTCCGACTACGTGGACATCTCCTCCGTCGAACCGCGCCGGCGCGCCGCTTGTTACCGGCACCGCTCACAGCAGCCCGATCGGTGGTACCCGAAACAGGTCGAGATCACGCGCGGCCGCGGCGCCGAGAGTGGCTTCCCACAAGCCGAAGCATTCCTGCGCCACCCTGAGAGTAAGCGCGCCCCGCTGCCGTGACCGTATTCGGTTGTTGTTCATGACGTAGCCACGGAATTCGCATGGCGTCAGCTCCTCGATCCCGTTCCCCCTCCACTCACCAGGCCCGGCCGTACTGCACCGGCGGCCTCAATTCCTGCCCCAAGGCCTTGGCCGCATGCAGCGGGAAATACGGATCCCGCAGGAACTCGCGCGCCAGAAACACCAGATCCGCCTTTCCCGAGCGCACGATCTCGTCCGCCTGTGCCGGCGTCGTGATCAACCCCACCGCCGCGGTGAGAATGCCCGCCTGGCGGCGGATCCGCTCGGCGAAGGGCACCTGATAGCCGGGCCCCAGCGGAATCTTCTGTTCGAGCGACGAGCCTCCCGACGAGCAGTCCACCAGATCCACGCCGAGATCCTGCACGCACATCGCCAGTTCGAGCGATTCATCGGGCGACCAGCCTCCCTCCACCCAATCGGTGGCGGAGATCCTCAGAAAGAGCGGCAGACTCCCGGGCCACACCGCGCGTGTGGCTTCGACTACTTCCAGGGCCAGGCGGATGCGGTTTTGAAACCTCCCGCCGTATTCGTCGGTGCGGTGGTTGCTCAAGGGCGATAAGAACTGGTGGATCAGATACCCATGCGCGCTGTGGATTTCGGCCACTTGGAAACCGGCCTCGACGGCGCGGCCCGCCGCGGCTGCGAAGGCTGCCACCACCGACCGGATCTCGGCCTTCGACAATTCTGCCGGTGCGGGGTCCTCCTGTCGAAAGGGGATTGGGCTGGGAGCTACCGCCCGCCATCCACCTTCGGCTTCGGCAACGGCGCCGCCGCCTTCCCAGGGGCGCCCGACGCTGGCCTTCCGCCCCGCATGGGCCAACTGGATTCCGGCCACCGCGCCGTGCTCCTTCAAAAAGCCGGCGATGCGCGCCAGGAACTCGGTGTGTTCGTCCTTCCAGATCCCCGTGTCGGATGGCGAGATCCGCCCGCGCGCTTCCACCGCGGTGGCTTCCACCATCACCAGTCCCGCGCCTCCCACCGCGCGGCTGCCCAGGTGCACCAGGTGCCAGTCGTTCGCAAACCCGTCGATGCACGAATACTGGCACATCGGTGAGACCGCGATGCGGTTGCGGAACGTCACATCGCGCACCGTCAGGGGCGTAAACAAGTGTGTCGCGCTCATCGCTCTCAGTATGACATCGGGAGCTGATCTGGGCGGAGCTGAGCAAGGCTCCAGGAACGCAGAGCCGGCTTTCAGCGGGCTTCATCTGGAGATGTTTTCGCTCACACCGGGAGTATTGCGCATGACCGGCAGCGCGGCGGCGCTGGTGAGTTTTGCCGAGAGCAGCGGTCTGCTGCGCGAGCTGGCGGAGGTAGAGTAAGCGCCAGTCAGGTGGAACGTGACGGAACGCCCGAATTGCCCAAAAGACTGATTCCGTGGCATGATGAACCCAATGCCGAAGAGTCTGGCTGCCGAAGTGTTTTCGCTCGCGATCATGTACTACCGCGAGGACGATGGCCGCTGGCTGGCCGACATTCGAGCGCTGCCCGGTGTGACCGCATATGGCCGCACCAAGAAGCAGGCCACCGCGGCAGTCCAAGCGCTGGCTCTGCGCCTGATCGCCGACCGCTTGGAGCACGGAGAGGCACTGCCCGGGCCTATGAGCGTGTCCTTCATTGCCGCGTAAGAGCCCAAACTGGCCGTCCGTCAAAGCGACGAGGGCTCTCGCCGCCCTCCTGCGGATTGGCTGGACGATCAAACGACAAGGCGGCACTTCCCATCGCATTCTCGCTCGGCAGGGTTGGTCTGATGTCCTGTTCGCCTACCATGACCGCGTCACTCTTGGCCCCACCGCCGTGAAGGTTCTCGCCGGGAAAACGGGGCTGCGACCCGAAGATCTGTAGCCGCTTCGTGGCGAGATCGAACGCTCTTGGGCGTGGGAGCCAGCTAAGACTGCTCTAAGC
>OBLT010002422.1_pt1 | contig 11621 bp, 9 predicted proteins | sample 1518721 | NCBI WGS metagenome assembly OBLT01 (sample SAMEA3539307, study PRJEB22396) | soil metagenome | biome: tundra; feature: field; material: soil | place: USA | collected 2010-05 | depth 0.15 m | reverse complement strand
GGCGTTGTGGTTCTTCTTGGCGCCGAAGATCGTCAGGAAGATGATCTTGAGATCGAGAAGGAGATTCCAATTGCGAATGTATTCCAGGTCGTGCTGTACCCGCTGCTCCATCTTGTCCAGCTCTGCGGTTTCGCCACGCCAGCCGTTAACCTGAGCCCAACCGGTGATTCCTGGCTTGACCATGTGGCGAAGCATGTAGCCGTGGATGAGCGAGCGGTACTGTTCGTTGTGCGCGACGGCATGTGGCCTGGGACCGACCAGGGACAGCTCGCCGGTGAGGACCTGCAGGAACTGCGGAAACTCGTCCAGGGAGGTTCGTCGCAGAAAACGTCCAATCCTGGTCACGCGCGAGTCGTTCTTGGAAACTTGCTTCACGTTCGGCCCGTCCTCGCAGACGGTCATGGTGCGGAACTTGAGGATTCGAATCTTTTTGCCGCACAAGCCGTAGCGCCATTGGCGGAAGAAGATCGGCCCTGGCGAGCTGATCTTGATGGCGATGGCGACGCAAGCCATGGGAATCAAGGTTACCGCCACGATCAGGCTGCCAATGACCAAGTCCTCCAAGCGCTTCACCCACGCTACGATTCCTTCGAAAGGCGAATTGTGGACGCTGACCACCGGGATGCCACCCAGCTGGCTCCAGTGAGCGCGCATGAGGCTGTAGTAAAGGAAGTCCGCCACCATGTAGACCGTCACCGTGGTGTCGGCCAGAGCCGAGAGAATCCCAGCGGTGCGCAATTCGGCACGCAGCGGAAGCGCGACGTAGACGACGTCGATGGCACCCCGACGGCACTGCTGAACCAGATCGTCAGAGGTGCCGAGCACTCTGCACTTTGGGTGCTTGGGGATGTGCCGCCGTTTTTCGGAGCGGTCATCATAAACGCCCTGAAGGTCGAGGCCTAGCCAGGGCAATTCGTCGAGCGCTGAGGCCAAGCGCTCGGCGTCCTTGGTGCATCCTAGGATCGCCACCCGCCTCGCGTTGTGGCCATGGGCGCGCAGCACGCGCAGTCCGATGCGAACACAGGCGCGCAGGGTGCAAAGCATCACCGGCGCCAGGACGAACCAGAGGGATGCAGCGACGCGCGAGTAGTGGGTCGACGTCTTGGTGAAAAACCAGAACGCTAGCAAGGTGAGCGGCACCGGCAACCAGGAAACCAGGGTGTCCTTGATCTCACGAACGATGGTCTCCATCCGGTAGGGATGGTAGAGACCACTCACCTCGGCCGCGAATCCATAGGCAAGAAGTCCGAGGACGGTGACCGTCATGGTCTGCTCGCCCCAGCTTTCGTGGTACAGTCTTCGCGCCAACATCTGCGCGAGGACGATGACTGCAACGTCGGCTAGGCGCTGCAAGGAACTGACCCAAGCTTCGTGTCTGCGCAACGTGCCGCCACTCGATGTGCCCATGCTATTTCCCCCCACCAATGATTAGGTTTATGGGGTTACTTGTACGGACATGTGAAAAGGAAGTCAAGTGTAGTTCTCCATACGGTTCGCAACCAAAGAGTAAGTGCGCTTGGTGACAGAATAATTCTGCAGAATAGGCTCACTGACCAGGTGCCGCGCACCAACGGGGTCAGGGCTCGGCTACCCGGTGAGAAGTGGATTGTCAGAACGCACTCGCTACTAGATGTCGAACCGGCGATATCGTTGCACGCCTTCGTGCGAATGTCGGTTACGCCTGTGTAACTTCGGCGGTGAGGGCGATCCTGCTTGCCGCCTGCGTCGGTAGCCGCGTGGATCTAGGCACGTTGTGTCATCTGGCTCTTCTCGTCGCTCGGGGTTGGAAAGGGCGGCTGGTGCTTGTTCCCGCACGTGTTCCTGTCACGCGTGCGCCGCTGCAGATAGCCGCTCAATTTCTTCGCCGCTCCCGCCGATGGCGTCGCCCATGGCACTTATTTCTTGGTCCGACAACATGAGCGTGGGCGTGGCGAAGATCGACAAGGAGCACAAGGGGCTCATCGATCTCATCAACCTGCTCCATGGAGAGATGCTGGCAGGCAAGAGCAAGGACGCGCTGGGCACCGTGCTCGACAAGCTGATCGTCTACACCAAGACCCACTTCACCTACGAAGAAACCCTCTTTCGCACGCATAGCTATCCGCAAGGTCCTGCCCACTGCAAGGAACACGCCGCCCTGACCCAGAAGGCACTGGCACTGCAGGCCGACCTCAAGGCTGGCAAACCCGTGATCAGCGCACCCGTGTTGGACTTCCTGCGCGATTGGCTGACCAACCACATCCTCAAGCAGGACATGGCCTACAAATTGTTTTTCGCCGGCAAGGGCCTGAAGTAGCGCGCACTGGCGGCGCAAAAGCGGACTCGACGACTCGGCTATTCGTTTTCGCGCAGGATATAGGTGACCTTGAACACGGGGACGCGCGTGGGGACAGGCTTGCCGTCGCGCTCGCCTGGAGAGAAGGCGCAGGCTTGCAACGCACGCTTCGCAGCTTCGGTGAGGCCACCGCCCAGTCCCTGCAAGACCTTGATATCGCGCACGCGTCCGTGTTCGTCCACGACGAAGGTCAGAATCACGGTGCCCTCGATGCCAGCCTCCGTGGCCTCACGGGTGTACGGGTGTCGGCAGTCGCCGACGGGCAAGGGCATCTTGGTCACTTCGTAGACCGGCACCGGGGCCATCAGGCGCTTCCTCGCACTTTCATCCGAGTCACCTTCATTCCCGCGCGGCTTCGTCTGCAGCGTGTTGCCGACGCGGAAGCCCGGCCCGGTCCCGGCGGCCGAGGTCGATTCCATCGAGATGCCGAACACAGGGGCGTCGCTCGCGTTGTCCGAATCGGACGGCCGCTCGGTCGGTGTGACATTCTTGGTGGGCGCGACCTGCTTCGCTTCATCGCTGGACGCCCGACGCGCATGGCGCACCGGCGCCTCATGCACAGGCTGCTTGCTCGGCTCTTCGCCCGCGGGCTTGACCGGCTCGGGCTCTGGCTCGGGCGCGGGCTGCCGAAGATTCACGCTCAAGATCACGGGCTGGGCCGCTTCCACCCGCGCCGGCAAATGGGCCGTGCCGCGCGCCAGGAGAACGTGGCTGGCGAGCGAGGCCACGGCACAAATTCCTAGGCGCTTGGCGTAGGTCATTCCTTTTCCAAAGGCGGCGTCAGTCCCGCCGGATCGATCTGGATCGCGAACGAGGTGACACCGAGCGATTTCACCAGGTCGAGCACCCACACCACGCGACCGTGCGACACGTTTTTGTCGCCCGCAATGATGGTCTGGGTTTTGGGATCCTTGGCCACCGCGGATTGCACGGTGGCGCGTAATTCAGCCGGCGTGGTTTCGGCTCCGTTCAAGTACATGCGCCCTTCGCGCGTCAGGGTCACGGCCAGGGTCGTGGCTGGAACGGCGGTCGACTGCGCGGCCTTGGGCAACTGCACCTCGATGGCCTGTTTGGCGATGAGGTGCGCGGTCAGCATGAAGATGATGAGCAACACCAGCATGATGTCCACGAGCGGCGTGACGTTGATGTCGGTGATGAGCCCGCGCCGTCTAGCCGCAGCCATTACTTCGCCTCGCGTGTTCCAGATGAAGCGGCCGATTTCTGGGATTTGACGTAGGCGAGGATCTGGTGGCCCACGGCATTGGCCGCCGCCATGGCGGTCTCTACGTGGCGCATGAGCGCGTTGTAGGTGGCCACCGCCGGCAACGCGACCAAGAGACCGATGGCGGTGGCGACCAGCGCCTCGGCGATGCCGGCCATCACCGCCTGCGATCCCATGGCCGCGCTGGTGGCAAGATCGTGAAACGCACGCACGATGCCGAGCACGGTGCCGAAGAGTCCGACGAAGGGGGCGTTGCTGCCCAGGGTTCCCAAAAAGGCCAGGCCGCGCTCGTACTGCAGTCGATCGGTTTCGATCACGGCGGCGATGTGCTCCTCGATGGCAAGGGCGCCATCGGCGACGTGGTCGAGGCACGCCCGTGCCACCGTGGCTTCGATGGAACGCGCCTCGCCCAGCGCCTTGCGCGCAGCCTCGGGCCCGGACTTGCGCAAGGCAGCCAGCATGTCGACGACTTGCTGCCGCTGCCGGCGCGAGCGGGCGAAGAACCACAGGCGTTCGAGCACCACGGCTGTGGCAGCGATGCTGAGTCCGATGAGCAACCACAGCACCCAGCGCGAACCTGCGCGCAGCATGAGATCGAGGGCTTGCGAATCGATGGAATGGTTCATGGTGTTTCCTCAGAGTCTGGCGCGTATGCCAGCGGTGGGCAGGACATAACGAATATAGGTTCCGGGCGTGACCTCTTCCGGCAAGAGGGCTGCATTGAGGATGTCGATGTAGAAGTCGAGCATCCATTTGTTCCAAACCGCGCGCTTGTCCACGCGCAGATCCACGCGGGTGTAGCCGTCGGCGCGGGCGGTGTTGTATCCGGAGGTCGTGGTTGCGGGTAGGCCACTTTGATATTGGAAGCGCAAACCGAGATCCCAGTTACGCGGAAGGCGCAACCCGGTCACCAAACTCACGAGATGCGTGCGGTCAAAATCGTAGGCGACCCACGAACCGTCGCGATAGCGTTCGGAGCGCGACAGCGAGTAGGACAGCCACCCGAAAAGCCCGCTTTTCGACTCGCGACGGATCATCACTTCGACGCCATAGGCGCGGCCGGTGCTGGGCGTGGCGAGGCGATTCAGGATGTCCTGGGCGGTGGTCGTGGCAGGGGCCGTGGTGGTGGGAATCAAGGAAGGGTTGGCTGCGGTATTGAGGTTTTGCGAGTTGACCGAGAGGTCGAAAATGGTCGGATTCATGTACGCGAAGTAGCCCTCCAGGGTCAGGCTGAAGTGTTCGCGCAGCGGCGCTTCAACGCCGAGGCTGGTTTGAATCGATTCCTGCAAGCCGTACCGGAGGGGCATGGTGTCGAACCCGGGCAGAGGCAACACGAAGCGCGGAGGTTGGTGATAGATGCCGGCCGCGCCCTTGAGCCAAATGGCCCGGTCGTCGCTGCCCGCCGCAATTTCCGGCAGATCACGCTCCATGAGTTTGTAGCGCACGGTCAGCCGCGGATCAGTGGCGGATTTGGTGGTATTGCGGTCGTAGTAGACATCTTCGCGCACGCCCGGACGGATGAGCCAGCGCGAGGTCGGGCGCCACAGTCCCTCGACCAGAGCCGTGCCGAGGTAGAGCGCGTGTAGATCCTGCGTAAAGGTGCTTAGGCTGAAGGCGTTCGCAGCCACGGACGAAGCTGTTCCCTGGTTGAAATCGTGGAAGCTGCCCTCCAGACCCCAGACCAAGGTCAGCTTCGGGCTGGGGTGCCAGTTCCAGCGCAGGCTCGGTTCGAGGACCCAGGTGGCCACGTTGCTGCCTGCGCTGTCGGTGTGGTCGTAGCCCAGCACCAATCGGTAGAGGCCATCGAAATCCCCGCTGCCGTGGTAAGCGCGCAGGTCGGCGCGGTGGAAGTCGAGAATCAGCGCCGGCGCGAGGGGCGGGTTGGGGTCGTTCGGTAATGCGTTCGGCGCGGGCGTGTCGAGCTCGTCCTTGGCGCCGAAGAACATCGCAGTCCAGCCGTTGCGCGGGTTGCCGCCGTCGAGGCGGAACTGGTAGTCCCAATAGGAGAGCGAGAGTCGGTTGGTGGCCAGACTGAGAATGAGGCCGGGATAGCCATAGCGCGCCGCTGCGGTCGCCGTGACGCCGAGCCCAGGGATGGGTTCGCGTACGAACCCGCCGGCTTGGGTCAGGTTGGCATCGAGATCGATGAGGTGCTCGTCGGAGCGAGCCCGCTTGGTGCGGCCGTCGATGATGCCGCCGGTGTATCCGCCGTAGATTACCGGTGCACCGCCGGGATAGAACTGAATCTCGTCGATGAACTCGGGGTGGATCACGCTGGCGCCGACCAGCAAGTGGTAGAGCAGCGGGATGCGCGTGCCGTCGAGCAGGTAGCCGGTCGAGCTGGGGCTGGCGCCGCGGATCACGGGATACGGAAGCAGCGAGATGACGGATGCCGTGCCGGGCAGGGTTTGAATCACGCGAAAGGGATCGCCGAAGGTTCCGGGGACCTGTTGGATCTCGGCGCCGCGCAAGGTAATGCGCGACACTTCCTCGCGTCGCTTGTCGCCCACGATGACGATTTCATACGGGTCGTAGCGCTCGCGCTCGATGAAGTAGGTGACCGCGAGCTCTTGTTGCGGCACCAGACGTTCCTGCTGGAGAAAAGCGTTGCAGTTGGGGGCGTGCACGGTGACGCGCGCATCGCCCGCGGGCAGGGGTAACCTGAAGTGGCCCTTCAAGTCGGCGTCGACCGAGTAGTGGCGATCGTCTATCTGCGCGACCACGGTGGCGCCCGCCACGGGAAGGCGCGTGCCCATTTCGATCAAGCGACCGCGTAGGGCCGAGACCAGCGGCGGGCCTTGTTCAAGGGACGGCGGTGGCGGTGGTGGAGGTTCGAAGGTTTGCGTAAAGGCGATTTCGACCGGGACGGGCTTGCCGCCGTAGCGAGCGGGCTCGAACTCGAAACCCTTCGCAGCGGCCACCACCGCATCATCGAACACGGGCAGCGAGTGCGTCAGCAGCTCGACGTTGTGAACCGCCCCGTCCACGCCGACGGAGATCTTGATGCGCACGACGATGGGTCGCTCGTGGGCCGGAGCATTCGCGGGATAGGGAACCGTGGTGGGGCGCAAGGGCTGCGGGGGCTCAAGGGTCGCTGGCGCAGCCGTTTCGGGTGTGGAATCCGGCTGCCCATTGGACTGCACATCGGACGTTGGCTCTGCATCCGAAGGCGTTCCCGCATCGATGGTTCCAGCGTGCGCACGCGACGCCAGCAGCAGGAAGCAGCCCGCGAAGGCCAGCCCGGTACGACCTGCTAGCGCCACAGGATCCCCCAGATAAGCGAGCCACCGAGATGCGGCCACCATTGTCGCCTGACGATGGGCGTGGCGGTGTCGGGTTCGACCCTGCCGCTGTCGTCGACACAGCCGGTCCACTGGCCATCCATCTCGAAGGCCAAGCCCGTCGACGAGCGTGGGCCCATGACCACCATCCACTCGGCCCGCACGAGCCCCGCTACACCCACGCCGTTGCAATTGGGTATAGGCATGCTCGCGTTCGGAAAGGTGTAGGACGACGTGAGAGTGCTGGACTGAGGATCGGGATTGGGTCGCGAGCTCGCGGTTTCGATGATACCGCCGAATCCGATGCCGATGGCGAGCGAGAGGTGCTGCGTGGCGTGCCAGGTGGGCTCGATGGTGCCGGCAAAACGCAGGCCCTGCATCCCGCCGCTGGCGTAGAGATACTGGAGCGACCCCATGAGCGACCAGTCCTCGTCCAGGCGCAGCCCCATGCGGACGGTCGGCCCGATGAGGTGGGCATCCGGCGGCCCGCCGAGGCCGTAGAAGCGCCCGTAGACGAGACCAAGCCCCATGCGGAAGCCGGCTTTCTTCCACAGCGCACGGTCGCTTTCGGTGGGGAGCGAAAGACGCGGGGGCGCATCTTCGTCGAAAATCGGCGCCATCGGCGCGGTGCTGACTGGCCTTCCTACGCCGGGGGCATCCAGGCCAAGCGGCGTGGGCGTGTAGGACGTAGCACTCGCCGCCCAGCTCACATCGTCACGCGCAAGCGCGAGCAGGATGACGAGGCCGCCGACGACGATGGGAGGGCGGCGTGGATTCATGGCCAAGTGGGGCACTTCTCATGCCACCAGTCAGGAGGCGTCGCCGTGATATCCCAACTCGGCACCGAGCAGGACGGGTCGTTGTCGCAACCTCGAAGGGTATAGTGGACGGTGTATCGGCAGGGTTCGCCGGGCGCGCTCGAAATCACAAATTGCTTTCCCGAGGGGACGCCCGCATCGTCACCAGGGATGTAGGGAAAATCGACGCAAGCCGACTGGCGTCCGGTCAAGTCGGGCGCGTTCGTCGGCGCCTCGCGGTAGGTGGTCACACCGCCGCTGTCGTTCGCGGTACAGGCAAGCTGGGTGAGATTGGCCGGCGCTTGCATCGGGATCGTCACCACCGTGTCCTCCAGCTTGCCAGTGGTACAAGGCAGACCTTCCATGGGAAGGTATCCGGCGGCAAGCTCGCCCACCATGGCCAATGAGATTCCGCCATCGGCTTGAAAGAATCCACCATCGGCCTGCGCGAATCCGCCGGCGGATTGAATGGAAAAGCCTGGTGTCGGAGGGTCGTTACAGGCACGCGGATAAAACGCCGCTTTCGCATCGAACGTGCCCTCGAGATAGGTCACCCGCTGGTCGGGCAGGGTCATCGAAATGAAGCTCGCGCCGTACACCAAGTCGGTGGGTCCTGCAGGGCCACCGTCGTCGTAGGTTGGGGGCTCGGTTGGGGGACCGCGCCGACGAAACCTGGGCGGCGTGCGCAGATCGAGGGTCCCGTCGCCGTTGTGATCGTCATAGACAATCAGGCTGCCATAGGCGACGCGCCCGCTGAGGTCGCCGACCATCACGTCCGCGGCCGGGACGGTGTCTAGAGCGAGCGTCGCGGGTGTGCCTGGCTGGAAGGTGGTGTCGGCGGCGGCGAGATTGGGCACGAATCCGAAACTGTCCGGACAGCCGGCGGCAATCACAGCAGCCGCCTCCGGGGATTCGGGCGGGAGCACGCAGAAAGGCTCGGGCTGCCACTGTAGGCCCCATACCAGGGCCACGTGAAAGCTGGGCGTGTCACCCGCGGGCGTGAACTGGGCTGGGTCGCCGCTCGTCTGAGCCTGAATCTGCACCAGGGGCGTCACCGTACCGCCCAGCCCAACCGCCTTGCTACACCCCAAGGGTAGTAGCAGGCCCGCCGCGACGACAAAGGATCCGACGAAATGGTTCAAGGTTGCCATGACACCCCCAGTCCGGTGCTCCAGCCCGCACGGACGCTGCCATCGACAAGGTGGATGGACGGTCCGCCGCTCACGCTCATGCCCCACGATTTCCAGACACGCAGAACCACCACCACATCCAGATCAGCCGCGGGCAGCAAGGACCAAGCTGTGGTCTCGAGGGAGCTTCCCGTGAGTCCAGCACGAGCGCCCTGCGCCCGCGTCCGCCCCTCGTAGACCGCGGTCGCGCCAGCGCCGAGGCGCAAGCCGAAGGAACCGCGGCCGGCAATGTGCTGGACGAGGCCATAGAGGCGCAGCCGAATGTCGTCGTTGCGAACCGCATCAATGAGCGTGTACTCCGTCGCGGTCGACCACGAGGCGCGTGCGCCCCAGGCCAGCCCGCCGCCAGCGGTGATCCGGCGCGAAAAGTCCGCCCCGACGCCTGTGCTCATTCCCGTCGCAAGCTCAGCCGGCGAGGCCAGCACGAGTTGGGTATCCAGCGTGTTCTTCGGGATCGTGTTTTCCGTGACCAGCGTCTGCGCCTGGGCAGCTGAAACCAGGAGCAGGCTCAGCCACGCGAACGCGCACAATGTCGTCGGCCCGAGGTGCCTCGGCGTTCGGGCAGAAGAACGAAACGACCACAACATGAGGGAGGAAACTGGCGAACGCAGAATGATCGGAACCCTACCAGCATCGATCGGCCGGCGCTTTCGAGAAAATGCGGACTGCGAATTCCGCAAATGGGGATTTAGAATTTCGTTCATAGTACCGGGAAGCGAGGCACAGCAGGCACGCAGCGAAAAAGACCCTGCTAACCGGCGATGGCCACGCCGATCAATCGGCCGATGCCGAAGGTGGCGGCAGCGGCGAGCAGGCCGAGAAGCAATTGGCGGCCGGCCGAGTACAGCGCCGAGCGGCCCGTGAAGACCGCAATGGCCGTTCCCATCAGGCAAAGCCCCGCGCTGCCCGCGGCGATGCTGGCCACGATGGCCGCCGTGCCTTTGAGAAATATGAAGGGAAAGACCGGCACCAGGGCGCCGAGGGCGAAGAGCAACATCGACGTGCCCGCCGCGACCCAGGGCGAGCCGCCCAGCTCGGACGGATCGATGCCGAGCTCCTCGCGCGTAAGCACGTCGATGGCGGCCTTCGGGTCGGTCAGGAGCTTGGCGGACAGCTCGGCCGCTTCCGCGGGGGAGAGGCCCTTGGCCTCATAGATGAGCTGTAGCTCTTGCCGCTCTTCCTCGGGATTGGCTTCCAGCTCGTCGCGCTCGGTGCGCATCTCGCGTTCGGCTAGCTCGCGCGAGCTGGTGACGGAGAGCCATTCGCCCATGGCCATGGAACATGCGCCCGCCAGCAGGCCGGCCACGCCGGTGAGCAAAAGGGTGTGCGTGTCGACGCTGGCACCGGCCACGCCCATGACCAGGCTGAGATTCGACGAGAGGCCATCGTTGGAGCCGAGCACGGCCGCGCGTAGGGCATTGCCGCCCAGGCGCCGATGGCCCTTCTCGGTGCGTACGAAGCTGGCGGCGCCCAGGCCGGTCTTGGCCAGGATCGCGCGCAGCACGCGGGCGTGGGCGTGCTCCTCGCTGGTCATGGTGGTGGCCGCGGTTTCGGTCTGCGGGACGTAGTCGTTCTGGTTCTGGTATTCGCTCGAAGCGACGGTCTCCAGCACCGACTTGGCGCCCCAGCGCCGCGCGCAGAAGATGAGCACCCGCGCGCGCCAGCTTGGTTTGCGCGGCCCCGGATCGTGGCCGGCGGCACGCAGCCGCACTTCCCAGAACTCGACGTGCTTCTTCTCGATCTCGGCCAGGTTCTGATACACGCGTGCGGTGCCTGCGTCGGGTTCGTGCGCGGCCATGGCCAGGTACTGCTCGGTGCTGTCGATCTCGGCCTGCCAGTTGGCCAAATAGCGTTGGATGTCGCGTCGGGTATCGGCCGTGCTCATTGCTTGGCTCGCTCGCTCTCCACCGGCTTGGCCTCCGCCTGCTCGTGCAACTGGAACAGCTCCTCGATGGCGCTGACCAAAAGGTCGGTGTGCCAGTCGCCGAAATTGTCGTCCTTGGCCCATTCGCGCAGGCGCTCGGTCGGCGCGTGTAACATCTTCTCCACCGAGGCGGCGAGCGCTCGCTGTAAGCTTTCTTTCTGCGCCGGTTCGAGGGCCACGCGCTGGCCGCGCAGACTGCGATCGAGCTCTGCTTCGAGCGTGGTGCGGAACCGCTCGCGCAGGGCCACCAGCGTGGGGGTAATGCGCTCGGCATGGGTCCGGCGCAGAAAGCTGTCGGTTTCCTCGCCCACGATGGCGATGGCTTTCTCGGCCTCGCGCCGGCGGTCGGCCAGGGCCGTGTCCGCGACCCGCGACAGATCGTCCACGTTGTAGAGAAAGACGCCGTCGAGATCGGCGATGCGCGGATCCACGTCGCGGGGAACCGCGAGGTCGACCAGGAATAGGTTGCGCCCGTGGCGCTGGCGCCGCGTTTGGGCGAGTTGCTCCAGGGTGACCACGTAGCCAGGCGCGCTGGTGCTGCTGACCACGATGTCGGCCATGGCAAGCAGGCTGGGAAACTCTTCCCAGGATTTCGGCTCGGCGCCGAGTTTCTGCGCCACCTCGCGCGCACGTTCGAGGGTACGTCCGACGACAAAAACCTGCGCGCCGGCCTTACCCAGTAAGGTCGCGACCAGGGTGGCCATCTCGCCGGTGCCCACCAACACGACCTTGTGCCCGCCAAGCTCGCTGAAGATTTCGCGCGCCAGATCCACGGCCACGGTCGGGATGCTGACCTGGCCGGCGCCAAGAGCGGTTTCGCTGCGCACGCGCTTGGCCACGCGGAAGGCGTGCTCGAAGGCGCGGTTGAGCCA
>OBLT010002421.1_pt1 | contig 11624 bp, 4 predicted proteins | sample 1518721 | NCBI WGS metagenome assembly OBLT01 (sample SAMEA3539307, study PRJEB22396) | soil metagenome | biome: tundra; feature: field; material: soil | place: USA | collected 2010-05 | depth 0.15 m | reverse complement strand
CCCGCGCTTTCACCCTCGCCAGCGAGCCGCTCGGGCGAAGTATATTTTTTCTCGATCAAGTATTCAGCGCAGGCAATGAAATCGTGCCAGGTGTTCGCCTTGGTCAGTTTTTGGCCAGCCTTGTGCCAGTCATCTCCGTACTCACCACCTCCGCGAACATGAGCGAAGGCCATCACACCACCGCGTTCCAGCCAGGCCAGGCTGACCGGATCAAAGTAAGCGTCGAGCGAACTACCGTAAGATCCATAGCCATTCAGCAGAACGGGATTGGAGCCGTCGAGTTTGAGCCCGCGCTGGTGGATGATCGATAGGGGGATCAGTGTGCCATCCTGCGCCTTCACATTGACCTCCTCGGACTCGATGTTATCGGGATTATCGAATGGGGCGGAAGGCCGCAGCCTGGTGTCCACGAGACTGTTGGTTTTCGGATCGTATTCGTAAAAGCGCGTTGCCCTGGTCCAGGCGGAGAGTTCAAAAACAATCCCAGGCAAGCGACCGTCGCTCGGATGAAGTCCGATTGAGCCATCGTAGGGAAGCGTGACTGGTTCAGGTTTCGAATCCCCCTCGTAGCTGATGCGCAAAAGACGGTCTTTCGCTCCATCGCGCAACTGAACGTACAACCCATCCTGCGCAGCAGCCAGGTTCGTGACCACCGCTTCGCTCGGTGGCACAACGACCTCAGCATGGTTGAGATCGGGATCTGAAAGCCTGGTGCGAATGATCTTGAAACGCGAGGCGTTCTTGTGAGTGAGCAGCCAGAGGTAGTCTCCGTGAACTGCCATGGCAGTCACGGCATCGTCAACGTCGCAGATCTTGCGCCATGGAGTGTGGCGCCTCCCTAACAAGCCGAGAAATGTGGAGTAGATCGAGATTTCATTCAGCGAACCATGCTCAATCACGCCGAAGGCATAAGGCACATCGGGAAAAGTCGCGACAAATGAAATGTCCTCGGGGGCAATCTTGACCGAAGGCGATACGCTGTAGCCGAAAACGGCGCGGTCGCGCTCCGGACGAGTTCCGACTATGTGGAGATAGGCGCGGCTCTTGATTTCTTTGTCCACCTCCGGCGCATGCGCCCCAAGTTTTGGCAGCCGGTTGTAGATGAAGGAATGGGAGTCGGGGAGCCATCCAATAATGTCGCCGAATTGCACGCGATCGATGGCCTCGCCGGTGTCGCGCGTAGTCGTTGTGTCCAGGACGCGCAAGACGGCTTTCTCCGATCCCCCAGTCGAAATGCCATAAGCAACGTAGCGGCCGTCGCGCGAGGGCCAAAAATAATTGATGGCGCTGGGCGTGTCGCTCCCGCTGGCCTTGAGCGGATCCACCAGCAAAGTCTCCTGGCCGCCGATGCCATCGCGCATGTAAAGCTTGGAAACAGTTTCGGTGCTCAGCATTTTCAAGTAAAAGTAGCGGCCGGTAGCTAGGCGCACGATTCCACTGATCCGGGCCGGAACGGAGTTGTCGAGTTGTTCGATACGGGCCAACAACTCTTTGCGGACGGGGATGCTCTCCAAAACGTGGCGCGTGTAGTCGTTCTGGGCCTTCATCCAGCTCGCGACTTCGGGATCGTCGAGCCGCTCCATGTAGCGATATTGGTCGGTGATCTTGGTCCCGAAATAGTCGTCGACCACGGGCCGAACCTTGGCGACGGGCGGTGCTTCGACGGCCGACGGAACTTGGGCGACGGCCTGAGTCACGGCTATGAATGCGGAGATCAGCAATAAGTAAAAAAAGCAGGGAACGCGCTTCACGAATTTGCCTTTCTGCGGCAACGAAGAGGCGTTGCCTTCCTACGAAGTTGACCGCGAGATAGAATTGTTCTTTTCTCCCGCCGTGAAAAGGTATTCTGACAGGCAATGAACGTCAACTTCAGATTTGCATATTACGCCTTTCTCGCCTGGATAACTGTTGCGTTTGTCGGCCAAGCTTCGGCGGGCGAATCGATTGAAACTCAACGCGATCCCGTAGACACCTACATTCAGGCCGAAATGGCAAACCAGAAAATTCCTGGCTTTGCTCTTCTGGTTTCGAGAGCAGGCAAAGTCATTCGAACGCAAGGCTACGGCCTGGCGAATGTGGAGCTGCAGGTCCCGGTCAAACCCGAAACGATTTTTCAATCCGGCTCGGTGGGCAAGCAGTTCACGGCAACCGCGATCATGATCCTGGTGGAGGAAGGGAAGATCAGGCTGGATGATCCGCTGACGAGATACTTTTCCGACGCGCCTGACTCCTGGAAGCACGTTACGATTCGAGAACTGCTGAGCCACACTGCTGGGTTCACTGACTATCCGAAGGATTTTGACATGCGCCGCGATTACACCGAGGCGCAAGTGCTCAAGATTGTAGAGAGTATTCCACTGGCATACTCACCGGGCACAAATTGGAGTTATAGCAATCTGGGTTATCTAACGCTAGGAATCCTGATCCACAAGGTTACGGGCAAGTTTTATGACGATTTTCTGCAAGAACGAATTTTCCGGCCGCTGGATATGAGCACGACTCGGATCATCAGCGAAGCGGATATCGTGCCCAATCGCGCCGCGGGGTATCGCCTGGTTAAAGGAGAATTGAAGAACCAGGAGTGGGTTTCTCCCACCGTGAACACAACGGCGGATGGCAGTCTATATTTCACGATTATGGATCTGGCGAAGTGGGATGCAGCGCTTTATACCGAAAAGCTCCTGAAGCACTCGACGGTGCAGGAGATGTGGACAGTGGCCAAGCTTAAAGATGGCAAGCCAAATTCCGGGCATTATGGTTTCGGCTGGTTCATCGAAACCAAGAGCGGTCACCGCGTCGTGGAACACGAAGGCGCATGGCAGGGTTTCGAAACGGTAATCTCACGCTATTTGGACGATGATCTCACGGTCGTCGTGCTGACCAATGTCGATGCTGCCGTGCCTATGAAGTTCGCGGATCGGATTGCGGAGATGTATCTGTCGGGAGCGGTTAACAGCCACTAAAGGGTGTTTGAAAGTAAGGAACTTGCGGCATCGCTGAAGCGATGCCCCGATACGAAGCTTCGGCCTTGCTCTAGAACGTCAGCCGTAGCGCGAACTGCCCGATGCGGGGAGTCGCTCCCCGGAAGCTGCCGGTCGTGGTGATCTGCCCGAAGGTTGGGCCGTCGATGTTTGTGGCGCCGTCGAGGACGGTCGGTTGCGCAAACTCCGGATGGTTCAATGCGTTAAAAAATTCAGCGCGAAACTCCAGTTTGTACCGCTCAGTGATCGAAGTGGTTTTGGCCAGCGCGATGTCGAGATTGGTGCGGGTGGGACCACGCAGCAGATTGCGGCGGACGCCGTAAGTTCGGTCAGCCGGGTTGTTTACCGGATCGAGTTGTGGGAAGCAGGCGTTGGGAGTTCCCCCGTCATAGTAATCGTTGTTCTCGAGCGGCACCGTGGAAAAGCTATTCGGATCGAAGATAAAGTTGCCGGTAACACTCTGAGTTGAGATCACGCACTGGTATTGAGGAGGATTGGTGTGGGGAATTTGCACAGAGTTATAGGTGATTTCTTGAATGGTCCTCACCTGGCGGGGATCAAAGGTTCGGATGGGCTCGACCACGGCGGCGCGCGAAAGACTGGGGTCGCCCGCGCCAGAGGAGCCTGGGTTCAGAGGGTCGGACGAATTGGGCAAGCCGAATTGTCCGGCGGGAATGTCGTAAGGGAATCCGGTTCGATAAGTGAAAATGGGATAGATACTCCATCCCTTGGTCAGGCGTTTGGGTCCCGTTGCCCACACGCGATCGACGGGCACATCCCACCCACCACTAAAACTGATGCGATGGCGTACGTCGCTGTCGCCCGAAGCGTAGAAGAGATGCGGATTATACGCGGGCGCGGCAGAGTTGCGTTGCTCGAACCCAGAGGCATTATCGAGGTTGTGGGCGTAGGTGTAGGCGACGGTGTAATAGACCGTACCGAGGCGCGAGTCTTTGGGCTGGCGCGTCAGGCTCCCTTCGAGGGCGTTGTAGTTCGCATTCGAGACGTTCTGAAATTCCGGGAGCGAGCCATAGCAGACAACACCAAGGTAGCTTCCACAGTTGCCGCTGCTGCCATTCAGCACTCGATTGGTAGTGCCCAATACCATGGGGTTAATGTCTTTCAGCGACGTGAGTCCCTGCCCTACGCTCCCTACATAATTCACTTCGAGAACCGTGTCGGCGAAAAGATTGCGCTGCACGCTCAAGTTGTATTGATAGACGTAGGGCGTGCGCAGGTGCGGGTCGTCCAGGTAGATCGCGCCGGTGGTGTTGATGGGCAGAAACGGCGTGAAGTCGATATTCGATGCCGGAGGCTTCGACGGAAAAGTGTTGGCTACCCTGGCTGACTGAAACGGCTCACTGAGATAGCCGACTGGCGCGCTCTGACCCGGCCCAACACTATTGAAGAACAGTCCGGCGGAGCCCACGAATGGAGGCTGGCCATTGAACTGGAGATTATCTTCGCCTTTCAGGATGTCGTAGAAGATCCCGACACCACCGCGGACGCTGGTCTTGCCATTCCCGCCTGGATCCCAGGCAAACCCGAAACGCGGGGCGAAGTTCTTCTTGTCAGGAAAATTGGTTCCGAGAGGGGCGCCCGGATCGCCGGGAAACACCAGTCCCGGCGGCGCATTCACAAATCGTTGTGACTGCAACCCCGGAATTACCGAGAAGGAGCGACCCTGGGTGTCGAGCTTGGGTGTGTTGTATTCGTAGCGCAATCCAACCGTCAGCACGAGGTTCTTGCGTATGTGCCACTCGTCCTGGGCGAATGCATAGGTGCTCTTGCTCCGAATATTTGAAGGAGCCAGCGCATTTTGGAAGTACGCGTCCGGAATGCCGAGGAGAAAATCCGCATATGGATTTCCCGCGCCCGGGCTCGTCTGGGGCGTTCCTGTATAAAAATCAAACTCCCCATTTAAATAAAAGCCGTAATCCAGATTCTGTTGATACGGAGAGAAGCCTGCGCCGAACTTCCAGTTGTGTTTACCGCGCGACCAGGTGAGCCCATCGGTCCACGAGAACGTGTTTTCGATATAACGGGTCGGGCCGTTTTCGCTGGGACCGATCAGAAAACCATTGTCGAAAAAAATGTTGGTTGGGCCGGTGGCGAGGTCGGGCGTGATATCGATGCCGAGATCCGGCCCGGTGGGCAGCTTGTTCGCGGGTTGGTCGCGCAGGAAATTGGTGCGGTGCACAACAAAATGAAATTCATTCAGTACGGTCGGCGTAAATATCCGAGTGTAGCCGAGGTTGAGGAAATAAAATGTTTTCTTATTGGTGGCGGGAAAGCCGGGGACGCTGGCGGCCGGGTTCGGATTCAGAGTCCCGCTGTACGGGTCACCGGCGCGGTTCGTGCCAACGGTGGCGGAAAGCTTATCTTTGGGATTGAGGTTCCAATCAAACTTGCCGGTCAATTCATTGCGGTTGTCGTCCGATATTAAGTTCGTCGATAGCAAACCATTGGGGGCAAATGGTATCAAACCCGCGCTGATGTACTGCTGAGCTACGGGATCGATTTTGCTGCGATCGATGATGGCATTGGATACGCTGCCATTGGGACTGGCAAACCAGGGATTGCTGCCGAGGAAGGCGACGACATTGGGATCCGGGCAACCGCTGGGATCTATGCAGATCTTGTTATCGAACGGTTCCGTGTGGGAGAAATTTCCCGCCAACTCCTCTTTTGTATAAACGGGCGACTTGATGAGGGGATAGGCCTGAACCTGCCTCTGCCCCTGGTAAGCGAGGAAGAAAAAAACCTTGTCTTTCACGATGGGGCCGCCGACTGTCGCTCCGAATTGGTTGCGCTTCAGATCGAGCCGCGGAAGACCCTGTTGTTTATTGAAGTAGTCGTTGGCGTTGAAAACCCCGTTCCTGATGAATTCAAACATGCTGCCGTGAATATTATTGGTGCCCGACTTGGTCACGACACTGATGACGCCGCCGCCATTGCGTCCGTACTCCGCCGTGTAATCGCTGGTCAGAATACGGAACTCAGCGATGGAATCGGGATTGGGATCGAGCACGTTACTGTTGTCCAGCAAGTCGTTATTATTTCCGCCATCGAGCAGGAAAGTGACCGAGTCGGAGCGTCCGCCCGCGATGCTGAAATTACCCGCGCCCTGGTTGTCGTCGTTGCTTTCCGTGACTCCAGGTTGAAGCAAAGCCAAATCAAGCATATCGCGGCCATTGAGCGGCATGTTCGTGAGGGTTCGCCCGGTGACCGATTGGCCGAGAGTTGGATTGATGGTTTCCACCGGCGCGGTTTCGGCGCCGACGTCGACGGTCTGATTTTCCGCTCCCACCTCCATCTTGAAATCAATGCGGAGCGCCTGGTTGATCTGCAGTTTCTGTTCCTGGCTGACCACAGTACGAAAACCACCGTGCTCGGCCGTCACTTTATAGTTCCCAATCGGCAGCGCCAGCAACTGGTAGATGCCCTCCTTGTTGGTGGTACCGGCGCGCTCCACTTGGGTAGCGGTGTTGATCACCTTAATCTGCGCCTCGGCGATTACCAGTCCCTGCGGATCGTAAACTGTTCCGAAAATTCTTCCGGTCGCGTCCTGAGCCGGAGACAAGGTTGGCGCTACCATCACCACCAGCGAGAGCAACACCATCCGAGGAAGCTTCATGACGATCTCCGATATAGAAAACTCTTTCCCTTAACTCACAGCTCAAACTGCGTAGTGATGAGGGTGAGCCAAAGTCTTGTTTAGCCGTGGCTAATTATCGCGACGAGCAACCGAAGCCCCAACCACCAGGGGGCACGAAGTATCACAAAGGACTCTCATTCAACAGCTTCCTTCGAGTACCTGCGTGCCCGTTGTGGTGAGGGGTTTCGTAAGTCGAGCCCATGCCGGATCCGTTCGCCGCGCCCCTGTTTTGTTCCTTCTTCGATCTGAACTTCAATCGTCGATGCAGTCCCGGCAGCGGGGGAAGCAACCCTTGCTTCTGCACCGATCCCAGGAATACGCTGGAGCCGTTTTTATTTTCATCCAGCCAGAACAATTGCCCGCCATCCGCCTGATAGATGACGGTGTTGTAGGTCGGATCCGCCTTAACCGTTACGTCGAGCGTCATGGTGTATCGCCCCGGGTTCGCCAAATCGGGCACGGCGGTGCCCGAGAAGGTGGCCGTATCCTTACCGTCTGGCGGAGTCTGATCGAAGATGAAGAAGGGATCGCTGATCAATCCGGTTCCCTGACTTACCACGCCACTGTTCACCGAGCCTTGGCCGACGAGATCGAACTCCCAACCAAACCCCATACCGCGCGGGTTGCTGTCGGCCTGTGCTCCAAAGGCATAGTTGCCGGTGAAGCTCACCTTGGAAGTGTCGGTTTGCGGGACCAGAACTCCGGTGCCGTTGAGAGTGAGGCCATCCAGATCGGCAACCAGACCGCCGCCCAGTCCGTCGGCCGTATTGTTCGGATCATTCAGGTTGAGCAACGGGTCGGTCATGTAGATCCCAAGAACGCTGACGCTTCCCAAATCCCCGGGCGTAATGGTCAAGCTGCCGTATCCATTGCTGGGGATTTTATAAGTGCCGGTGATGGGAGCCTGGGGAACGATGAGCACATTGTCGTATTCGTTATCGTCCGCGACCCCAGTGAAGGTGCCGTCGTTCGGATCGGTCGGATCGGTCGTGAACTGACCGGCGGCTGCAAAGAGGTTTCCCTCTGAGTTGCTCTGGATTGCGAACACTGAGCTCCCGAGCGATGCGCTGCTGAATGTGCCCGTACCCTGGCCAAACCCCGATCCCACAGCCGCATCGCTCGAATCCACATCGATGATCCGTATCGCCTCGGGCCCAACCACGTAGTAGTTCAGCGAAAGCGGTAGACCGGTGTTGGAGATCGTGCCCCGGCCGAAAGGATCAGGGGCGCTGATGGTTCCGCTGAAAGTCGGGGGTGTTGCCGCAGGGACATCAACGTCGTAGGTCCCGGCGATGTCGGCGCCGCTGTTCGAAATTGAGAACACGCCTCCGTACACCACCGACGCGTCGTTCAAATCCACTCCCGAAAGAGTGAAGGCATAGTTTCCATCGTTGAGCGCGCTCGACAGGGTTTGCCAGTCCATGCTGCCCGAGGAGGTCGCCGACCCGTCAAACTGAATCATGAGCGCGTGCTGGAAGTTCACAAACTGAACGCCGAGGGTTTCGACGCCGCCGTTACCCAAATTAGGATTGTCGGTCGTGAGCGTGAGCGTCCCCTGGCCCGTAGTGGGATCGACCACGAGTGCGCCCGCGCCCGGCAAGATCATATCGCCGGAAGGCTCCGGAGAAGTGAGTCCGAAAGCGTCGTTGTAGTCTTGTTCGCCGCCCAGGACGTTGCCATTGCCGTCTACGGACACGGCCCCCGCGAGGGCGTAGTAATTCGGGCCGGCATTGATCGCCTCCAGTCCGCTCAGATAAAAGGAAAAGTGGATCGGATTGTTGGTCAGAACGAAGTTGGCTGGCTCCGCTCCGGACGCAACCGTGGCCGTTACGGTATAAGTTCCGACTGACCCGTTGGCGATAAAAAGCGCCGATGTGGCGATGCCGCTGGCATCCGTGGTGGCGGTGTTCACTCCACCCGTAAAGGCTCCGCCTGGGCCTGATGCCGGGACTTCGAATGTCACCGTTGCTCCGCTGATCGGATTCTGATCGCCGTCTACCACCGTCACTACTAGTGGTGCGCCAAAAGCGAAGTTTACGAAAGCGCTTTGCGGTGTGCCGCTGGTCGCGGAGATTGACACGACCGCTCCCGTAATGTTTGTGAGAGTGAAGTTGGCGGTCGTCGCTATGCCTGCGCTCGATGCCGTCACGGTATAAGCGCCGGAGGTTGCGTTCGCAGTAAACGTCGACGAGACTGCCGCGCCGCTGGCGTTGGTCATATCTGTCTCGGTCGCGGTTCCATTCGCGAATGTGCCGCTTGCTCCCGTCGCGGGAGCGGTGAATGTCACCGAGGCGCCTGTGACCGGATAGCCGCTACCGTCCAATACCGTCGCCGCCAGCGGTGCGCCAAAGGCTTTGCTGACCGGCGTGTCCTGGAGGGATCCGCTCGTCGCTGTGATCGATGCCGCCGGCCCCGACGTGTTCGTCAGATTGAAGCTAGTGGTGGCGGTAACTCCCGCGACGGAAGCAGCCACCGTGACCGTCCCGATGACTCCGTTGGCGGTAAACGTAGTCGATCTTGCGACACCGATCGAGTCGGTCGAGTCGGTTTCTGTATTCGTTCCACCGGCAAATGTGCCGCTCGCTCCGGACGCAGGGGCCGTAAAGGTCACGAACGCGCCACTCACCGGCGATCCGCCCATCGTCACGGTCGCCACTAGCGGAGCGGCGAATGCCGTGTTCACCATCGCGGATTGCGGCGAACCACTCGTCGCCGCGATCGTCTCCGGCGGAGGATTGAAGTTGGAACTATTGCAACTGGTCAAAGAAACCAAGGCCAGGAAAATCAAGCTGACGATGCAAGGATAAGTTTGGCGGTTCATTCCGTCTCTCCGTTAGCCCAGTCGGCAATGGTTTCATTCGCGCCCACGGCTTGAGCAGGGATGCTGAATTCCGATCCAAAGTCCCAGCCAAGGACGCGCGTTCTTTGCCTCGCCATCCTCACCCTTTAGATTCTTGAGGAAGATGGCGAGCCGCGATTATAAGGGGCAACGCAAGTTGGCGCCAATCGTACTCTCAATATTGAGGGAATTGGAAACGAGAGTCCGGGTCAATGGTCGCAGCTACAGAGTCCGCAGCAAGAGACTCGAGCGGCGCGACTACGCTGAGGAAACTCTCGCGTCCAGCCTTTTTTGATCGCCATCCTTCGGGATCAAGCCCAGGGCCACTACAGCGCTCGCGAGCGACAGCCCTGCGCAAATGGACATGACAACTCGGAATCCAAAAACGAAGGCTACCCCAATCGATACACGGATGGCTGCTTTCAGGCTGGGACTAACACCCGCGGGAACCTGCAAGCCAGCGAGTCTGATCTCGTTTGCCTGCAGTTCCGCGAGAACCTGAGGCGGAAGCAGGAGGTGAGCCAGCGTGTGGTTCAGTCGAGAACCAAAAGCCTTCGCCATCACAATCCCAAGGACTGCAATAGCAAGCACGCTGGCTACGCGCGCCACGGCATTGTTGATTCCAGAAGCCGTACCGGCTCGGTCTTTGTCGACCGAATTCATCACGACAGTGGTCAGAGGAGCCACCGTGACCGCCATTCCCAACCCGAGAACAACCACCGCCGGGAAAAATTCCCGCCAATAACTGCCTCCGATCGATGGCACAGCCAACAAAACGAAGCCCAAAGCGACAACGAGAGGGCCAATGACCAGCGGACCCCGTGCGCCATAGCGGGCGACCAGTCCGCCAGACCACCGGGAAAGAAAGAACATAAGCACAATCAGTGGAAGGATGGCAGCGCCGGCTGCAGTAGCGGAGTATCCCTGGACTTGAATCAGGTTCAAGGGGAACAAGAAAAATAAAATCCCAATCGCCGAATATAGAAAAAGCGTGAGCAGATTCGCGCCCGTGAAACTGTGGGATCGGAACAGCGTGAGCGGGAGCGTCGGCGAGGCGACGGAAGCCTCGGCAAATACGAATGCGATCAGGCAGCCGATGCCAACGGCCAGACCGCCGAAAACCAGAGGATTTTCCCAACCCAGGTTCAGCGATTCGACGAAACCAATAACCAAACTCCCGAGTCCTGCGGTAGCAAGAAACGCTCCCAACCAATCCACCCGGCCAACGCTGGGGCTGCGACTCTCCGGAATTCGCCAAAGCGAAATCGCCACAACGGCCGTCGCAATTGGCAAATTGAGAAAGAATACCCACCGCCAGGAAGCGTGCTGCACCAGCCATCCTCCAAGCACCGGACCAATGGCAGTAGTGATAGCGGTGAAACCCGACCACGTACCGATCGCCGGTCCGCGATTCTTCTCGTCGAAAGACGTACTGATAATCGCAAGACTGCCGGGCACGAGAAATGCGGCTCCCACGCCTTGCATGCTCCTCGCGATGATCAATTGGTGAATGTTCGAGGCCAGCCCGCAGCCGGCGGAGGCCAGGGCGAAAATCAGCACGCCTGCGACGAAGATCAGCCGGCGGCCAAACCGGTCGCCAAAAGAGCCGCCCACGAGGATCAAAGCAGCGAGAAGGACTCCGTAGGACTCCACTACCCATTGCAGATCCACTACCGTTGCTTGAAGGCTGGCTTGGAGCGCAGGCAGAGCTACGTTGACGACGGTGCTATCGATGAACGCCATGCTCGAGCCGAGAATCGTCGCGGCAAGCACCCAGGCTCTCGCTTCGGTCGCACACGGGACCGCGCCGTCCGATGACTGCATTACCGCTTCATCGCAAGGCGCTCTCATGCTGGTTTCGAATCCTCCGACCTCATGCCTATCGCATCACATCCCGTCATTGCAAGAATACTGTTGTCTGCCAGGATGGACTGGCTGTGAGAACGATTCGATCACACCATCGCCAAGGAGGAGCAAGCGGGCTGAGCGCTCCAACTGGAATCAGATCGAAGGTCGGGTAAGAGAACAAACAACCGGAGGATGATGTGAAAAAAGAAGAAAAATCTGGTGGCCAGGGAGGGAGTTGAACCCCCGACGCCAGCCTTTTCAGGGCTGCGCTCTACCACCTGAGCTACCTGGCCACTTC